>Ga0181601_10000372_pt1 | contig 35845 bp, 36 predicted proteins | sample 041ome_8_FD_133020 | JGI IMG/M metagenome (GOLD analysis project Ga0181601, IMG submission 133020) | Coastal salt marsh microbial communities from the Groves Creek Marsh, Skidaway Island, Georgia - 041407BS metaG (megahit assembly) | ecosystem: Environmental > Aquatic > Marine > Intertidal zone... | reverse complement strand
GATCGCCGAGGGCTGGAAAGAACCCTAATTTATTAGCTTTAAGGCCGTTCTGGTCGTCTGCAACTTCTTCGATCCAAGCGATTGTGTGGAATTCCGTGACCGTCTTGGTCCGTATACCGAAGAACAAGTCTGCGTAGCACGTATTTATCAAATGAAAGACGACATCCTTGAGATGTGGCCGAACCTACAGGCGCATCTTGGTTATAGGTGCGAAGAGGTCGAAGGCACATGACTGTTGAAAAGGCGGGTGAGAAGTTCTCTGGCTACAACAAACCAAAACGAACCCCCAATCATCCTAAGAAATCTCATGCCGTACTAGCCAAAGAAGGCGACAAGGTACGGCTTATCCGTTTTGGCCAGCAAGGTGTGCGCGGTGCTGGCAAGAATCCAAAGTCTAAGAAAGATAAGGCTCGAAAGAAGTCTTACTACGCAAGGCACAACGCACAGGGCAAACCGACCTCCAAGATGTCGGCAAAATACTGGTCACATAAGGTGAAATGGTAATGGCTAAACCTAAGAGCTTGAACGCAGCGATCTCAGAAAAGGCAATGAACCTGCTCGACACAATGAGTGCCTCTGCAGCGCAGAAAGCCATGAAGTCTGACTTCAATTCATACAAACAGAAGACTGGCAGTTTTCATAAGTTTGATGAGAGGCATGCGATGAACACAGAAACGACAACCAAGAAGCCCAAGACCAAGATGATGGGCGGCGGATACAGCAAGAAACGCCCTGCGATGATGAAGGGCGGCATGGCTAACGGTAAGAAGCACATGTATGCGGCTGGCGGCTCTGTGATGGACAGCCTTACACCTGGCCAGAAGAAGATGGTCATGGCTATGGCCAAGGACAACGGGAAATCCTAATGGCTGCGGGTATTCATTACTTCCGTGATGGCACGCCCTACAAGGGCGAAATCCACAAGCACAAAGACGGGACGATTATGACTGGTAAAAAGATGACCAGTTCGTCTCGTAAGGTGTTTCACTTTAAGGACTTGTCTGATGCCGCAAAAAAGAAAAGCCGCGCCAAAAAAGGCAAAGGCAAAAAGTAGGGTCAATGAAGCTGGTAATTACACCAAGCCGACTATGCGTAAAAACCTCTTCAACAAAATCAAAGCTGGCAGTAAGGGCGGTAAGCCCGGTCAGTGGTCGGCCAGAAAAGCACAGATGCTGGCACAGCAGTACAAGAAAGCCGGGGGCGGCTACAAGGACTGATGGTTCACGTCTTCCTGCTCTACGTTTTCGTGGGTATGGGCGAAAGCAAGAAGCTGGTCAGCGACAACATGTACTTCCGCGATCTGAATGATTGCGTTTGGTACGCGCAGAAACTGCACAAACAAGGTGAACTAATCACCTCGTACTGCCTTCCTCGCTGGGTCAAAGAGGACGATCAATACATTTATTAAGGAGAGACGTGGATGCTTGCCGAGCTTGCAGCCGCAAACGCCGCCTTTTCGGTGATCAAGCAAACCGTTGCACACGGCAAAGAACTGGCCACAGCCGGTAAAGCCATCAACGATTTGGTGTTCGCTAAAGAGGAATTAAGGCGGCGTAGCGAGAAGAAGAAAAACAGTCTGTTCAGCAGGTCACAGGACTCTTCCGAATTCGACGAGTTCATGGCCCTCGAACAGATCAATAAGAACGAAGCCGAGCTTCGCTCAATGATGCAGATATATGGACGAGCCGGTCTGTGGAACGACTGGCAGAAGTTTCAAGCTGAAGCACGGAAGTCACGCCAAACACAAGAGAAGCTTAAAGCACGGAAGCGCAAAGAGCTTATGGAAGTACTGATTTGGTCTGTAGTTGGTCTGTTGATTCTATCGGCAGCGGGGGGACTGTTCTACTGGGCGCTATTGAGTAAAGGCGTAATTTAATGGCGAAGAAAAAGTCCCAGAAAAGCCTGACGGCTTGGACAAAACAGAAGTGGAGAACCAAGAGTGGAAAGCCTTCTACACAAGGTTCAAAGGCTACGGGTGAACGCTACCTTCCGGAGAAGGCAATTAAAGCACTGTCTGCGGCGGAGTATGCACGGACTTCGAAGAAGAAGCGCGAGGATACTGCGAAAGGCAAGCAGCACTCTAAGCAGCCTAAGAAGGTCGCTAAGAAAACTCGTTCCTATAGGAAGAAATCCTGATGCTTAATCTATTGATTGGCCCTGTAGCAGAACTGGCTGGTACATGGCTGAAAGGCCGCGTAGAACGCGGCGCGGCGAAGACAGAAGCTGAAGTTGCCAAGAAGAAGGCAGAGGCTGTCGTCTATCAGCGCAAAGCTAACGCCGAAATCGACTGGGACTTGGAAGCGATCAAAGGCGCTTCTACTTCGTGGAAAGACGAATGGCTTACCATTCTGTTCAGTATCCCCATGATCCTAGCCTTCATTCCCGGCATGGAAGGGATTGTAGCGCACGGTTTCGAGCAGCTTTCTCAAGCCCCCGATTGGTATTTTTATAGCCTTGGAATAATCGTAAGCGCGAGCTTCGGGTTTCGCGGCGCAGCTAAGTTCTTCAAGAAATAATGTACTTCATGTGGGACATGCACAGCAGAACAACCCTCGACCAAGCGGAAGTAAATCGTGGCAGAGCTAACAATGGAACGCTTCCTCAAGTGGAAGATACTACCCCGTCTAATGATGATGATGATGACGCTTATGTCGTGGCGCGTAGTGGAATGGTTTATGACCCTGCCCGACCCCACCAACGCCCAAGCTGGTCTAGTTAGCGTTGTAACAGGCGCTATGACAGGTGCGTTTGCTGTATGGCTGGGACACGAAAAGTAGATGGAGTGGTGGGAAGTCTGGCTTGTCGTAATGATCACAACAAATACCGCGGTCAATTGCGCTAGATGGTATTTGGATAGGAAGAACAAGAAATGAAATACAGCCGAGAAGCCTTTGTAGAAGCCCTCGTAGAACACGAAGGATATCGACAGTTTGTTTACAAGGACACGCTGGGCATCGACACAGTGGGCATTGGTAGAAACCTAGAAGATCGGGGGATTACCAAAGAAGAGCTAGATCACCTTGATATCCCAAACATCAAAGCCGTTTACGAACATGGGTTAGAATATGCTGATGCCGTTTATCTCGCATGCAATGACATTGAGATCGTGGAAGAAGAATTACTACGGCATCACGCCTGCATCGAAGACCTCTCTGCCACCCGGCAAATGGTGCTTATGGATATGGCATTTAATATGGGTGTGCCGCGGCTACTCAAATTCAAGAAAATGTGGGCGGCTATCCATGCCGGAGAGTTCGAGACAGCCTCAGTCGAGATGTTGGATTCTAGATGGGCAGTGCAAGTGGGAAAAAGATCACAGAAGGCGGCTCTTAGAATGCGAATAGGGGAAGAGAATGCCTAGACAGCTTACAGAAAGACAGCAGTCGTTCTTAGCTTGTTTGTTCGAGGAAGCTGCGGGAGACATGCGGACAGCCATGCGGTTAGCTGGCTACTCAGACAACACCACCATTGCTGAAGTTACGAATTCCCTAAAAGAAGAACTGATGGAGCATACGCAAACCTTCTTAGCTAGGAACGCCCCTCGTGCCGCTATGGCTATGGTAGGCGTTGTAGATGACCCAACTGCACTGGGTAATCGCGACAGGCTAGCAGCAGCAAATCAGATACTGGACCGCACAGGTCTTGTCAAAACAGAGAAGGTAGCAGTGGAAGCGAGTGGCGGGGTAATCCTGCTGCCGCCTAAAAGAGATGCGGAAGACTGATGGCTAAACTCAAGTGGAAAAGGACTGGTTACGGTGGTTTGTATGCCGTGAAACCGTCTGGCGAAAAAATTTACATCGAAAGAAGCATGGACGACCCTAAGAAGTGGAAGTCGGGCGGTAAGTCTTATGATTATATCGCAGAGGCTAAAGCAGAGATTCAAACAAGCATTGATGATGGCGGTTCAGGATACAACAAAGGCGGATTAGCAAAGAAGTACGCAAATCCGGTGAAGATAGTAAATCACCTCTGATGCGGAAGACTAAATTACCCAGATACAAGCTGCCGCAGCCAACGGATGTAAAAGGCGATGACGGGGAATACATAGCCGTACCGAGGATCGCTAGAACTATTCCATATGGCTACAAGCAGAGTGAAGAAGATCCGGACATTCTTGAGCCGGTAGTACTTGAGTTAGCTGCACTAGAAATAGCCAAAGACTACATCAAACAATATTCGTACAGGCAGGTAGCAGATTGGCTGTACTCAAAGACAGGTCGATACATATCACACACTGGATTACGTAAGCGGCTACTGAATGACCGATCTAGAAAAAGCCAAGCAGCAACTCTTAGGAAGTGGGCCGAGTACGCGGAAAAAGCAATCGCCAAAGCGGAAACCCTCGAAAAAGGCCGCATCGGTTCAAAAGAAAAAAGCACCGCCTAGACCTGCAGCACCTGTCGAAGAAGTTCCTGTAGAAGAACAGAACGTAATCTTCGCACCTAACGATGGCCCACAAACCGAGTTTCTAGCAGCCGGTGAACGGGAATGCCTTTATGGCGGGGCTGCTGGCGGCGGAAAAAGCTACGCGATGTTGGTTGATCCACTTCGCTACATGACACACTCGCAGTTCAGTGGGCTGCTTCTTCGTAAGACAACCGAGGAACTGCGAGAACTGATTTGGAAAAGCCAAGAGCTGTATCCAAAAGTTTATCCGGGCATCAAATGGTCCGAAAGAAAAATGCAGTGGACTGCGCCATCTGGAGCGAGGCTGTGGCTGTCTTACCTCGATAGAGACGAAGACGTGCTTCGCTATCAGGGTCTTAGCTTTAGCTGGATAGGCATGGACGAGTTAACGCAATGGCATACGCCATTCGCATGGAACTATCTCCGCTCTCGTCTACGTTCTACTGCCGCTGACCTTCCTGTTTACATGAGGGCCACCACAAACCCAGGAGGCGCTGGGCATGCTTGGGTCAAGAAGATGTTCATTGACCCAGCAGTATTCGGAGAAGCCTTCGATGCTACTGACATCGAGACAGGCGAGACACTCCGATATCCGGTAGGACACTCAAAGGAAGGTCAGTCTTTATTCAAGCGGCGTTTCATACCAGCAAGACTGGCAGACAACCCGTACCTATCTGACGCTGGCGACTACGAGGCAAACTTGCTGTCGCTGCCAGAGCAACAAAGAAGACAGTTACTAGAAGGCAGTTGGGATATCGCAGAAGGCGCAGCCTTCACTGAATGGGACAGAAACGTACACGTTGTTGACCCATACGATATTCCAAAGACATGGGTAAAGTTCAGGGCGTGTGATTACGGATATGGAAGTTATTCTGCTGTACTTTGGTTTGCAATTACTCCTGACGAGCAACTGGTCGTGTATCGCGAGTTGTATGTATCAAAGGTACTTGCAGCGGACCTAGCAGACATGGTCCTCGAACTTGAGGAAGACGACGGAAACATAAGGTACGGCGTTCTCGATAGTAGCTGCTGGCATAAGCGCGGAGACACTGGCCCTAGCCTAGCAGAGCAGATGATTAGCCGGGGCTGTCGTTGGCGACCTTCAGATAGAAGCGCCGGTTCACGAGTAGCAGGTAAGAACGAACTGCACCGTAGGCTGAAGGTAGACGACGAAACATTCGAGCCGCAGATCGTATTCTTCAATAGCTGTCGCAACTTGATATCGCAGCTTCCGATTATTCCACTGGATAAGAAGAACCCAGAGGACATTGACACTAAAGCCGAGGATCACCTGTACGACGCCCTACGCTACGGCATCATGACCAGACCTCGCTTCAGTGTATTCGGCGATAACATGCCACCCCCAAACTACCGGCCTATAGATCGCGTGTTTGGCTACTAAGGAAAAAACATGGAAGAAGATGACATCATTCCAGAGACTGACGAAACTGTAGTCCTCGAAGATACACCTGAAGAGGACGAAGGTGATGTTACTGTTCGTGCCATTCTCGAAACAATTCGGGGAAAGTGGACGAAAGCATCAGATGCACGGATCAATGACGAAAAGCGTTGGTTGAGCGCTTATCAGAATTACCGTGGTATGTACTCTGACGACATGTCATTCACAGAAGCTGAAAAGTCTCGTGTGTTTGTGAAGGTGACTAAGACAAAGGTACTGGCTGCATACGGTCAGATCACCGATGTGTTGTTTGCCAATAACTCGTTCCCACTCAGCATCGAGCCTACCGAACTTCCAGAAAAAGTTGCTGAAGCTGTACACTTCGATAGCCAGCAGCAACAACAACAACCCCCCTCTTCTCCATATGGCTTTCCGGGCGACGGACAGGGCCTTCAGCCGGGTGATACGCTCAATACCCTTATGGATCGTTTAGGGCCACTCAGCGACCCTCTGAGCGAGATTGAAGGGGTAAAGGAAGGCGCAGGAGCTACTCCATCTTCAGCCACATTCTACCCAGCTATGTTGGCTGCAAAGAAGATGGAGAAGAAGATCAAAGACCAGCTAGAAGAAAGCAGTGCAAGTAAGCATCTTCGTAGCTCTGCCTTCGAGATGGCTTTGTTTGGTACGGGCATTATGAAAGGCCCGTTTGCTGTAGAGAAAGAATATGCGAACTGGAACGACGACGGTGAGTACGATCCGAACTTCAAGCTTGTACCGCAAGTAAGTCACGTTTCGCTTTGGGACTTCTACCCAGATCCAGACGCCACGAATATGGACGATGCTAACTACGTTTTCCAAAGACATCGTCTGAACCGTAGCCAGCTTCGTGAACTAAAAAAGCGTCCGCACTTCCGCCCTGATGCAATCGATATGTGCATCGAGATGGGTGAGAACTTTACCCGCGAATACTGGGAAGACACGCTACGCGACTATCAGCAGTATCAGGATGTAGAGCGTTTCGAAGTTCTGGAATACTGGGGCTGCTTTGATAAGTACTATCTGGAAGACAACGGAATAGAACTGCCCGAAGGATTGCAGGATGCAGACGAGATCCATGCTAATGCATGGGTGTGCAACAACAAACTAATCCGCTTGGTTCTAAATCCATTCAAGCCTATGCGCATTCCTTATATGGCTGTGCCGTATGAGATGAACCCATACAGCTTCTTTGGTGTGGGTTTGGCAGAGAACATGGAAGATACGCAGATGCTGATGAACGGCTTCATGCGTATGGCAGTGGATAACGCTGTTCTGTCGGGCAACCTGCTTATCGAGATTGATGAAACGAACCTAGTTCCGGGTCAGGATATGGCTATCTACCCCGGCAAGGTGTTTCGCCGTCAAGCAGGCGCACCTGGGCAAGCAATCTTTGGGACAAAGTTTCCGAATGTTGCTGGTGAAAATATGCAGTTGTTTGATAAAGCACGACAGCTTGCTGATGAAAGCACAGGCTTCCCTTCCTTTGCACATGGTCAAACCGGCGTTACGGGCGTAGGCCGTACAGCATCGGGCATATCGATGCTGATGAACGCCGCCAGCGGTAGCATCAAGACTGTCATCAAGAACATCGATGATTATCTGCTGCGACCACTGGGCGAAGGTTTGTTCCAGTTTAATATGCAGTTTGACTTCGACCCCGAAACTAACGGTGATCTCGAAGTTAAAGCGCGTGGCACAGAAAGCCTGATGGCTAACGAGGTCCGTAGCCAGCGTCTCATGCAGTTCCTGCAAATCACTAGCAATCAGATGCTAGCTCCGTTTGCAAAGACTTCGTACATCATTCGAGAGATTGCAAAGTCGCTGGAACTCGATCCAGAAAAAGTCACCAACAATATGGAAGAAGCCATGCGTCAGGCACAGCTTCTTGCACAGACGGGTGGCATTCAAGCAATGGCCGAGCAGCAGGCAGCACCGGCTGGGGCAAACCCAGCAGATCCAACAGGTACTGGCGGCGGCACAATCGGAACTGGCGTAGCACCTGCGCCGGGTGAGCCGGGATTCACAGGAAATAATGGACCGCAAAATACTCAACAGCCTGAAGCCGCAGGTCAACAACAACCGCCAATGGCAGGCATTCAATAATTACGTAGATGAACTTGTTGCTCAACATCACAGAACATTAGAGCAGCAAACAAACCCTACAGACATTTACCGCACCCAAGGTGCAATCACCGCGTTGAAGCGTATGAAAATGCTTCGAGAAGAGGTTAATGCTGATGATGGAATATAGAGAAGGTGGACTGAAAGATCAGGGCGGTTCTGTTGACCCTGTTTCAGGCAATGAAGTGCCACCCGGCGCACTGAAAGAAGAAGTGCGAGATGACATCGATGCACGACTTAGCGAGGGCGAGTTTGTATTTCCGGCAGATGTTGTTCGATACATAGGCTTAGAAAAGCTAATGATGATGCGGCAGCAGGCTAAAGTTGGTTTGTCTCGAATGGAAGACATGGGCCAGATGAGCAACGCCGATGAAGCGATAATGGAAGACGACGTACCCGCTGACGTATTTGATATGCCAGACGATATGGATGTCCCCGCTGTTATGATTGCCGAACTAGAGATGGCCGAGGGCGGCGACGTAAAAGGCGAAAAAAGATATAAATCATTCCGCGAGTTGATGGGTACAGATGGCGATAAAGCGGAAATCGTTACTTATGTAAATGATGCAGGTCGTAAGATTATTATAATGCACATCAATGGTGCTCCTGTATCTCAAGTGCCTGAAGGCTTCTACCCAGAAGGTTCTGATCCTACTGATGATCCGGCAGTTCCTGATCCTGCCCCAACTGCTCCGCAGCAGCCGGGAGTGCAGCAGCCGCAAGTACAGCAAGAAGACGATGATCCTGATCCGGACACACCTAGCGCAACTATTGTGACGGGCGGGTTTATATCCAATGGTCGCATTGTGGGCGGAACTACGTGGGGTATTAGCTACGAGTTTGACGGCAGAGTTAATCTAAAGAACTCAGAATACGGCGAGATTCAGCTAACGGCTGAAGAAGCAAAAAGCCTTGATCTCGGCAGTAAAGGAATTGGGGGTTTCTTCTCGGCCCTTACCCCTGACGGAGTTAAGAAAAGCAAAGAAAGAACGGCTTCGTTAAATAGTGGATCAGCCGCAGATCCCGGCTCAGGTAATGCAATACACAAAGCTTTGGTAGAAAGAGCAGGTCTGCAGCAAAAAGGTAAAGAGTTTGTTGAAGGCGGCTCTCCTGAGATGGGCCTTAAAGACAGCATCAAATCTATTTTTGGAGATGGTCCACGCAACGAACTTCAAGATGCTTTAGCTCAAGCGCTAGGCAAAACATCGAACATGTTTACCGAAGCCGATTATGCAATCATAGGATTGGCGCTGCAGGGTGGTGTTCAAACCCACACAACCGGCTTGGGCAATGTTGACACTACTAAGATAGACGCAGTTCAAACGCTTCTAAATCAAATAGAAGGAAGCGGTGTGCAGCGGTTTATGCAGGATGACGATCCGGGTGATGCTGGAGGTGGTGCAGGTGTTACGGGTTCTGGCCTAGATATGACGCCCCCAACAGCACAAGCTCCAGATGGCCCAGATGGTCCGGGATTCAATACACCTATATTCGGAACACAACCACCTCCAACAGGTCCGGGTGGCGATCAACCTTTGCCTACTGTGCCGCAGCCGAATGTCGATCCAAGACCGACTAATCAGTACAACCCCGATCCGGATGACGATACAACGCCGACAGCGCCACCAAGCTACGCTAATCTTTCTGGTATGTCTCTTAGCCGTGCGCCGGGTGCTGATATGGGGGGTCTTTATGAATTTGATGACCGAAGACCAGTAAGTGATCCAAGGCCTACCAATCAGTACTCATTCTCGTCATCACCATCGATGTCTACACCAACAAATTTTGAACGGACCAGCACACCTTTTAATGCAGGTGGGCTGGGTACGAAGAAGCGAAAGGGATTGGCTTCAAGAAAATAATCCCACAATTGGCAACCTATCCCCCTGCACTGGCTACGGTAGCCCCAATTACGGAGTAAGACATGGCAGAGATCGCCATTAAAGAAGAAAAGAAAGTAAAGGTACGTCCTATGATGTACCGGAACACCAAGACCGTCGAAGACGAAGAGCGCGAACTGGCAGAGATGGAAGCGCAACTCGCAGGCGAAGAGCAGGCAGAAGCAGAAGCTAAAGAACAGGAAATCGCTGAACATGATGCGAACCTGACTGCTGAAGAAAAAACCTTCAAGAAGCGGTACGGTGATCTTCGCCGTCATTCGCAAAAGCAGAAGGAAGACTTCGAGAAAGAACTAGCTGACATCAAATCACAGCTAGCTCAAGCAGCACAGCAGTCTATTCAACTGCCCAAGACCGAAGCAGAGATTGACGCTTGGTCAAAAGAATACCCTGATGTTGCAGCTATTGTTGAAACCATTGCCACTAAGAAGGCACGGGAACAACAGACACATCTTGAAGAGCGGATGAAACAAATTGATGAGATGCAGAATGCTGCAACTCGCGATAAAGCAGAAGCACAGCTTCTCAACATTCATCCGGATTTTGAACAGATTAGGGATGACGATGCATTCCATGACTGGGCAGAAGAACAGCCCAAGTGGGTGCAGCAAGCACTGTACGAGAACGAAGCTGACGCAAGGTCTGCTGCTCGTGCCATCGATCTTTACAAGGCTGACATGGGTCTTACCAAAGCAGGTAAGAAAAAAGGCAGGCCTTCTAATTCAGATCGTGACGCTGCTATGGATGTATCGGTTCGATCAAACGTACAGATGCCCAAAGACAAAGGTACGATCTTAGAATCAGAGGTCGCTGCCATGTCAGACAAGCAATACGAAAAGATGGCGGATGAAATCAGTCAAGCAATGGAAGAAGGCAGATTCATCTACGACGTCTCAGGTTAATAGTGATTTAAAACTATTGACAAAAACCCATTCGTAGTATATAACTATGGATATTAATGGGGCAGTTTGTCTGCCCCGTTTGCCCCCACTCTTTGTGGCTACGCATTTCCGGAAATCGTTTTAAGAAACCACACTTCATTCAGAACACTCTATGCAGTCAGCCCCTTGGCCAAAGGTAACCTGACAACGCTAAGACCTCTGAACGCACTGGGGATTTCTTGCAGGACAGTGTCAATTCTGGCTCTGCCCTTTCGTGTAACTTTTCTTTGGATTGGAGAAATCTAATGGCTGCAGGTACAAAAATTTCCGCAACCACCTCCGGTCTTTCTGGACAGTTTACCAACGGCAATTTCTCGCCGATCATTTTCAGCAAGAAAGCGCAGGTAGCGTTCCGTAAGACCTCAATTGTCGAAGACATCACTAACAATGATTACTTCGGTGAAATCGCCAACATCGGCGACTCAGTTCGGATCATCAAAGAGCCGGACATCACTGTAAACGCGTACACTCGTGGTACGGACATCTCTCAGCAAGCTCTGACTGATGCCGATTTCACGATGATCATCGACATGGCGAACTACTTCTCGTTCAAGCTTGATGATCTGGAAGATGCCATCACCCATGTAAACTTCATGGAACTGGCAACTGATCGTGCGGCTTACAAAATCCGCGACAGCTACGACGCAGACGTACTCCAGTACCTCTGTGGTTACTCTGCCGTGGGTACTCGTAACACCACTGTTAAAGGCACTAAAGCCGACTCTAACGCGGGTTCAGACGAACTTCTTGCAGCTAACAAGCTGGACATCACCGACTTCGGTGGTTCAGACCTTGGCGTTGCTGGTGAAGTAACTGCTGTTCCGCTCGTAACTGGCGGTGGTACTTCTGGTAAGACAGATCCCCTCGAAGCACTCAACCGCATGAAGCGCGTCATGGATCAGGGCGATGTCCCTGCTGAAGGTCGCTGGATGGTGGTTGACCCAATCTTTGTCGAGAAGCTGATGGACTCCGGTTCTAAGCTGATCAACAACGATTTCGCTGGTGGTCAAGATGCTGGTGACGCAATGCGTAATGGTCGTATGGCCGGTACGCTCCGCGGCTTCCGCATGTACGTTTCAAATAACCTGCCAACAGTTGGTACAGGTCCGGGTACGGTTCTGGCAACTGGTTCGGAGACGAACTTTGGTGTGGTTGTTGCTGGTCATGACGCTTCTGTGGCAACTGCCCAGAAGATCAACAAGACCGAAACATACCGTGACCCAGACTCGTTCTCAGACATCGTTCGCGGCCTACACATGTATGGTGCGAAGATTCTGCGTCCAGAAGCTCTGGTTACGCTTAACTACAACTTGGGCGAGTAATCGTTCTACGGGAGGGGCAGTTCACGCTGCCTCTCCCATTTCTGTAGGTGCGTGATGGCTACATTTCTTGACATGACTAACGAGGTGCTTCGTCGTATTAACGAAGTGCCTATTGCTGAATCTGACTTCAGCACCACGCGCAATATTCAAGGTCTTGCGAAAGACGCTGTAAATAATTCAATTAGACACATTCTTCAGTCTGCGCAGCAGTGGCCTTTTACTGTCACTGTTTATGAACAAGTTCTTGTTGCAGGCACACGGGAGTATAACTTCCCGGCTGATCTTTCAGTGATCGATTATGAAAGCTTTTATACGCAGCCCAGCACGTCACTTAATACCAGTGGTGGTGCGTTGGGTCAGATGGATCACGATCAGTATCAAAGATATTACCGCGCTGCTGATGATCAGAGGCAGTCTGGCGAGTATGCAGAACCGACTCACGTTTATAAGACGCAGCAGAATAAGTTCGGTCTGACGCCCACGCCCGATAAGGCGTACACCGTCGAATATAAATACTGGTCATTCCCCGCTGATCTCAGCAATGCAACTGACACACCCGTTATTCCCGACAGGTTCAAGCATATCATCATCGAGGGTGCGATGGTGTTCTTGATGCGCTTCCGTTCCAACGAACAAGCCGCAGCCATGCACGAGAAGAAGTTTGAAGATGGCATCAATATGATGCGCCGACTTCTTCAGCAGCCCGTATCACAGGTCACTTCGACTGTTGTGAACAAGAACACTAGCTACATCGTCAATGTGTAATGCCAGATCAGCTTCAGACATTCAAAGTATCTTGCAGAGGCGGTCTAGACACTAACCGTGATGTGCTCGCACAAGCAGAGCAAGCACCAGGAAGTGCAGTTCGCCTAATCAATTACGAGCCAGCGCTTGTTGGTGGTTATCAGCGTATCAATGGTTTTACCCACAATTACGGTACGCTTACAGGCACAGGCAATGTTCTTGGCCTAGTTGTAATGGACGGGATAGGAATTGTTGGTGCTAGACGGCCTTCTAGCGGCGGCAACTTTCTATATAAATGGAACGGTTCATCGTGGGACACGATCAATACAGTCGCTAGACCAATTACATCGGCTGTTAAGAAGGTTCGCTTTACCAAATACCGCTGGACTGGGCCTACCCTTGTAGGGTGCGACGGCGAAGACTTCGCATTTAAGTATCATATTAATAGTGGCGGCACGGCTAGTTACGCAGAGATCAGTACATCCCCTGCTCCAGCCAAGCCCAAGTTTGCCGCCGCATTTAAAAATAGACTGTTCTTAGCAGGCAATAGTGGCGAGGAGTCGCTGCTTTATTACTCTGCATCTAACGATGATACAGATTTTACGACAGCCAGCGGTGGTGGGGCTATTAACGTAGGCTTTGAAATCAATGCCATTAAGCCATTTCGTGACGCTCTCTACATTTTCGGTCGGACAAATATCAAGAAACTGACTGGGTCTACGACCAGTAACTTTGTTGTTCAGCCTGTAACCGAAGACATTGGTTGTGTAGCTGGCGATAGTGTTATCGAGATTGCAGGCGATCTTCTCTTTCTTGGACCAGACGGTATTCGCCCCATTGCAGGTACAGACAAGATTGGTGACGTCCAGCTTGAGACAATCTCTAAGCGTATTCAGAACCTAGTCAAAGGCAACATCGAAAACTTTGATCTAGAAAACTTCACTTCAGTAGTGATCAGAGGCAAGTCCCAGTTTCGTTACTTTTTTGATGAAGATTCTGAATCAGGAATTATCGGTGGTCTGAGAGAGCAGCCGCAAGGCGGTATTAGTATGGAGTTCTCAACGCTGTTGGGAGTTCCTGTTACAGCGGCAGATAGCGGGTACATCGGTAAAGTCGAGACGATTGTACACGGCGATGAAAACGGAAAAGTATACGATCATGATTTAGGAAACACCCAAGATGGCACAAATATCGTGTCGGTGTTTCAGACCCCATTTATCGATTTTGGGGATACAGAGTTGCGGAAGAACCTTCACGTAGTCGCGGTTTTTCTGGATACGGTAGCAGCCACAGACATTACGTTCTCCCTGCTCTACGACTACGAAGACACAAACACGTTCAACCCCGCCAACTTTAATATTGTTGATCCGGGTACAGCCGCGACTTTCAACGAAAGTTTGTTCGACAGTACGGCTGAATATGACGGAACGCCCTCACCAGTTATCCGAAAGTACGTTTCAGGTTCAGGTCGATCTGTATCCCTTAGATTTGTGACGACTGAAGATCAGGCTGCACACGCTATTCAAGGGTTCGTGATTACTTTCGGTGTAGGAGATAAGAGGTAATGGCAGGTTACACCAGACAAAGTTCAGCAGATATTACGGCTGGCGCAACCGTCAGGGCAGCGCCTATCAATTCTGAGTTGAACCAAGTCGTAGATGCATTCAGCAATACTACTGGACACAAGCACGATGGATCTACCGCTGAAGGTCCGGTCATCGGTTTGATAGGTGATGCGGGAGAAACTGCACCTAACAATAAGGTTGTTATAGACACAACCAACAACGAGATTGAATTCTACGTTGAGGTAAGCAGCAATCCAGTTGAACAGGTAATCATCAAAGATGGTGTTATCGAACCTACTACAGACGATGACATCGATCTGGGTTCTACCACTAAGCAATTCAAAGACCTTCATCTAGATGGCACTGCTAATATTGATAGTCTGGTTGCAGATACAGCAGACATCAACGGTGGCACAATCGATGGTGTGACTATAGGCGGCTCATCTGCCGGTGCTGTAACAGCCAGCAGCCTTGTAGCAACTACTGCCGACATCAATGCAGGTACGATTGACGGCACAGACATCGGCGGCAGTTCACGCGCTGGTGCAGACTTTACGAATCTTACAGCCAATGGAACAATCAGTTTTAGTGGCGGCACTGTCAGTAATCTTGGCACTGTTACCACTGCTGACATTAATGGTGGGACTATTGATGGCGTAACCATCGGTACGAATTCTGCTGTTACTGATCTGCGCGTCGACAATCTGAAGCTTGACGCAAATACAATCTCCGCAACAAATACAGACGGAAGCATTACAATAACGCCAGCCGGTACAGGCTCGGTGGTAATTGGTGCTGCCGATATCAATGGTGGCGCTATCGATGGGACAGCTATCGGTGCAGCTTCCGCTTCTACTGGTGCATTTACTACGCTGACAACATCCGGTCAGGCCACTCTTACTTCGGCTGACATCAACGGTGGTACAGCCGATAATATGGTTATTGGTGGTTCTACTCGTGCGGCAGGTAGCTTTACTACCCTGAGTGCAAATGCGGGTATTACAGGCGACTTAACAGGTAATGTGACTGGCAATCTGACAGGCAACATTACAGGTGATATTACCGGCGATGTGACAGGTGATCTTACGGGTAATGTTACTGCTTCGTCAGGAACTACCACGCTAAACAACCTGACCGTAAACGGAACTGCCAACTTTACAGCTACCGCTCTGACCAACGTAGTAGATCCAACAAATGCGCAGGACGCAGCAACCAAGAACTACGTGGATACAGAGCTAGCTAGCCTCGTAGATTCAGCACCTGGCGCACTCGATACACTCAACGAACTTGCTGCCGCGATTGGCGACGACGCTAACTTCAGCACTACGATCACCAACAGCATAGCTACCAAACTGCCACTAGCCGGTGGTACGATGACTGGTGCTATTGCGATGGGCAGCAGCAAGATCACAGGTCTTGGAACACCTACTGCTGGCACAGATGCTTCTACCAAGGCATATGCAGACACTATGCTGCCACTTGCTGGTGGCACTATGACCGGCGGCATAGTGATGGGAAGCAACACCATCACTGGTCTTCCTACGCCCAGCGCTTCAAGCGAAGTAGCAACTAAAGGTTACGTTGATACAACCAACGCAAGTAATACGGCGGCGGCTTCATCAGCTACCGCTGCGGCAACTAGCGAAACCAACGCTGCAACAAGCGCTACAAATGCGGCGACTTCTGAAACAAATGCTGCATCAAGCGCCACTTCTGCTGCCGCTGCATACGACCTATTCGATGATCGTTTCCTTGGGGCAAAGAGTTCAGCTCCGACAGTCGATAATGACGGTGATGCTCTCGTAATTGGCAGTCTCTACTTTGATTCGACCACAGACACTATGAAGGTCTACGGATCGGGCGGCTGGGTTGCTGCTGGATCAACAGTCAACGGGACATCCCAACGACAGACATACGCTGTCGGGACAAACGAAGGTACGTACACAGGCTCAACCACCGTATTCCCGATTGCTTACGATGCAGGATTTATTGATGTCTATCACAACGGTATTAAACTCAACCCAGACAGCGACTTCACAGCTACCAATGGTACAAGCGTCACTCTCGCGACCGCCGCAGCAAGTGGCGATATCGTGGACATGGTTGCCTATGGTACATTTCAACTTGCCAGCTTCAGTGTCGGTGACGCTAACAACGTCGATCTAACAGGGCATCTGACAGGTCATGTACTGACCTATAACGGTACAAACTATGTCCCGTCAGATCAGGGACGGACTGTACATCTTGGTGGTGACGGTTCTAGTGACGGTGTGAGCGTCTCTGACGGTGCTATCTCGATGCGGACGGGTACAGGTAGCCCCGCATACATCGATATGTATTGCGAGGTAAGCAACGCCCACAAAGTTACAATCAAAGCCCCTGCCCATGCCGACTACTCTGGTAATGTAAACTTTACTCTGCCCGGATCAAACGGAACAAACGGTCAGTTCTTACAGACTGACGGTTCAGGCAATCTTACTTATGCAACGGTGGCGCAGCCATCTAATGCCACTACAGGTTCTGCTGGCCTGATGTCTGCTGCAGACAAAACAAAGATGGACGGCATCGAGGCTTCTGCCACTGCTGATCAGACAGCAGCCGAAATCAGGACGCTGGTCGAGAGTGCATCGGACAGCAATGTCTTCACTGACGCCGACCACACCAAACTGAACGCTATCGAGGCATCAGCAGATGTGACTGACACTGCAAACGTGACAGCCGCTGGTGCGCTGATGGACAGTGAGGTGACTAACCTTGCGCAAGTCAAAGCGTTTGATTCGTCAGACTATGCTACGGCTGCACAAGGTTCAACAGCCGACAGTGCTATGCAGAACCTTACGGACGATAGCAGTCCGCAGCTTGCTGCCAACCTTGACACTAACGGCAACGCCATACTTTTCGGATCTTCAAAGTGGAGCATCGAACTCGACACTGGCGATAACGACCTACTGTTTAAATACAACGGCACGACGGTCTTCAAACTGGCATCGAATGGTGCAGTTACTAGCGCAAACAACGTCACAGCTTTCGGGTCACCATAATGGCAATTGCAGCATCAGGCGCAGTAAGTCTTGCCGACTTTCGGACTGAATTTGTAGGTGGCTCATCTGCAATTTCAATCGGCGACCTGTATCGTGGTGGCAGCCACATACGCGCTAAAGCTGGCAACAACACCGCCACCAACCTCGCAGCATCAGTACCAACCAGCGGCGCAATCGACTTCGACGACTTCTACTCGCAAGCCAAAGGCTTTCGTAAGACGTACAGCAGCGGTGCAACCAACCAAGACGCATCGGCTGTCTTTGGCTCGGATTACGGTGTCGACTATCCCAAAGAAATCGTCATCAACAGCGGTGTCGAACTCGGTGCAACCAGTACATCACAAGAAGCACTCCAGATCGACAGTGGTCTATCCGGTGGTCTGACCATTACCAACAACGGCACACTTTCTGGTGCTGGCGGTTCAGCGAATGGCGGCACGGGTGGTGATGCTTTCGAAGCGAATGTGTCCTGCACTTTAATCAACAACGGCACGATTAGAGCCGGTGGTGGCGGGGGAGGTGCTGGCGGCAGCGGTGGCACTGGTGGCACGGGCGGTCAAGGCACTTACTCCACCAGTGGCTGGAGTTCGTGGAGTTCATATCAATACACTGGCGGTGGTGCTAGTGATCGAAGTGTTCAGCAGTACACAAATCGGGCGTGGTACTGGGATGGTTATCTAGCCAACACTTCAACTGGTACTACTTCAATTACTAATGGCGGGAATGAGTATCAGATCGGTACAGTGCAAGCAGTAATACCAGCTTATCCCATCTACCTTTACTCAATTCGTCGCAGAACACCCGTCAGTAATACTTATTACACAAACGGTGGCTCAGGCGGTTCGGGCGGCTCTGGTGGAAATGGCGGTGTAGGCCAAGGATACGGACAATCTGCTGCATCAGGAAGCGGTGGTTCATCTGGCTCTGGCGGTTCTGGTGGTGGCACAAACGCCGGGTCAGGCGGCACTGGCGGCTCTGGAGGAACAGGCGGATCTGGCGGCGGCTATGGTGCGTCCGGTTCAACGGGCAACACAGGCTCTACAGGCAACACAGGCGGTAACGGCAACCACAGTAACGGTTCAGGTGGCTCTGGTGGCTCTGGCGGTTCGGGCGGTGGTTCTGCTGGTAATTATATTCGTGGCTTTTCTAATGTCACTCTTACGCAAAACGGTACTGTGCAGGGAGGCACAGCATAATGGAATATAGTATCCCAGAAATTAATAACGGCTTGGCTAAGGTCGTATTTCCAGATGATACATGGACATACATCCCTTTGACCGCAGACATGACGGAAGCGGACCTCGATGACATGGTTCATCGTATGACGCCCCCGCACCTTCTTAGTGGAACAGCACCATCTTTCTTATCTGCCGGTGCAACGAGAACGGCTGCAGAGAAACCAGCAGAAGAATATGTCGATCCACGTCCTGAGTATTTGCAGAAGCGGGAAGAAGCCTACGGATCGGTTGCGACACAGATCGAATTTATAACAGAGAACGGACTTGATGCTTGGGTGGCAAAGGTCGCTCAGATTAAGACCGACAATCCCAAGCCGGAGTAAGCCATGACACGCACTCGCAATATGTCAGACCTGTTGGATAGCAGCGGCGACGTTAAGTCGGGTGCGCTTGACAACGTACCTGCTTCAGACAATGCATCGGCTCTTACATCAGGCACACTGCCTGACGGAAGATTTCCGGCTACATTGCCAGCCGCATCAGGCGCAAACCTTACAGCATTGAATGCAACCAACGTAGCGTCCGGAACTCTGGCTGCAGCACGTCTGCCTGCAGAGATTGTCTCTAGCGACAGCACACCGCAGCTTGGTGGCGATCTTGATGTCAACGGCAACAGCGTTGTTTCTGCATCTGATGGAAACATTGCTATCACGCCAAACGGCACAGGCTCTGTTGTAATCGACGGACTGTCACATCCACAAGCAGACGGAAGTGCCGGTCAGTTCATGAAGACAGACGGCAGCGGTCAACTTAGCTTCGCGACAGTAGACCTTACTGCAATCAACATACTTACGGATACAAGCCCTCAGCTAGGTGGGAACTTAGATGTCAATGGAAATAGTATTGTTTCTGCTTCCAATGGTAATATTGCTATCACTCCAAATGGCTCTGGCTCTGTTGTTATTGATGGGTTGAGCCATCCCCAAGCTGATGGTTCTGCGGGCCAGTTCATGAAGACAGACGGCAGCGGTCAACTCAGCTTTGCTACTGTCGATCTCACAGCGATTAACATAGTCACCGATACAACACCGCAACTTGGCGGAACACTCGATACAAATGGTCAGGCAATCCAGTTTGGTTCGAGCAAGTGGACTATCGAGCTTTCAGGAAACAATCTTCTTTTCAAGTACAACGGCACAGCCAAGATCAAGTTCGCGGATGATGGCGAGATCGTGACTGTGGACGACGTAACAGCATTCGGAGCAATCTAAATGCCTATAGGCAGTGGAACAGTAAGGATGTCAGAAATTCGTACAGAGTGGGGACGCTCTGGAACGATTAAGATGTCTGAAATGTACAGGGGTGGTAGCCATGTCCTCGCAAAAGCAGGCAACAATGGTTCTACTAATCTTGCTGCCTCTGTTCCTACCTCTGGTGCTATTCGCTTTGTTGACTTTCGTGATACTGCAAAAGGCTTTCGTAAAACCTATAGCAGTGGCGCAACCAACCAGGATGCGTCATCCGTGTTTGGATCAGACTACGGTGTTAACTACCCAAAAGAGATCGTAGTAAACAGCGGCGTAGAACTGGGTGCAACCAGTACATCACAAGAAGCACTGCAGATAGACAGTGGTTTGGCTGGTGGATTGACGATTACCAACAACGGCACATTGAGTGGCGCTGGCGGTGCTGCTGGTAGCGCAGGCGGCGATGCTTTCCAAGCTGACGTTGCCTGTACTCTCATCAACAATGGTACAATCCGTGCTGGTGGCGGAGGCGGTGGCTCTGGAGGATCGGGTGGCTCTGGCGGCACGGGTGGCCAAGGATCGACCAGCTCTACTTCTTTAGGTAACAGATCATCCCCCGGCACAACGGGGCAGCACCATTACTACCGCAATATTTATTACGGTCACTACCAAATTAGATGGCAAGGCTCTGGTTTGAGAACAGGCACGCAAGGCGGTCAAGCCGTCCCGTGGGATAGTGGTGGTTATCGTTACAATTCTGGCTTTTCGGTTTGGTTAAATGCTGGTGGTGGCGATTACTACTACGATCTTTACAGAGATCAATTCATCACAAATTACACCTATTATAATGGCGGCGCTGGTGGCTCTGGCGGTTCAGGTGGTTCTGGTGGTGTAGGTCAAGGTTATGGCCAATCTGCTACGTCAGGCTCTTCTGGTAGTGGCGGTTCTGGTGGCTCTGGAGGTGGCACGAATGCCGGTTCTGGTGGCACGGGCGGAACTGGCGGAAGTGGTGGTGCTGGAGGTGGCTACGGTGCGTCTGGTTCATCAGGAAATACTGGTTCAACAGGAAACACTGGTGGCAACGGCAACCATACCAATGGTTCTGGCGGCTCTGGCGGCAGCGGTGGGTCTAGTGGTGCAGCAGCAGGAAAATACATCCGCGGTTTAAGCAATGTAACCTTGACCCAAAACGGAACTGTCCAAGGCGGGACTGCTTAATGGAAATGGCATTGATCATAGACACTCTTGTTGGCCTTGTTATTGGCGGCTTGGCATACTTTCTTTCAAGCCAAGCAAAAGAACTTAAGCGAGTAGAAGTTCTTCTTTCACGTACAAGGGAAGACTACGCGACTCGTAATGATTTGCGGGATGATATGTCTCGTTTAGTTGACGCTCTACATAGAGTCGAGGACAAGCTCGACCGCGCACTGAGCAAGGAGTAGATTATGGCTCGAACAGAATTTAGCGGCTTTGATGATGGCGACCTTCGCAAAATCGCCAACAGATTAGGCTTCAGTTCGTCTGCGCCTCTATCTCAATTGGCTAGCTTCTTGTCAGAGAACCCCGCAAAAGCAAGACAGTTTATGAAAGTGCAGAACGCAGCCGTAAAAAAGATGGCTGTTGGCGGAAATGTTACTAGGAAGAAAACAGATACAGATCCTCTAGCGCAGCAGTATGGTCAGGGTTTCAGCGACCCAGACATGGCAGGCATTCAAAACATCTCAGCAGGAAGACTTACATCGGCAGGTGACTTCATCACCGAAGATGCAAGACTGCAAGCAACTGCTATCGATGGAACAGATGAGAGCCAATACATAGGTCCGACAGCCGGACAGGCTGCAGCGACCACCCCTGCTGCCACAGTTACGCAGGGTACGGCTACGACAGCAGCAGCCCCAACAACGATGACTGCCAATACGGTAGATAACGTAGCCCAGAGTGCAGACAATCTTGCTTCAACTCTTTCTCAAAACACTGCAGCGCAAGGCACAGTAGGTGATAATTCACTGTTGACTGCGGCTACACAAACCCCAGCTACAACCGCACTTGCAGGACAGCAAGCCCAACAGATAAATCAAGCACAACAAATCACCGCTCCCACTAGAACGCTTCAGGAAGGCGAGACTTTTTCTGGGGCAGTAGATATGACTGCAGCCAACACAATGGCTGACCAGACAGCTTCTACAGCCGCTACAGCCACGCCTACGCAGCAAGCTACGGTACAGGGTCAACTGTCAAACTTGATGCAGGACTTCGAGGGTGGTCAAACCCCGGCGTGGGCTGCGGGGGCTATGCGCCGTGCAGAGGATACTTTAGCGGCCCGTGGCCTTGGCGCTTCGACTATAGCAGGACAAGCGATCATCCAAGCAGCTATGGAATCAGCTATGCCTATCGCTCAGGCAGATGCTCAAACGATTGCTGGTTTTGAGATCAAGAATCTGTCGAACAGGCAGCAGTCTGCAATGATGGCAGCACAGCAACGTGCGCAGTTCCTGCAGCTAGATTTCAATCAGGACTTTCAAGCGCGTGTGGCTAATGCTGCTAGGATTGCCGATGTCGCCAATAGAAACTTCTCAGCAGAGCAGCAGGTGGCACTGGAGAATGCACGACTAGCGCAGACGGTTGATATCCAGAATATGAATGCAAGGCAGGCCATTACGATGGCACAAGTTGCTCAGATGTCTACGCTGGAACGGCAGAACCTTACAAACCAACAGGCAGCAGCAGTGCAGAATGCACAGGCCTTCCTGCAGACCGACATGACTAATTTGTCGTATGAACAGCAGACGGCGCAGATAAATAGTCAAGCTCGTATTCAGAGCATGTTTAGCGACACTGCAGCAACCAACGCTGCCCGTCAGTTCAACGCCACTAGCTCCAATCAGACTGACCAGTTCTTCGCTAACCTTGATGCATCTGTATCGCAGTTTAACGCCACACAATCTAACTCGATGTCGCAATACAATGCAGGTCAGACCAACGCTATATCGCAGTTCAATACACAGCTAAAAAATCAAAGAGAGCAGTTCAACGCACAGAACCGCCTTGTAGTTGATCAAGCTAACGCACAGTGGCGCAGACAGATTGCTACGGCTGACACAGCAGCGGTGAACTTTGCCAATCAGTTTAATGCTGAAGCACTGCTGGATGCATCTACCACTGCATACAACGACCTATGGCAGTACAACCGTGATCTTCTGGAGTGGGCTTGGACATCGTCAGAGAACGATAAGTCGCGCATGACAGAGATGGCTATCTCAGAGATTAACGCAAAGACCCGGACGGATCTCGCCAAGATGGCGCAGGACCAGTCTAACAGTGAAGCCATCGGCGGTTTCATCTTCGACATTGTCAAGCCGGGCATATCCGACTTCGTCGGCGGATTGTTTGGATAGGGATTAAAGATGTCTAACGATACAGCAAGCAAAGCTTACATTGAGATAATGCGGCTAGTGAACGAGCAAGATGCTCAATCGGGTCGGTTCAAAGCCGATGTTCAGGATCGCATGCTTGGCATGATGCGGCGGCAAGCTAACGCCCCTGAAAAGCCAGCACCATCTCAAGCTATGGGCGCGACACAGGATCAGAAAAGCTACATAGCCAACTATGTGCGCACTATCCAGCAGATGTACGGAGATGCTCAATGAGAAGTCCTGAAAACCCCCTTCTCGATGGCCCTATACCCGGACAATCTTTAACGACTGAACCGGGCAATCGTCCGTGGGAAAATCCACCAAAGATGTCGACGCTCGAAGAAGCCGTAGACTTCTACATGAAGCGTCTGTCTGACCCAGAGATGATGAACAGGATGCTGGACATCCTTGAAGAAACTGAACTGCCTATCACTGCGCTTGTCGAAGTGATGACAATGGGTGGTGTTATGCAGGGTCTTCACAGCGTAGACATCAGCGTCATGATCAGCCCGATCCTTGTAGAGTTTATCAAAGGCGCAGCCGACAAAGCGGGAATTGAATACACGCTTGGCACTGAAACAGAAGGCCAACATAGCCCAGAGTTGCTTCGCTCTGTAATTACAGAGATGCGAGACAAGCCGCCTGTGGAAGCGGTAGATGATCCGTTTTTATCGGATGCAGCCCCTGCCCCAGAACCTGAAGAAGAGCCAGTGGTTGAAAGCCTCATGGCAAGACGGAGTGCATAGATATGGCATTTAGTATAGCAGCAGGACTTGCCGGGTTTTCCAAGCGGGGCATGCAGTTCAATGATGAGCAGCGTCAGCTTACAAACGACAACATCAAGACAGCCGTTAATCTGGTGGCTACGGATGCACTTGAGCAACGCCGAGCTAGAAAAACAGTAAGAACTCAATACGTGGATACAGCAGAAAAGCTGAGTTCATTGGGGCTTAACGGTGCGCAGATAGAAGCTGCCTATGCAAGATATGGCAATGATGCAGGCACAACCATAGGGAGTGAACTGAAAGCACATACAATTGCTTGGCAAGATCAGCAAAGACGTGATGGTAAGCCCACAGAGTGGACTAAGAACGATACAATTGACTGGCTGAATAAAACTATTGCTGTACCAGAAGGTGCAGTCAGCAGACCTATTGACGTGCAAGCAGCGGCTTATGTCGATACTCGCATGCCGCAGACAACTGCTGACTTCGGTGCGCTTGCACAGAGTATTGTTGCTGGCTCTGGTGAAATCACTATGCGTCCGTCAGACAAACGCGCTGATGCTATTCGCAATCAAATGCTGTCGTCTTTCCAAGCAGCTTCTGGTGGTATTGAAGAGACGCAGCCAGGTGCAGTGTTCAACGCCTCTGGTGCGACAGTAAACATGCAACCTAATGCAATCGATGCGCTCGATTTCAGGACGAAATCAGCTACGACAGAGACAGCAGAAAATCAGTCAACGATTACAGGTGCTGAAGCTAAATATGCGGATGTAAAGGGCGGACTTCAGATTGAAGCCCTCACCACACGAAATCTTCTCGACAAAGACAATTTAGCTTTCTTGAAAGAACAGCAACCCCTACTGCTCGAACAGCTTGAAGCGCGGATCGAGGGGCTGAACTTGGACAACGCTCTGGCCGAAGCCACTCAAGCAGATAACATTGAAAAATCATCACTTGCGGTTGCTCTAGATAGATTGCGCGAGGACGCAATGGGTCTAGATATCCAACTCAAAGAACTGAAGCTTGAACAAGACCCACAACTGTTTGAGAAGCAGATGGAGCAGCTTGGCCTTAATATCACCGCTGCTACATACGACAACATGATGAAGAAGGTAGACGCAAGCACCGCAGGTATTCGTGCTAGCCTCGCTCTTCAGCTACAGCGTATCCAAGTCGAACAGGGCAGTCTTCGTACTACACTTCTGGGTGAGCAGATCGAAGGCGAACAGAACAAGAATGCTCTGGCGGGTGTTAATTCAGAAATTCTTGATCAGCGTCTGGCACTGCTTAAAGAGCAGGTCGCTGATGCACGGACGCCAGCCACGTTCCAAGCTGCAATCCTTGAGATTGATGGTGCGTTGCAGGATGTCGATCCATCTGATCCTGAATACGATCAGCTTATAGAATCAAAAGACAACGTCCTTGCTTCACTGGCCATGTACACAGATGCCACCACTAAGGATAGAGCAAGCACTGATCCTAAATTCCCTTCACTGACATCTAATTACAATACCACTTTGAAAGCCAAGCTGAATGCGAAGGGCTTGGACGGAAAGATTAAGTATCTGAAAGATGAAGTGACAGGTGCTGTAACACCTACATGGGAAGGCACTGACGACGCTAGGGTGGCATTCACAACTGTAGTCGAAAGACACAGAGCAACTTACGCCAATGCTATTCGAGGATTTGAGCAAGGTCCGGAGGCTATTGCAGCTCTCGGTCTAACCTTCGACCGGATTCCTGTGAATGACGTGTATGTTGGATCGCCTAGTGGTAGCGGCGGTGCTCAAACTGTCATATCCCCACTTACAAGGTCGCAGCTTGGAACAGTCTACATGATGCCTGATGGTACGCTGGTTCAAGTAATAGAAAAAGACGGTAAGCCCCATCTTGATACAATCGATTAAGGCAGATTCATGGCTATAATTTATACTCAAGAAGACGGGTTTGCCGATGATGATACTAATGCTGCTATACCGACTCGTCGCACTAGACCTACACCAGATGACATTACCGTTGATGGGTTGGCTTCTAATGAAGGCTACCTAAACAACGTCCGTGCCTACATGTCTGACAGGCTTGGCGATAAGGGAAAGCAGCAGGATGATGAAGAAAACGAAGATTACGTAGAACGGTTTTTGACCCACATGCGGTCATTTGAAAACCGCTCCATAGAGCTTACTGGTCAGATCGACTACATGCGCAAGGCAAACGCAGATCAGCGCAAGAAGTTTTTAAACGCATACACCTTGTACAACCAGCTTCCCGGCTTCATGAGTGAAGGTGGCGGTGGCGTGGGCAGCGCTATTGCTGACTATGCGTATTACAATATAGCTGATCCTGTTAATATCGCCGGTCTTGGTGTTGGCAGTATTGCTGCCAAGCAACTGGCAAAGCAGGGTGTAAAAGGACTGATGCTGGGTATGGCCAGATACGGTGCTGTTCCGTTTTTGACGGACGGCACTATTGGTGCTGGCATGGACTTAGGTCTGCAAAAGGTAGAGAAAGAAACAGGCATTCGCGACGAATACGATTTTGGTCGTACCGGCATAGCATTTGGTGCTTCTGGAGCAGGCAGTGCAGCGGCGCAGGGCATTGGGCTTGGTTTATCAAAGGGGGTAAACTCGGTCTTTGGTAGAGACTTAGCGGATGAAGGAACAGAAGCCCTGCTCGATGCTAATGCGGATCGCGCACTAGCTCGTAACGATGGCAACAGAACACCTGAACAAGTAGCCATTGATTCACTCGATCCAGATCCAGTCCGTACAGCGCGTGTAAAAGCATCTCCGAATACGCCAGACGCACCCTTTGATGCGCCTCGTGGCAGGGCTATTTTGGATAGGATGGCCGGTGAATCGGGTGACATGATAAGCCCAGAACTAAGACTGGATATCAACAGATATGTTTATGATTTCCTCAATGAAATGCTTGAGGACTTGCCAAACAAAGAACTCGCTCTTCAGCTACGAACCCCCTCTGGTGAGCGAGTAGCCGATGAGCAGATTTCAGATACAGTATTCCGTGTATTGCAAAACGAGGATCTTGTAGGTCGGTTGGACGAAGACGCTCTGAGTGGTGCTCTAGCAAGAAACGGCGTATCTGCTGAAGAGTTTGCACAGATATACCGTGTAACTGTAGGCGATGCTGCTCGACAGATGAACGCCGCTAGCCAGTTTGCAAAGAAACTCGCCAGAGCCGGTGTTCTTGATAGGACACGTACAGATGCACTTACAGCTTACCTGACCGATAAGAAACCTGTCGGCATAATTCAAAGGGGCGTTCAAGCCTTCGCCAATCCCACCGGAACAGCAATGACGCTGGATAGAAACCGGCGAGGTCTTCTGGTTTCACAGATTCCTACACTAATCCGAAATGTTGGAACTACTGGCATTAGAGGAACTATGGATGCGGCTGCAGACATTATCGATGCAGCAGGTTTTTACGCTATTCGTAAAGCGCAGAAGGCACTAGGTCAGGACGTACCTGATTATAGTCTTGGTTCTGCCTTGTCAGATGCATTTGGCATGGTGCGCAATCTCAACGATCAGGGCTTTAGTAAAGATGTTGTAGCAGCAACGCTCGGCAGCAACCCAAAGCTACTACAACAGATATCTAGAAGCCTGACAGATATCGGAGATGGTGAACTAGCTGCCCCTGTGCGACTGTTGAATTACTTCAACATGACACACGACGGCCTTGTTAGACGAGCCATATATACGTCTGCTCTTGAAAAGCAGCTTAGACGGCAGACCGGCCTGAGCATTGCAGAGACAATAGCTAAAAAGGGCAAAGTTCCGCTGGAGTTCCAGCAGAAGGCAGTTAGAGAAGCATTAGAGTTTACGTTTGCTGACATGCCTACTGGCCCTTGGCAAAGTCGCTTTGTTCAATTGGTAGAGCGAATGCCGTTCATTGGCACGAGTGTCTTTACCTTCCCTCGATTTACTGTATCTGCCCTAAACTTTACAGCTAACTATGTTCTTGGTGGCAAGGCAGGCAAAGGCGTTTACAAACTTGCTAGAGGCGCTGCCACTGGCAATGAAAAGTTTTTGAATGAAGGCATGACCGATGTGTCCAAAGGCATAATCGGAACATACATGCTGTTTGAATCGGTAGCACATCGGGCTGCAAACCAAGATGTGAAGTGGTTCGAGTACAGAGACGAAGAAGGTAAGATAGGCGATCTACGGCCCTTCTTCCCCTTAGCCCCCTACCTTCTGGTTGCAGACATACTCGTTAAATACCCCAGACTACTGGGAGTAGATGTCCCCGATGTACCCGTAGAAAAAAGTCTGCTCAGGTCTGCTAGAAGAGGTCTTGGCAACCTTACCAACAATACCATTGGAGACTCCGATTTCCGTGAAGACGTGGGTGAAATGGGTACAGGCAAGAGTCTGCCTACCCGTGACATTGTTGAAGGCTTATTAGGAACTAGGCTGGCGGGAACGCAGCTTTACATCATTGATGGCTTGTTCAAGGCAGCACAAACAGAAGGTGAACTTGGCGGAACAGCCAGCAAAGACTCAATTGGAAATCAAAAGTTGGCTGAATTAGCAGGCAACTTCTTTGGTGAATTGTTTGGTGGGCCACTTAACGTCAACTTTGTAACCGGATTAGTACGAGATATTGTTCGCACTTTTGATAGCGAAGAAGCCATTGTGCGCGACATGAGAGGACAGCGTGGAAACACTACAGGCGGTCGTTTTGCCGACTCCTTCGTGACAGCGGCTACACGCGGCATTCCTTACATGAATCAAGATAGACCGCCTTTGGAGAGCGCAACAAGACCCGGCAACCTTACGTATCAAAGTCCTCTAGTTACTACCTTTACAGGTATTAGAAAGACAGAAGCTCGTACTGGCTTAGAAGACGAAATTGTAAGACTTGGTATTACCTACAACGAAATCAATCCATCTACAGGTGACGCAGAAGCAAACCGGCTGCTGACTAAAGAACTCGGAATAGTAGCGCCTGACTTAGTGAATATATCTAGTGGTTCGTATCAGAACATGACTGATGCTGAAAAGAAAAATTACATAATCGACACGTATGCCACAGCCCGAAGTATTGCTCGTGAAATAGCAATCGGAAAAAGCTCTATGGATACGGAAACTGTCACCGACGAAACAGGTAAGGAAAGACAGTTTTCTGTATTTGACAGGCAGCAATGGGGCGCAACCCCTCAAAGAATTAGAACTGTAGTCAACCAATATTACATAAAAAATTTCGGGGCTACCGTTGAACAGCTAGGTGCATACCGTGCTGGCAATGCGTATGCCAAAGCCGAAAGAGGCAAGTTTAAGTAATGGCCGCAAAAGATATGTACATAGATCAAATCATGAATGAAGCACTGGGCAAGCAAAAGCCTAGTCTTGATGTCGATGCATTGATGGATGAGCAAGAGCAGGTTGATAGCATGGTCAGCCAGTACGACACTGGCTACAGACCATCTAGCAACGAGCAGTTTGCTGCCGGTGCAAAGCAGTTCGCACTGGATAGCGCAGACCTTGCTGTCGCTATGCTGGGTGGATCTGGCATAGCTGAAGCAGTTGGTGCAGGCGTAGAGAACCCTGTAAGCGCACTGACGACAGGCGAAGAAGTAAAGCCCATACCGTCCCTTGCTGAAGACGTAAAAGAAGGCAGGACACTCGATACTACACTGAAGACCGTAGGTGTTGCTGGTGATGCTCTGCAGCTTGGTGGTGCATACCTAGCTGCTACAGGCGCAGGAGCTATTCCAGGTGGCATCATGTTCGGTGCTGGAACAGGCCTGAAGTTCGGTTCAAAAGCCGTGTCTAAGTACGGTGATCAGATACAGGATGGACTGCGTAAACTGTTCGACCTTGATCCAGAGGCGGCTGAGAGGGCTGCAGAGCGTGTAGATAAGTTTGCAGACGACGATAAGCCTGTCGGTGCAGCTATCAGCATGATCAGTGCTGAGACTAAGAAGACACGCAAAGCAACAGCCGCACCTTCTTTGGTTACGCAACCTAATCGCGTCAAGATAGATGTAGAACCCGACGAAGCAGGTCTGTACAGCCGCCTAGATGCGTCTCTCGAAAATGCTCCGGAAAAAGCTAATAGTAGACAGTGGCTGAAGTTTTTCCGTGATCAGGGCATTCGTACTGACGAGTTATCGCTACGCCTTCCTGAGATAAACGATGACGTAAGCAACACTTTCTCGCTTGAAGAAATACAGACGATGCTTCGAGAGCGTCCTATTACGATCCGGGACAGAGAGCTTTCTTACAATCCGAATTCGGCTGTGCAGCCTTTTTATGACGTAGACGGTACAGGCGACCTTACCCTGCGTCCGGGAACAGGAAGTAACTTTGCAGCAGCTAGGCTGGGTGATGTGGCAGGAACACCTCAGTACGGTGGTTTTTCACTTGTCATACCGGATAAAAAAGGAAGGGTGACAACAGGAGAAATTGCAAGAGGTGATGCTGAAACTTTCAATTACCGTGAATTCCCCGTTCAAGTCACGAGCAATGTAAGACGTGGTGTAAGCCAAGAACTTACCGAAGACCAAGCTAGGTTAATCGATGAAACAGAGCTTGCGATGGCTGATGCCGGAGTACCTCTGGGGGAACTTGATGAAGACATCATGAATGTAGTGCGAATGAAGCACACGGAATTGGTTGACAAAGGGCTGGGCTTTGAGGACGCAGATGAATTTTACGAGAAGTGGGCCGAACACCATTTCTACGATTACATCGTTGAGTACGCACAGGGCGATGCCATGCTTTTCATGGAAATGACAACGTCAGCCCCGCAGATTGCCGGAATCATAGCTGACATTGAGCTTCAAGGTGGTGGGGATATCTTCGCACGTAAATTCAGGGATGCTGTTGAAGAACTGGGAGTGCTGCCCACTCAATCAGCAAATATGCTGAAGACGCTTACGTCCTCTGTGCCTTTGCATAGAAACGCTATGGGCGAAATGGAAGCGGCTATCCGCAGCAGGGCAGTAGCTAAAGGTCAGAATGATCAAAGTATCATTAACCAGCTAGATCGTAGTGAACCGTCTGAAGTCTACGACAGATATCTCGAAGCGCTGCAGGGAGACATTTCTAATTTCGATTACGTAGCTCGACATTTTGAGGGCGTGGATACAGGCAGCAATTTTGCTGAGAATACGGTTGCCCACTATCGCACTACTGACAGGGTCAAAGGTGATAAGAAGTATCTGCTAGTTGAAGAAGTACAGTCAGACGCCTTCGGTTCGGACAAAGCAGACATGCCTATGGACTTGCCCGGAAGGGATAATAACTATCAACGCATGGTTCTAGCTCTGGCTACTAGAAGGGCTGTCATGGAAGGTTATGATGGGATTGCGTTTGCCAACGCAGATCAAGTCCGCAACGTCAATGGCAGAGCGGTGTTTACGCAATATGAGAATATTGACGTGACTACGCGGACAGGGGAGAAGGCGACATCATTTATAGAGAATTCCACACAAGATGATTTTTTCCGTAGCAACATAAATCCCAACGAATTTACACAAGCGGACTACGACACTGCTGATTTAAAGATCGGACCAAATGCGGATACAAGAGATCGCCTTATTGAAGTCCAGAGGGCTTTCGTCAGAAGAACGCTAGCGCAGGGTGATGTCAAAGTTGTAAAGCTACGCAAAACAGGTAGTGGAGAATCACCTCACTATGCTCTGTTCGATAGAGACGGTCTATTTATTGGATCAAGTGATCGCAATATCTTTGAAACAGCTAATGAAATTCAGCAGGGTAATGATGGCGCTAGAAGAGCGAGTACAACGCAGGTTTTTGGTGGCGCTGTAGGCGGCGAAATTATGGCCAACAAACGTCTGAAGATGGATGCTTCATTTGACTTCGGCGCTATCAATGATGGGTACACAGATGTGTATGATCGTGCCATGCCGAAACGGGTAGATGAATTCTTGAGAGCGTTGGGCGATCCCGTCAAGAAGGCTACAATCGAGCTTGATGACGCAGATGGTAAGAACATGGCTATAGAGTTCACAGACGAGTTCAAAGATCTTGTAGAGGGCAAAGGTGTACCTATGATGCGCAAAGGTGGACTTGCACAAAAGAAAGCCCCCCGACAGTAAGGAGAAGAACCTGTCGAGGGGCTAAGAAGCCAGCAGTAGTCGAGGACACCCTACCGCTTGTCACCGCTTCCGTGCAGAACACCCCGCTGCTGGCGATCTGCTAATTTAGAAAGATTGGAATCTGCAATCTGGGCGAGGTCAAACCCCAGATCATTCGCTAGCACTGCACAATACCAGAGGCAGTCACCAATCTCCGCAGCGATATCACGTTTCATTTGGTCAGAGGTGTTACGATCTCTGACTATTTTTTTGACCTTATCAGCGACTTCACCAGCCTCGCCTGCTAACCCCAGAGCGGGGTAAATTATTGCGTATTCCTTCGGGAATATGGCTGTCTTCAGTGCCTTCTGTTGGTACTCGTTGATATCCATCTTGATCTTTGCCCTCGATCTCTGTGCATAAAAGTCCGCGACATGCTCCTCTAGCGTGTCTAAAACCTTGCTTTGATTATCGTTGTTCATGACGTAAATCCATTAGTCAAAAGTATAAATTAACTAGCTTGCATAATCAAGTCGGGGAATACTTTATTAAAGGGTATTAATTCATGTTGTTCAGCAGCATAGCAGGGTTTCTTGAACACGCCGTGATGCCCCCATCGAGCTTCTTTGTACAGGTCTGATGCGTACATACATCCTGCCACCCTGTACTGGCCACGCCTGCCAATCATCAGCACAAACAAATCGACCGCCTGGTTTTCCTTCATAGAAAACAAGCGGCCATTTGTATGCTTCGTGCTTTTAACGTCGATACATAGATCGCCGTAGACTACGTCACCTTTATCTGTTCCGTTGGCTGCGGATCTTATACCTATTTCAAACACTTGATCTGGGTACACACCAAAGTATTTGCACAGAGCAAGCTCTGACATCACGCCTTCTATATCCGGATCAAGTACAGAAGCCTTTGGTAGGTCTGTCTTCTTTAGCTTGTTCTTTCGCGAGTTAGCATACCGCGCTCTTGCAAGCGCTGTAGCTATCTTTTTTTCGGAATCATCCAGTGTCAGTTGAAGCATCGGCTAACGTCTCTTTCAAGAGTGATGTAAAGCCGGATTCGGTGACATTGAGGCGATCCAAAACAGCGATTGCTCGCTTCTTCTCCGTCTGGATTTCCTGTAGCTGGCTGATTAAATAAAGCTGCCTACCATTCATTTCTGACAGGGGGTAATTGACGCCATCGACGACAATTGCCCCCTCTTCTACCTGCTTGCTTTGCATTGTTTGCTCCATAGTCAACTAGCAATATCCACTACTTCACAAACACCCGCTGTACAGGACAGTTCCTGTGATCCAGTCGTGTTATCTTCTGCTTCGTAGTTTTTCAGTAAACCCCAATCGATCTGGGGTGGCATCTGTGACAGCATCTGCTTGTATTCTTCAGCACTGCAGTCTTGATACGGCGCTTGCTGATAGGTGTGATCAGAGTGTGGCAGGAAGCTGATGCCTGAGCAGTAGTCAAAGTTCTTCCATACCCATGCCCCTACATCCATCCACTCCCCTTCACGTACAGAGATTGTCACGGAAGGTTTGTGTTCACACCAGTCACGTGCGTAGATCATCCACATCTCAAGCTGCTCGATTGCAGTCATAGCGTTGCGGTCTACGCAATTTGTAGGTGCAGACATAGGAAAGCTAAACACAGTAGTCTGATCTGGCTTCATGACATCCGGCTCATTCGGAATGCCTTGATCGACCATGAATTGCGTCAGTGGATCTTTGTTGTCCCCACGCACTGTGCGAATGTAATTGCTGCTGTGCCTTGCGTGAATGCCGCTAGCGCTATCGACCAACTGTGACACAGTACCTGACGGCTTCACACATGTGACAGCAGTGGACTGCGGTATTCCCAGTCTTTGCGCAAGCTGCTTATTAGTATGAACAGCGATACTGCGCAGGTCTTCCAGTATGTGGCCAATGTTCATGCCAAACTGCGCTGACCTGCCCGACAGTATTTCATTATCCATAATCCCTGTCAGAGACACACCCAGCAGCCGCTCTTCTTCAGTGTTGTTCGACCAGATTTTACGGACGTACTTGAAGTTGGTAAGCGTTGACTGCCATGTCCCAAGGATAGTGGCCAAACGAACCTTACGAGCAAGCGTCTGATGTGTATCAGTCTCGCGTACTACAATCTCTGTAAGGTTACATAGCTGATACGGGCGCAGTATAATTTCAGAACAGGGGTTTGTTCCAAAGTCGTGGTCTACATCACGGCGACCATTCTCGACAGCCTTGTTCTTTGCTGCTTGTCTGTTGAATATGCCCCGCTCACCTGACTTGCTTTCTACAAGCGAAAGCCACTCACGCATGAATGTTTCCATGTCCGGCTTGTATTTGTAGGTGGCAGAGTTGTTTGCCAAAGAACGCTGGCCTTCGTTCTCCCACCATGCACCTGACTTGGCATGGCGCATCTGGTCATCGTTAAGATTGGACAGGCTGATCAGTGCAGAGCGACGTACACCCCCTACTACAACCACCTCGCCTGTCTTGCAGGCAATGTCATGACATTCGATGGGATAAAGACGACGGCCTGCTGCCCGTTCAAACAACCTTGTTGTGAATTCGAACAGTTCGTTCAGGGGCTGAGGGCCACTAGAACGGCCACCAAAGGTCTTCAGACGCTCACCAGCGGCCCTTAGCGCAGACAAGTCCCATGTAGGCACTTTGCCGTCATACAGCAGCGTGATGAGTTCTCTGAAGGCTTTTGCCCAGCCTTCTTTGCTGTCCTCTACCTTGATCACATCATCACAGTTTTCAAAGTGATCTGCGATAATAGGCAGCTTGTCTACATTGTTACGCTCGACAGAGAACCCCACGCCTGTCCCGCACATCAGAATGTACAGAAGTTCGTCAAACGCACGGGGGTGATCCAGAGGCAGGTAGCTACAGTTAAAAGCAGCTAGGTGATTACGCTCAAGCGCTTTACCTGCTGTCATCAAAGCCCTCATGCTAGGCATGATTTCCAGATTAAGAACAGCTTCTTTGAGTTCATCAATCTCTGGCTTTGTGATCGGCACGTTGTGCTTCTCTTCAATCCAGCGAGTCATATAATCAAAGTATCGATCAACAGTTTCTGACCAGTCTTCACGACGGCCTTCTGCATCGAGCCAACGAGCGTAACGGCTTTTATGTATGAAAGATTGGTAGTCTGTAGGCAGTAGGTTATTCATGAATCCTCTCCACGTTAACGCGGCCTACTTCTATATCGACATCGTGGAAGTATTCCCGGAGCAGCTCTTCAACCTGCTCTTCGACATTGTCGTCTGCGGGAACGATTGGTGAATCTTCATCCAGATCAACGATTAGAAGTACCCGCAGTTTCATTTGTTTTCGTACTCTTCTATTAACTTGTCCAAGTACCACCTGGCTTTTTTCAGATCTTCGAGGGGCTTGCCCTTGTATCTAAACCGCCAGAGGTACTTTATTGCCGTCCCTTGTAGGTGATATTCAAAGCCATCACCTGTGGCTGCTTGTATTGCCTCAATGCATTCAATGCTGTTTTCGTTGTAATGTGGTGGGCTGTTGACCATGTCCACGTCGGTCTTTTTCTCGACGTGCTTTTGCTTATGATAATCTTCGTTGCGGATGCGCATGTATTCTTCGTGATGCATCAGGCCGAACCCTGTGTCTTGCCGAAGTTAATACGAATGACATTGCCGTCTTCACGTTCGATATCTACGGCCTGATCTTCGTCTTCATCTTCGCTTCGGATCTTCACGATGT
>Ga0181601_10000371_pt1 | contig 35878 bp, 27 predicted proteins | sample 041ome_8_FD_133020 | JGI IMG/M metagenome (GOLD analysis project Ga0181601, IMG submission 133020) | Coastal salt marsh microbial communities from the Groves Creek Marsh, Skidaway Island, Georgia - 041407BS metaG (megahit assembly) | ecosystem: Environmental > Aquatic > Marine > Intertidal zone... | reverse complement strand
CTCCGTCGGCAGTAGGCCCAACACGCATACCACGGACGGGCCACGTCGCACGCAGCCCGGAGCCCTCGCGGCTCGTTGCTCAGCCCATGGGGCTGTGGCTAGACTCCGTCAAAACTTTTGTAACAGGGGGAGTCTATGAGCGATTCGAACGCTGGATCGGGGCATATCCACACCGTCATGCAGGAAGAGCGGGTCTTTCCGCCACCAGGTGATTTCTCCGCCAAGGCCCGCATCGGCTCCCTCGAGGACTACCAGCGGCTCTACGACGAGGCCCGGAACGACCCTGATGGATTCTGGGACGCCAGGGCCCGTGAACTGCCCTGGAGCACTCCCTACACCCAGGTGCTCGACTGGCAGCCACCGGTGGCTCGCTGGTTTGTCGATGGAAAAATCAACGCCTCTGCCGCGTGCGTTGACCACCAGATCGCCCGAGGCCATGGCGACAAGCCTGCGATTATCTGGGTTGGCGAACCGGAAGGTGAACGAAAGGTCCTCACCTACCACGAACTGCAGCAGGAGGTCTGCCGGGCGGCGGCAGGCTTTGCCAGCCTTGGGATTAAGGCTGGAGATGTTGTCTCGATCTACATGCCGATGACGCCCGAGTTGGTGATCGCCATGCTTGCCTGCGCTCGGATCGGGGCGGTCCACTCCGTGATCTTTGGTGGCTTCTCCAGCGAAGCGATTGCTGAACGCAACAACGACGCCGAAGCGGTTGCTGTAATCACGGCGGATGGCGGATGGCGCCGCGGTTCGATGCTACCACTGAAGGCCAATGTGGATGAGGCTCTCGAGAAGTCTCCAAGCGTCAAGCATGTGATCGTGCTGAAGCGAACCGGCCAGCCCGTGGAGATGGTCGAGGGGCGGGATATCTGGTGGGACGATCTCGTAAAGAACATGCCGTGGGACACACCCGCGGTTCCCATGGACTCAGAGTCGCCACTGTTCATCCTCTACACCAGTGGCTCGACCGGAAAGCCGAAGGGCATCAAGCACACCACCGGTGGCTATGTGCTCTGGGCAAAGACCACCGCAGAGTGGGTCTTTGATCTGCGAGACGACGACATCTTCTGGTGCACCGCTGACTGCGGATGGATCACCGGCCATAGCTACGTGACCTACGGCCCACTGGCCGCAGGTGCCACAATCCTGATCTACGAAGGTGCTCCCAACGCTCCGCACGAAGGTCGCTTCTGGGAGATCATTGAGCAGGAGAAGGTCTCGATCTTCTACACCGCTCCGACGGCGATCCGCGCCTTCATGAAGTGGGGCATGCAGCACATTGAAGGACGTGATCTCTCCACGCTCCGGCTGCTCGGCACCGTTGGCGAGGGCATCAATCCCGAAGCCTGGATGTGGTACCACGAGGTGATCGGCGGCAAGAGGTGTCCGATCGTCGATACCTGGTGGCAGACCGAAACCGGTGGAATCATGATGAGCCCACTGCCGGGATGCACACCCACCAAGCCGGGCAGCTGCACACTGCCACTTCCAGGCGTCTCTCCCAAGATTGTTGACGCCGAAGGCAAGCCTGTGCCTGACGGGCATGGCGGCTGGCTGGTGATGGACCGGCCGTGGCCTGGCATGCTGCGGGGCATCTGGGGAGATGACGAGCGGTTCCGCGAGACCTACTGGGCAAAGGTGCCGGGCAACTACCTCGCTGGCGACAATGCCAGGCAGGATGCCGACGGCTACTACTGGATCATGGGCCGCATTGACGACGTGCTCAACGTCGCCGGCCACCGGCTCTCCACGATCGAGATTGAGAGCGCACTCGTCAGCCATCCCACGGTGGCCGAAGCAGCTGCAGTCGGACGTCCACACGAAGTGAAGGGCGAGGCGGTGTCGGTGTTTGTCACGCTTCGCGATGGCGAGCCAAACGAAGAGTTGAAGGCTGAACTCCGCCAGCATGTGCGACATCAGATCGGAGCGATTGCCGTGCCTGACGACCTGCATTTCACCAGCGCGCTTCCCAAGACCCGCAGCGGCAAGATCATGCGACGGCTGCTGCGTGACATCGCCGCAGGCCGCGAGACGGTTGGCGATACAACCACGCTTGAGGACTACACCGTGCTCGCCCGCCTGCGTGGCAACGACGAGTGACGGCAACCAACTCCAACGGCCCACAGCGGCCACGAGGCCCCGAACTGCTCGCTCCGGCGGGTGACTGGGACTGTGTGCGGGCGGCGATCGAGAACGGAGCGGACGCGGTCTACTTCGGCCTTGACTGCGGCTTCAACGCTCGTGCCCGTGCGACCAACTTTGCCATCGACGATCTGCCTGAGCTGATGCGGCTGGTGCACAGTCGTGGGGTTGCAGGCTACGCCACGCTCAATGTGCTCGTCTTCTCTGACGAACTCGATGAGTTTGCGGAAGTGGCGAGGGCATGCGATGCCGCGGGGGTCGATGCGGTGCTCGTTCAGGATGTGGGCAGCGCACGGATGCTGCGAGAGATCTGCCCACAGCTGCCACTGCACGCCTCCACGCAGATGACACTCACGAGTAGTGAGACCATCGCCCTCGCGGAAGAACTCGGCATGCAGCGGGTGGTCGTGGCTCGAGAACTCTCGCTCGCAGAGATCCGGGCGATTCGCGAGCAAACCTCGATGCCTCTCGAAGTCTTCGTGCATGGGGCTCTCTGTGTGGCCTACTCCGGCCAGTGTCTCACCAGCGAGTCACTCGGTGGTCGCAGTGCCAACCGCGGGCAGTGTGCCCAAGCCTGCCGACTGCCGTACGAGGTGGTCTGTGATGGAAAAGAAGTCGACCTCGGCCTGCAGAAATACCTGCTCTCACCGCAAGACCTCGCGGCCTACGCTCTGGTGGGTGACCTGATCAACGCCGGCGTCTGCTCGCTGAAGATCGAAGGCCGGCTCAAGACGCCGGAGTATGTTGCCAATATCACCCGCCACTACCGCCGCGCGATCGATGAGGCGATTGCCGGGGGCGCTTCGAGCATCACTCCCACCGACGTTGAGGAGATGGAGCTCTCGTTTTCACGCGGCTTCTCACCCGGCTGGCTGGCCGGCATTAACCACAAGCGACTGGTGCCCGCTACGAGCAGTGCGAAGCGGGGCGTTCATCTCGGCCACGTGGTGGCTGTCCGCGGCACCCGTGTGGTAGTGGAACTCACAAAGGGACTTGCCAGTGGCATCAAACGCGGTGATGGCGTGGCCTTCGACTGCGGTGCAACCAGCGATGACGCAGCAGGTGGGCGGGTCTACGAGGTGTTTTCCGACGGCCGGTCTGAGACGGTTCCTGTGACACACGGTCAGGTAGAACTCACCTTCGGTACGCATGCAATCGACCTCACGAGAATCGCCGCCGGCCAGGCTGTCTGGAAGACCGACGATCCGCAGCTGACCATGCGGCTCCGCAAGACCTTTGCGACCGATGCGGTCATCCGTCAACAGCCGGTAGACCTGCAGATCACAGCAGCCATCGGCGAGCCACTCGTCGTCGTCGCCACCACGGCCGCTGGCGCCTCCTGCCGTGTGGTCTCGCAAGAACGAGCAGAAGAGGCGCTCAAGCATCCGCTCGACGACATCGTGCTGCGACGACAGTTCGGCCGACTTGGTGGCACCGCGTTCGCTCTTCGAAACGTTGTCAGTGACATCAGCGGTCGGCCGATGCTCCCGCTGAGTGTGCTGGGAGCTGTCCGCAAACAGCTGGTGGCAGCACTCCAGAAAGCCTCGGCCGCCCACACGCAGCGGCCTGCACTTCCGGCCACACCTCCCCAGGCAACTCGCTCATCGCCCGAGCAGCCGATCGCAGCCCCAGGCCTGCCCTCCTTGCGAGTCCTCGTGCGGTCGCTTGAGCAGCTGCAGACGGTGCTCGCTACGGGAGAACGTCAGCTCGCCGCCGACTTTGCTGACATTCGTCAGTATCGCGAGGCGATCGAACGGGCTCGCCAGGTCGATGCGGACCTGCTGATTGCCACACCACGAATTCACAAGCCTGGCGAGACGGGCATCTTCCGCACGATGGCCAAGTATCAGCCTGATGGGGTGCTGATCCGCAATCTGGCGGGCCTGCATTTTTTCCGCGATGCGGGCGTTGCAGTCGTCGGCGACTTCTCCCTCAATATCACCAACGAACGCTCGGCCGCCTTCTTCATCGCTGAAGGCCTCGAGTCGGTGACCGCCTCCTACGACTGCAACCGCGAGCAGCTGCTGGCCCTTGTGGCAGCCACACCACCAGCCTGGCTTGAGATCGTGGTTCATCAGCACATGCCGATGTTTCATATGGAGCACTGCGTGTTTTGCGCGGTGCTGTCCCCTGGCACCGATAAAACCAGCTGTGGCCGTCCGTGCGATGACCATCGCGTGCAGCTTCGCGACCGCCTGGGTGTCGACCACCTTCTGACCGCTGACGTTGGCTGCCGAAACACGCTGTTCAATGCCACCCCGCAGAGTGCCGCGGAGGCCGTGGCGGGCCTGCTCGAACGCGGTGTACGGCGATTTCGCGTCGAGCTGCTGGACGAGTCGGCGTCTGAGATTCGCGACATCCTCAGGGCGTATCGCAGCCTGCTGGCAGGCACTATCTCAGGCCGACAGGTCTGGCAGCAGCTCAAGGCCGCAAACCGCGTTGGTGTCACCCGTGGCACCCTCGAAGCCAAGCGAGATCCGCTGGCGATTCTGTAGCTGTCGAGTCAAACAGCCGCTCGATGCGATCGCCTCTGACAGCTGCTTCTGGCGGTCGGCACGATGCCAACGTACGATCTGGCCTGCGGGGGCGGAGGTTCCGTCCCGGCGTGCGGTCCTCTCTCGTGCTCCTCTGCTCGCGTTCGCGTCGGCATGGCGGCCTCGACAGGATCGACACGCGCGTTCCCAATCATTTGTGGAAGGTATGACATGACGCAGAAACGATTCGCATCCGGTCTTCGGGCCATCTTCACACTCTTGGCGGTCGCCGTGATCGCCTCCCCTGCCCTCGCTGCAGACGATGGCTTCGAGATGCTCTTTGACGGCAAGAGCATGGACGGCTGGAAGGCCAATGAAAACGCCGACAGCTGGAAGCTCGTTGACGGCGAGATTGTCTGCCGCGGTGACCGCAGCCATCTGTTCTATGTCGGCAAAGATCCGAACAAGCCTGCCGAGTTCAAGAACTTCCACTTCAAGGCGGAAGTGATGACCAAGCCGGGCGCCAACTCTGGCATCTTCTTTCACACCGAGTGGCAAGATGAGGGCTGGCCAGCCAAGGGCTACGAGATGCAGGTCAACAACTCGCAGGGTGATCCCGTCCGTACCGGGAGCATTTACTACTTCGTGAAGAACTTCACTCCTCCTGCAGACGACAACGAGTGGTTCACTCAGGAACTGATCGTGAAGGGCAAGGCGATCACCGTGATCATCAACGGCAAGGTGCTCTTTGAGTACGTCGAGCCAGACGGCGTGACCGGCGCTGCCCCTGGTGGCGGCGGCGATCACAAACTCTCCAGCGGCACCTTCGCTCTCCAGGCCCATGATCCTGGCAGTGAAGTCCACTACCGCAACATCCAGGTCAAGCGACTTCCGTAAGCAAACGCCGAAGCGGCCCTTCCCACACTCTTCCGGGAAGGGCCGCCAACGGCCCCCATCCGCAAGTCGGACTTCCAGTTCACTCAACTAGCGAGGGGTGGTCCGACGCCGATCCACCGGCGTGGGTCTTCGAGCGAAGCCTGGAAGGCGAAAGCGAGAAACCTCGAGTGAGCGAAGGCAGGGATGCCGAAGCGAACGCCCGGTGGAGTGGCATTGGACCACCCCGAGCGCATCCCACCGAGCGGACCTCAGGTCAACACCGGCTGCGGGGCGGCAGATGTTGCGTCGCGGGGATTTTTTCGCCGCGGACCGAGACGATGCCAGCAGCGTCCTCGAAGGGCGAAAAACTCCAACGCTCCTCAAGCACCCGCCGTCCCCTCCGCCTCCTCCACTGCCCTTCATCAGCGAGGGGTGGTCCGACGCCGATCCACCGGCGTGGGTCTTCGAGCGAAGCCTGGAAGGCGAAAGCGAGAAACCTCGAGTGAGCGAAGGCAGGGATGCCGAAGCGAACGCCCGGTGGAGCGACGTTGGACCACCCCGAGCCCCCTCAAGCCAACACCTTCAAGTTGCCTCTCCGCTTGTGCCGATAGCACCGAATATGCCGTCTCGGAGGCCTGCGGGCTTTCTCATGGCGAGACGGTATCAGGGCATGTGTCACGACCGTTCTTGGAGGTGTGTTGATGATCTCTTCCTCGCAGCCGGCTGGTATCCGGGACGACATCACGCAGTGCATCGGACGGACACCACTTGTACGACTTCGCCGCGTCACCGAAGGCTGCGTGGCAAGTGTGGTCGGCAAGATCGAGAACATGAACCCGCTGTGGAGCGTAAAAGACCGCATCGCATGCGCGATGATCGATGCCGCTGAACGCGACGGCAAGCTGGGCTCTGACACGATTGTGATCGAGCCAACCAGCGGTAACACCGGCATCGGCCTGGCCTACGTCTGTGCCGCCCGCGGCTACAAACTACGGGTGACGATGCCGGAGAGCATGAGCCTTGAACGCCGCCGAATGCTCAAGGCGCTTGGAGCGGAGCTTGTGCTCACACCTGCTGCCGAAGGCATGCCGGGCGCCGTTCGCCATGCAGAGGAGATCACCACTTCGAGCGAACAGTTCTTCATGCCTCAGCAGTTCAAAAACCCAGCCAACCCTGAGGTGCACCGTCGCACGACTGCCGAAGAGATCTGGGCGGATACGGACGGCCGCGTCGATATCGTGGTCTGCGGCGTTGGCACCGGCGGCACAGTGACCGGCTGCGGTGAGGCACTAAAAGCCAAGAATCCCAATGTGAAGGTCGTGGCCGTTGAGCCCGCCAACAGCCCTGTCATCTCTCAGAAACTCGCCGGTGAGCCGATCAAGCCGGGGCGTCACACGATCCAGGGCATCGGCGCAGGCTTCATCCCTGACATTCTCAACCTCGATATCATCGACGAGGTCGTGAAGGTGGATGACGAAGACGCCATTCAGACCGCCCGCGAAATGGCCAAGCGGGAAGGTCTGATGTGTGGCATCAGCTGCGGTGCGGCCGCCTGGGGCGCGATCGAAGTCGCCAAGCGAGCGGAGAACGAGGGCAAACTCGTCGTCGTCGTGTTGCCAGACCTTGGCGAACGCTACCTCTCCACGCGGCTGTTCCCCGAGTAGCGCTGCTCTCCGGTTGCAGCGCAGTCGCAGACACTCGTTCAGCCGTTGGGTGCGTGCTACGGTTATCGCTTGCGAACCTGCTCAAACAGCCAGACAAGCGTTGCTGGATCCTGATACGCGGGGGTCCACGAGTCGTGGCCCACACCCCCGAACTCGGTGTAGGTCAAGCCGCCACCTGCCGCGAGGATGGCCTCGACCATGCTGCGGGACCGCTCTGGCTTCACCACGCTGTCAGCGCCGCCGTGAAAGCACCAGATCGGCAGACCGAGATACTTTTCTGCCAGCCGTGGATCACCTCCGCCGCAGATCGGCATCATCGCCGCAAACCGGCCAGGCATCCGTGAGGCAAGGTCCCACGAGCCAAAGCCACCCATCGAGAGTCCGGTGAGGTAGACGCGGTCAGCATCGATCGGCTCATCGTCAAGCAGCTGCTCCATCACGTTTACGACCGCAGCCAGGTCGGCTGAGAGCGGGTGTCCAAGCGGCTCACCTTCCATGGGGTCTCGACTGTAGTCCGCCCATTTCTTATCGCGGCGACACTGCGGTGCGAGCAGATAGCAGGGATAGTTCGCCCTCGCCTCATCGCTGGCCATCCAGGTGGGGAAGTACTTCAGCTGCGCAAGGTTGTCGTTACCCCGCTCTCCCGCCCCATGCAGAAACACCACCAGGGGCACCCGCTCGCCTTCCTCAATCACCGCCGGTCGCAGCAGGCGATAGGGGAGCGTCGCCATCTCGTCTCCATCTGCGAAGTCGAGCGTGTGTGCTTCGTAGAGATTCTCAGGTGCCATTGTTTCCTCAGCAGCATTCACGACAGGGCTGATGACAACCATCGCCATCAACACACCAGCCCAGAGATGACAGAAGCAGCGCATGGAGTTCTTTCTAGAATGAGAAGGCAGGGGCCTACGCATCACCGATCTCAAGCTTCAGCCGGCGAGGCATCCCCAGCCGAGTCAACATACCAACGGCCCCTTTCGGAAGCCCAAGGAACTCAAGCTGTTCAAACCAGCCCGGCACTTCTGCGGCGAGTTTGCCGACCTTCGTACCCCGCAGGTCGAGACGTTTCAGTGCAGTCAGACCTTTGAACTGCAGGAGCCCTTCGTCGGTGAGCGTGCCGCCGGCAAGATCGAGTTCGGCGAGGTCCTTGAGTGACTCCGTGCGGAAGCCCAGCAAGATCGCAAACACGTCGTCAGCCTTCTCGTTGCGAAGCGTGACACGCACAAGCTTGTCAGCCACATGGCCAAAGTCTTCGCCAAACGACTTCGTCAGCCAATCAACCTCCTCCATCTCGACGTCACCGCCCCGCTCGATCGTCTCGGTGACGACCTCCTGCTGCTGGGCGTAGGCATCGATCTTGCCAGCGAGCCACTCGAGTTTGCCTGCCTTAAACTTCACATACTCGCGTGCGTCTTCGTACGCCTGTTTGACTGCGATGAAGGTCTTCGCATCCCCACCTCGGTCCGGATGGGCCGCCATCGCCTTTGCCTTGTAGGCCTGATTCACATCTTCAAGTGTGACCGGTGGCAGCAGCCCCAGGACCACAAGACACTCCGGACGGTTCTGATCCCGTTGCTTCAGTGGCTTTGAGTCCGCGTGCATACAGCTGGGCCTTGGGGCGATCTGGGGGGATTGGCAAATGAACGAGCACTATCTTGCACGATCAGCCGCGTTCGTGCGATTACCCAAACAGCCTCAACTGCCGTCTTCGGGTGGTGGAGACCGGTTTCACCTTGATTGACCGCGGCAGAATACCTAGTGTCCCCAGAACCGCTGGTGATGGGAGGACGTGTGGCAGGGAGGCCACGGCACGCGGAACCGGCCAAGGAGGGCACATGATGCGCGAAACGCAGACATCGAACGACACCAAGAGCAGCCGCTGTACGACCGGGTCGACGCACGACGCCACATCCACACACACCCCCGTGTGCCAGATCGGTTGGACTCAGCGATTTACCCGCACACCCTTTCGTGAGATCGCAGCCGCTCTGGTGGTGATCAGCTGCGGGCTCGCCTGGCGACATGCGACCACACTCGATGCCGACGCTGCCACACCGCCAGGGAGTTCGGCCACCGCATCCGCGAAGCCGACGACACCATCGCGCAACTCAATCCCTTCAACAGCAGCGCTGGTCAACGGAGCCGAGATTCCGCGTGAGCAGCTGATCGCAGAGTGTCTTGCTCGGCATGGCGACTCGGTGCTGGAGACGCTCGTCAACCACCGCATCATCGAGCAGGCCTGCCAGAAGGCAGGGATTGTGGTCACGCCGGAGCTGGTCGACGCCGAGATCGACGCGATGGCACAGCGGTTCCAGGTTCCCAAAGATCAGTGGATCGAGTTGATCGGACGCGAGCGGGGCATCTCCGAATCGCAGTACCGCACCGAAATCGTCTGGCCGATGCTCGCTCTCCGAGGCCTCGCTCACTCGCAGACAGAGCCGACTGCTGAAGAGATCGAGCAGGAGTTTGAGCGACAGTTTGGCTCAGCGGTGAAGGCCCGCATCATCGTCAGCCGCACCCAGCAGGATGCCGAACAGGTTCGTACGCTTGCGGTGGCGGCCCCAGAAGACTTCGGCGGCCTAGCCCGTCAGCACTCTGTCGACGTCACCAGCGCCAGCGCCAACGGCTGGGTTCAGCCGATCCGGCATCACACCGGCGTGCCGGAGTTTGAGGCAGCCGCCTTCCAGCTGGCTGAGGGGCAGGTCTCACCAGTTGTCCGCGTGGCAGACCAGTTCATCATCATCAAGTGTGAGGGCCATCTGCCCGCCGCCGGCGTTGAACTGGCCGCGGTCCGCGACCAGATCTCTTCGGTGATTCGTGACCAGAAGAGCCGTCAGGTCTCGGGAGAAGTCTTCCGTAGCCTGCAGGAATCATCACAGATCGAGAAACTGCTCGGGAACCCTCAGCTCCAGGCAGCTCGTCCTGGGGTCGCCGCCGTGGTCAACGGCACGCCGATTGCCACCGAAGCGTTAGCCGAGACATGCCTGCAAAGGCACGGCCTGGAAGTACTCGAGATTCTCATCACACGTTCGCTGATTGATCAGGCGCTCAATCAGCAGAAGCTGACGATCACCCAGGCCGACATCGATCAGGAGATTGCCTACGGGGCCACGACGCTCGGTTTTCTGACCGACAACGGCCAGCCTGACACGAAGGCCTGGCTGGAGCATGTCACCACGCAGCAGGAGGTGCCGATTCGGCATTACCTCGAAGACATCGTGCGTCCCACCGTTGCCTTGAAGAAGCTTGTCGGCCCAGCAACCATCTCGCAGGAAGACCTCGACAAAGCCTTCCAGGCAACCTTTGGTCCACGGGCGCGGTGTCGGATGATCGTGCTCGACTCACAGAAGCGGGCTCAAGAAGTCTGGCAGCTCGCCCGTCAGAACACATCGCCCGAGTTCTTCGGCGACCTGGCGGAGCGTTACTCTGTCGACCAAGCCACCAGCGCCCTGCGGGGCGAAGTGCCGCCGATTCAGCGGTACGGCGGGCAGCCGGCCCTCGAGCGTGAGGCCTTCTCATTGTCGGAGGGAGAACTCTCGGGCGTGGTGCAGGTTGCAGACCGCTTTCTTGTGCTGCTCGGCGGTGGCTTCACCGAGCCCGTCGATGTGGCGTTCAACGAGGTTCGTGGTGAGCTCGAACGAGACATTCAGGACAAAAAACAGCGGATCGCGATGGCGGAATACTTCACCCGTCTGCGACAGGGCTCAGCTATCGACAACTTTGTCGCCGGCACAAGCCAGACTCCTGCCGGCCGCACCGGCGTGCCAGGCCGGCTGCCATCGGCTGCCGAGCAAGAAGCCAACGAGCTGACACGCCCCCGTGCCGGCAGTCGCCTCGGCCCGCAGTCGACCGCCACAGGTTCACAGCCCAGTGGCGTTGTCCCTGCTTCGGCCACCGCTCCAGCCACCCGCTAGGGCAGTCAGCCAGGCCTAGCAGTCATCTTCTCTCGGTGTGCGTTCCTGAAACCACACGCCGCGGAATCGCGACGGCCCGCCCTCAGTTTGCCGCAACAGGCGTTAGGATGGAGGGAGTTTTTCCATTCATCCTTGTCCTGCCAGTGCAGCCCATTCATGGATTCCACAGACGCCGCTTCGCCTCACGAAAACGAACAGACGCCCGACAATCCGGCACACGAACTTGCGGCCGGAGATGACGGTCCACAGGCACCAGAGCCAACGGCGAGCAGTCCGCCCACGATCCGCCTCGCAGATCGGATTGCCGATCTGCCTCCCTATCTGTTCGCGCGGATCAATCAGCTCCGTGACACAAAGCGGCAGGCAGGCTGCGATGTCATCGACATGAGCATGGGCAATCCCTCTGATCCCCCAGCCGACTACGTGATTGAAAAACTCGCCGAGTCGGCCAAGGATCCACGCAACCATGGATACGCGCCGTCAACGGGCATCCGCAATCTCAAGCGAGAACTCGCCGCGAAGTATCTCAAGAAGTGGGGCGTGCGGCTTGATCCTGAGAGCGAAGTTGTCTGCACCCTCGGCAGCAAGGAAGGTTTCGGACACCTCTGTCTGGCGTTGATCGGACCGGGTGACTCTGTGATTGTGCCTGCCCCGTCCTATCCCGCCCATGTCTATGGCGTTGCTCTGGCTTCCGGGCGACCGATCCTGATCGATACCACCGATCCCGCGCGATACCTCGCTGACATCGCAGCCACCTGCGAGCAGGCCATCAAGAATGGCGAAGCGGTTCCCAAGATGGTGATCGTCAACTTCCCTCACAATCCAACCGCCACGGTCGTCGGCCCCGACTTCTACGAAGAGGTCGTCGGGCTCGCTCGTCGCTATGGATTCCTGTTGGTCTCAGACCTGGCCTACGCCGACGTGACCTTCGATGGCTATGTCGCCCCGAGCCTGCTGGCTGTTGAAGCCGCGCGTGAACGTGCTGTCGAGTTCACGACAATGAGCAAGGGCTACAACATGGCAGGCTGGCGTGTGGGCTACTGCGCGGGCAACGCCGCGATCATTCGCGCTCTCGGGACCGTCAAGACCTACTACGACTACGGTATGTTTCGTCCCACGCAGGTCGCCGCGATCATGGCCCTGCGGCATGGCGATGCTGAAGTGGAATCGCAGTGCCGCGTCTACCAGAAGCGACGTGATGTGCTCTGCGAAGGCCTCGGCCGCATCGGCTGGACCGTCGATGTGCCGAAGGCCTCAATGTTTGTCTGGGCGAAGATACCAGAGCCGTTCGCCAGCAGCATGAACAGCATGGACTTCTCCGCGATGCTGCTTGAGAAGGCCGATGTCGCTGTGAGCCCAGGCGCAGGTTTCGGTGACGCTGGGGAGGGCTACGTCCGCATGGCGTTGATCGAGAATGAAAATCGCCTTCGCCAGGCTGTCCGCCAGATTGGCAAAGCCTTCAGCGACGTCCTCAAGGCGGGCACACCTGCTTCCAGCAGCATCTAGGCACAGCGTTGCCGCCGCGGTGGGCTCACCTCTGCATTCGCCTGCGTGAAGACACCACGCGGGTCGCCAAAGCCGGTTTTTTTACGATCGCCCACCGTGCCCGACGGTATTCTGTCTGCACACACCGAGTTCATTCCCCAGAAACGCTTCGTAAGGAAACTCCCTATGCGTCTGCTGCTTTCTTGTGCCCTTGCCTTGGCTCTCATCGGAACCATCACCCCTTCTCAGCTGCTCGCTGCCGACGTCGACAACGTGGCAGCTCCTGCCGAGCCGGCCGGCATGAAGTCTCTCTTTAATGGAACCAGTCTTGATGGCTGGGATGGTGACCCTCGCCTGTGGAGCGTGCGGGACGGAGTGATCCACGGAGAGACCACTGAAGAGAATGTCGCCAAGGGCAACACGTTTCTGATCTGGCAGGGTGGCGAGCTGAGTGACTTTGAGCTCCGTCTGTCGTTCCGGTGCACCGCCGACAATAACTCGGGCATACAGTATCGATCGCGGCACATCACCGAAGGCTCACCTCGCAATGCATGGGTGGTTCGCGGCTACCAGCATGAAATCCGCAACGAAGAGGATTTCCCCAACGTTCCAAGTTTCATTTACGACGAGGGTGGCTCACGCGGCCGAATCTGCATGGTGGGCGAACGGGCTGTCTGGAAAGCAGATGGCAAAGAAGTCACTGCCGAACTGATCGATCAAGATGCCTTTCGTGAGCTGATGCGTGTTGATGACTGGAATGAGGTCATCATTCGCGCCGAAGGCAACCATATCCAGCACTACCTCAACGGCCGACTTGTCCTCGACTTCACCGACGAGGATCCGGAGCGTGCCCTCTCAAAGGGCGTGCTCGCCTTGCAGCTGCATGCTGGACGACCGATGTGGGCAGAGTTTCGCGACATCCGCTTGGCTGACCTGAGTAAGTAGACGGCTGGTCATGTCGCCTTCGCTGCGGTGCGAATGCACCAGCCAATCGCCACGGCGTTGGCAGCGGCAAACAGCAAGAACGCGGGGAGGCCGCCAATCGTGGCGGCCTCTTCATGCGCAGCGGCCAGCGTGGGCATATCGACCGAGATCACCCGCAAGGCCTCTCTGACGACAACGCCAGCAATCAGGCTCAACAGCCAGCCGGCTGTCATCACCAGCAGCAGCGGCAATGGCAGACGGTCGCGCACCGCGACCCACCCCCAGCACGCAAGCTGCAGGCCAAGCCCCAGTACAGCCACCCAGAGCCATGGCCCCGCAAACGGCCCACCAAGCAGACCTCGTGTGTCGGCTGGAAGCGTCGAGGCATAGGCCACACCGCAGCCGATCACTCCCAAGCCTCCTGAACTCGCAGTCAGTGCGAGGCGACGGACGGCAGACAGGCCCATGACCGTCGTCGAGCCGGGCGGCGGCTGCACGAGCTCCATACCGAGCAGCCGCCCCTGCCATGCCAGTTCGACTGCCAGCGTGACAAACGCGGCAAAGAACCAGACACCCAGCCGAGACAGCAGTCCGGCGGTTGTGTAGTGCAGCGAACCTGCCGCGTAGAGTTCTGGCCACACCTCCTCGTCCAGCGAAAGCAGATGGTTCTCCGTCCAGCTGTAGGCGATGAAGGCAAACCCGGCGAATGCTGCAGCAGCAACCGGAATCCTCCAGAACCAGGCTCGTCGGGTTATCCAGGCCGACTTCTGCAGGTAGAGCAGGTAGAAGCAGACGATCAACACCGGCAGGATCGCGATCCAACGGTGCGAGAGCAGCAGGTTTGAGCTGTAAAAGGCTCGCTGATAGAGAATCTGCACAAACAAGAGAGGGGCAACGCCTGCGGTAATCGCAAGCCCTGTCGCAAACGGCAGCCAGTCGATCAGGATGGCCTGCCAGCCGCAGACTGCGCACCGCTTGGGCCCCATGAACCGCCCGCACGCGAGGTAGGCCGTGCCAGCCAACACGTAGTGCATAAACACCATGTGCAGCACCAGCGTGCCCATCATCAGCACAAGGTAGAACGTGGTGGCCGGCGGAAAGCCAAGAGGAAAAACCGTTGTCATCGCGTCCCTGCAACCTCTTCACGGCCAGCAGCCACCATCTCTGACGGCATTCGTTCATGCCCTGGGCCGGTGCCCGCCTTATCGATCCACTGTTGCACCTGAGCTCGCACCTCCGGCTCAAACGACACGTCCCAGCCGTCAGGCCGGCCTGCTTCGATCCAGCCGATCAGCTGCACAAGTGATTCCAGTTCCTCAGCAGTACGAGGCTCTCTCGCTGCTCACGGCTGAGTCTTCCAGCGAAGTTGATCAGCACACAGGCGGCCAGCGAGGCAACTGCCACAGACGACACCGTGCGGAAGATTAGCGACGGCAGAAATCCTGGGTTCAAAAACCCATCCCACACGGAGCAGCTCGTCAGCAAATCACCAGGTGTCAGCTGCCAGGCGGGAATGCCGTTGATCCAAAACAGACTCATCCATGACGCAAAAGCATAGAGCACGAGCAGCTGAAGCCGTGCTCGATCCGGCAGCCATGGGCCGTATCGATACAACAGGTAACCGACCACCACCTCCAGGCAGAAGAAGCTCCACTCCGTGGCCCACACCCAGTGGAACCCATGCACCATGACGCCGATCGTCCGCGGACTGATCTGAATCGTCGTGAACCACATCGCGACACCGGTGACGGCACCAAGCACAAAGCTCACCAGCACCTTGAAGTAGCCATGGCTAAAGGATCGCGACAGGCTGCAGCGGCCCCGCATGTGCAGCCACTGCATGCAGCACAGCAGCATGCCTCCGCCGATGGCGAACTGGGCGAGAAAGACATGAAAGATGCCGAGCCCCCCGATCACCATACCCTTCATCAAAGGACCGAGATCAACAACCGGGTAGCACTCGAGTGGATTCATGAAAGCAGTCAGATCAACCAAAACAGTGGTGGCGGCCCGCTTGCGGGAAGTTATGCCGCCACCGACAATCCTCCACCATGATCGCGTGCGATTCAAAGGACTCGCATGCCGATCGGTTCCCTGCTGCCTGAAGCCGAAGCCCGTCCTCTTCTGTGGAGCATTTTGATGATCGACTCGACATTTGCCCGCCTCGCTCTCCTGCTCGCGCCGCTTGCCATCGGCTGTGCATTCGCCGCCGACAGCAAGGCTGCCGACGAACTGGTTTGGTTCGGGACGTACACCCGGGGCTCTGACAGTGAGGGCATCTATGTCGCTCGCTTTAACACCGAAAACGGCACGCTCAGCGAGCCCACACTCGCTGCCGAACTGGTAAACCCCTCGTTCCTCGCCCGTCATCCATCGAAACCGTTGCTCTACTGCGTGTCGGAGATCGAAGACCTGGATGGCAAACGGACTGGGGGGATCACCGCACTCTCCATCGACCCATCAACAGGAAAGCTCACGAAGATCAACGAGCAGCCATCGCTCGGTGCTGGGCCCTGCCAGGTCTCCGTTGATCCCAGCGGCCAGTGTGTCGTCGCCGCCAACTACGGTGGGGGCAGCAGTGTCTGCATGGCGATCCGTGACGATGGCGGTCTTGAGCCGGCAGCTGACGGCGTCCCCGGTGGCTTCGTTCAGCATGAGGGTTCGAGCGTAAACCCACAGCGACAGCAAGGGCCGCATGCGCACTGTGCCCGCATATCACCGAATGGTGCGTTTGTGCTCGTGCCTGACCTCGGCATCGACCTCGTCCTGGTCCACAAACTCAATCCAGAAAAGGGCACCATCGAGCCAACTTCGGCAGGTGTTGTACCTCCAGGCTCAGGCCCACGACATCTCGCCTTCACCAAGAACGGCAAACGTGTTTACGTGATCAACGAACTGGCACTGACCGTGACCGGCTTCGACTTTGATGCCGAAGAGGGCACACTCGTCCCGTTCCAGACCGTGTCGACTCTTCCAGATGAGATCACCGACCGCGAGGGCTTCTCAACAGCAGAGGTGGTGATCCATCCATCGGGCCGGTTCCTCTATGGCTCAAACCGTGGCCACCACTCGATCGCGATGTTTGAGATCAATCAGGCAGACGGCCAGTTGACGCTACTGGGAGTTGAGCAGATCCGGGGCAAGACGCCGCGGAACTTCAACATCTCTCCCGACGGCCGTTGGCTCCTCGCAGGCGGGCAGGACTCCGACACGGTCACCGTCTTTGCGATCGATGCTGAGACCGGCAGGCTCCGCTTCACCGATCAAACAGTGAGCGTGCCGAAGCCAGTCTGCATCTGCTTTGACCGATAATCAGGTTTCCAGCTCGGGCAGGATATGCTCGACCTCAACTACCTCTCGGAGCTTTTCCAGAGCCTTGGCCTCAATCTGTCGCACACGCTCCTTCGTCACGCCCAGAGCCGAGCCGACCTCTTTGAGCGTCTGCGGCTCATGCTCGTGATCGAGTCCATATCGGCGAATGATGATCGTCTGCTCACGTGAGTCGAGCCGATCGAGGAACTGCTCCACCTGCTGCAGGCGATCGCGTTCCGCGATCCGCTGACGATGCTCGTCAGCACGGGTATCCGTGGCTGCCTGCAGCAGTTCGGTGTCTGCAGCGCGGAAACGATCCCGCTGCTTATGCTCATTGGGAATCGTGCGGGCATAGTTCTTCATGATCGCCCACGAGGCGTAGGTGCTGAACTTGTTGCCCCGTGCGTAATCAAACTTCTCGACCGCCCGGATCAACGACATGTTGCCGTCGCTGACGAGATCAAAAAAGCTGTCTGCAGGTGAGACTCGCTTCTTAGCGATCGACACCACGAGCCGCAGGTTCGATCGCACGAGACGATTCTTCAGCTCGACAATCTGCAGATAGAGCTTGTCGATCTGATCCATCAGCCGCGTGCTCGGCCGCTCTGGATCGAGCTGCTCGCGAAGCTTGCAGGCGCGATACTTGAGGAAGTTGTATTTCCGAAACAGCCATCCCTCCTGCTCACGATTCAGCAGGGGAACCTCGTAGAGGCTCGCAAGATACGCAGGTAGCCCACTCGGCCGCCGAACTTTCCGCGTGGCCGCATCGCTCTTTGGAAAAGGCTGATTCACAATCCGCTCTGCCGATGCCCGCGCGAAGAGCGGATTTGGTATGTAGTCCAGCGGAAGCTGCATCACATGCTCTGCCCGCTGACCGAGGATCACCCGGTAGATGCTTGCCCGCGAGCGGCGGTACCGCCTGGCGATCGATTCGACTGCCTCGCCTCCGAGATAGAGCTGATAGATGCGTGCGCAGTTTTCAGGACGCAGCCTGCCATCGCCGAAGGGAAAGACCTGGGCCTCAGGATGAGACTGGTCGTGCTCCTTGATCGTGTACCGCACGGTCTCAACGCTACGACCGAGCTTCTTGGCGATCCTCCGGTGCACATCCGCCGGAACTGCTCCCACAGCCGCCAGCCGGCGAGCCCAGGTCACAATCTTTTCCTTCTCCTCATCGGAGAGCTGGCTGAAGCGACTCCCCCGCTCGACACGGGAAGCGTTTTTGGCAGCAAATCGCTCCACTTCGCTCTGCAGAAAGCCCACTCGTCGACGACCACCGACTTCGTAGCGACGGGCCACAAGGCCGTGGTGTCGCCACCGAGAGATCGTCTTCGTGGAAACGTTGAACCGACTGGCCACTTCCTCGATAGAAAGCACCTGTCCATCGGTATTGCTGCCGACGGACTCACCGCCAGCGAAGCCTGAGCCCGAAGAACCTGCCTGGTGGGAAAAGACCCCCACAGTGGACTGGCCTGACAAACTCATAGGGGTTGTTGAATGAAACCGCATGGCGCTCTCCCTCGCGTGGTGCTTAATGCCTCCATCCCCCGCAGCCCTGACACGCTGAGGATGGCTCCGACATCGCAAACCGGCTTCCGAAGATCGCAGGCTGACGTTTTTACGCCTGTGAAGATCAGCCCCTACGCCTGAAACTTCACCGAGTGAATGCCTCACACAACGCCGCCCGGCAGGTCTTCCGTCACCTCCGAGCAGGCCTTGCGACCGGAGATTTATACGGCCGAGCCACCGAAAAGGTTCGAAAGAAAACCAAAAACTTGAAAAGTTTTTGCGAGGCTCCTCTGTTTTCGCCCTGCTAAAGCCTCGAAAAAGTCTAAAAACACCGGTTTTCTTGCTTATTCTGCTGCGATTTCCCCGACCCCAGCAGGGGCCTGCCATGTCTCAAACGTGTCGTTCCACCAAGAGATCTCCCTCGGAAAACGGCGAATCTGCAAAAGGACACTTGGTACCTCGCAGCCCCCCCGCACTTCCTCTTCCCCCCAGCTCTCCCCGGCTGTCTCTCTGGGAGCTAAGGCCTGCAGGAGGCCGCTGCGGATTGTGCGGCTTGACGCGAGGCCGTTGAGACTGGAATAGTAAGGGGTTGTTGGTGCTCGATTCCTACGGCAGAGTTGTCTGCTTGGGAGGCCGGTTGTCCGCGGGTCTTGTGTGCATTCCCCCGACCGGCTGTGAGCATGTCCTCAGCCGGAGACGCCTGCCATCGAGAAGCAGCATCGCATCAACGATCAGATTCGCATTTCTCCCGTTCGCGTGATTACCGCAACGGGAGAGCAGTTAGGGGTTCTGCCCACTGCCGAAGCACTCGATCGCGCTCGAGAAGCCGGCCTTGACCTGGTGGAAGTCGCTCCTGGGGCAGCCCCACCTGTCTGCCGCATCATGGACTTTGGCAAGTTCAAGTACCAGCAGAAGAAGAAGCAGCACAAAACACACGTTCATCACACGAAACTCAAGGAAATACGGCTGCGGCCCAAAACGGGCGACCATGACATTGAGTTCAAGGTCAACCAGGCCCGAACATTCCTGTCCCACAAGGACAAGGTGGTCGTTTCTGTCGTGTTTCGCGGACGAGAAATGGCCCACATCGACGAGGGCCACCGCGTGATGAAGTCCTTAATCGAGAAACTCACCGAGGAAGCCAAGGTAGAGTCGGGGCCACAGCAGATGGGTCGCAGGCTCACCTGCACGCTGTCCCCCCGCTAGTGAGTCCCCTGTTGGCCAGTTCCCCGCTAGCCACCACACATGCCTGCGGCGGAAGCCAGAGGGTCCATCAAGCCGATAAAACAGTCCGCACAGGCGGTTCCGCAGCATTTCATGGTGTTTTTCGGCCATGGCGGTCGCGGCCCTTGTGTCTGGGCGAAAGTGCGAAACAATCGAGGATTCGTCAAGGAGTCACAGAGATGCCAAAGCAGAAGACCCACAAGGGCACAAAGAAGCGGTTCCGCCTGACCGGTACTGGCAAGGTGAAGCACCGCCGCGCAGGAACAAGCCATCTGCAGGTTCGTGTTTCCGCGAAGCGAAAGCGAAAGCTACGCGGTACAGGTGTCCTAGCCGCCGTTGATACGCCGCGGATCGCCGAAGCCCTCGGCAAGTACAGCTACTGAGGCCTGCTGCGACGCTCGAGCTTCCTTTAGGGGGACGCTCAGCCGTACCAGCTGGCAACAGACTGTCCTACTCAGGTGACAGCCCCCTGTTTTCCTGAGGATCTTGGCCAGCAGCCCTTGCATTGGCCGAGACGAAAGCCACATTAGAAGATCCCCTGGCGGGCAAGACTCACACGCCCGCCCTCAGCGAAAGCCTCCATCATGCGTACTAAAAGTGCCGTCCCCCGTCATCGCGCGAAGAAGCGACTGTTTAAGCGTGTCGAAGGATACGTTGGAGGCCGTCGCAAACTGCTGCGTACCGCCAAGGAATCGATCATCCGGGCTGGTGTCTACGCGCACCGCGACCGTCGTCGTCGCAAGCGCGAGTTCCGCCGCCTGTGGATCATCCGCATCAATGCCGCAGTTCGTGAGCGTGGCCTGCGTTACTCCGAGTTCATCGCTGGCCTGGAAAAGGCTGGGATCGAACTTGACCGTCGCACGCTGTCGGAGATGGCTGTTGCGGATCCATCCGGCTTCGACCTGGTGGTTGAGCGGGTGCGTGAGGCTCTCGGCACCGAGGCCGTGGCCGCTGCCTAAGTCGTATTGACCTGGTTGCGTTGGCCAAAGCCTTTGGGGGCAGAAAGTCATCGTGGCCGGCGGGATCATGTCCCGGTCGCGGGAGTCGACCAGCGGCGGTCTGCTGCCGCTTGGAGATGACTCGTTCGAAGAAGTGTGCCTCGCAGGCAGCCCAAACGCGTGGATCTTGAATCGTTTGTCCTCGAGGTAACACGGCTTCGCGACGAGGCTGAAGCTGCGTTTCGCGATGTTCGCGACGCCGCCTCGCTCGAGGAAGCGCGGATCGCGTTCGCTGGCGCGAAGAGCGGACGGCTCAAGGCCGTGCAGAAACTGCTCGGCGGCGTGGGCTCGACTGACCGCCCCCAGGCTGGCCGAGCGTTCAACGAGGTCAAGCAGGCCATCTCAGCCCTGCTCGAGGCAGCTCAAGATCGGCTCGCCGCGGCCACCGCCTCGCCAGAGGCCGCAGCCATCGATGTGACGCTTCCCGGACGGCCGCTACGTCTGGGCCGGCTCCATCCGATCACGCGAACGATCCGTGAAGTGCAAGGCATCATGGCGCGGCTCGGTTTTGAGTGCGTCGATGGGCCGGAGGTCGAGGATCAGTGGCACAACTTTGAGGCCTTGGCCATTCCGCCCGAGCATCCCGCTCGTGATCCGCTCGACAACTTCTATCTCGACGTCGCGCGAGGTGCCGACCCGCTGCTGCTCCGCTCGCAGACGAGCACGGTGCAGATTCGCGTGATGGAAGCGACAAAGCCGCCGCTGCGAATCGTCTCCCTCGGTAGGGTCTACCGGCCCGACACAGCCGACGCGACGCACTACCCAATGTTTCACCAGGTCGAAGGCCTGCTGGTTGAGAAGGGCACCACGATGGCCCATCTCAAGAGCGTTCTCCGGCTGTTTGCCTCAAGCTTCCTTGGCGGTGACGTGCACGTTCGCTTCCGCCCTTCGTTCTTCCCGTTCACCGAGCCGAGTGTCGAGGTCGACATGGAGTGGGGTGGACGCTGGATTGAGATGGGGGGCGCCGGCATGGTCGACCCTGCCGTGCTGGAAGCTGTGGGCTACAACCCGGATGAGGTCTCGGGGTTCGCCTTTGGCCTTGGCGTGGAACGGATTGCCGCTCGTCGCTACGGCGTGGCAGACATCCGTGACTTTTACCGCAACGACGTCCGCTTCTTGGAGCAGTTCGGATGATCGTTTCTACAAACTGGCTGTCTGAGTATGTGCGAGTGACCGCTCCGGTTGAGCAGGTCGTGGAGCGACTCGCGCTCTCAGGCTTGAACCACGAGTCCACCAGCACAGTCGGCGACGACACCGCGATCGAGATTGAGGTCACCAGCAACCGGCCCGACTGTCTTGGGCACATCGGTGTCGCCCGCGAACTCTCGGTGCTGTTTCAACGGCCGCTGCTGATTCCCAACGCCAGGCCATTGGAAGCAGGAGGGCAGGCCGGCGAGAGCGTGGCTGTTGAGATCGCTGATCGAGGGATGTGCCCCTTCTACTCCGCCCGAGTGATTCGCGGAGTGCGTGTTGGCAAGAGCCCAAGCTGGCTTGTGAGCAGACTCGCAACGGTCGGCATTGCCAGCGTCAACAACATCGTCGACATCACCAACTACGTGATGCTCGAGTGTGGACAGCCCTTGCACGCGTTTGACCTTTCCCGCGTTAGAGGCCAGGCGATCGTCGTCCGTCCAGCAGAAGCTGGCGAAGCCTTCGAGGCCATTAACCACCGCACCTACGAGCTCGATCCTCGAATGTGCGTGATCGCCGATGCAGAGCGTCCGATCGCCCTCGCGGGCGTGATGGGTGGGGCAGACAGTGAGATCTCCGATGCGACGGTCGATGTGCTGATCGAGAGCGGCCAGTTTGCCCCGCTAGCGGTCCGTACGGCCGCTCGAAGCCTGGTCCTTGCCAGCGGCTCGTCGTTCCGCTTTGAGCGGAGCCCAGACCCCGCTGCGGTCGACTGGGCGAGCCGTCGTGCTGCGATGCTGATTTTGGACCTTGCTGGTGGCACGCTCGAGCATGGTGTGGCCACCGCTGGCGAGTTGGCCACGCACCCGGCCACGGTCGCCCTGGCTGTCGATCGCGTCAGCGAGGTCTTGGGCGTTGAGATCCCGTGGGAACAGCAGCAGGCAACCCTCACGGCCCTGGGCTTTACCGAACAGACCGAAGGGGCCGACGACGAGATCAGCCTCTGGCATGTCCCCTCGTGGCGACGCGATGTGACTCGCGAGATCGATCTTGTCGAAGAGGTTGGCCGGATTGTGGGCTACGACCTGATCCCCGAAGACGCCACGATCTCGGCTCGTCCGGTGGCCGACACGCGACGGCAGGACGTGACTCGTCTCGCATCAGATGTGTTAATCGCTGCTGGCTGCTGTGAGGCCATGACCCGCAGCGTGGTTGACGAGGTTCTCGATCTTTTCGGAAGCCCGTGGAGCGACAAGCCCTCCTTGACGATCTCACCGCCGCTGGTGCGAGGTGCTGATCGGCTTCGTCGCACCCTCCTCCCGAGCCTTCTCGAGGCTCGGGGCCACAACCTGGCAGTGGCGGCTCCGCATGGCGACCTGTTTGAGATCGCGCGAGGATACCTGCCAGGCGCTGAGCTTCCGGTAGAGCCCCATTTCCTCTCGGCTGTCGTGGGTGGCGAGTTTGAGGTGGGCAAGGGTCTCGTCGAAGCAGTGCTCCAGCGACTTGGCATCAATGCCTCCGGGCTGACCGGGCCGCCACCGCGAGCTTCCTACCGCCCCGCCAACCACCCTCTGCTGGCAACCGGTCGAACCGCGGATGTGATGCTCTCGATTGCAGGACGGGCCGCGACTCGCGTGGGCGTGATTGGCGAGATCGAGTCAGCGCTGATCGCTCACTTCAATCTCGTTGGTCCCGTCGTGGCATTTGAACTGCGGATCGACACGCTCGACACCGTCGAGGACACTGACCGTGCAGTTGTGCGGCCGAGCGACTTCCCACCGGTCGAACGTGACCTCAACCTGATTGTCGATGAAGACGTGTCGTGGTCATCGCTTGCCTCGGCGATCGACGAAGCCTGTGGTGGCCTGCTCGACAGGCTCTCTCTCACCCAGGTCTGGCGAGATGACGGCAGAATCGGCCCTGGCCGCAAGAGCGTGGTGGTCTCTCTGTCACTTCGCAGTCAGGATGCCACCCTCTCTGGTGACGAGGTCAAAGAGGTGATCAACACGATCATCGAGACCTGCACCCGTCGCTGTGGCGCGGCCCTACGGGCCTAGGCCATCTCTTCACAACACACGGCTGAGTGAGCCCGTGCGGTGGTGAGACTGCCTCCCGGTGAGACTGTCCCGTGCGATGTCGCTAGCGATCTGCGTAGACCCGCGTGACTTCTTCCTTGGTCACCGGCGTCTGCTGTTCCGCTTCGGTCACCTGCACCTGCACACGCTGATCACCCTCGCGTCTCCCGCGAGCCTGCACGCGGAAGACTGCTTCCTCCGTCGGTGCGAGCCGGGCCAGAGGATCAAAGGAAACCGTCAGGTTCTCCACTTGGTGCTCCACTGGTCCGTCCGCATCCACTGGCTGCAGATCGCCGAGCATCGTGGCAGTGACCCGCACGTTGCTCGCAGGCTTGGTGCCCTGGTTGCCAACTCGGATCACATACTCGGTGAGCCCGTCGACCTCGATCGGGTCTTCACTGTCGACCACGCTGAAGGTCAATGCCGCCACGCCTTCAACTTCCAGCACGCGAGTGATCTGATCAGCAAGTCCGTCGGGGCTCCGGGCAGCAGCCATCACCTGCTGACTTCCCATCGCAATCGGCATCAACACCATTTCGACGCTCCCGATCTCCGCCGGCGGCAACTCCTCAAGCTGCCAGAGGACGCGATGGTTCTTCTCGTCATAGTAGCCCGCGTTGTTGGCGGTTACGAACTTCAGACCTGGCGGCAGCTGTACTGCAAGCTCCACCGAGCGGGCCGCAGCGGTGCCAGCATTGGCCATCGAGAGCACGCAGGTCACCGGCCGCTGCAGATAGCGTCGGCTCGGGAGCTCAGCGGTGAGTTCGAGCGTTGGAGCAGTGACTTCGACGGCGACATTCTGACGCTCCTCGAGCTGGCCATCAGCTCGCACGCCTACATCGATTCGATGCATTCCAGGCCCTGTGGTCGCCAGCAAGAGATCGATACTCCGTGACTCACCCGGCTTGAGGCTGCCGATATCAAACTCCAGTTCGCGGCCCGCACGGTGTGCCAGGCCTTCCGGTAGCACACCCTCGAGCACAACGCCCGTCGCTCGGCCCGTCCCTGGATTGGACACCGTGATCACCACAGGCACCTCACCACCGATCCGCATCGGCGACGGCTGCTCGATCGCCAGCGACAATGCCGGCCGAGTGGCGAGCGAACGCACCGACGCCTTGGCGGAGAAACGCACGCTGGCCACGCTGCCGATTTCTCCCTCGTCGTTGGGGAGCACCTCGACGAGCACACGCGCCTGTTCGCCCGGATCCATGCTGCCGAGTTGCCAGGTCAGCTGCCCGTCGATGCCTGGAGCGGCTGGCGGAGTAGTGCTCACCAGCGACGTGCCCTCCGGCACCATGTCGAGCAGTTCCACGTCGTGAGCCGTCACGCTGCTGACATTCCGAACAAGAATCTCGTAGCGGGCAAACTTGCCCACCTGCACTTCGCGAGGGCCTCGTTTCTCGACCGCCACCTGAGGGGCCTGCACGCCCTCAAGCAAGGCTGGTCCGGGCCGTCCGATGCCGGTCACGCCATAGCCCGGCCCCTCGCCTGGAAAGGCTGGTGACGCCCCGCTCGCTCCCGGTACGACGGCAGCATCGGCCGCTGGCAATCCACGAGAGAACGCAGATGCCTGCGGTGGCTCGGGAGTGGGGAGGGCTGTTTGCTGGGCGTTGGGCAGCATCGGCCGCTCAGGCAGGTTGCCCCCAAAAGCACGGATCGCATCGGAACTGGCGTACCGTGCCGAGTTGGCAGGCTGCGTCTGTGGTGTGTCGAGTGACGCTGCTGGAGCAGGAAAGCCCTGAGACGTCGATGGGGCAGCAGCCGACGCGGCAGATGGAGGCGTGACCGCGACAGGAGCGTCCGGGTCATCGAAGGAGAGGGATGGGGCAGCGGGCTGCGTGACCGGGTCGTTCTGCCCGACCGGTGTGGCATAGCCCGGCTGCACATCAGCCATGACCCGAAATCCCTCAGACTCACTGTCGGCGGCGGCAGGTGCATCGAGAGCAAAACTCTGCTGCGGCTCGAGGTCATCACTGGCGTCACTCGTCGCTGGGTTCAGAGCCTGGTCGCCCGCCTCTTCGCGGAGCATGTCATCCGCCGCCAACGACGGCTGGTCTGCAAAAGCCTCGTCAGGCATTGGTGCGGTGGGCTCATCAGCGACGGCAACGTCGGTGGTGCCAAAGAAGCTGCCTTGAGCTGGATTCTCGAAGTTCGGCTCAGCGACTCCGCCGCCAGGCACTCCGCTGCCGAAGGCAGAGCCCGCTGGCGGCTCGGCCTCAGGCGTGGATTCGGAAGGCAGCGGCGGCTCTTCACGGAAGGTGCCAGAAGCTGGCAGATCGAGGTCGTCCGCGGCGTCAGCGGGAGCAGGGTCGCCAGCACCGGGCCCCGTTTCCGCTGCAGGATTCTCGGGCGATTTGTCCAGTGGCGGCAGATCGGCCGACGCCAGTGGCTCAACATCTACTGGCGGCTTGCGTGCCGTCACCATCGCATACGTTTGTCGCTGTGCTCCATAACGGCTCGTGGCCTCGTGGTCGCTGTGTGGCTCTTGATGATCATGCTGCGTTGCTGGCGGAGGGGCTCGATCAGCTTCCTCGCTTTCACCCAGTGGAGGTAGATCGGTGCCGCTCGCAGGGAGGCCAAATGTTTGCGTGCCGAAGGCATCTCGGCTCAACTCCGACTCCACCGCGGCGGTCAGCTGACCGCCACCGAATCGCGAGCCTGGCGTGCTGGTCTCGGGCACCGGTGCTGCCGCAGCGGGCTCGAGCAGAACTGGCGTGTTCGCCAGTTCGCCGCCGCTCTCACCGACATGACTGCGGCCAATCTCCAGAACGAAGGCGGTGGCAAACCCCAGCAGCCCACACCCAACGACGGCGACCGCCATCCAGGGCCCTGATCCTCGCTGCGGGACCACCAGGTCTTGCCGCGATGGGCGGCGTGGCACTGCCGAAGCCTCCGGTACCGACGGCTGTCCCATCAGCACATGCTCGCTGGCGACAGGCTCTGGCTGAGGCGAAACGACAGACATGAGGGCTCTCCGACGGTCGGGGAGTGGTTCACCGGAGCCCACAGGGGCTTCAGCCGCCCGTTCAGCGACCAGCCGGCTTGCACATAACTCGGGTGGGTAGCAAAAGGCCCAGCCGCAGAGAAGGCCAACCCCGAGAGAAACCACCAGCTGTGGCCCTATAAAGGCGTGGCCCTAGAAAGAGCTTGCGAGCAGCTCGTGGAGGTGAAAGTGAAACTTACCCAGTTTTCCACCGTAGTTGCCAGCAGCGATCGCGAGGGTGCCAGGCCCAGCGGCGGCCTTGATCGCCGCGAACATGGCGGCTGAGACCGCCCCCTCATCGACCCCGTCGATCACGATTTCCAAAGCGGCTACCGCCCCTTCGACAAGTTCACTCTCGGTGCGGCCCACGAGTGCCGGACAAAACGCGTCGTTGGTGCTCGCTCTGAGGGCGGCATACCGCGAGCCAACCTTGCTGCCTGAGCGAACGACGCCCCCAGGGAATGGCGTGATCGTGCCCGGAACACTGGCAGCTGCCTCCACGGCCTGTCGCGCCGCTGCCAGGGCTGCCTCAAGAGACTCCGATTGGAGGATGATGTTGCCGCCGCCAACCCCTTTCTGAATGCCGATCGTCTCCTCGATGAGAAACTCACCGTCCATCACAGGGACTCGCCAGATCCGCTGGCCATGAAAAACCTTCGTCTTCTCAAAGCCATCTCCGAAGTACCGCACATGTTTGCCAAGCGGGGCCCGCTCTTCCGCAGCCGGCAGGCCGTCAAACACATTGACGGTCGGACACGTCAGGAGGCACTGTGCCGTGCGGTTCGCCACAGCCTTGGCGAGGGTTTCTGAGGCAAATCCGAAGGCCAGCAGGCATGCTCCCACACGGCCATCGGGCGATTCATCCGGTGTCAGCAACCGCTCGACGCCGATCTCAGCATCACAGCCAATCACACTCGTGCCGTAGCCACAGGCGGCGTCGCAGGCAGCCCGCAGCCAGTACTCGTCGTGCGCCGTGACAACGAGCCGAGCAAACCGCAGTCGAAAGGCTTCAGCGAAGGTGTCGACAATTTGCGTTCCGTCAATCTGCACCCCAGACCTCCCGTAAGCCACAGAAAACCCGCCTCGAGCCGACGTCAGGAAAACACTTCAGCTGCGTTCTCCTATGTGTTTTTTTACCAACAGCCGGCGTATCATGACGGCTCTGGCCATGCTCGACCACGGGCCTGGCTCCCGCCCAGTGTGACGCTCCGATTCCCGGAAGGAAACGAAATCCGATGGCTCTCTCTTCCCACCCCTTGCACCGTCGGTGGCTGACAGCGCTGCTGAGCGGTGTCGCTTCATGCGTTCTCGCGTTCTGCGGTCCGCTGACCCACTCGGCTGAGCCTACGCTCAGTGGTGTTGAAATGGTGCCCGCAGACGCAGCGTTCTTCTCCGGATCCCTGCGGCTGAAGGACCAATACGAGATGGTCCGCAACAGCAACGCGATGCAGGCGATTCTCAGCCTGCCTGCTGTGCAGATGGGTCTGGGCCAAGCTGAAGATATGCAGTCGATGCCGGGCAGCCCGCTTTCGATGGCTGCAACGTTCCTCGAACTCCCCGAGAATCAACAGGCCCTCGAACTTCTCACCGACATGGTGTCCACCGATACCTTTGTCTACGGAGAACGCTCCTGCGTTCAGTTCGCCAAACTGCTGATCGCTCTTCAGCGAGCCAATCAGATGGCAAGCCTCTCGCAGGCTGTCGGTGATGAACTCGGCGACGATGGACCACTCGACACCGACGACGCCGCAGCCCGTCTGTTCTTTAAGGCGGTCGCTGAGAACATTGATGATCTCGTCCTGCCCGATCTTGTGTGGGGCTTCCAGACATCCAAGGACGATGCCGCCACGCAGCAGCTTGCCCGTCTGGAAGTGATGCTGCAGTTTTTCACACAGATGCAGCCGACCCTGGCCGGTGCCCTGAGCCGTGAGACCGTCGAGGGAGGAGAAGTCCTCGTAATCACGCTCTCTGGCGAACTGATGCCATGGGGAGAGTTTGATCTCGACGAGTACAGCGACGACCCTGACACCGTCGACAAAGTGATCGAGAAGCTGCAGTCGCTCAACCTGGTGATCGGGCTTGGACTGGTCGGCGATCGCTTCGTGATCTCGATCGGCGACTCGATCGACCATCTCTCCAAGCTCTGCCTGACCAGTGGCGGTGAGTGCCTGCAGAGCATCGATGCCTTTGCTCGCTATCGTGAAGTCGAGGATGCCAAAATCACCTCGCTCTCGTATCTCAGCGAAGAACTGGTGACTGTCCTGAGCCCTACTGGCGATGACTTCCGGATGATGGCGAAGTTTGCAGGCGGAATGGCTACCAAGGCCGACCTGCCTGAGGAGGCGGGCCAAGAGGCAGAACGTGGCCTGGAACAGATTGCAGCTGAATACGAGGCCATGCTGCCGGAACCTGGTGCCTGGATGTCATTTGCTCACATGACCGACACCGGCTTCGCAGGTGAGACCTGGAACTGGTCAAGCAACGTCGCCCTGGATGGCTCGCAGCCTCTGAGCATTCTCGCTCATACCGGCGGCAGCCCGTTTGCCGTCGTCGCCTCACGGACCGCTCCTGGAGCGTTGCATCTCGACACCCTCGCTGGCTGGGCTGAAATGGCCTACGGGTTCTACGAGAAGTATCTCGTGGACATGATGGATGAGGACGACCGCGCAAAGCTCGATGAGGCACGCGAGACGTTCGGCCCACTCGCGGAAGAGCTTCTGGAAACACTTACGTCGAAGTTTGGTCCGGCTCTCGCCGATCGTCAGCTGGCCCTCGTGCTCGATGACGAGACCACTGTCGACAGGCTTCATGCAACTCTGCCTTCGTCAGCAGACCCGTTGCCCGTGGTTGAACCAGCGATCGTCCTCGGCCTGGCGGATGCCGACCTGTTTAAGGAGGGTCTCAACGATCTCTTCGAACTCGCTGACAAGCTCGTCAACGTGATCCGCGAGAAGGACCCTTCATCGATCCCAGAGGGCTACCGCATCCCCGACCCGGTTGAGACCTCTGTCAACGGTGGCACGGTCTGGAGCTTCCCGCTCCCACAGTCGGGCATCGCAGATGCGATCGCGCCTGCGGTCGGCCTTGGGAAAGATGTGGCAGTCTTCTCCCTGGTGCCTGGTCAGGCGGGCCGTCTGCTGACCGCGACGGACCTTGAGACTGGCAGCACACTCAACGGCTTTGACGCCGCACTCGGAACTGCCGCAGCAGCCGATGTGCCCGCGATGATCGATGTCCTTGAGTCCTATCTGGTTTACGGAAGTCGCTACGCCGCCGTGCAGCAGCGCGAAGGAATGGTGGGTGCGGATGTCGAGCTGTCAGCCGATGACGAGAGCCCGATGATCGCTCCGTTCTTTGAGCAGTTCCAGGTGGTGCTCGAGGCCTGTCGCTGCCTGAAGGCTGGCGTAGCCACGCAGACGATCGAGTCTGGTGTGACCGTCACACGCTGGCAGAACCTGATTGAAGACATGCCCGCCCAGTAGCGAGCACGCTCCCTCAGGTGCGGGTCACACGCCCGCGGAGAAAGCAGTCGTCGCCGAGGCTCTCGATCGACTCGATCGAGAGCCTCGGTGCGTTTTGCATGCTTACGATGCCCCGGCCTGCCACGGCGGCGGCCGCTGCCTGGCCACCGATGATCTTCGGTGCCACGAAAGCATGGACCTCGTCCACCAGATCCGCATCAAAGAGACTGCCCAGGAGCGTTGGTCCGCCTTCGACGAGGAGATTTGTAAGCTGTCGTCGGCCGAGTTCCGCGAGCAACTCCGCCAGCCGGTCACTCGCTTCGCAGGCCATCGACTGCCAGACGTCACAGCCTGCCGCTCGCAGCTGCTCAATCGTCACGACATCCGCAGCGGGTCCGACCGCCACGAGCGTCGGAAACTCACCCGCTGTTGCCACCAGACGACTGCTCAGCGGCAGTCTCGCCTGGGAGTCGAGCACAACACGCAGCGGCACCCGCAGTCCTGGCGGCCGAGCGGTAAGCAGCGGATCATCGGCCACCGCCGTGCCAATGCCGACGGCAATTGCGTCAACACGCCCCCGGAGGGTGTGCACCACGCGTCGCGATGCCTCACCAGAAATCCAGCGACTCTCACCGGTGGCGGTGGCAACATGCCCGTCAAGGCTCATCGCCCACTTTCCGATCACCCACGGCCGCTGCTGAACTGTCAGCATGGCAAACGGTGCGATCAGTTTCTTCGCTTCGTCTTCCGCGACACCCTCGACGACCTCGACGCCAGCAGTACGCAGCCTGGCAACACCGCGGCCCGACGCATGGGGAGCAGGATCTCCCGCAGCGATTACCACACGGCGGATCCCTGCCGCCAGCACCGCCTCGGTGCAGGGAGGCGTCTTACCCTGATGACAGCAGGGCTCCAGCGTGACCACCAGGGTCTCACCACGCGCCGCCTCGCCAGCTGCCGCCAGTGCGGCCACTTCTGCATGGGGACCGCCGAAGTGGGCATGCCAGCCCTCACCGAGCGTCGCACCTGATGAGCTGAGCACCACTGCCCCGACCATCGGGTTGGGCTCTACCAGCCCCTCACCCCGCCTGGCGAGATCAAGGGCTCGCTCCATCGCAGCGACTTCGGCAGCCGTGGCGGTCATGAACCGGGTGTCCAGAGTTTCTTTTCACCGTCGCCTCCCGAGGAGGCCGCATCACCACCGGGTGTCCAGAGCCCTGACGACGCCTGCTGGGCTGCTGGAGCTGCCCGCTCGCCCATGGCTGCCGTGGAAGACATCCCTCCTGCGGCCTGCGCCGCAGCCATGGCGGAGAGATCGATTCCCGCCTCCGCAAACACCGATGCGACTGCCTGCAGCACCCGCTGATCTTGGGGACCGCGACGGATCCGGTCGAGCATTCGCTGCATGCGAGCCTGATCTCCCCGCTGCAACGCAAGGCGAAGCTCTGCAACATCGAGCATCGCCTCGCTGGCGCCAAGTTTGGCGGCAATCTTCCGCAGTCGTGCGAGGATGTCCAGCTTCTGCTGCGTCGTCTCGCTCCGCTCCTCAAGAAAGCTCAACGCCCGCCATTCATCGGTCGGCTCAGCTCCCGATTCAGGCTTCTCGGCCCGAGACAGCATCTCCTCGGCAGCTCGCATCGCGGCACACTCAAACCCCGAGGCCATCGCCATTTCCAGCAGCAGCCGGAGCTGCTCCAGCGAGAGCGTCGAAAGTGTTACCCGGTGCCACCGCATCGGAGGCAGTTCCTCAACCGGTGTCGCTGATTCCAGTGGCGACTCAGCAGCGAGTCCCAGGTCTTCGCGAACCTTGGCCCAGGCGTCTGATGCCACCTGTTGGCTAGTCGTGACCGCACCTTCGCGAATCATGGCCTCCACACGCCGACGTCCGTCGGCATCCCCAACCGCTTCACGCGGCGTTTTGCCGAGAAGCTCCGGCAGGGGCGTGCCTGGCCACTCGGCAACAAACCGATTCCAGACAGCCGCCTGCTGCTGCGCCATCGCTTTATCAAACGCGGTCGCATCCTGGGCCTGCTCGGCGGTGATCGACGACGGCGTGAAGGGCCGATACTGGGCCGAGAGCAGCCAGTTCGTTGGGGTCACCACCGACGTCGCGGTCTCTTCGCCGAGGGTGCCGGGCAGCAGGGATTCAACCGCCTCACGGGCAGTTGCCATATCGGGCCCAAAGCCCTGCAGCACGGCCTGGGCGTCTCGATCGGTCTGTTTCCCGAAGATCAGCAGCGACGCCAAGAGCAGAGCCGGCCGCTGTTCGGTGACAGCAGCGTCGTACACCCGCCACACCGACCGCGGTGGCACCGCGTTGCGGCTGACCCAGTTGGATCGATCGAACGGCACCGATTCAAAACGCCCATCATGCCGGAGACCGTCTTCAACCAGATCGAGGTCGATTGGCTTCCCTTCGGCATCTGCGGCAGGGATCGCCATCATCGCCTGTGACAGCGGAATCGTCGGTGACCGTTCAGGATTCGCCTCCTGTTCGAGCACCAACCCGCGACCCGTCGCTTCGATCGCATCATCGTCGCTCTGCCCAGGCAGCCCTGCGACCTTGGCCCAGGCTTCTGCTGCCTCAAACGGCAGGGCCAGCTTTTCGCAGAGGATAGCAATGTTGGTAAACAGTTCCTCGCACTCACCAGCCACGCCCTTGAGCGTGCGGAAGGTCTTCAGAGCCTTGGTGAGCCGCCACTCCATGGCATGGGTCATCGCAGTCTGAAACTCAAATCGCCACGGAGAATCAGCCATCGTCGGCTTCAGCGATGGACGAGCACGCAGGGCCGCCGGCACCCCAGCACTGCCGATCATGCTGGCAAGAGCCTGGCGATCTTCCTCACTCCCGAGCCCACGTTCGTCTGCCCACTCCAGCAGTCCCTGAGCCATCCCGACTTGCCCCGCCTGAGCGGCGGCCTGCATCAGCGTGAACGCGATTCGCGTCAGTTCCTCTTTGGAGCCACTTTCTGCGGTCAGGCCTTCCCGGGCGGCGTCGAAGGCCGCGGCGGCCTCTGGCAGGTTGCCAGACAGGGCCGAGCAGATCGCCGACTGCGCCAGCGCCAAAGAATTCTCCGGAAATGCCGCCAGAAATGCCTTGTTCGTGGCTTCGGCTTCATCGAACTTGCGAGCAGAGAGCTGCAGCTTGGTCTTCGCCGCCAGCACGCAGGCACGCCCGGGATGGGTCGCATCAAGCCGGTTCGCCTTTTCTAACGCTGCGGAAATCTGCTCTCCCTCAATCAGCTTGTCGAGCTGCTCGAGTTCGGCGACGAGGTCTGAACAGCAAAACTTGATCTTCTTGTCTTTGCCGCCGGGGCAGGCTGCGTACGGATCGATGGCCATAGCGTGTGGGTCTCCTTGGAGACCGAATGTACCAGAGCCAGACCTCTCAGAAAGCGGCCAGAGTTGTGGGTCGGATGGGGCTCCTGCATACTTTCTGGTGCGCATGGACAGGCGGCCAGCGCGACGCTGCTGACTCGGAGTGGCTGCGTTTCGCCCCTTACACTCCGCCTTCTCCTGTTTCATGTGGCAGTGGCCGACTTCTCATGCGGCAACCCCATATCCTTGTCGTTGATTCCAACGGGGCGAGCGGGCTCGGCTACGACCGGTATCTCGCTCGCCTGCAGCCAATGAAGGTGCGGGTTGAACAATCACTCGACCAGGCCGCGGCGAGTCTCCGTCGTGATTCGTGGGACTTGGGAGTTGTCACGGTCCGGGAACCAGGCTCCGCGGAGCAGGTCTTCAGGACACTCCAACAGGCCGATCCTCAACTGCCGATGGTGGTGGTCGATGCCCAGCCTTCGGTGGAGCATGCCCGCGGATGCCTGCAAGCGGGTGCTGGTGATTACCTCGACATCGCACACGTTGAGACCGATCTCGAAGACTCTCTCGTCCGTCTGCTGGCCATCTCGCGGCGTGTCGCGGCGGAAGCCGTGCTGCGGCGAGTGGTTGAACGTGCGTATTCCTTTGATGAGTTTCTTGGAGAGAGCCCACCGATGCAGGCTGTCTACTCCACAATCGATCGAGTCGCCAGCAGCAACGTGGACGTGCTTGTGACTGGTGAAACCGGCACAGGTAAAGAACTCGTAGCACGCTCACTGCACCGTCGCAGTCGTCGCGAGAGCCAGCCGTTTGTGCCGATCGACTGCGGAGCAATCCCGGAGGCTCTGCTGGAGAGCGAACTCTTTGGCCACGAACGAGGCGCCTTCACCGGTGCCGATGCCCGCCGCATCGGACTGATGGAGCTCGCGGACGGTGGCACGCTGTTTCTGGATGAGGTGGCCGAACTGCCGCTTGCCCTGCAGGCGAAGCTGCTGCGGGTACTCCAAGAACGCCGCGTCCGTCGGGTTGGTGGCCGTCAGGAGATTGCCGTCGACGTACGGATCGTGGCGGCCACGTCCCGGTCGATCGATCAGATGATGACCAAGGGAGACTTTCGTCGCGACCTCTTCTATCGCATCAATGTCGTCCGCATCGACATGCCACCGCTCCGCACTCGCGGCGACGACATCGGTCTCCTTGCAGAGGCCTTCTCCAATCGGGCCAGCCAGGAGATGGGGCGGACGATAGGCGGACTGTCCCCAGACATTTATCAGGTGCTCAAGAACTACCACTGGCCTGGCAATGTGCGGGAACTCAACAACGTTATCCGTCGAGCGATCGCCATGACTCGCGGTGGCGTGCTCGGTCTCGACGACCTTCCCGATGAACTCATCTCAGCTTCCGGCCGGTCTGCCAGTGGTGACACCGATGCCGTGGGCTTCTTTGCCGAGCGGGCAGCCCACGCCGCCCGCTTTGAACGCCAGTACCTGACCGACCTACTCTCACGCCATCTCGGTGACGTCTCCGCTGCCGCTCGTGAAGCTCGCGTTCCGCGAGGCACGCTCTACCGGCTGATGAAAGGGCACACCCTCGACGCCAACAGCTTCCGCCGCGACGACTAAGGCCGCGCCTCACGAGCGTGACAGTGTCACACGGGTGTGACAGCCTGGGCCCCCTCAGCGGCTTTTGCCGTTCTCCGCGGCGGCAGTCACCGATTCATCCGAGAGACGTTCCGAATCGTTTCCACAGCCATCGCATCCGCGCCACGCTGCCGTGACACACCACAGACGCGAGCTGATTTTCGGCGGCGGCTTTTTCTGCAAAGACCTCCGGCATTTGATGCGGTTTCTTGCGTCATTTCGCCCACTTCTCCGGTGGGCGGCGAGTTTTGAGCACCGCAGAGAAAACTTCGGCACGCAATGTGCAAAGATGTGGGTATCGGCGGAACCGAGTCTGACCACACGCGAGTCCCCCTCAGGAGTATCTCCATGAAAAAAATCGAAGCCATCATCCGTCACTTCAAGCTCGAGGAAGTGAAAGATGCCCTCAACGCCCAGGGAATCAAGGGCATGACCGTCACCGAGGTCCGTGGCTTCGGCCGTCAGCGTGGACATACCGAGACCTATCGGGGTGCCGAGTATTCCGTCGACTTTCTCCCCAAGGTGAAAGTTGAGGTTGTCGTCGGTGACGACGAGGCTCAGGCGGTGATTGGCAAGATCATGTCTACAGCACGGACGGGCCAGGTTGGCGACGGCAAGATCTTCGTGACCGATCTCGCCGAAGTGGTCCGGATTCGCACCGGCGAGACGGCAGCGAGCGCGATCTAAGCCTCGCCACACAGGCTGCACACGGACGGGGGGCCACTCGGCCCCCCGTTTTTTATTG
>Ga0181601_10000367_pt1 | contig 35989 bp, 33 predicted proteins | sample 041ome_8_FD_133020 | JGI IMG/M metagenome (GOLD analysis project Ga0181601, IMG submission 133020) | Coastal salt marsh microbial communities from the Groves Creek Marsh, Skidaway Island, Georgia - 041407BS metaG (megahit assembly) | ecosystem: Environmental > Aquatic > Marine > Intertidal zone... | reverse complement strand
AGCGCGAACTCAGTCGGCGGCGGGCGTGCCGGTGAGGGCGAATTCGGCCAGAATGGCGTCGATCATGGCGACTTTCTCGGCATGCGGCATGGCCGGGTGGAGCCCGGAATGACGAACCGTGCCGTCGGGCGCGATGATCGTCATGTGGGGGATGCCGGTGACGCTGTAATCCGGGTTGTAAACCTCTTCGCGACTGAACGCGACGGTCCAGTTCATGTCGTATTCGCGGGCGAAGCGGGCCGTGAGTTCGTATTCCCGTTCGGGTTCGCTGCGCACCATGATGGGCTCGGCTTCGAGGCCATGCACGCGGCCCTGGAGGCTGGTGACGCCGATGACCTCCACGGGAGCGCCGGCGTAGTGGTCAACCAGTTCGCGGACGTTGGGGAAGGAGCTGATGCAGGGGCCGCACCACGTGGCCCAGAAGTCGATCACCACGACCTTGCCCTTGAGGTCTTCGAGCGAGGTCAGGCCGTCACGGGAGGCCCAGTCGAAATGCAGGGCGGGGGCGGGCTGGCCGACGAGCGCCTGCTCGGCCACCCGGGCGGCGCGGGCGCGCTCAAGGTTGGCAACGAATTGGGGCACGTAGGCGGCGGCCTCGGTGCCGGGGTAGCTTTCCGCGATGGCCGGCAGCAGGGACAGGGCGCGGTCCTCGTCCTTCAGCACCTGGGCGATGAACACCACCTTCATCATGGCGATGTCGGCCACGGCGCCGCTGGGGTTGCCCTCATATTTCGCGAGCAGCGCGTCAAAGCCGGCAAGCTCGGGCGCGAGTGTCTCCGCCGTCGCCCCTTCGGCGGTCATTTTGGCGCGGAGCCCGATCAACAGGGCGGCCAGATCGGCCTCGGGCCCATCAGTCGGGGCGGGAGCCTGGGCCAAACCGGCCAGGGGCAGCATCAAAACGGTGAACAGCGCGATCCAGCGGCTGGCAAAACGTAGGGGTTCTGACATGGCCAACCCGTTCCCCAAGCTTCTCCGGAGCGCAAATGTTTTTGTGACTTGGCTGCAGATTCGGAGTGCCGCGGAGATCCAGGGGTTGCGGTCCGACGTTGACAGGAGGGGACGGCTGGCTGCGCTGGTGCGTTCCCCTTTCGCATGACTGACAAGAGCCTGCCCTTTACCAAGGATCAACTGGAGGCGATCGCCGCCACTGTGCCGACGCCGTTCCATGTTTACGACGAGTCGGCGATGCGCGCCAACGCCCGGGCGTTCTACGCCGCCTTCGACTGGGTGCCCGGCGGGTTCATCAATTACTTCGCGGTCAAGGCGCTGCCCAACCCGCACGTCATGGTTGCACTCCGCGAGGAGGGCCTGGGCGGCGACTGTTCGTCGCTGGCCGAGCTGGCGCTCTGCGAGGCGGTGGGCATCACCGGCGACCGGATCGTCTTCACTTCGAACGACACCCCCGACTATGAATACCGCAAGGCGGCCGAACTCGGGGCGACGATCAACCTCGATGACATTTCGCACATCCGCTTCCTGGAGGAGGTCCTGGGCGGGGAGCTGCCGCCGCTGCTGAGTTTCCGCTACAACCCCGGCCCGCTCAAGGCCGGCAATGCCATCATCGGCAAGCCGGAGGAGGCCAAGTACGGGTTTACCCGCGAGCAGATCTTCGAGGGCTACCGCCAGCTGCAGGCCAAGGGCATCACGCGCTTCGGGCTGCACACCATGGTGGCTTCGAACGAGCTCAACCCCGACTACTTCGTCGAGACCGCCCACATGCTGTTCGATCTCGTGGTCGAGCTGAACCGTGAGCTCGGCATCCGTTTTGAGCTGCTGAATCTAGGCGGCGGCATCGGCATCCCGTATCGACCGGAGCAGGATGCCGTCGATCTCGCCGAGGTCGGCGCGAAGATCAAAGCGGCCTACGAGGCGAAGATCACGGCCAACGGTCTCGGGCCGATCCGCATCGCGATGGAGTGCGGCCGCATGATCACCGGGCCCTACGGCTACCTCGTGTCGCGGGTGCTGCACAAGAAGGCGACCTACAAAAACTACGTGGGCCTCGACTCGTGCATGGCCAACCTGATGCGCCCCGGTATGTATGGGTCCTACCATCATGTCAGCGTGCCCGGCCGGGAGGACGCGCCGCGGAAGGTCTACGATGTCACCGGCTCGCTGTGTGAGAACAACGACAAGTTCGCCATCGACCGCGAGATCCCGGATCCGCAGATCGGCGACCTGGTGGTCATCCATGACACCGGCGCGCACGGCCACTCGATGGGCTTCAACTACAACGGCAAGCTGCGCTCGGCCGAGGTGCTCTGGAAGGATGACGGCACGTGGCGGCTGATCCGCCGGGCGGAGACGCTGGCGGATCACTTTGCGACGTTGGATTTTCCCGGGCTGACGGGTCAGGGCGGCGCATGACCGCACCGTGGCGCCGTAAGAACCCGACCCCGGCCCCGGCCAAGACCAAGCTGACTCCGGAGAGCGTGGCGTGGGCGCGGGAGCGCGCCAGGCAGGCCGGCCGGCGCTATCCCAACCTGGTCGACAACATCGCTGCGACCCGGCGGCAGGTGGAGCAGGCAGCGCAGGCCCGGGGCGACGATTCACGACGACCCTGAGTCGCGACCGGCGTACAAAAAAGCCCCGCCGGTGAAGGCGGGGCTTTGAAAGGTGGGCGGGTTACCTGACCGCTCAGAGATCGGCGATCGCGGCCTGGGCGGCGGCGAGGCGGGCGACCGGCACGCGGTAGGGCGAGCAGGACACGTAGGCCAGGCCGATCTTGTGGCAGAACTTCACCGATTCCGGATCACCACCGTGTTCGCCGCAGATGCCGAGCTTGATGTCGGGGCGGGTCTGGCGGCCCTTGGCGATGGCGATTTCCATGAGCTGGCCGACGCCGGTCTGGTCGACCGAGGCGAACGGGTTCTTCGGCAGAATCTCCGCCTCGGCGTAGGCGCCGAGGAAGGAGCCGGAGTCGTCGCGCGACATGCCGAGGGTGGTCTGGGTGAGGTCGTTGGTGCCGAAGGAGAAGAACTCCGCGGTCTTCGCGATCTCGTCGGCGGTGAGTGCGCCGCGCGGGATCTCGATCATGGTGCCGACGGAGTAGGCGACCTTGGTCTTGGTTTCCTGCATGACCGCGGCGGCCTCGGCGTGCACGGCGGCGACCTGGATTTCCAGTTCCTTGCCGAAGCCGATGAGCGGGATCATGATCTCGGGCTTGGCCTTGATGCCCTTCTTCTTGGCCTGCACGGCGGCCTCGATGACGGCGCGGGCCTGCATGCGGGTGATCTCCGGGTAACGGATGCCGAGGCGGCAGCCACGGAAACCGAGCATCGGGTTGAACTCATGCAGCTCGGCGACGCGGCTGATGATTTTCTCCACCGGGATGTCCAGCTTCTTGGCCAGATCGAGCTGCTGCTCCTTGGTGTGGGGCAGGAACTCGTGCAGGGGCGGATCGAGGAAGCGGATGGTCGCGGGATAGCCGGCGAGGGCCTTGAAGATGCCGAGGAAGTCCTTGCGCTGGAAAGGCAGGAGCTTCTTGAGGGCCTTTTCGCGGGCCTCGGTGCTGTCGGAGAGGATCATCTCGCGCATGGCGTCGATGCGGTTGCCCTCGAAGAACATGTGCTCGGTGCGGGTCAGGCCGATGCCGACGGCGCCGAACGCGACGGCCTGGGCGGTCTGCTCGGGCGTGTCGGCGTTGGTGCGGACGGAGAGCTTGGTGACCTTCTTGCACCAGCCCATGAGCTGCACGAAGTTCTGGTAGGTGCCGCTCTGCTGGGCCTTCTTGTTGCCCTTGAGCAGGCCCTGGATGACCTCGGAAGGAGCGGTCGGGACCTCACCGGCGTAGACCGCGCCGGCGGTGCCGTCGATGGAGAGGAAGTCACCTTCCTTGTAGACATCCTTGCCGACGGTGAGTGTGCGCTTCTCGTAGTTGACGTGCAGGGCGGCGGCGCCGCAGACGCAGACCTTGCCCATCTGGCGGGCAACGAGGGCGGCGTGGGAGGACACTCCGCCGCGGGCGGTGAGGATGCCCTCGGCCGCGATCATGCCGCGGAGGTCCTCCGGGGAAGTTTCCACGCGAACGAGGAGGACCTTCTGGCCCTTCTCGGCGGCCTCGACGGCGCGGTCGGCGTTGAAGTAGATCTTGCCGGAAGCGGCGCCGGGGCCGGCGGGGAGGCCGGAGGCGATCTGCTTGGCGGTCTTGACGGCCTTGGCGTCGAAGATCGGCGCGAGCACCTGCTCGAGCTGGTCGGCCGGCACGCGGGTGACGGCGGTCTTCCAGTCGATGAGGCGTTCCTTGACCATTTCGCAGGCGATGCGGACGGCGGCGACGCCGGTGCGCTTGCCGTTGCGGGTCTGGAGCATGAACACCTTGCCGTCCTGGATGGTGAACTCGAAGTCCTGCATGTCCGTGAAGTGCTTCTCGAGCACGGCGCGGATGCGCTCCAGTTCCTTGAGGGAGGCGGGCTGCTTCTGGGCCAGCAGCGCGACGGGGTCCGGGGTGCGGACGCCGGCGACGACGTCCTCGCCCTGGGCGTTCATGAGGAACTCGCCGTAGAACACCTTTTCACCGGTGGCCGGGTCGCGGGTGAAGGCGACGCCGGAGCCGGACTCCTCTCCGGTGTTACCGAAGACCATGGCCTGCACGTTGACGGCGGTGCCCCACTCGGCGGGGATGCCGTACTTGCGGCGGTAGACGATGGCGCGGTCGTTCATCCAGGAGCCGAACACGGCGCCGATCGCGCCTTGCAGCTGCTCCCACGGGCTGGCCGGGAAGTCCTGGCCGGTGCGGTCCTTCACCAGCTTCTTGAAGCGGGCGATGACCTCCTTGAGATGGTCGGCGGTAAAGGCGGTGTCCTCGGCGTGGGCGTCACCCAGCAGGTCGGCCTTGGCCTGTTCCATCACGGCCTCGAACGGCTCGTGGTCCTCGTCGGGGCGCTTCTGCACGCCGAGCACGACGTCTCCGTACATCTGGATGAAACGGCGGTAGCAGTCCCAGGCGAAGCGGGCGTTGCCGGTGGCGTTCTCGAGGGCGACGACGGTGTCGTCGTTGAGGCCGAGGTTCAGAATCGTGTCCATCATGCCCGGCATGGAGTCGCGGGCGCCGGAGCGGACGGCGACGAGTAGCGGGAAGCCCTTGGCGTCGCCGAACTTGTAGCCCATGACCTTTTCGATCTTGGCGATGCCGTCCTTGATCTGGGCATCGAGGGCCGCCGGGTAGGTGCGCTTGTGGTCGTAGTAGTAGGTGCAGACCTCGGTCGTCACCGTGAAGCCCGCGGGGACCGGCAGGCCGATGCGGCTCATCTCGGCCAGGTTGGCGCCCTTGCCGCCGAGCAACGGCTTCATCTTGCCGTTGCCGTCGGCTTTGCCTGCTCCCCAGGAGTAGACGTATTTGGGCGCCTTGGCGGCGGATTTCTTGGCCGCCTTGCGAGGGGCGGATTTGGCTTTGGATTTAGCTGCCATGTGATGGATCGGATTTGTGAGAAAACGGGCGCGCCAAATGCAGACGCAAAGGGAGAGCGAAAAGCGCCGGAGCCGGGGCTGTCAACGATGCAGGGGCGGCGGGCCATGCCGGTGGCGCGGAATGACCCATGCCCAAGGGTCGGTGCCGGGGGCCGGACGTTCAGCGGACGCGTTCGAGCCAGCCGGCGCGGTGACGCCGGATTTCCGGGGTCTCGATCTCGAGGTCGCCCCCGTCGTGGTCGATGCGGATCGGGTCACCCGGCTCGGCGATCTCGTGGTCCCACCAGACCAGTTGCCAACGGCCCTCGGGCAGGTCGTTGATCCGCAGGGTGGCGGTGGCGGCGGTGCAGCAGGATGCCTTCGCGGTGGTGCTGATGGATTGCCAGATGCCGGAGATGGACGGCTACGAGGCCACGCGGGAGATCCGGCGCCTGGAAGCGGCCGGCTCCTTCAACGGGGCCGCGCCTCTGCAGATCATCGCCATGACCGCGCACGCCATGAAGGGCGAGCAGGCCGGGATGAACGACTACATCGCCAAGCCCATCCGTACCACCGAGCTCCGCGAGGCGCTGGAGCGCGCCCGGCAGGCGTTGGCACCGACGCTCGGCGGGTGAGAAGGGCGGCCGTGCTTACGAGGTTGTGCATTTCCCGGCGGCTTGCTCACGTCGAACGATGAATTTTTCTCACAATTTCACCTGGGGAGCGGCCGCGGCGGCGTATCAGATTGAAGGCGCCTGGAACGAGGACGGTCGCGGGCCTTCGGTGTGGGATGTGTTTTCGCAGACCCCGGGTCGCATCTTCGAGGGACACAATGGCAACGTGGCCTGCGACCACTACCACCGCTGGCGTGAGGACGTGGCCCTGCTGAAGGCGCTGGGAGTCGACGCCTACCGGCTGTCGCTCTCGTGGTCGCGGATCATGCCCGCAGGCACGGGGGCGGTGAACGAGGCGGGCCTGCGGTTTTACGACGAACTGATCGACGGTCTGCTGGCGGCGGGGATCACGCCGTGGGTCACGCTCTTTCACTGGGACCTGCCGCAGGCCTTGCAGGAGCGGGGTGGATTCACCCACCGCGACATCGCGGACTGGTTCGGCGACTACGCCACGGTCGTGGCCAAGCGGCTGGGGGACCGGGTCAACCACTGGATGACGATCAACGAACCGCCGGTGGTGATCGGGCTCGGCTATCAGGAAGGGGTGTTCGCCCCGGGGCTGAAACTCGACCATGCCGGCTGCCTCGCGGCCGCCCACAACCTGCTGCGGGCGCACGGCCGCGGGGTGCAGGCCCTGCGGGCGCATGCACCGGGCCCCCAGCAGATTTCGATTGCGCACACGTCCCGCGAGCCGGTGCCGGCCACGGATGCGGCCGCGGACATCGAGGCGGCGCGCCAACGCTATTTTGCCTGCCAGGAGGAACGGATGTGGAACCTGGCGTGGTGGGCCGACCCGATTGTGTTCGGGCGTTACCCGGAAGAGGGGCTCAGGAATTTTGCCGCCGTGCTGCCCCCGATCACGGACGAGGACATGGCTTTGATCAGCCAGCCGATCGACTACCTCGCCTACAATTGCTACTCCGGTTCGAAGGTGCGGGCCGGGCCCGACGGCACGGCGGAGGAGGTGCCGGAGGGCTGGGGCATCGGCAACCCGCGCGGCACGCTGCCATGGCTGAGCATCGCCCCGGAGGCGATTTACTGGGCGGCGCGCTGGCAGACGGAGCGCTACCAGCTGCCCATTGTGTTTTCGGAAAACGGGCTGTGTAACACCGACTTCGTCCATCTCGACGGCAAGGTGCACGATCCGCAACGGATCGACTTTCTGACCCGCTATCTGGGCGCGGTGGACCGGGCCATTGGCGACGGCGCGGACGTGCGCGGCTACTTCTACTGGTCGATCCTCGACAATTTCGAGTGGGCCGAAGGCTACAAGGACCGCTTCGGGCTCGTGCACGTCGATTATCCGACCCAGGTACGCACGCCGAAAGACTCGTATTTCTGGTATCGCGACTTCATCGCCGCCCGGAAGGCGGAGTGACCCGGGTAGGGACGTCTCGCCGAGACGTTCGTCGCGAGTGACCCCCTTGAGCGTCGGCGGACGCCTTGGCGGGGCGTCCCTACCGGCGCCAGAGCAGGAGACGGCTCAGGTCGTTCCACGGCGGATACGCATGGAAGCCGCCGGTGATCAGTTCGACGCGGCCGTCGCCGTCGAGATCTGCGGCGGCGACCGTGATCAGGTGGGTGGGCGAACGGGCGAGGATGACGGGGCGGAATTGTTGCGCACCGTCATTGACCCAGGCCAGCAGGGACACCGCCTCGCCGGACTCCCAGTCGTTGAAGCCGGACACGGTGACGATATCGAGGTCGCGATCCCCGTCCAAATCGACCGCCACCGGGCTGAAGGCGCCGGGGAAGCCGCCGATCCGGTGATAGGTGAAATTGCCCCGCTGGTTCTCCAGCCACTGCAGGCCGTGCCAGGGCCGGCTGCCCGGCCGGGCGTAGTCGAAGGCGTCACCGTTGGTCAGCAGCAGGTCAGGGTCCCCGTCGCGGTCGAGATCGGCCACGGTGAGACCGCTGGAACCAAAGTCCTCGTTGGTGGAGCCCCAAACCTGGCGCGGGCGGAGACTGCCGCCGGTGTTGTCGAACAGGTGAACCTCCTCCCATTCCTGCGAAACGAGGGCGGCGACGTCGGGCCGACGGTCGCCGTCGAAGTCGGCCACGGGGGTGTTGATGGTGCCGGGGAGGCTCAGCAGGCGCTCGGCGGTGTAGTGCTGGGTGCCGTCGTTGCGCAGGATGTTGATCTCGCCCTGCACGTAACCGAACTGACCGACGATCAGGTCGATGTCGGTGTCACCGTCGAGATCGGCGCCGCGCACGTCGGTGACGCGGGCGACGTCGGCCAGCACCGTCCGGGGGCTGAATCGTTGCGCACCGTCGTTCTCCAGCACCACCACCGCCCCGATGGGATCGTTGTTGGGCAGGATCTGGCCCATGCTGGCGACGAGCACGTCGAGGTCGCCATCGTTGTCGTAATCGCAGGCCTCGACGTGGGCGGGCGCGGGGATTGGCGCGCCGAGCACGGACTCGGTGAATTGCAGCGGCGCGACTTGGCGCAGCCAGCGCACGGTGTTGTCGCGGGCATCGCAGGCCAGCACGTCGATGGCGCCGTCCTGGTCGAGGTCGACCAGCGTGAGGTAGGTGATCCAAGGCCGCCCCTCGATGGGGTTGCCGATGGCGGTCGCGGTGAAGGCGTAAGCCGGGTCCGCCACGGGGGCGGGGGGCAGCAACGGCGGCGGCACCGCGGGGCGCGCGGTTTCCCGGGGCGCGCAACCGCCGCAGGCCAGCGCCAGGATGCCGCAGGCCAGCGGCAGGGAGGCGCGGAGGGCAGGGAACAGCGGGCGGCTCATGGGGGCGGACTTCCACGGTCGCGGCCTTTGCGCGCGGCGCAAGCGCGGGTTGCCGGGAAGCCGGATCGTCGCCGGACGGGCTGATTCCTCGCTTTCCCTCGCGGCGATTTCCCCCACGATGCATCGCTCCCGCCGGAAACCACCCATGTCAGACCGCCCTGAAGAGACCGATATTGTATTGGACGATGATGATGCGTCGCTCACTGAGAGCGAACGCCCGATGTCGTTTCTGGAGCACCTGGAGGAGTTGCGCTGGGTTTTGGTGAAGAGCGCCCTGGCCTTCGTGGCCGCGGCCTCGGTCATCGGCATTTTCCTGAAGCAATCGAGCGAGGTGCTGCAATGGCCCCTCAACAGCGTCCGTGAGGACTACCCGAATTTTATCCTCGATCTGGGCACGACCTCGGTGATGGAGGGGTTCACCGTCATCATCCAGATGTGCGTGGTGGGCGGACTGATCATGGCGGCGCCCTTTATTTTCTTCTTCGCGGGGCAGTTCGTGGCGCCGGCATTGAAGGAACGGGAGCTCAAGCTGGTCCTGCCCGTCTGTCTGAGCGGGGTGTTCCTGTTTTTGCTCGGGGTGGCCTTCGGCTTCTTCCTGCTGGTGCCCGGCACCATTCGCGTGTCGATCGAGCTGAACGAATTGATGGGCTTCATCACCCGGTGGACGCCCGGCTCCTATTATGGGCTGCTGATCTGGTTGTCGCTGGGTGTCGGGGCGGCGTTTGAGTTTCCGCTCATCATCGTGCTGCTGACCTACCTCGGCCTGCTCACCGCGCGCAAACTGCTCGGCTGGTGGCGGCACGCCATGGTGGTGTGCTTCGTGATCGCGGCGATCGTGACCCCGACCCCGGACCCGATCAACCAGAGCGTATTGGCGGGTTCGCTCTATATCCTTTACTGGGTGTCCATCGTGGCGGCCAAACGCGTCGAGAAGGTGAAGCGCGCCGAGGAAGCCACCGCGGCCGAGGATTAAGGCCAATAGTCCCAGGGTAGGGACGCCTCGCCGAGGCGTCCGAGGGCACGGGCCTAGCATGATGACGGACGGCTCGGCGAGCCGTCCCTACCATCAACCCTGCACGCGGGCGCGGAGCTTGGCGTCGGTGCTCAGCAGCTCGGTCAGGCGCTCCAGTGCCGCAAAGGTCTCCGGGCTGACGTGGTGCTCCATGCCCTCGACGTCGCGGGTGATGACGTCCTCGTCGAGGCCGAGTTGGCGCAGGAACTGGGTAAGCAGTTCATGCCGGTGGGCGATGCGGGCGGCGACGGCCTCACCGGCGTCGGTCAGCACCATGCCGCGGTATTTCTCGTAATTGAGCAGTCCCTCCGCATCGAGCCGCTGCACCATGGTGGTGACGCTGGCCTGGGAGATTTTCAATTCGGCCGCGATATCGACCACCCGCGCGTAGCCCTTGGTCTTGATGAGTTCACTGATCCGTTCGAGGTAGTCCTCGACGGCGGCGGTGGTGCGAACGGGGGGCGGGGGAGGATCGACGGCCACGGGCGAAATGATGGATCCCGAGCCGTCGGGGGCAACCTTTCCGCGAAGGGAAGCCGTCTCAGCCGCGGGCCTTGAGGGCCTTTTGGTAGCGATAGACGACGCGGAACATCCAGCTCGCCAGCCAGAACACGCCGCTCATGCAGGCGGCGGTGCCGGCGGACCAGAGAAAGACCATCTTCGGGTCATTCGAAGGCACATGGGAGCGCACCACGAAGAACATGAAGACGAAGAAGGCGCCCGTGACGACAGCATCGACGATGAAGTCGGATTTGTGAATCAGTTGGACATCCGGAGACTCGGCCATGGCGCAAAGGAGGCGGCTGGGGCCGGGCTTGTCGATGGGATTTTTACTGAAACCCGTCCGGCAGGCTCAGGGATCGGTCCCGGTCGAGTGGCGCGGCTGAAAGACTATGTAGAGCGCCAGGGTGAACAGCACGATGATCGCGAGGTGGGTGACCATAAAAGGCACGTTTACCGACCAGTCCGAAGGGATTTCCCAAAGGTAAAAGATATGATTTTCCAGGCGGGTGCCGTTGGGCTCGACGTGGTAGGCCGGAGGATTGATCCACTGCCAGACCAGGGCATTGGCACCCATCCACAGGATGACTCGTTGCCGGATGCTGGGACTACGCATGGTGGGTAATGAGGTCAGGGCCCGTGGTTGTTGTTGGCGGGGTTGTGGGAGTGGCCGAAACCGGAATTGCCGGGGCCGCTATAGCTGCTGCCGGTTCCGGACCCGGTGCCCGTGTTCGATCCCGTCCCCGTACCGGTCCCCGACCCCGTGGCGGTGCTTGAGCCGGTTGAAGCGGTGGTGCCGGAACTCGTGGATGAGCCGGTCGAGGTCGTGGTGCCGGAGCCGGTGGAGGCGATGCCTCCGGTGGGGTTGCCGGTGCCCGCGGTCGAGCCGCCGGTTCCGGCCGATACGCCCGCAGCGGCGGCCGCCGCCGCGCTCGCGGTGGTGGCGGAACCATCAGGACCCGGGTAATACATCACCTCGGCGGCATTTCCGGGACCAAGCCGGGCAACCGTGGGCGCTCCATCGGTGAACACAGGATCGTATGCCCACCCCATGTGCGTCTCCAGCGAGCCATGGCCGAAGAGCCGGTCGTGCAGCGCGACGGACAAATAGCCGCTGACCAAGAGGTCATGTTCGTCAACCGCGAGCTGCGCACGAAGATCACCGAGCGGGCGCCGATCGAGGAACTGCTCAAGACCGCCCGCCGGATCGGCTACCGGCCCCTACGCTACGACGGACTGAAAAAGGCCCTGCTGGGCCTGACCACCATCGAGGAAGTCGAGAAGGCCACGCCGATCGAGTTCGTATCGTGACCGGTCCCCCGGCTGCAGGCTGCTCAGAACCGGGGGGCTGCGGCGGCATGTTCCAGCAGCACGGTGCGCATGACTTCGCCCAGCAGCCCGGGTTCGTGCTCGGCGAGTTGCTCGCAATAATCGCGCACCCGTTCGTGACGGGCGGCGTCCTGCATTAATTGCCAGCGCAGTTGCAGCGGAATCTGGTGGTTGTCCCCGACCGCGGCGAAGATCGCCTGCAGGGGCGCCTGGTCTCCGGTGGCGAGGAAGACGCCCCATTGGACATGCAGCGAAAGGGAGGTGTTCACCTGCGCCTGATCAAAACTCGACGACGAGGCCAGCAGGCCCTCCAGCAGGGTGCGCAGGCGCGGGTTCTCCGTCGTTTCGGCGTAGGTCTGCAGAATTTCCGTTCCCTTGGGGTGACCGGCATACCAGAGCGCGGCGAAAACCAGGCGCTGGTGGCGTTCCGGCAGGGCCCGACAGTAGAGCAGCCACTCGTCGACGCGATCGGGATTCTGGCGCAACAGGCTGGTGATAAACCCGAGGGCGACGGAAATCTGATACGGTTGTTCGAAGTGGCCGTTGCGGCTCAGCTCGAACATGGATTCCACGAACAGGTCGGGCTGGGGGTTTTCGTAGTAGTGGTTGAACCACTGCCACGCGGAATAATCGGGGCGCGAAGAGGCACCGGATGCAGTGACGGCCAGGGTAACCGCGACCGCAACCATGCGCCACGCACGGAAGCGAAGCGTAGGCATGAGGGGTTTGGGGAATGGATGTGACGCGGCCAAGGGGCAGGCCGCAGGGGTTAACCCAGCCTGTCCTTCACTCCCGAGCGGGTAAAGCGGGATAAGGGTGAAACTTATTCATGCCACCCGTCCCGATGATGATGGGTCAGCCGCCCTCGGCCAGCTGTCGCAACGGCGCGTAATCGTAGTGGTCCAGGTGCAGCAGCACCTTGCCGTCGCCGAGGATGGCGGGCCGGCCGGCGAAACGGTTCTGCCACAGCTCATGGGTGATGATGGCCACGTTGGGGCCGCCGATGACGTCGTCCTCGGCGGTAAAGTCGCGGCCGCGGGCGACCGGCAGGCGATGCAGACGGAGGAAGTTGGAGGTGACGGCAAGGCCGTTGAGCTGCTCGGCGTCGCCGTTACCGGTCAGCGTGGCATTGTGAAAGGTCGCCGCGGACAGCTCCTCGAACGACGTCGCGTGATCGCGGTAGTGCTCGTACTTCGGCCAGGAAGCGGCCGGGGCGGAGAAGTTGCCGGTCGGGTCGTCAACCCAGGCGCGGACCAGTCGGCCGGAGTCGGGAAAATTGAGCGGCTGCAGCACCACGGTGTTGAACACGCTGAAGAGAACCGTGTTGGCGCCGATGCCGATGGCGATGGTGAGAATGGCGACGAGGGTGAAACCGGGCGTCTTGAGCAGGGAGCGAAGGGCGATGCGCATGGTGGCGATGGAGGATCGAATCCGCGCAGGATGCACGCGTTGTGCCACGGGTGAATGAGGCGCACAGGTATTTGTTTATTAAGGTGATGCGTAATTATTGTTAGACCGGTTCAATGGCTCCCCGCGCGCTCGCGGGAAATCATCGTCCCGGAATTGGGAAAGCGGGCTCGTGCAACCGGTTCGCCTGGGTCGCTCAACGGGAACGAAACCCGTGCCCCGGCGCGTTGAACCACCCTCCGGGACCCGCCAAGCTCACGCCCTGTGAACCCCGAGCACCTTACCCCGTCCTCCCGTCGCAACTGGCTGAAGAAAATGACCATTGGCATGGCCGGCCTGCTGGCCACCGAGCGGTTGACCCACGCCCAAGCTCCGCAGCCGATGAACGAGTCGCGCGCGATGATCGACCCCCGCGACGACATCAAGATCACCAAGATCGACATCATCCCGGTCCACACGCTGCGTACGATCTTCATCCGCATGCACACCGACGCCGGCATCATCGGTCTGGGGGAGGGCACGGTCGAGGGCCGCATCCCAACTGTCATCGCGGCGATCAAGGAGCTGGAGCCGTATCTCATCGGCAAGGACCCGCGTCGGCCCGCGCACCATTGGCAGGCGATGTACCGCCATGCCTTCTACCGTGGCGGCATCGTGCTCACGAGCGCGCTGTCGGCGGTCGACATCGCGATGTGGGACATCAAGGGCAAGGCGTTGGGCGTGCCGGTCTACGAACTGCTCGGCGGCCCCACCCGTGACCGCATTCGCTGCTACGGCCAGGCCGGCAGCGTGGAGGGCACGAAGAAGGTCATGGCCGAGGGCTACAAGTCGATGAAGGTGGGCATCACCAGCAGCCGCGGCCGACTGTCGCGCTATTCGGAGAATCCCTATTTCATTGAGGGCTTCGTCGAGCAGATCCGCGCCATTCGCGAGACCACCGGTCCGGACTTTGACATCGGCATCGAGATGCACGGCGACCACCAGCCGCAGGCGGCGATGCAGATCATCAAGGCGATGGAGCAGTTTGATCCGTGGTTCTTCGAGGAGCCGATCCAGTTCCAAAACCTGCCGCTCATGGCGGAGATGCAGAAGAAGACCCATGTACCTTTCGCCACCGGCGAGCGCATGGTCACCAAGTGGCAGTTCCGTGAGCTGCTGGAACTGAAGGCCGCTTCCCTGCTGCAGCCCGACATCACGCATTGCGGTGGCATCACCGAGCTGAAGGCGATCGCCACGCTGGCCGAGGCGCATTACGCGGCCATGCTGCCGCACGCCAAGGAAGGCATCGTGGGCGCGGTCGCCTCGATGCACGTCTGTGCGACCATTCCGAACTTCCTGTGCCACGAGCTGCCCAACCTGCAGGCGGCGCCGGACGACGGCGTGGAGCGCACCTATCTCGGCAAGAGCTACATCACCAAGCCGCTGACAATGGAGGAGGGCGCCATCACCCTCGCCGGCAACTGCGACGGCCCGGGTCTCGGCCTCGAACTCGATCCCGCCCTCGAGGACAACGAAGCCAACGTGCCCGAGTGGGAGTTCCCGACCATGTGGGACGACTTCGACGGCTCCGTGCTGGACCATTGAGCGTGCTGCCCGCGCCCCGAAGGGACCTCACGGCTGGGCCGCATCGGGGCGCTGCGGGTTCTGTCGTTCGCTCCTGTCTCGGCACCTGAATCGCATTCATAACCGGTTTCGCATTTGCGCCCGGAATTGCCGGGCGCAGCTTACGTCGCGTGACGCGAACATCCTTGCTTGGGGCCGCCGGATTGGCGGCGGGGCTCATCACCTCAACCTGCGTGGCCGAGATCGACTTGGCCGCCATCGACGCCGCGATTGCGGCGAATCACGACGAGGCGGTGGCACGTCTCCAGAACTGGATCCGGCTGCCGTCCATTGCCGCCGAGGACCGCGGGTTTCCCGAGGGACCGGAATACATGGCGGAGCTGCTGCGCGACACCGGTTTCCAGCATGTCGAGGTCGTGCCGACCGACGGCAAACCGGGGGTCTTCGCCACGCTTGATGCCGGGGCTGAAAAGACGCTGGGCATCTACTTCATGTATGACGTGAAGCAGTTCGACGCCAGCGAGTGGTCGTCGCCGCCGCTCGATGCCGCGTTGGTCGAACGCCCCGGCCTCGGCACCATGGTCATGGGCCGTGGCGCCGTGAACCAGAAGGGCCCCGAGTCCGCCTTCCTTGCCGCGCTGCACGCCTTTCAAGCCACGGGCCAGCAGCTGCCCGTCAACCTCGTGCTGGTGGCGGAAGGCGAGGAGGAAATCGCCTCCCCCAACGTCCGCCAGATCGCCTTGCGGCCCGACGTGCAGGCCGCGTTGTCGAAGTGCGTGGGAGTGATGCTCCCGCATGCATTGCAGGGCCTCGACGGCAACGTGACCATCAACCTCGGCGCCAAGGGCGTGGTGGAACTCGAGCTGACCTCCAGCGGGCTGCTGTGGGGCCGCGGTCCAATGCGTGACACCCACTCTTCCTACAAGGCCATGATCGACAGCCCGGTCTGGCGGCTGGTCCAGGCCCTGCAGACGCTGGTCACTCCCGACGGCAACACGCCGGCGATCGACGATTACATGGCGAATGTCCGGCCGTTGCTGCCGGAGGAGAAGGAACTCATCGCGGTCGCCGCCCAGCGGCAGAACGAGATGCAATACAAGGTCGCCTCAGGTGCGCAGGTGTGGATCGACGACCTGCCGTTTCTCGAGGCGCTCGAGCGACTCGTGTCGCAGCCCACCGTCAACATCGAGGGCATCTACGGCGGTTACACCGGGCCGGGCGGCAAGACGATCCTGCCCTACAAGGCGGCCGCCAAACTTGACCTGCGACTGGTGCCGAACATGACCGCCGACGAGGCGGTGGCAAAGCTACGTGCCCACCTCGAGGCCCAGGGTTTCGGCGACATTGATATCAATGTGACCGGCGGCTACAACCCGACCACCACGGACCAGGATTCCGAGGTGATCCAGGCCATGGTCAAGGTGCTCAATGGCTACGGCATCGAGCCGTTGCTCTGGCCGCGCCTGGCCGGCTCTTATCCGGGTTTCGTCTTCACCGATCCTCCCCTCAATCTGCCCGCCGGTCACTTCGGCATGGGCTACGGCACGCGGGCCCACGCGCCCGATGAGTTCTACGTTATCGAGTCGGAGAACCCGAACATCCAGGGTTACGACGGCGCCGTCCGCTCCTACGTCGACTACCTGATCGCCCTGGCGGAACTATAAGCGGAATTGGGCTGCCAAGCGAAGCAGCAGACGCCCAAAGGTAGGGACGCCTCGCCGGCGGCCCTGCCATTGAACCTGCGGCGCCTTTTGGCGTCTAACCCCGGTAACCACTCCCTCCATGGAAAAGACCCACGTTCGCGTGCCTTGGCAGCACGGTCTGCACCTTCAACCGGCCGGTCGCATCGCGCGGGTGGCCCAGCGTTTCCACGCCACCATTCGTCTGCGCCTCGGCAACCGCGTTTCCGAGGCGACCAGTGTGCTTGGACTGGTCATTCTCTGTGCGACCCTGAACGCGTCGGTGCTGATCGAAGCCGACGGCACGGATGAGAACGAAGCCCTTCAGGCCATCGCGGCCTGCTTCGAACCCGATGTCGGCGACGCCGATCGCGGCTGAACGTTGGCCGTTCTGAAGCCAAGTCTTCCTGCGGCCAAATAGGCGCAACCCATCCTCAGTCCTCCGGTGGTGTACCGGCGACCGCGCTGTCCCGGACGCGCCATTTGACGACGAGGAAGCGCAGCTGGGTGTCGCTGTTGACATTGGAGATGCCGTGCCAGTCCCACGGCTTCGCATACATGAGGTCGCCCGGCTGGATCGGCGTTTCCACGCCGTTGAGAAACCACGTGCCGACGCCTGCGATGACGTATTGCAGTTCTTCCTCCGCATGCTGGTGCGGGGGCTGCAGTTGCTGGCCCGGTTTGAATTCCAGTTCGGCGGTCAGCAGGCTCGACTCATCGACCGTCGGGGTGCCGTCCTCGGTGTAGAGACGGATGGTGCCCCAGTCGCCGCCGGCGAGCCGGGCCTCGGCCCGGGCAAGAATCACACTCGCCAGCGGGGCGACGGTTGCGGACAGGTTTGCCGTCGCGGGTGCAAGCGACTGTTCCCACTCGAGCTTATCCCGGGCGGAGATCAGCAGCACCTGCAGGTAGGCGTCGATCTTGGCCGGCCCCAGCACGGCCGGGTGGGGGGCACCCGGCTGGCGGTCGCGCAGCTCCGCCTCGACCGTCAGCAGGTCGCGGGCGCCCATGTGCGGATGATTGGCGAGCACGACATCCCATGGTCCGAGTTCGCGCAGGCGTTCATAGGTCGCGATGTAGGTGGGCGTGTTGGCCGGGCCGAAGTTGAAACCCAGCCCTCCGGGCGCGAGGACGCGATAGCGGCGCCCGCCATCCCGGGCGGTAAAGATCGTGGTCAGGCAGCCCGCGGCCAGGTGTCCCGGCGACTCCAGAAAGTCGAACGTCGTGTCGCCGATGGTGAGCGAGTCCCCGTCGCCCAAGACCAGATCGCGTTGCAGGGGCAGTCCGTTGCGTTCCCGGCCCGAGGCCTGTTCGGCGAGGGCGGTGTCCCAGTCGGCGGCCGACATGGCGATGCGGGCGCCCGACAACGCCTGCACCGCGCCCGCGCCGGCGTAGTGGTCGCGGTGCCCGTGGCTGACAATGATGTGGGTGATGTCCGCCGGATCGAAGCCCAGCTCACGGATATTGGTCAGCACCTGGTCGACGGTGTCGCCGTAGGTGGCGTCCAACAGCACGAGGCCCTCACTCGTCGGCACGAGAAAGGCCGACACCCAGTTCAGTCCAACGTAGTAGACGTTGTCGAAGATCCGGAACGGTTCGCGCCGCGTCTCGTTGCCCGGCCGGGGCAGGGAATGCAGCCAGGGCGACGTGGTGTCGGTCCAGGGGAGGGGGCCGGCCTGGCCGAAGAGGCTGGCGCCGAGCAGGGCGGTGAGGGCGCTCCACCGAAGGCAGCGCAGGGGAATGAGGCACGTCATGGGGTGCCGTCACCCTGACGCGTCACACCCTGAGAAGGGAGTGCAAAGCCGGCGGCCCGGCGGCGAACTTCGGTGGAAGTTAAGTAGGCGATCAGGTGAACGGCAGAGCGCGCTTCGACTCGGTGGTGACGCCCTGCGCGACGAGGAAGTCGACGACGGCCTGCGCGGATTCACCACCGCGACGGGCGCAGTGATAGAGGGTGAACCCGTGGGGGCCGTGTACGCGATCGATCGTGGGGTCGAGGTCGAAGGTGGCCTTGAGGACATCGAGTTGGCCGAGCATGGCGGCGGCGAAGAGGTCGGGCCGGGCGCCATGGGCGAGCAGGAACTCCGCGATCTCGCGTTGGCCGACATGGGCCGCGGCTTGCAGAGGAGTCTCGAAATCGCCCCCGCCCCAGTCCCAGCAGGCGTCGACCAGCACGGTGCCGTTCTGCACGGCCGGGTCGATGCGAACGACGCGGCCGGCGACGATCCCGTTGCGAGTGTCGATGGTGGCGTTCTGCCCGATGGCGATGTCCTTGGCCTGGGTCTCGGCGATTCGCACCTCGGCCTTGAGGTCGGTTGGGTCGGCCACGCGGGCGAGGTTCTGGCCGGGCTGCACTTGGGCACCGACCTCGACCGGCAGGGCGGAAAGGACTCCGGCCATGGTGGCACGGACGTGAAGGGCGTCGGCCTCGGACTGGCGGAGGCGGGCCTGGGCCTCGAGGCGGGCGACCTCGGCCTCCTGCACCGCCAGCTGCGGCTTGATGGACTCCTGGGCGAACGCGTAGCGCTTCTGCTCGATCTGGTGCCGGGTCTCCGCCTCCTCCGCCGTGATCTTGTAGAGCTCGAGTTCGAGGGTGGATACCAGGCCGTCGGCGAAAAGTTCCTTGTTTACCTCGTAGCGCAGGCGGGCCTGCTCGTAGGCGGCCTTGGCGCTGGCGGCGTTGGACTCGGCCTGCAGCAGGCCGCTCTCGAGTTGCACGCGGGTGTTGACGAGCTGAGCCTGGGCGGCCTGCAGGGAGGACTCGGCGGTCTCGGCGGCTTGCATGACGTCGGGATTGGAGAGTTCGAGAATGAGCGTGCCCGGCTCAACGAAGGCGCCGGGACGAATGATGATGGTCTCCACGCGGGCCTGGGTGCTGGCGGCGACCCAGCGGATGTTCTCCGGGACGAGGGTGCCGAGGCCGCGGACCTGGCGGACCATCGGACCGCGCTCGACCGTGCCGACCCATACGAGGTTGCGATCAACGGTGGGGGCGGCGGGCTTGAGCTGCGAAAGCCCGAAGGTGATGCCACCGAGGGCGAGCACAGCCACCACGATCATGGTGATGCGCTTCTTGCGTTTGGCTTTCGCCTGGGAGGGCCGGGGAATGTCCATGAGTCTGGTCGTTAGCGAGGTTTGACCAGACACTTTGCAAGGGCTGTGCAAGCCGGACTAATTTGATGATAAGTGATTCATCAATAGATGGATAAAAATATGAGGAAATCGTCCCCAGGTCTTCGCCCCCGCGATGCTGGGAAACCGCCGTCCCGGAAATGGGACAGCTGCAGGCGACGATCTTGAACTCGGGGCAACTCAGTTGCCGGCGGCTTCGCGCTGGCGCTGGGCTTGGGCTTCGCGGAAGCGGCGGATGCGTTCGGCGCGCTCGCGGTCCATCGCTTCGTAGTCGCGGGCCCAGTAGGGCAGGCCCGTGGTCTGCGTCTTGATGCGGTAGACCTTGTCCTGCTGAGCGATGTAGAGCCACGAATAGTCGGGGCCGCCGAAGGTCAGGTTGGCGGCGCGTCGGCCGCGATCGGGCACCTTGATGGTTCCGCTGTAACGGTCCTCGGTATCGAAAACCTGGATGCCGGCGCGGGTGCCGACATAGACGCGGTCCTGGGTGTCAACGGTGAGGCCGTCGGATTCGGGCAGCAGGGTGCCGTAGGCGAGCTCAACCGGACCGAAGGAGGGCACCCCGGCGGTGAGCGAGCCGTCGAGCTCGGCGCGGAAGGCCCAGAGCGCGGTGCGGTTGGCGTCCGTCGTGACGATGGTGCCCTCGCGGTGGGAGAGGATGATGCCGTTGGGGCGAAGGTTTTCGGCGACCGGCTTGATCACCGTGCGGTCGGGGCTGACATACCAGATGCGGCCGGCGGGCGGGTCGGTGAACCAGATTGAACCGTCGCCGGCGACCACGAGATCGTTCACGTCCATGCCTTCGGCGATGACGGTGAACGACGCGTCCGTCGTGTCATAGGCCACGATGCGCTTGGCGGCGGCCTGGGCGGCGTAGAGCAGACCGTCGGGACCGATCATCATGCCGCCGGTCCGCTGCGAATCGGTGGCGAAGAGGGTGACCTCCTTGGTGGCGTGGTCGACGTGGAAGATCTGGCTGGTCGGATAGTCGACGAAGTAGACATTGCCGTGCCGGTCGGCGGTGGGGCCCTCGGTGAAGCGATGACCTTCCGAAATGAGTTCCCAAGACTCGGTGCCGTCGAGGATCTGACGGAGCGGCAGGTCCTGGGCGAAGGTGGCGACCGCGGTGCCGATCAGGCCGGCGAGCAGGGTGAGCGAGCGAAGCGTTTTCATGGAGAGGCCTCCTGCCAATCGCGCCACAGCCAGCGCATGGCGTCGGGGAAGATACTGCTACCGTGGTTGGCGTTGTGACTGCCGTCGCCGATCTCGAGGTGGTGGTCGATGCCCACGTAGGCGAAGGCGGCGGCCATGGCCCGGTTGGCAAGCGGCCAATTGCCGTGGTTGTTGTCGAGGTCGTTGGTGCCGTCCTGCAGGTAGACGCGCAGGTTGGGGTGGGCATTGAGATTGGTCTTGCGGACGAGGCCGGGGTAGGTGTCGCCGTGGCGGATGTCGACGAACGTGCCGATGTAGGAGATCACCTTGCGGAAGCTGTCGGGGCGTTCCCAAGCGACGGTGAAGGCCGCGATGCCACCGGTGCTGAGCCCGCCCGTGCCGCGCAGGTCGGGATTTTCCGTAATACGGACATCATACTCCGCCGCCACCATGGGCAGGAACTCCTCGATGAGGAACCGGGCGTAGGTATCGGACATGGTGTCGTATTCATAGGAGCGGTTGCGACGGGCGACGGCGTTTGGCCGGGCGGGAGGCACGATGCCGGGGTTGAGGAACACGCCGATGGTGACCGGCATCTCGCCGCGGTGGATGAGGTTGTCGAAGACGGTGGGCACGCGGGTGTGACCATCGAGCCGGGCGTAGCCGCCGCCGTCGTTGAAGACCATGAGGGCGGCGGGTGCGCTGCCGTCGTATTGCGCCGGAATGTAGACCCAGTAGGTGCGCTCGGTGCCGGGGTAGAACGGGCTCGATTCGGGGCAGACGTAGGTCGCCTCGATCAACCGGCCGGTCGGCACGCCGTCCTGCGGAAAGGAATCGGGACCGAGTTCGTATGGGGTTTCCTGTGACCAACCGGCGGTGGCAAGGGCGCCGGCCAGCAGCAGGGCGGCGAAACGCCGCGGGCGGGGAATATGCATGACGAGATCGGGGTGGTGGGGTGAAGCAGCAGTGGAGCGGGCGAGGGCGTCGAGGGGAAGCCGCTTTTCTCCGGAAGGCGATTAACGATCAAGGAGGCGCGCACTGCGCTGCTTCCGGCCGTGACCTAGGGCTCAGCCTCGCTTATCCTGCTGCTTATGAATCCCCGCCTGCTTTCCGTCTGCCTAGCTTGTCTATTCCCGTTGACCGCCCTGCGGGCGGCTGAGCTCACGCCCACGACCCCGGTACGGGTGGAATCGGGCCTGGTCACCGGCACCACGACGGGAACCGACGGTGTCACCGGTTACTTCGGGATTCCCTACGCGGCTGCCCCGGTGGGGGAACTGCGGTGGAAGCCGCCGGCCCGGCGTCCGGCGTGGGAAGGCGTAAGGGCGGCCGACACGTTTTGCGCGAGTTGCATGCAGGAGCTCCGGCGTGAATTTCTGCCCTGGACCTGGGAATTCATGCTGCGCAACGAGGTCGCGGAGGATTGTCTGGCGTTGAACATCTGGACACCGGCGACCGACACCGACGAGCAATTGCCGGTCATGGTCTGGATTCATGGCGGCGCCTATTTCAGCGGGTCGGGCGAAGTCGCCCTCTATGACGGCGAGGGGCTGGCTCGGAAAGGGGTAATCGTGGTGACGATCAACTACCGCCTGGGCGTGTTTGGCTTTCTGGCGCATCCGGAGCTCTCGGCCGAGTCACCGCACGGTGCGTCGGGCAATTACGCGCTGATGGACTGCGTGGCGGCGTTGGAATGGGTGCGCCGCAACATTGCGGCCTTCGGCGGTGATCCGGCCAACATCACCGTCGGCGGCCAATCAGCGGGCGCGGGGGCGATCCATGCGCTGACCGCCGCCCCTGCGGCGGCGGGCACCTTTGACCGCATGATCATTCAGAGCGGACCGTGGCGTCCCGGGTCGCCGGCCATGGATCTGGCCGCGGCGGAAGCCCAGGGCACCGCCTTTGCCGAGGCGATCGGAGCGCCGTCCCTCGCCGACCTGCGGGCCTTGTCGGCCGAGGAGCTCTATGCCCGCTACGCGGCGAACAACTATCGTTTCCGTCCCATCGTGGACGGTTGGTTTGTGCCGGAGGACGTCGCCGCCGCGGCTGCGGCCGGGCGTGCGATCGACGTGCCGGCCCTGGCGGGCTGGACGGCGGATGAAGCCAGCTCCCGCGCGGATTACGGCCGCAGTACCGTGGCGGCCCTGCAGACCCGCGCGCAACGCATGTACGGCGAGCGAGCCGACGCCTTCCTGCAATTGTATCCAGCCGCCAATGACGAAGAGGCGGGGATGGCCGACGTGCAGTCCCAGCGTGATGCGAACCGCGCGGCGCTCTGGGCCTGGTCGCAGGCGCGCGGGGATGCCCCGGACTACGGCTATTTTTTCGCGCGCGGGATTCCCTGGCCGGAGCATCCGCAGTATCAGGCTTTCCACTCGGCCGAGATGCCCTACACCTTCAACAACCTTGAAGTGATGGATCGACCGTGGACGGCGCTGGATCGCGAGCTGGCCGACCAGGTTTCGGACTATTGGGTCAACTTCATCACCACCGGCGACCCCAACGGGCCCGGTCTGCCGCGCTGGCCCGAGGCGGACGACCGCATCATGATCTTCAGCGGTTTCATCGGGGCGGCGCCCGTGCTGCCCCCGGCGAAACTGCAGTTCTATCAGGAGGTCTTCGCGGGTTCGGGCGAATAGTCCCGGCCTGGGCGGGCGACCCTTTGGCGGTGCCTAGGGGGAGGGTGTTTGCACCAGCCCCTCCTGCACCGCTCAGGCAGAGAGATCGGCCCGGGTGGTCTCCGGGGCGTAGGGATGTTCCAGCGCATAGATGAGCGCGGGGGTGTTGTGGATGTTGCCCACTGTGCCGTAGTGCGCGGTGAAACTGGTGAGCGCGCCGTAGTGACGATACTGGCGCCCGGAGATCAACGCGGCCGGCGGCACGTCGGGCACGAGGTCCTCGGTGTTGACGATCCGGAATGCCGCCACGTCGGCCTGGGCCAGTGCGACGCAGTAGTCCGGGTCACCGCACCGGGGGGAGGCGAACGAGTAGGACACCAGCGACTTGCAGGTGCCGGCGTAGCGGGCCACGCAATCGGCCAACGCGACCGCCGCCACGCCGCCGCCCAGGCTGTGGCCGGTGACGATAAGGTGGCGGCCGGCCACCAGCGGATCCATCAGTGGGCGCACCGCCGGGGCGATCTGCTGATAGTATTGTTTGAAACCTTTGTGGACGAGGCCGAAGCGCTACTGCGAGAACTGGCAGCGTTCCTGGGCGAACTGGAAGTTCACGTCGAACCATTCCTGGGAGACGGAGGTGCCGCGGATCACCAGGAAGACCCGATCGGCGTCGTGAGCGACGAACGCCAGCGGCATGGTCCGCACCTTCGTCACGTTGGTGGTGCGCCCCCCGCGGCGCCGGACCCGGGTCACGATCTTCATCTGCACGGTCAGCTGGTCGGAGTAGTCGAGGCCCGCCCACGTCGGAGCGGGTTGGTTCCATACGAAAGGATCCGGGTAGCCTTGAGACTGGGCCTGGCGGATGGCGCCGTAGGCGTGGTCGAGCAGTCGTCCGCAATCGACGGCGGTGGGCAGGTCGAAACCGGGGGCGGGTTGGAGGGGGTAGATTTTCATGGCGATCGGGTGGGGGATGAACGGGTATCCGCCCGAGAAAGACCAATGACGCTGCAGCGCGGCGGCCCTCAAGCGCCCGGGAGCAGGCCGGTCAGTGCGAAGGAACGGAGTCGGGATGGCAACCCTTGACGCCCGGGCGGTGATTTTGGGTGACGGCTTAACGGATTCGCGGACCGATGCCGACAGGAGCGCGCCTCCGGTTCAGGATGATTCCGCCATGATTAACCCCCGCCGCCCCTTCGTCCTCCTGCTCCTGGCCGTCGTCCTGATTCTGCCACATCTTTCGGCTGCCGACTACCCGCCGCATGTCATTGGCGGGTCCCAGCTGCGCGTGCTCGAGCCGACCGCCGACGGCCGCCACTACCAGCTGAGCATTGGTCTGCCCGCCAGTTATGAGAGCAGCCCGGACAAGCACTATCCCGTGGTCTTCGTGACCGACGGCTACTGGGATTTTTCCAAGATGATGATCGCGGAGGGCAGCCTGGTGTACGACCGGGTGGCGCCGGAGTTCATCGTTGTCGGCATGGGTTACGCCGGGGAGGGCCTCGACTACGGCACGCTGCGCGGCTGGGAGTTGTCGCCCGTGCCATCGGACAATCCCAACCGCGGCCATGCCGCCACCTTTCTGCAGACCATCAAGAACACGTTCATTCCCTTCGTGGAGAGTGAGTACCGGGTCGATTCCGAACACCGCGTGCTGGCCGGCGCGTCGCTGGGTGGGCTGTTTACGCTCTACGCCATGTACACGGAGCCGGATTTGTTCTCGGCCTACATCGCGGCGACGCCGGCGGTGGCTTCGGGGAATGAGTGGCTGCTCAATTACGAAAAGGAATTCTTCGCCTCCGGTCGGCCGCTCCATGCGCGTCTGTGGGTCAGCATCGGTGGCGACGAGAACATCGGCTTCACCGGCAGCGCCCTGCGCTACAACGCGATTGTGGCCAACCGTGACTACCCGGGCGGAGGTTTGGCCTACAAGTTCCGCATCATCGACGGTGAGCGCCATGCCGGCATGCAGATCGAATCGTACGTCCGCGGCCTGCGCTGGGTGTTCGAACCGTTGGCGCCGGAAACGGGTCCGGTCGCTCCGCGAAACTGAGTCGGGCGCTCAGTTGGCGATGCCGGGCTGGCCGGCGGCCGCGAAGTGCATCCGGCCGCTGGTGCGGACCGCACCAGCCCCGACGGCGAGCAGATTGCCACCGTCGGTGTCGCTGGCAGCGATGCCGGCGGCCTCGCGGGCTTCGGCCGCCACGGCGGGCGAGAGGCGGGCGGTGGCCAGGAATTCGCAGTTGATCGACACCACCGGATCGCCGGCTGTGACCATCAGACCCGGCTGGTTGCGGCGCGCCCAGTCCTCCACGCAGGCGACCAGCATGAGATAGGGCAGGGTGCCGCGCTCGCGCCAGTAGGCGATCTCCTCGTCGTAGGCGTCGCGGTTGATGACAAATTTGTAGGCGCGCTGGATGACGGCGGCATAGCGGTCGGAGTCACCGGCCAGGGCGGCGAGGTTCTGCTCCATCCAGTCGGTGTAGGTGAACGCGTGCTCGGCGGCCGGACCGGCCTCGGCGGCGGTCGGCTCGCGGCCGAAGGTGTCCACAAAGGCGCGACCAAAGACCGGACCGCGGGCGGCGGGATTGTCGCGCAGGTTCTCGGCGTGGGCGGCGAGCAGAGCGGAGACGGGCCGTTCGCCGGCCTGCGTCCAGGTGGCCGCCTCGGCGGGGTAGGGGGCGCGGCCGAGGGCCAGCACGAATGAGGCGTCGACGCGCTCGGATTGGACGGAGGCGGTGGCGGTGGCGCAGGAAACGCCGGCGGCCAGCAAGGAGAAAACAAGGGCGGGGAGTCGAATACGACGGGGCATGGCAGCAACCCAACGCGCCCCGGGGCCCACGTCAATGGGTTCGACACGTCCGTGCTAATACGTTGAACGTCTGCCGAAGCCGCGCTCCACCCCGACGAATTGGACGTGCCGTGGCCGCTCCAGTTGTATGTTTTGCCCCTCTATCCCCATGCGTAACCTAAGCCTGACTCGTTTTCTTGCCGTCATCGCCGCCACCTTTGCCGTGGCCCTGAACCCGGTGGCCGCGCAACCCTCCGGCGGGCCCTATGGTCCGATCCAGCAGCGCTACGAAGTGCCGGCTGATGCCGCCCACGTGCACTACGTCGCCCCTGACGGCAGCGCCGATGCCGCGGGCACGCTGGCGGCTCCCACCACGCTGGCCGAGGCCATCGCCCGGGCCTCCACCGGCGACGCCATCATCCTGCGCGGCGGCACCTACCGCACCGGCAGTCTGCGCCTCAGCCAGGGCGTGACCCTCCAACCCTACGCGTCGGAGCGTCCGGTCATCAAGGGCACGGAGGTTGCCACCGACTGGGCCGCCGCCGGCGAGGGCAAGTGGCAGACCCCCTGGACCAAGCTTTTCCCGGCCGAACCCGCCGACTGGTGGCGCCGCGCCGAGTTCAACCTGCGCCGCTCGCCGCTCCACATGTTCAACAACGACATGGTCTTTGTGGACGGGGAATTCCAGCAGGCCGTGGGCAGTGTCGACGATGTCGTCGCGGGCACTTACCATGTTGATTACGAGAACGCCATGATCACCCTGGGCACCGATCCGGCCGGCAAGCTCGTCGAGATCACGGCGCACAACAATTCCATCGTGCGCACCACCCGTGAGGCGCACGGCAAGGCCAACGACGGCAAGGGGCCGACCTTGCGCGGCCTGACCTTCACCCAATACGCGCGTCTCGCGCTCCTGGTCGAAGGCACCGAACCCGGCGCACTCATGTCGCCGGATAATTTCGGCAAGGAGATCGTGGGCACGACCTTCGAGCACCTCACCATCTCCTGGTGCTCCCGCGTCGCCGGCTACTTCCGCGGCGACGGGCTGACGATGCGCCACTGCCTGGTGTCGGACTGCGGCACCGAGGGCATCTACGTGATCAACTCCGCCGACGTGCTGCTGGAGAAGAACATCGTCACCCGCACGAACAGTGCGGAGAACCTTGTCGGCTACTACGCGACCGCGATCAAGATCTTCAACCAGTCCTACAACTGCGTCGTCCGCGACAACCTCATCATCGACAACCCGAACTCGAGCGGCGTCTGGTATGATGTCGGCAACATCGACGGCATCTTCGTCAACAACTGGATCGAGAACACCCCGAACGGCTTCTTCTTCGAGATTTCCCGGGGCGCAATCTGCGCGGGCAATGTGTTCGTCGACTGCAACCTCGGCATCCGCATCCTCAACAGCGCGGACGTGCAGGTTTACCAGAACACGTTCTACAACAGCCCGGCCGGCTTCCAGCGCAACTCGCGCAGCCACCGCGCCGGCGACCACTTCGGTTGGCACTCCAGCGCCGGTCCCGACGTCGAGGAGCGCCACGGCCACTCCTTCGTGAACAACCTGCTGGTGTTCGACGACCATGAGACTGGTGCCCTGCTGCACTTCTCGCAGCAGCGGGTCGATGACATCCTGCATGACCCGATGGTTAATGTCATGGATGGCAACGTCTACGTGCGCCGCGCCGGGGCCACGGAGCAGCCGCTCATCGGCTGGGCCCCGTTTGACAACGCGGAGCACCGCACGGATTTCGCGGCCCCGGCCGCGCTGCACGCCGTGCGGCCGGAGTTCGAGGCGCAGTCCGTCGCCTATCCCGACTACTGGGGCCCGCTCTTCCGCGGGGTGGAGCTGGAGAATCTGCAGATCGTGAAGGAATTTCCCGGCGCCACCGCCGGTGTGCCGCTGCCCCAGGCCGTGCGCGAGGCTCTCGGCCGCACCGACACCGCGACCTACCCGGGCGCCTACCGGCCCGAGTAACCGGTTCATGAAATAGGCGAAAGTATCCGCAACTTTCGTCCCGGCATCCGGGTATTTGAGGGCGAAACTGGTTTCGCCCTCAAATTACTTTAGCATGCTTCAAGATCTTCGCTTCGCGATCCGCATGATCGCCAAACACCGGTGGTTTTCCGCCGCCGTGGTCGCTACCCTCGCCATCGGGATTGGTATCAATTCGACCATCTTCACCCTCGTCGATGCCGTGCTCTACAAACCTGTTGGCGTGCCGGGAGGCGAGCGCCTGGTCGTGGTCAGTGGCTTCCAACTCGACAACCCGTCGGAGAATTCCCCCGTGGCCTGGCTCGATTTTGTCGAGTTTCGCGATCACAACACGTCGTTTGCCGCGCTGAACGCGATAGAGAACGGTCAGGGCGTGATCGGTGAAGCCGGGATCCCGCCGGAGCGCTACTCGCTGGCCCGGATCACGCCCGGCATGTTCGGCATGATCCAGACGCCGGTGGTGCTGGGCCGGGGTTTCACGCCGGCAGACGGCGAGCCCGGGGCCGAGCCGGTGATGCTGATCGGATACCAGATCTGGCAACAACGCTATGGCGGCGCGGCCGACGCGATCGGGCGCAGTGTGCGCCTCAACGGCAGCCCGACCACGATCGTGGGGGTGATGCCGCAGGGAGTGCGCTTCCCCAACAATCGCGACCTGTGGGTGCCGCTCGTGCCGACCGCGGCGCATGAGGACCGGGGCAGCCGCACGCTGTTTCTGTGCGGCATGCTCAAACCCGGCGTGTCGCCGGAGGCCGCGATGAGCGACCTTTCGGTGATCGCCACGCGGCTGCGCACGGAATTTGCGGAGACGAATGAGAACCGGGGCGTGCGGGTGGGCACCTTTCATGAATTCTTCAACGGCGGTCCCATTCGCGTGGTGTTCCTCATGATGCTCGGGGCGGTGGGCTTCGTGCTCCTCATCGCCTGCGCCAACGTGGCCAACATGATGCTCGCCCGCGGCGTGGCCCGCGGCCGGGAGATCGCCGTGCGTGCGGCGGTGGGCGCCTCGCGCGGGAGGCTCGTGCGGCAGCTGCTGGTCGAAAGCGTGTTGTTGAGCGCCATCGGTGGCGCGGCGGGGCTGGGCATTGCCCTGTTCGGACTGCGCGCGTTCGACCTGGCGACGCAGAACGTCGGCCGGCCCTACTGGATCGACTTTTCGATGGATTGGCGCGCGGCGACCTACTTTGTGCTCATTTCGCTCGCGAGCGGGGTGATCTTCGGCCTGCTGCCCGCGCTGCGGGCGTCGCGGGTGGACCTGAACACCGCCATCAAGACCGGCACGCCCGGCTCCGGCACGGACAAGGGCCGGCTGACCGGCTCCCTGGTGGTGCTACAGTTCGCCCTTACCGTGGTGCTCCTGGCGGGCGCCGGCGCCATGATCCGCAGTTTCTTCGCCGTGCGTGAAATCAACGCCTTCACCCAGCCCGAGTCGCTTTTCACCGCCCGCGTGCAGTTGCCCGAGCAGGACGGGGAGCGTTACAAGGAGCCTGAATCGCGCCGGCAATTCACCGAGGCCGCGCTGGCCGACATGCGCAACCTGCCCGGGGTCACGGCGGCAGCGGTGGCATCAACCGCGCCCGGCATGCAAGGGAGCAGTCGCAGCGTGCAGATCGATGGCCGGCCTGCGCCCACCCCGGAACTGCCGGAGTCAGGCAGCATGGTGGTCACGACGCCGGGCTATCTCGAGACCGCGCGCCTCCCACTGCTGCTGGGACGCACCTTCAACGAACTCGATGGCGAGCCTGGCCGGGAGGCGGCAATCGTCTCGCTGGCCTTTGCCGAGCGGTATTGGCCGGGGGAGGATGCGATCGGAAAGCGCTTCCGGCTGTCGCCGCAGCCGGATGCGGATGAAGCCTGGATGACCGTCGTGGGTGTCAGCGCCAACCTGGATGCCGACCCGAACAGTCCGGAGGCCCCGCCGACTTTCTACATCACCTACGAGCAACAGCCGTGGGGTTGGATGACCTTCCTGCTGCGCACGACCGGCGATGCTTCCGTGCTCGCGACGCCGGTGCGTCAGGTGGTGCAGCGGCACGACGCCGAATTGCCGATGTTCGATGTGCGCACGCTGGCGGCGGGCATCGAGCAGGAGACTTGGTTTCTCAAGGTGTTTGGCACCGTCTTCTCCGTCTTTGCGGTCAGCGGACTCGTGATGGCGGGGGTGGGGATCTACGGCGTGATTGCGCATCATACCGCGCGGCGGACGCGGGAGATCGGCATCCGCATGGCTCTCGGGGCCACCACCGCGAACATCGCGCGGCTGGTGGTGTCGCGCGGCATGTGGCAGCTCGGTCTGGGGCTCGCCCTCGGTCTGGGCGGGGCCTTTGCCGCGGTGAAGCTGATGGCCAGCGCGGGCCTGTTGGTGGCGGTTACCGCCACCGATCCCACCCTGTTCGTCGGGGTCGTGGGACTGCTGCTGATGGTGGGTCTGAGCGCCTGCTGGTTGCCCGCGCGGCGCGCCACCCGGGTGGCGCCGACCGAGGCGCTGCGCACGGAATGATCAAGGGGCCGCGGCCCAGTCCGGCTGCAATTCCACTGGACCGGCCACCCCCCGGGGTGGCAAGCTGGCGGCTTTCACCGATTCATCATGTCCCAGGCTCCCACCATCATTTATACCAAGACCGACGAAGCCCCGGCGCTGGCGACCTATTCGCTGCTGCCCATCATCCAGGCGTTCACCAAGCACGCCGGCATCGCGGTGGAGACCCGCGACATCTCCCTGGCCGGTCGCATCATCTCCCAGTTTCCGGAATTTCTGAAAGCGGATCAGCGCATCGGTGATGCCCTGGCCGAACTTGGCCAGCTCGCGACCACGCCCGAGGCCAACATCATCAAGCTGCCCAACATCAGTGCCTCCATTCCGCAGCTGAAGGCCGCCATCGCCGAACTGCAGGGGCAGGGCTACGCGCTGCCGGCCTATCCCGAGGCGCCGGCCACTGATCAGGAAAAGGACATCAAGGCCCGCTATGACAAGGTGAAGGGCTCGGCGGTCAACCCGGTGCTGCGCGAGGGCAATTCCGACCGCCGTGCGCCGAAGGCGGTCAAGGACTACGCCCGCGCGCATCCGCACTCCATGGGGGCCTGGTCGAGCGAGTCACAGACCAACGTCGCCACCATGGGCGCCCACGATTTCCGCGCCAATGAGAAGTCCGTCACCGTACCCGCGGCCACGACGGTGAAGATCGAGTTTATCGCCGACGACGGCACCGTCCACGTGCTCAAGCCGGAGACGAAACTCAAGGCCGGCGAGATCATCGACGGCACCTTCATGGGCAAGGATGCCCTGGTGGAGTTCCTCAACGCCCAGATCGCGGCCGCCAAGGAGGCGGGGGTGCTCTTCTCGCTGCACATGAAGGCCACCATGATGAAGGTCTCCGACCCGATCATCTTCGGTCATTGCGTGAAGGTTTTCTGCAAAGACCTCATTGCCGGGCATGACGCCGAGATCGAGGAGCTGGGCGTCGACTTCAACAACGGCCTCGGTGACCTCGTGGCCAAGATCGGGGCTCTGCCCGAGGAGCAGAGGACCGCGATCGAGGCTGATCTCGCCGCGGCCTACGCCGCTGGCCCGGATCTCGCCATGGTCAACTCCGACAAGGGCATCACCAACCTGCACGTGCCGAGCGACATCATCATCGACGCATCCATGCCGGCCATGATTCGCACCTCCGGCCAGATGTGGAACGCCGCGGGCAAGCAGCAGGACACCCTCGCGGTCATCCCCGACAGCTGCTACGCGGGCGTTTATCAAGCCGTGATCGATTTCTGTCGCGAGCACGGGGCCTTCGATCCGACCACCATGGGCTCCGTGCCGAATGTCGGCCTGATGGCGCAGAAAGCCGAGGAATACGGCTCGCACGACAAGACCTTTGAAATCCCGGCCTCCGGCACCGTCCGCGTGGTCGACGCCGCGGGCGAGGTGCTCATCGAGCACCGCGTCGCCGACGGCGACATTTGGCGCGCCTGTCAGACCAAGGACGCTCCGGTGCAGGACTGGGTGAAACTCGCGGTCAACCGCGCCCGGGCCACCGGCACGCCGGCGGTTTTCTGGCTCGACCAGACCCGCGCCCACGATGCTCAGCTTATCGCCAAGGTATCGAAGTATCTGGCCGAGCATGACACCGCCGGTCTGGAGATCCACATCATGGCCCCGGCCGAGGCCTGCCAGTTCAGTTTGCAGCGCCTCAAGGCCGGTCAGGACACGATTTCCGTCACCGGCAACGTGCTCCGCGACTACCTGACCGACCTCTTCCCGATCCTCGAGCTCGGCACCAGCGCCAAGATGCTCTCAGTCGTGCCCCTGATGAACGGCGGCGGTCTGTTCGAGACCGGGGCCGGCGGCTCGGCGCCGAAGCACGTGCAGCAGTTCGTCGAGGAAAACTACCTGCGCTGGGATTCCCTCGGCGAGTTCCTGGCCCTGGCGGTCTCGCTCGAGCATCTCGGGGCCACTTTTGGCAATCCGCGCGCGAAGGTGCTGGCCGACACCTTGGATGCGGCCACCGGCACCTTCCTCAACAACAACAAGTCGCCCGCCCGCAAGGTCGGCCAGATCGACAATCGCGGCAGCCATTTCTACCTCGCGCTCTACTGGGCGCAGGAACTGGCCGCCCAGGATGCGGACGTCGACCTGAAGGCGGTGTTCGCCCCGGTGGCCGCCCAGCTCGCGGCGGATGAGGACAAGATTGTGGCCGAGCTGATCGGCGCGCAGGGCAAGCCCGCGGACATCGGCGGCTACTACCAGCCGAACGAGGCCAAGGCCGGGGCGGCCATGCGCCCGAGCGCTACGCTCAACGCTGTGATCGACGGGCTCTGAGCCCGGGGAATAGACCGTGGATAGCGCAGAAGGCGTGGATGTGTTGGCTCCGCGCTTTGCGTGTCATCTGCGGTCGGATCAATGTTCTCCGTCCGACCGGTTGATCAGCTGCGGTTGATCACGCCGCCGCTCCACATGAGCTTGGCGCGAATCACCCCGAAGTGATCGTAGCCCGGGCGCTGCACCAATTGCAGGCGGCGCGATGACACCGTGACCTCGATGGCGCCCCCTTCGCAGCTGCGCAGGTTGCGCTGACCGTCGATGGCGACCCGCACGCAACTGGAGGCATCCCGCGGCTCGATACGCAGCCGCACGTCGTGCCGGAAGATGATCGAGCGGTTGCTCAGGGTGTGCGGGCAGATGGGGGTGAGTACGATGACCTCGGCGGTGGGGTGGATCAACGGCCCGCCCGCCGACAGGTTGTAGGCGGTGGAGCCGGTGGGGGAGGAGAGGATCAGGCCGTCGCAGGTGTAGGTGGTGACAAAGTCGTCGTTGGCGTAGACCGACAGCTCGACGAGGCGCGAGTGCTGCTCGTCCTTGATCAGCACGTCGTTGAGCGCGAGGTCATGCACTCCGGGCTCGGGCGAGCAGTCGAGCAGGGCCCGCGAGGCGAGCAGGTAGTCTCCGCCCAGAATCTTGGCAAAGGACTGACGCGCCTCCTCCGCCGAAAACGTGGTCAGGAACCCGAGGCTGCCCCGGTTGACTCCAATGATGGGCACGTTGGCCTCGGCCGCGGCGCGGGCGACCCCCAGCAGGGTGCCGTCGCCCCCGATCACACAGCAGGCGTCGCAGCCGACGAGGGCGTCGACCGGCACCGGAAATTCATGCATGGCCCTGGCCTCCACCTCATGGCTGCGGGCAATCTCCATCAGATCAGCGGCCAGCTCCAAGGCACCGTCCTTGCCGGCGTTGACCACGAAGAGGAGTTGGCGGATGGGAGGCATGGTCAGGCCAGCGAAGCAGCGGCCGGGATGAAGCTCAACGTGCTTTTACACGGTCCGGATCAGTCCCAGCAGGAACTCCCGGTTGCCGTCGGTGCCGACGATGGGGGAGTCGATGGTGCCAATCAGCGCGGCATCCGGGAGCGCCGTCAGCGCGAAGTCGCGGACGGTGTCGAGCGCGCGCTGTTGCACCGCGGTATCGCGGATGACCCCGCGGCCCTTGTCGACGTCCTCCTTGCCAGCCTCGAACTGGGGTTTGATGAGGGCGATCAGGCGGCCGCCCGGGGCGACGAAGGGCCATACCGCGGGCAGCACCTTGCGCAGTGAAATGAAGGACAGGTCCATGACCACCGCGTCGAAGCTGTTGCGCGGCAGGTCGCCGGGCGCGAGGTGGCGGGCGTTGATTTTCTCGAGGTTGGTCACGCGCGGATCGTCGCGCAGCCGGGTGTGCAGCTGGGCCCGGCCAACGTCGACGCACACAACGTCCGCGGCACCGGCCTGCAGGGCACAGTCGGTGAAACCGCCGGTGGAGGCACCGACGTCGAGCACATGCGCCCCGGCCAGATCGATGGCAAAGTGGTCGAGGAATCCCTGCAGCTTTTCGCCGCCCCGGCTGACGAAGCGCGGCGGTTGCTCGACGATTAAATCCAGATCGACCGGGTAAACTTTGCCCGGCTTGTCGAGCCGCGTGGTCCCCTGCAGCACGCGACCACTCATGATCAGGGCCTTGGCCTGGGCTCGCGATTCGGCGAGACCGCGGCTGACGAGCAGTTCGTCGAGACGTTGCTTCGGCGTACTCATGCTTCGCGGAGCACTTGCCGGGAGGGCGACCAGCAAGTCGTGCGGCCACCGATATCGGCGCGTTCGAGCGGTTGCTTGGTGCGGGGGCAACGGCCCCCATCGCGCCAGCGATGATTGAAGAGCCAGGTGTCGGGGATGCCGACGTTGAGGTCGTGGGGCAGCAGGTCGCCCCGGCCGGCGATGGCGTTGAGCGCATTGCGGCAGACGGTCCGGATCTCGCGATACAATGTGTTTATCTCGGCCGGGGTCAGTGAGCCGGCAGGTTGGGCCGGATGGATCGCGGCGCGCCAGAGGATTTCGTCGGCCATCCAGTTGCCGATGCCCGGGAAACGTTCCTGCATCAATAGCACCGCTTTGATCGGGGCGCGGGCGCGACGGCGCAAAAAATCGGCGAGGGTGAGTTTCGTGAATTCGGCCGAAAGCAGTGCGGGCGCGATGCACGTCCACCAAGCGGGAGCGTCCGGCCCGCGATGAAAGCGTACGCCACCGAACATGCGTGGATCGGTGAAGACCAGACTGGCCCCGGGCATATCGATGACCAGGTGATCGTGTTTCCCCGCCGGGGTGTCGGGCGGGGCGACCGTCAATGCGCCGCTCATGCCGAGGTGCACGCCGAGCCAGGCACCGTTGTCGAAGCGGAAGGCCATCTGCTTCGCCGCCGTCTCGGACGCGATCAGCGTGGTGCCGGTGAGGCCGCGGCGCACCGTGGCAGCGGATGCCTCGCGAAAGGTTTTCTTGCCGGCGTGCGTCCGTACCCGCGTGACGGCTCGACCAAGGCCGGCGAGGTGCCAGCGCTTGCGATAAAATTCGACCTCGGCGAGTTCGGGCATCGGGCGAGCCCATGCGAGTCGGTCCCGCGGCTCAAGTCTGCTAATCGTGGCGAATTGGACTCGGCACGGGGTATCCGTGCGCTATGACTGAGACGTGCCCTTGAAAACCCCGCCAAAGCTCCTGCTTAATCCGCTGAAGGGCGTGGGCGACCTTGGTCGCCGGCTCATGTCCAACCTGTCCGCGGCGACACCGTTCGGGGGGGCAACCAGCAAGGCAGTCACGCCCGGGGCCTCACCCGGCATCGAGTCGATGGAGAACATCGACACGCCGCCGACGGGCGAAGAGGTGCGGGTGTACTGGGTCGACTATTCCGAGGAGCGCATCGAATGGCAGAAGGGCACGGTCGACGAATTCGTGGCGTCGAAGCGGCCCGAGTGGTCGAAGTCCCGCTGGGTCAATGTCGACGGTCTGCATCCCTACGCGGTCAACCAGCTGCGCAAGAAATACCGCTACCACACCCTGGCGGCGGAGGACGTGCTGCGCACCTCCCAGCGGCCGAAGGTCGAGAGTTTTGAACACTACCTGTTCTCCGTGGTGCGCATGATGCGGCTCGACGGCCAGGTGCTGAAACAGGAGCAGGTCAGCCTGTTCCTGTTCGAGAAGACGATTCTCACTTT
>Ga0181601_10000360_pt1 | contig 36270 bp, 28 predicted proteins | sample 041ome_8_FD_133020 | JGI IMG/M metagenome (GOLD analysis project Ga0181601, IMG submission 133020) | Coastal salt marsh microbial communities from the Groves Creek Marsh, Skidaway Island, Georgia - 041407BS metaG (megahit assembly) | ecosystem: Environmental > Aquatic > Marine > Intertidal zone... | reverse complement strand
CAAAGGGAGATATTATTAACATCACCAATTTAGCCACCAATGAGACCTTTGGTGTTACTTCAGCTATCCTTAATGAGTTCACCAAAACAGGGACGAACGCAGAAATGGATACCTTAGCTATGTCTGCTATCACCCAAGATGTTGTTGCAAACTTCGAAGCACACGAAGGTTTGTTACTATCTTTGGATGATGTACGTGTTATTACCAATCAAGCCGACGGAGGCTCTGATTACGGTGAGTGGATGATTGGTTCACGGCAAGGTGGTGGCGCAGCTGATACCTTAGAAGTAGGCGAAGGTCTTCGGGTAGATGATAACGTAAACTTTGGCCAATTAACCTATGGTTCTAACCTAAACGAACACGTGAAAATTGGTGCGGTAATCGATAATTTTACAGGGGTTCTAAACTACAGCTATGGTAACCCAAAAATGATCATGCGTAGTCTTGATGATGTTACTTCATCTGATTGGACGGTTCCAATGACCGATTTTGTACTTAAAACACCTGAAGAAGGTGCTACAATTGTTGCAAATCAAGATGTTACTCCTACATGGTCAGCTACTACTGATTTGGATGGGAATACTGTACGATATGAAAAGGTTTTATATCTACCGGATTCCACTGAGTTCTTTGCTGCTCCTTCAAATAATGACGGTTTGGATACGGAAATAACCGTGCCAGCTACATTATTAGATCAACTATTAGTTTCAGCTGGAGTTGCTGACGGTGAGAGTGTAACACTACTTTGGAATGTGCGAGTGAATGATGGTGTAGATACCCTAGCCATATCAAGTGGATATGATATAGCCACTAATACATTTACTCCGATCTATAGAACAGCAACATTCACCAATAGTTCAGATGTTAGCAACGAAGTGGTAGCAGGACTTCCAGAGAAGTTTGACCTTAAACCTAACTATCCAAATCCATTTAACCCAAGTACTCGTATTTCATTTGACCTACCTGAGTCAGCTGAAGTTCGACTAACAGTATTTGATGTGTTGGGTAGACAAGTAGCAACCTTGGTCAATCAGCCAATGAAAGCGGGTTCTCATACCGTGAATTTTGATGCTCAACGTCTAGCGAGTGGGGTATACATATACCGACTAGAAGCAGGTAGCTTCAGTATGACTCGAAACATGATGTTGATTAAATAAATTATTTGATGTAAATCATTTTGAGATGAGAGCGGGAGTTCTCATCTCATCTTCTTTTTTGTACTCCGGTACGTTGTTCACTTTCATAGTTAATTCAATTAGTTGACCCAATTAGTTTCGTAAAGGTCCAATCAAGATGGACTTAACCCTTAAGACTCGATTATACTGTTCATGCCAGTACGTTTATTTTCTTATTTGCGCAGCCAACTAACCCTTCTTGGAGTACTAGTTGTTGGTATCCTTTGGGCCTCTTGTGATGCTGGAATAACTGGAGACTATATCGAAAACCAAGCCCCCAGCACCTACATGACCATCGCGGGCATTGATCGGGAAGACGAATTCAGATTGTCCAGCCAAATTAGAATTACATGGTGGGGAAATGATCCAGATGGCTATATCGCAGGTTTCGAATACGCTATAAATGACACCTCAGAGGGAGCATGGTCCTTCACAACCAGAACCGATAGTACCTTTATTTTGCCTATCACGGAAGGACAGACGGTAGATGACGTATTGTTTAAAGTGCGTGCTATCGATAACGATGGAGCCAAAGATCCAGTGGGAGCCAGGTTGCGTTATCCAATTATTAATTCAACCCCATCGGCAGCCTTCAAGCCAACTGAAACCCCAGCAGACTCTATGTTTGGAATTGCTAGTTTCGGCTGGACCATAGACGATCCGGATGGGTTACTGAATGTTAGAAGCACGCAAATTGCGTTCAATGATACGCTCAATGGATGGGTAGATATTCCGTTTAATGCCGCAAACAATGGAGAGCTTTTTATCTCAGTATCCGTTGACAATAAGACCGAGGGGACCAAAACAGGTCAGGTGTATCTTGGGCGTTCCTACAGTAGCGCTATTGATGGAGAAGGGAATCCTATATTAGTTAGTGGAATTGAGGTTGGTGCGACGAATACCGCTTATGTCCGAACCATTGATGCAGCAGGGGCAGTAAGTATGCGTGATCAGGTCCAGTGGTTTGTAAAGCAACAAAAATCCAAGGTGCTATTTCTCAACGATATTGGTAAAAATTCATCCCTTGATGACATGAACTGGCATCTTAGCTATTTAAGCGAATTGGGAATTGACCCGGATATATGGTTAATAAACACTGGCCAACCTGCATTAGGGACTATTGAACTTTCGGATCAATTCCCAAAAGTAGTGGATCCTACACTCAAAAAAACCTTAGCGCAGTGGGACCATATTTATTGGGTATCGGACGATGTAGATCGAAATATTGTGCACGCCTTAGACATTACTTCTGAATTTTTCGCTGCAGGCGGAAGCATGTTTGTCACCATTCCAATGAAAGAGGTTTCTCAAGAAGATGTTATATTTAACTTTCTTCCGGTTGATTCGATTGGCTTCTTTCCACCAGGTGGTATCGAGACAGGATTTGTTATTAACTCAGGAACCGAAATAACTCCCTTAGATGACCCCAATGCTCCGACCTTGAAATTAGAATCTCGTGTGGTAGGCTGGTATCCATTAAAAGCGGTATCTGGTTCTACCTTATTATATGAGTCGGATTATCGCTCCACTACCTTATTAGGATTTATTACTGACTACACTATAATGGAAGGGGTAAGCATTAAGAATACGGAAGGAAATCTCATTTACTTTGGAATGGATTTAACCAAACTTAATGGGAATAATAACATGAAGGATTTTATCGAGTATATGTGCCTGCAACAGTTAGGATTCCAACAATAAACCTTAGCCAATGAATACAAAAAAACATATCCGTTCTTTTTTATTTTTAGCTAGCTGTTTCGTGAGTTTGATGGTTCATAGCAGTACAGCACTAAAGGCACAAAGCACAGGTGATATTACGGGTGTCATTACCGAAGAGGCAACTGGAGAGACCCTGCCCGGGGTTAATGTTCGTATAGTAGGCACAAATTTTGGGGCGGCAACGGATGTGGACGGCCGTTTCACGATTAAAAGTATTAGACCTGGAGAATACACCCTCGAAATCACCTTTATTGGATTTCAAGTCACTCAATTAACAGGGATTGTGGTCACAGCTGGACAGACAACCGAAGTAGCCCAAAGCCTTACAGAACAAATTTTTGAATCCGATCAAGAAGTGGTGGTAATTGGTGAGGCACCTATTTTTGATGTTGAAAAATCAACTACCTCAGCGACTATTTCCAAAAAAGATATCGAGGCAGCACCAATACAGCGAGTAGAAGATGCCGTATCACTTCAATCCGGAGTGGTTAAAGACCCTACTGGACTTTACATAAAGGGGGGACGTGCCTATGAAACAGGTTATGTGGTTGATGGTGTTTCTGCACAGGATCCATTAGCTGGAACGGGGTTTGGACTCGATTTAGGATCTAATTCGTTCAGTAACATAGAAGTAATTACAGGCGGGGTAGGAGCCGAATACGGAGATGTTACCTCAGGGGTAGTGGCGGTACAAACCCAAAATGGAGGTGATCGTTATGAGGGTAATTTCTCTCATAAACGAGATAATTTAGGCAGCAACGTATTGTCTAATCAGGCAAACTTTTTTTCTGATATCTATGAATTAAGCTTAGGTGGTCCATCAATATTAGCGGAACAGTTATTGCCTGCTTTAGGTATCGATTTGCCTGGATCACTTACGTTTTTTGCAACAGGACAAATCTCGTTAACCGATGGATATACCAAATTATCAGCGAGTCAAATTCGCTCATCCATCGTGAATAGTGATTTTTGGTCCCCTCGACAAGGGAACCGATGGAATGGCATGTTTAAGATGACCTATAACATCAAACCTGGCGTTCGACTACAGGGGGCATATCAGCGCTCTTTAACGATCAACCAGAATACGCGAATGCTTCAGATAACAGGGGCCGATACGCAGATTCGACCTGGATTTCAGTTCGCATTTTCAAATGGGTTTTTAGATAATGCCAGTACGTATACCCACGATAGTAATTTGTCCTATCTGAAATATACTCAGACGCTCTCTCAGTCGGCTTTTTATGAGGTTCAGGTGAGTAGATTATTTACTCGGCTCCGCGCCGATGCAAACGGGCGTAAATGGCGCCCAACCAATGTGGATAGTGAGTTTGATCCAGAGAGTATCGTGACTTCTCCTGCAGAAGAATTTGAAGGAGGCGAGGACTTTACTTATGTACTAGCAGGTCCAGGTTATGTGAATAATGGGGGGATCTCCACTCTATGGCACGATCACTTTGCGGAGGAACTTACCGTAAAAAGTAGCCTAACTAAGTTTTTTGGTGATCGCACGAATCAAATAGTAGCGGGATTTGAATTTAAATTTAATGACTATCAATGGATTGATATCACACGTCCTTGGATTGGGGCACCTATATTTATTGATGAGAACAGGACTTCGGAAACGTTTAGGGTAGGGGAAACTTTCGATGCTTGGCGAGTTAAGCCAAAGAGAGGCGCTATTTTTGTGACCGATAAAATAAGGTACAATGGTCTTATTGCTAATATTGGGGCGCGATTAGAATATTGGGCACCTGGGCGCTATGTGGACAATGCGGTAAATAATGCTCTTGATCCAAATACCCTCTCCACCATCCCTACATTTGTGGCACAAGATTATCTAGACAGTAGTACCGAGATTTTGGGTCTTCGCTATAAGTTTAGGTTCTTACCCAAGATTAATGTGTCGTTCCCCGTTCGGGAAAATCAAGTGTTATTCTTTAATTACGGACATTCGACACGAATTCCTCACCCCTCTTATATCTATGCAGGTCTAGATCCTTTTTATCAAGATCAGTCCGATTTGCCTGATTTAGGTAACCCCAACTTGGATCCAGAAGTTGACATTTCTTATGAAATTGGGTTTAGAAATCAAATTACTTCTAACGATGCGTTTAATGCTTCCGCTTTCTGGAGAGATAAATATGATTTCGTTACCACCCAATCTATTCGAGTTCAGGATGTCGATGGTCGAAATGTAAGTAAAGCCTTCCGTATTAATGGGGATTATGCACGCTCCAGAGGGGTAGAGTTATCTTACATTAAACGCTACAAGGATTTAATTAGAGGTCAACTTTCCTTTACTTACTCACGAGCAGAGGGGCTCAGTTCTACTAATGATGATAATTTAAATGCAATCAATGCAAACCAAAATATCGGAAGTAACGTAGAAACTCCATTAGCCTGGGATCGTCCATTTGATATAAAAGGTAATATCACTTTTACCCATGATAGGCCACAGGGTTTATTTGGCTGGTCGGCATTAAATGACTTTCAGATCTTTTTATCTGGGGTGTGGCGATCCGGTACTCGTTATACTCCTATGGAATTCATCGGACTGCAAAGAAATCCAGTTACGGGTAGAGAAGACTGGAGACCCATTTATGAGCGGGCAGTCGATCCTGCTAAGCGCTATAGTGAATTAGGCCCTGCTTGGTTCTACATGGATTTGAACATTCAAAAGTGGTTTGAGGTAAAAGGGGTTCGTATTTCTACCTTTGTTGAACTTACGAACGTTTTGGATAACAGAAGTTCAGTCATTGTTAATCCGGTTACAGGTGAAGGTTATAAGAAATATCCTCGAGATCCTGCGGCGTTGATGGCGCTTCGAAGCGATCGAAGTTATGATGTCCCAAGTAATGTTCGAGATCCAAGGTATTTAGATCCAACCGATAATAACTTACCCGCTTACGACAACCCGGCCAATTATATAGAACAACGTCACTTAATGGTAGGGGTATCGATTCGATTCTAACATGAATTCAATAAAAAAGCATATCAAACGTACGTTCTATCTCAGCATATTCCAGAAAAGTCTTTATGTATCTTTTGGATTTATGGGATTGTTATTCTTATTCGTAGTTGGTTCTACCACTTCGCTAAAAGCTCAAAAAAGCTTTGGGCAAGACCGAGCAGGTACGGAAGGTTTCCAGTTTACCAAAATCCCTGTCGATCCCCGTTCGGCGGCTATGGGGAACTCCAATATGGCCGATGCAATGGATGGCTCTAGTTTATATTGGAATCCTGCTTTATCTGCAGAAACGAATGGATCGGAATTTATGATCAGTCATACGGAGTATGTGGCTGGTATTCAGCAAGATTATTTTAGTTATATCCAGCGTATCAATAGCTATGCAATTGGTGTTTCCGTTCAGTACTTAGGGTCTGGTGACATAATGGAAACTACGGAATTTCAACCCTTTGGTACGGGTAGAATGTTTTCAACCCACCACATGGCTGCCGGACTTTCAGTTGCTCAGAAGGTAACGGATTTGTTCAGCTATGGCCTTAGCTTTAAATATTTATTAGAGAAAGTCGAAGAGATACAATACCAGAGTGGTGCTATAGATTTTGGTTTTGCTTACCGAGTAGGAGATACAGGACTGCGTTTTGCAGTAGGGATTAACAACTTTGGATTAGATGCGACTCCAGAAGGTACGACGAGTAGAGAGTCACTAGATGGCCTTAAAGAAATTGAACCGGAGACCAATACATCACTTCCTACTCGTTTTCATATCGGAGCGGCTTATGATTTGGTAAAAAATCAACAAAATAAGGTAATTCTTACCGCTCAAGTAACCAATCCATCCGACAATGCAGAGCAGTTAAACATCGGGGCGGAGTACAGTTTTATGGATCAGTTCTACTTACGCACGGGCTATGAGTTTGGTCAGTTAGAACGCCGTATGCCTAGTTTAGGGGGTGGCGTTGCAGTACCCTTTGCAGGCCGTACATTAATGGCAGATTATGCTTACACACGGTTTGAGCGTTTGGGGCAAATTCATCGGATAGGAGTGAGGGTAAGTTTATGAAATTAGCACTAATTCAATCTCTTATGAGAGTTTCAGCACCTTTGCTACTGCTTTTTTTGATAATAGTTCAAGGTGGATGTAGCGATTTATTTAATACCAAAGACAATACAGATACCGACGAAATATTTGACGAAGGTAAGATAGATCCACGCTTAGAAAATGTGGATGGTTATGCCCCTGTATTACCATTTTGGGGTGGTTTTGATGCTCCTAATGATGTACATGTTGGATTTGATGAATTTGTATATGTAACCGATGCCAATGGGGTGCACTTATTGGATAGGGCGGATCTATCCCCTCGTGTTACTATAGAACTAGAGGGAGCTGAAGCGGTAACACAGGATAGACTCTTGAATGTGTACGTAGCAGCTAGGATTGACACCATCATAGAGAGTATTGATCCTACAATCACATGGAATTTACCGGCCGTATTTAAAATAAAGAACATGAATGGAGCTGGTCCCGTTACCTTTGTGGACACGCTTATTTTCCCCTTTGATGATGCGAGTTTAAGTACTTCAGCAGCTCAAAATTCACGGTTAAATCGTAGCAGTGGGACGAATTACGAAAAAGTCAAAATCACAGGTCTCAGTATACTAGCTGATAATACCTTGTATGTCACGAGAACGGGTCCATTCAATGAGACCACTCAAGTTGCGGCGCCAGATAATACGGTGTTAGAATTTCATCGAATAGTAGAAAACGGTGTTAAAACAGATAAGATGCGTAATGTGCGTCAAATCAGGAGTCTTAGCCCAAACGTGCCTTCTCTACGAAGTGCTATAGGCCTGAGCGGAATTGCTACCTTTGTAGCCCCACCACAGAGAGATACCTATACCGACAACCGAAGCTTTTTGATTACACAATCACAAGCCAACGTAGATATACCGTTTCGAGTTTTATGGATTGATGTAGTAGAGACGGTAGATGGGTTAATTTATCAACAAAATTCACAACTGCTTGCTCAGGACACCTCACAAGCCAGTGGTTTTCTGTATGAACCTAATAAATTCATGCGTCCTCAAGACGTGGCATTTGGAGGAGATGATGATGCCTTTATTTTTGTAGTAGATAGTGAGACTCATCGATTATACCAGTTTCAGTCTAATGGTCAAGAAGGCGTCCCCCCACCAGCAGGAGCGGAAGATCAAACTCGTCAGATTATGGTGTCTTTTGGCGAGCTAGGGGCAGGACCTAAACAGTTTAACATGCCTAGTGGTGTGGCATATTTTCGCCGAGTGGTTTATGTAGCCGACAAAGGGAATAATCGTATAGCTCGGTATAAATTAACCTCTGATTTCGAATAAAACTATGCTAGATTGGCGTATACATGAATCCGTGAAGTACATATTTTCGGTTGGAATGTATCTCCTGATTTCGCTCCTTTTGGTAACTTGCTCAACCCAAAGTTCTGGCGACCTTTCGCATCAAGAATTAGTACAGGCGCGCAGTAAAGTATTACTTATTTCATTTGATGGTTTCCGGGCAGATTACTTAAGCGCAGAACACACCCCATTTCTTCAGGAATTGTCTAAAAATGGAGCTCGTTCAGAAGGGCTCATTCCTGTATTTCCGTCCAAAACATTTCCTAATCACTACGCTATTGCAGTGGGATTATACCCGGAAAATAACGGGCTTATTGGGAACTCGATGGTAGATTCTGTCATGGGTAAAAGCTACAGTTTGGGCGATCGAGAGCAGGTAGAAAATCCAAACTGGTACGAAGGAGAGCCGATCTGGAATACGGCTGAAAAACAAGGTGTACGCGCTGGAACTATGTTTTGGGTAGGTTCAGAGGCCCCCATACAAGATATGCGCCCAACCCATTGGAAAAGCTATGACGGCAGTGTGCCCGATAGTGCGCGTATCGATACGGTCCTAGCTTGGTTGGGTTCGGATTCATCATCTGAAGTCGATTTTGCTACGGTGTACTTTAGTTTTCTGGATAGTCAAGGACATCGCTACGGTACAGATGCCCCTCAAACCATAAAAGCATTGCAGCGGGTTGATGCACTCATGAGCTATCTCATGGAGCAATTAGCCTCAAAAGGCTTAGACCAAGAGACTAATATTGTATTGGTTTCAGATCATGGCATGCACAATGTTTCTAGAGAGCAGGTGGTAACCTTAGATAGCTTTATTGACATCGACCGTGTGCGTTGGATTAGTGGATCTCCCTCAGTGACCCTGAATATAGAACCTTCATATCGCATGCAGGCGTACCAAGAACTACGAAAAGCTCAAGAAAATGGAGCTCCTTTTAATGTATACTTGAAACAAGATATACCAGAGCGTTTCCGCTATAAGAATCATGATCGAACGCCAGATTTATTGCTATTGGCTAACTTGGGGTACACCATTACCACCACAGACCGCTTAGACTCCCAACCCAATTTCCCATCGGGTGGAGCGCACGGCTATGATCCTATCCATCCAGAAATGCATGCCGTATTTATGGCTATAGGACCAGATATTGTTCCTGGCAGCATGCTTCCTCCTTTTGAAGTAGTGCATGTGTACGAATTACTGACCTATCTACTAGGTATAGCACCCGCTCCCAATGACGGTAGCCTCGAAACGTTTGAGGGAATTCTTTACGATTAAATAAAGTTATCTCATTGTGTAACAGAATGTTGTGTGCTTTGGCACCGCATATTCGCTATAATTTGGATTGCATCTAATCAAATTCGGGCGCATATTTTAACTTAATTCAAGAATAACTCACTCTATTTTCACGCTATGCCTTACGTTGTCACCGAACCATGTATTAAATGTAAATACACCAACTGCGCGGCAGTTTGCCCGGTTGATGCTTTTCGAGAAGGGCCTAATTTTTTGGTCATAGATCCTAATGAGTGCATTGACTGTGATGCATGTGTATCTGAATGCCCTGTTGAGGCTATTTATCCCGATGATGAGGTGCCTGAAAAATGGGAACATTTTATTGACTTGAACGAACGCCTTGCCGAAGCATGGGAGGACAATGTCATCAACGAAACCAAGGATGCATTGCCTGAAGCAGATGAATGGGCAAGTAAAGAGGGCAAAGAAGATCAACTTCAAGAAGAGTGGTAACGCTACTGTGTAGGGTAGTTTTATATACATCACCCTGCTAAATCCATGTTAGCACTCGCCCCTTTTTTTGCAAAAGAACGTCCATCCATTATGGGAGTACTCAATGCTACTCCCGATTCTTTTAGTGACGGAGGACAGTTCAATCGGGTTAGTGCAGCTCTTCATCGTATTGACGAAATGATTGCGCAAGGCGCTTCGATCATTGACATAGGTGGTGAATCCACCCGACCATATGCCCCTGTTGTTGAAGAATCAGAGGAAATTCGCAGGGTTATCCCCATTTTACAAAACGCAGTACCCCGCTTTTCCGATCAGGTCCTTTTTTCCATTGATACTACTAAATACGGGGTAGCAGAGCAGGCCTTAGATGCGGGCGCGCTCATTATAAATGACGTCAGTGGGCTTCAAAAGTCTCCAGCAATGGCAAGCTTAGCTGCATCGTTTAATGCGGCATATATTCTAATGCACGCCCAAGGAAGCCCCCAGGATATGCAAGACAATCCGAGTTATACGCATGCTGTCACAGATATCGTTGATTTTTTGGTACAACAAAGCGTGTTCTTGCAGCGGGAAGGAGTAGAACACATTATTGTGGATCCAGGCATAGGCTTTGGAAAAAGTCTGGATCACAATCTGCAGATTATTGCAGGGCTTGACAAAGTGGTAGAAATTGGCTTTCCTGTATTGTTAGGTGCCTCTCGGAAATCTATGTTTGGTCAGCTGTTAGACGATCGTGGAGTGGAAGGACGATTGGCAGGAACACTAGCGGCACATTATCATGGATTAATGCAGGGAGTGCGTATATTGCGTGTGCATGATGTGCAAGAAGCTAGTGATAGTGTACGGGTGTTTGAAGCTTTACAAGCGGCTAAACAACCAGAATAGAATTTTAGCTTTTGTATAGATACTTTTAGGCCACCTATTAGTTGGTTGGACGAACCTATGACACAGGCTATTATAAAACGTAAATTACCCTTTTGAATTGAATCCTCTAGGCTTTCTCGATTTTGGATTATTGGATTTTTTAGAGACACTAATTATTGCAGGAGCTTTAGTTGGTGTCTACCGTTGGATCCGTGGAACCTACGCCATTCGCGCGGGTGTGGGTATTTTGTTTCTTCTGCTTATCAATTTTATTATTCGATTATTCGGATTCACTACTATCGATTTTATTTTAAGCGCCATTCTTGATGTAGGTATTTTAGCTGTATTTATCATATTTCAACCAGAAATAAGAGGGCTTTTATACCGAATAGGTCAGAATCCCTCTATTCGATTATTTGGTGGCAAGTCTAGCACGGAGCAGGTTATTGATGAGGTTATAAATGCGGTTAAGCATATGTCAACTGAGTATATCGGCGCCCTTATTGTTTTTGCTCCTCCTTCTGGTGCCTTGAATTATGACAATACAGGAACGCAACTCGATTCGGTAGTAAAACAAAAATTATTGGTGAGTATCTTTAGAAAAGAATCTCCATTACACGATGGCGCCGTTATTATTCGTAATAACCGGATTACTGCAGCAGGTTGTTTCCTATCCTTGTCCGAAAATCCCAATTTAAGTAAATCGCTAGGTACTCGTCACCGAGCAGCAATTGGTATGTCCGAAAATAATAATATGTTTGTTATTGTCGTCTCAGAAGAAACCGGCCGTATATCGGTAGCTCAAAACGGTAATTTAATTAGTGGACTCAGTATTCAACGTCTCCGTAAAGAAATGGAGAGTAGTTTTTCTTTGACTAAGTTTAAAGAAGAAGTAGCCTTTTCAGCCCCGCAAACGGAGATGAATCTGAAATAATTTGGGGCCTGATAACTGGCCGCGGGTCGTAATTACCCAGAGTTGCGTTCTAAGAAATGAGTATTTCCTTTTACTCTATATAGACTTCGAGCGGTTTTAACGGTGCCTTTTCCATAGCGATTATTGATACGATCAATGGCTTGATAACGCTGAGTATGTTCGGCTTCATCCCGAAAAAAAAGATTCATTTGGCTGGTTTTATCCATGTCTTGAGTGCTTATCATTAGACTACGAATGGCCATTTTTCGTTGGCAAAAAGAGTCAATGAGCTCAGCTAATTCTTTCATGCACGCGTCATACACATATTTGGTTATGTGAGTGAAACTAGGAGTTACAAAGCGGAACCCTATGCTAGGGTAGTCATTTTTGTCAAAACCAATATGCCCACCAAAACTACTCGAACGTATGTCGTAGGCCCGCATTCGGTAGCAAATCATTTCGATTCCAATGGCTAGTTCACCTTTGATAGCTTCTGGGTCAGTACTTCCTTCGGAAAAGGTATGCCCATAACTGACGCCCCATTTAGGTGAATATTCATGATTTTCCTCGAGTATTCGGCCTTGATCCTGGCCGGTAATCGTTTCAAAAAGCATACGCCCAAAATGGGGTCCAAATAGACGCACAAAGGTGTTGGGCTCATTGTGCTTTACTACATCTCGTATGCGCTCATATCCTTCTGCTAGTAGATGCTCATAACGCCTTCGCCCTACACCCCATACTTCGTTAAGCGGCAATGGGTGTATATACATTCGTTCATCTTCATTGCTTAGAATAAGAGAAATACCGCGGGGTTTATCCAAGCCACTGGCTAGCTTAGCATAGGTTTTGGATCGAGCAATTCCAATAGATCCATACAGTCCCGTGGTTTCCACGATATCGCGTTGCAGTTGTTGGGCAAACGTCCGGATTTGAGGTTCTTCTTTGCCCAAAAGAAAACTTGCGTCCATAAAATATTCATCCATCGAGTAGCGCTCTATTTGGTGTGAGTAGCGATTCATAATATGATGTACCTGTGTTGAGATAGCGGTATAGCTAGCGTAGTCTACCTGAAGCATGCATACGTAGGGGCATCGCTTGTAAGCCTCATAGGCACTCATTCCTGTTTTAATCCCCATCGAACGTGCTTCATAAGAAGAAGTGGCTACAATGCCTTTAACGGTTCCATTTTCTTTTCTCCACCCACCCACAATGAGGGGGATTCCGTACATATTCTTTCGGAGTTGCTCTACTTGCGCGTAAAAACAGGCAAAGTCGAAATGCAAATATAAGCGGTCTTTTCGGTGTCGATGTTGGTGTTCTGGGTATACCGTATTGTAGAGAGTAATACGATGTACATCTTGTTCGGCTTGATACGAATAGTCATTTTTTTTTGGCATAAATTACTCCGCTATTGATATGTACAATATATGTGTGTAATTTAAAATGACCAAACAAATATTGGTCATGAATAACTTTCCACTTGTCGAAATGCTCGCTTTTTTCCCCCGCTATTCAGAGGTACACACTTTTGATTGGAGGCGCCGCTATGTGAGGCAGGTACGTCATATTAGATCCTGCCATACTAAGACGCTAGGTGGGGTGCGATATTCATTTTTTAGCATTGTGACGCAGCAGGGAGAAGCCATGGATATACGTTTTAATCACGATGAATTACTTTGGGATATAGTAGCGCTGCCTGGATCCGAGTTAGCTATACATAGCGAAGATGGCTCGCATTTTGTTATTGACCGAATACTGGTGCACCAACAGCGGCATAAGCATCAGCCTTCTTTGGCGCATCGTATGCGCCCTATCCGTTTTGAGTGGCTTCCTCACGCCCAATGCGCGAGGCAGAGCCCTATTGAACACGCCAAGGTAGACCGCATGCATCCGTATCGTTTTTTAAAAGGAAAAAATAGCTCTTATCAGGTTCATAGGATAGAAACGCGTCATCTAGAAGATGTTATGGTCACCCGGCATTTCCATTATGTTATTGAGGATACCGAGCGGAGATTCTATCACGTAGTATACATATTGGATCAGGGAGATTGGCGGTTTATACAAGAAGTAGATGAACAGTTCTTATTTCATCGGTCTAGTCCGTGAAAATGGGCTAAATAATGTAATTAGAATAACCGTAATTCGGGTTCGATAAGATGAGGCCCGTTGTTACGTACGTTCCCAACAGCAGGAGGAACGATATGGCTTTTAAGTCCATCGTCGGGATAGGGGTCCAGTAGGTAATTCAAATCTTCTATACCCAATTGTGGATTTAACCAATGAGTCCATTCAGATGAATGCAAAAAAACAGGCATACGGTCATGAATTTTTTGCATGATTGCATTGGGTCGAGTGGTCAAAATAGAAAACGAGTAAAGAGAGTCCAATGGGCTTAAGGGAGAATAAAAGCCGGCTGCAAAAAGAATAGAGTTATTGACCGCTTGTATATAGTGAGGAGTTTTATTCCCTTTTGTACCGGACCATTCAAAAAAACCGTTCATTGGGATAAGGCATCGCTGAGTAGATACGGATCGCCACATGGGTTTTTCGATTATTTGTTCGGACCGCGTGTTAATGGGTAGTAGGGGGCGGCTTCCTACTTTCGGTTTCCACCCCATGAATCCCCAATGCATTGGTATCCTTATTAACTGGGGAGTATCGGTAGCGGGTTGAAGGATGACCGGTACGATATGGCTAGGCGCTATATTATAAGAAGGTAGTGTATGAGCGGTATTCTGTAGATGCTGTTTTCCAAAAATTCCATCTGTTTCGTTTGGTAGCGAAGATCCAATCAGTGTATCTATGGTAGTCAGGTCACTAAAAAGAGTGTATCGTCCGCACATAATAGGAAATGGAGTATTATCGGATATGGATATTTTCTAGGCTCTACTTTTAATGTCGTACGTTATACATCATAATTTTTTTAAGCTACACGAACCAGTGTACAAAAAGGATAGGATAAACCCGGAGGGGGGAAGATATTTTTACAGCTAGTAGTAAATGCGAATAACGATTCGACGATTGGCTGCTCTATTCTCTACAATATCGCGACCAAATTCGTCTACATGCGGAAGTACAGGCTTGGTGTCGGCGTAGCCTGATGCTTTTAAGCGATCAGCATCCACCCCTTCACGAATAAAGAATTTAACCACTTCAGAGGCGCGGGCCACAGAAAGCTCCCAATTTGATGGAAATCGAGGGGTATTAATAGGAACGTTGTCGGTGTGACCTTCTACATCTACCCGAAATTGGTAATAACCTAAAGCATTAAGCGCTTGGGTTACTTTCGTAATGATACGCTCACCTGAGGGGAGTAATATCGCTTCTCCGGAATTGTAAAGGGAGCTACTATTAAAGGATAATACAATTCCATTTTTGTCTAACACTATCCCAACTAAGCCTTGATTACGTTCTTCTAGGAGTAATGAGTCTAGGTCAATTTTAATTTCGGCTAAAGGCGTTTCGACTTTTTCTTTACCTGCCACATCCGAGCGCATACCTTGTTTCATTTGCTCCCACAGGGCAATGTCAGTTTGAGAAACAGCAATCAACATGGCAAAAAAGGCAAGCAACAAAGTAATCATGTCGCTATAGGTCAATAGCCACTCCTGATCCTCTTCTGCCTCGTCTAGTCCACCGTTTTGTTGTCTGCGTTTCATACTATAGTCTAATTAGTATCTGGGATTGCAGGCTTTATTCTGCCTTCTGCTTTTTAAAATCTCGTTGTAAGTAGGTACTTAATTTATCCTGGATATAGAAAGAGGACTTCTTATCATTAATCAAGATGATGCCCTCAAGTAAAAAATATTCCCGAAATTTATTGATTTGGGCAGAGTTTTTAATTTTTTCGGCCAACGGATAGAATACAAATCGAGCAAAAATGATTCCATACAAGGTAGTCATAAGGGCGGCTGCCAAACCGGGACCCATGTTAGATGGATCATCTAATTCACCTAGCATGACGATAAGTCCGAATAGCGTACCAAACATACCAAAAGAAGGAGCAGCTCCACCCATGGCACGTAGAACATCAACAATAACCATTTGGCGGAAATAATTCTCTTCTATATGATTGGACCCAAAGGTTTCAATGTCATCACTAGAATAATTAGTGCTTAGTAAAGAAAAGAGATATCCCGAAATTTCACCCCCATGCTCACTCTCTAATTTATTTAACGCACCCACACGGTCTTTTTTAATATCATCACTCCACTCAACAACCGTTTCAAAATCTTTTTGAAGTGTTTTTTTAGATGTTTTAGCTTGACTGAATAAGTGTATAATACCCATTAATGCTTTACCAACATAACGTGGTTGATAAGTAATTAGCGAGGCTTGTAATACTCCACCTAGTACGATGAATAAACTGGGAATATTAAAAAAAGCATTACCAGCCAATGCAGGAATGGATTCGACAAAGGTAGTAACACCAATAGTTTCGGTAACACCAATTGCTAGCATTCCGAAACATAACAGTACTCCAATAACACTTCCGATTGAAATTTTCATAATCTATTGTCCTCCGCGGATCTCTTGAATTAATGTTTCTAATTCAGGAATACTTGGGATTGGAATATTTGGGTCCATTTGAACCGCTCGGTTCCAGTTAGCACGTGCAGCCGTAATATTTTCAAGCATAAAGAAAATAGTACCTTTTAATGCATAGGCGTCTGCCGTTTCCTGTATCTCAAGGGTTTTGTCAATAAACTCTAAGGATTGCCGATATTCCCCTAAGTAAAACAAATCTTGAGCTTTTCTATAATTAGAAAGCAACGATTGAATATCTTTTGCTCGACTTTGAACCAAACTAGAGTCGATAACTACGACAGAATCTTTATCTGCTGGTCGCATCCCACGTAAGTCTAGATAAAATTGTTCTTTTGATGGGTCTAGTTTAATCTGAATATTTGAACTTTCATTAAGGTAGTTCACGGTAATTACTTCGTTTGAAGGACCATCATCGGTTGTACTTGCTGAACTGCGTTGAGTATTGGTATTTACCGTACGCCGATTGGCGTTCTCTAATTGGGTAGAAGAATTGCTTTTAACCGCTTCAGGGGTTGCACAGCTCATTGTAAATGCAACAAAGAAAGCTACTGTAAAAGCAACAAATGTTGTTTTAGTAATAAGTGCAATATGTTTAGAATCGTATGACTGCATGGAATCCAAAACCAGATTTGTTATAGGTTAAGCGATCTTTATTAGACAATTTGATAGTTTCACCTGCTAACATAAGATTACCGAATACAGAGAGACCTATGTTTTTGCTAAGATGAAATTGTAGACCAGGTTCAAGCATGAACACCTCTCCCTCTCTATTATTTCCTAGTGGAAATTGCACGTTGGCCCTTGAGTAAAAGACCACCCTATATTCATCGATGTCCGGTACTTTTTCGGATATTGCTTGGTGGTAGACCAAGCCCACATCAAACAGTGACATATCAAAAAGAGTGACATCTCGGTTTGTTGATCGTAATACATGGAAACCAGCTGTAAATCCTATGTAAGCTTTGTTTTGCAAATCCAAAGGTTGGCGATATGAAATCGTCATGCTGAAATCGGTCATTGCTTGGCGGAAAAGGGTGTCAGCTTGATGTACAAACGTATTGCCGCTACCCGTACTGTCTGACCCTACGCCCACACCCGCCCCTGCACCAGTAGTGTCATTTTGAGCGGCTCCACTAGCGTATTGATTTCTATACCAGCTGTCTGATCCCCTAGAGGTAACACCAAATGTAAGAATGTATTGCGAACCTTGATTTAAGGTAGGTAGTACTACTGGAGGATTTGAGATAAAAGATTTACTCCATACCACTTCTCGGGATTGAGGGTTCATCACACGTATCCCTATAACTAATCCTTCCGGTTCTCTGCGTTGTAAGCTTAACTCAACAAGACCTTGTACTCCGTACTTATATGCAATCTCTTCAAGCATCTCGGGTGAAACATCTGCCAATGAACGCCCTTGCATATTTAAGATTTGAAGGGTAGAATCGTTGCCAACAATTTTCAATTTATCGTTAGGCTCTAGTTCAGGTGGTGATAAAACAGTAAGACCTGCGTATTGTCGTAATGAGTACTCTATTTCAGCTCTGATATATTCAATTTCTTCATTGGTGAAGCGTAGAGCGGAATAGTTAATTTTGTAAATAGCAACCCGACGTACCGAAGATGGAAAGTCACTTAGTTCAGGGTTTAAGCGCTCTTGTATTTTCTCAACCATGTAAGGATCGCCTTGATCATGAGTAAATAACTGAGCAAGTCCATTTTTTGGTAGACCCAAACTGCCTAATAAGAGCAGTGTTAAAAATATAAACGTCCGTTTCATTACTTAGGCTTCCGTTTTCATTTTTCGGCGAACCGCATAAAGAACGGCCTTTTGAGCGTCTTCGATATCTGCTTTTGAAGCATCCGAAGGATTATCTACTTCTGATAAAATAAGTTGCTGTTCCCGTTTTGGGCGCACCTTTAATATCTTCTCACGTACTGCAGCGGGTGCTGTGCGGAGCGCAAGTATAAGTGTCTCTGTGGGTATTTCATCCAAAGCTGACTGTACAAATTCATTTTTGACTTTAGGTAAATCGTCAAAACCAATAAAGAAGCGGCGAATTTTCTTAGCCAGTTCTAGATCTTGCTCTGCTATTGAGCGCACATACGCATCCTGATCTGACAGCGGCATAGTTTCAATGGTATTTAGGATAGATTCAATTCCATCGGCAGCCACATACTTCATATCTGAAACAGCAAGGGCTTTATTTGAGAAATGGGAAGCCACTTTCTTATATACAGAGATTGGAATGCTGTTGATTTTACCCATTTTTAGCAGGATAGAAATCCGTTTTTCGTCATCCATTTTCTGGAGGATAACTCCAGCTCTTTCACCGGCAATTTGCGCTAATAAAATGGAAACCATTTCATCGGACTCATCTTTCATTAAATGCAGAAGCTGCTGATCGGTTAATTGGTCAACAAAATCGAACAGGCTTGCACCACCACCCTCAGCTTCGGTAGGTGCTTTGTACTGCGTTAGGCTCTTGCGGAAGCTTTCTACTTCATCTATACGCTCTTCTAATGGTATACTTTCAGCATTATCTAAGCCGTAGTTTAGCATTTCAAAGGTTGTGGCGTCCATGTGTGGTCGTAGAATTTGAATGAGTTTATCATCTACACTCAAGAAACTACGCACAGCTTTAACCACCCCTTGCTCCTCATCTTCTGCAATCCATTTACTCACCACATTGGCGACAATTTTTGGTTTGCTTATACAGTTATTGGCAATGAAGGTTTTATTTTCTTCGAATCTGGCAAGTTCTTTGGCTGAAGGCCCTTTAGGCGCTTCGGGTTCTTTTTGTCCTCCTTGCATAGGCATATTAGGGATGTTCATTCCCTCATAGCCGGGTGGATACATACCAGGTAAGGTTTCTTTTTTCTTGGGCTTGCGAAGTAGAGCAAATAATAAAGCAGCCAGGAATAGTATACCTAAGCCTAAAATAACATATAGAAGATGCTGTGGGTTATTCCAGTCGATCCCCAATAACATCTTTTTTTCAGGTTCAGCAGTAACGGTCTGAAAAACTGTATCAGGTACAGCTGGTATAATTTCAGGTTGCACTTCTTCCTCAGGCTCTTCTTCCTCAGGCTCTTCTTCTATTACTTCTTCTACAACCGTTGTAGTATCAATCAATTGGGCAGGGCTAGGTGCCGTGGGTTTCTTGATGTCTTGTTCGAAAGCACGACTGTTTCGCGGAAATACTTTCTTACTAACCGAAACAATATCACCCCGAAATTCATCAGCATTAGCTATTAACGATGCAGCCTCTTCTACAAAGTCTACATCTTCATCACTATATGAGGTATCTACGAGTACCTTAATATTCAGTCTAGTGAGTTGAAAACGTGCATCAAATCCAGACGCTTTAATACTGTCCTGCCCAGTAGGCCTGTTTGATTGAAGATTCGGCGGTATAAAAGGGAGCCCTGGAAGGTTTTCAATTTTAATGTCTTCTTGTGGTTGTACGACTTGGTAGCCTTTAGGAACTAAAATACGCTCTAATGTGGCCTTAACATCTACAATAAATGTACCCTCCCGGTAGTAATCTGAGAGTGCGTTATCTAAAACAACTTCGTAGTATCGTTCGTATTTAGCCGCTTCTTCCTGCACATCTGCAGACGAATTCTGTCCAGGCACTATTTGCCCTGTTACGATCATACTCTGAAGCGCAATAATGCCCGTAAGAGCAAGAATTTTAAGGTTTCCTGCCATAATTTAACCCCCGCAGAAGGTATTTTATTTAAGCCTAAACGTAGATGATGTTAACTACTTCGTTAAGTATGCGAAAATTATTTGAGTTTTCCACATTTTAATCTAAAATAAGTAGAATATTAATCTAATGATAATAATCTTGAAAATTATTGGTAATTAGATGTTTAGGACAGAATAAGTTTCTAATAGGGTAATTTTATATAAACTTATCCACACTGAGAACTACGTAAAAACACTAAGGTTGTACGTATGCTGAATTGCTCATGACTTGGATGAGAAGGCTAGCGCATAAATTTTCATTTGCTTAACCATAGAAGCCAAGCCATTAGCTCTGGTAGGTGAGAGATGCTCATTCATTCCAATTTCAGTGATAAAGGTAGGCTCTGTTTTCAAGATAGCGATAGGGGTTTGATGGCTATACAAGCGTACCATTAATGCTACAAGTCCTTTAGTGATAGCAGCATCACTGTCTGCCTCGAATACAATCCGCCCGTCATTAAGTTCAGCATGTAGCCAAACTTGGCTTTGACAGCCTTTAACAATATTGCTTTCTATTTTTTTTGAGCTATCGAGTGGGGGAAGTTTAGAGCCAAGTTTAATGATATGCTTGTAACGTTCAGTCCAATCCTCGAAAAGATTAAATTCTCTGACAATTCTATTCTGTGTGTCTTCAATACCTATTTTGGGCTGCGACATATCAACACTTAAATTTCTTTTAACTCTAGCTTACCTACTGACTTTACAGTTGAAATTTTGTTGCTGGTACCGTCTTTTACGGGACTGAATGACTGATAAATTGTTTGATATTCGTCAGAGCCGGGTACTTTATATCGAAATAACTCTGAGACATTTTTACCTTCAAACGCACTGCTTAGAGCTTGCTCTATCATGGCAACATCATCTGGATGTATAACACTCTCCAATCCATTTTCAAAAACATCGTCTGAGCCGAATCCAGTCACTTCTTCGAAAGCTTCATTTATGTATTTACAATTGAACCCCGATTCATCCTTCGAAAACTTGAGAATGAATTCTTCTCGTTGTTTTAGTAAGGAACCAAAATCAGTATTGAAAATAGCCTTAGCGCTTTCTTTTTTCTCTGTAACATCTCGTTGATAGGATACCCAATGAGTAACCTCTCCCTGTGCGTTCATTAAGGGATGAATATCCCACTGGTTAATAAACTCAGAGCCATCTTTGCGATAATTGATAGTGTGACCAAAGAATGCCTGTCCTTCTATTAATCGTCTTTTGAGACGTTCCAAAATAGCCCGGTCAGTTTTCGCACCTTGAAGGATTCGTGGCGTCTTGCCAAGTACTTCTTGTTTTGTATATCCAGTCATTCTGGTAAAACCGTCATTCACATAAACAATTCTTGGTCCAGGTTTTTCCAAGCTAAGTTCAGTGATTATAATAGAATCATAATCGTTTCGAATCGCGCTTTCAAGCAAGTCTAGCTGATGTTTTAATGTAGCAATTTGATCAGCTTGTGACTGAAAAGCACCTTCAAGCCTAACTTGGGCATCGGCGTCTTTGGCAAAATTCTTGATGTCGTTTAATTCAAATGGTTTATTGTGCTTCATAGGGCCATTTTGGTCTCGAGGAGTTTTTCACACTATAAGTCAGCACTTAAACGACGAATAGTGGTTAATCATTCCACAACTTCAAACAAATAAAATTAAAGACCTAATATGAGCTTTTCTTGGTACAATTGCAGGATAAAAAAAGGGGGACAATTGCCCCCCTTTCCTCACTCACTCATCGAAGTAGCAGCTTCGCTTTAGCTTAGCTGCACGCTCTTTAAAATTTTTTTAAGTCTACAGGTTCATTTGAACTCATGCAGTTTAATTTATCGCCCAAATACTATGTTTTGCTGTGCACATTACTAACAGTTATTATGGCTAATCGCATATCTTATTGTATAACAAATATAATACTGTAAGCGCTTTTTTGCTAGTATAAAGTATGTTTTTGAGTAATTTTTTTTCAGGTCACCAAAAGCTTTTCTAAATAGGCTAAAACCTTAAAATGTAGGGTTTAATCCTTACTAAATAGTGATTGCGAGAATTCTTGAGCTGCTTCTACTACACTTTTTTTTCCGGATTGGATCTCTTTTACGAGCGCGTTTCGAACAGTGCTAGTGTGCCTAGCTGCCTGCAAATAGTGAAGCCAATAGTACTCACATAATTTTTGAAACCAGTGTTCTTGTTGGAGTTTTCTTCTGTGCTCAAAGAATCCCTCTGCTATAGCTTGTTCCAGAAATTTAGTTACGGCTTGCCAACTTTCAGTGATACCAATGTCTTGGGTCGAACTTACCCCCAAGATCGGTACTTGGTAGTTTTTAAGGGAATGATTAATTAGTTGGGAAGTAGATTGTAACGATTGCAATGTTTGTTGAGCTAATGATTTTGTCATTCCGTCCATTTTATTCACCAATAAAACATCAGCAAATTCTAATACTCCTCGTTTAATCCCTTGTAATTCATCCCCACTTCCAGGTTGGTTAAGCAAAACAAAACAGTCCACCATATCCGCAACAGCACCTTCACTTTGCCCAATTCCAACAGTTTCTATGAGAATGATAGAATATCCTGCTAGTTCACATAAGCTCATGATGGATTGAGTAGCGTGGGTAACTCCACCAAGAACTTGCTGAGAAGGTGACGGGCGTATAAAGGCATTTGGCTGGGTGCTCAACTGATCCATCCTAGTTTTATCACCTAAAATAGAACCGCCAGATAGTTGGCTACTAGGATCCACGGCTAACACACAAACTCGGTGTCCTAGCGAAAGTAGGTGCATCCCCAAGGATTCTATATAGCTACTTTTTCCTACCCCAGGAGGGCCTGATATTCCTATTCTTATCGTTGGCGCATGTTCGGTAGCATTGAGTCGTGCCAAGCTTTCTTTAAGTAGGTTTCCAGCCCTATGCTGATCTTCTGCCAGTGTACTTTCAAGCAGTGTAATTGCCCGAGAAAGACTTCTTATTTGCCCATTTTCAATGGAATTTACCCATTCCGAAATGGAGGTATGATCGCTGGATTCCTTCATAAATTAACTCGACGCTATTCGATCTTCTAACGCTGTAAGTATAGATTGTGCTGCTTCGGTTATGGGTGTTCCTGGGCCAAAAATAGCAGTTACTCCGTCTGCTTTTAATTGAGCGTAATCCTGTTCTGGTATCACCCCGCCTGCCACGATGATCATATCGTCGACACCTTGCTTCGTAAGTCCATCGATTAAAGCTGGTATCAGTGCTTTATGTCCACCGGCTAAACTTGATATTCCTACCACATGTACATCATTTTCGATGGCCTGTTTTACTACTTCGTCCGGCGTAGAAAAAAGACTTCCCATATCCACATCAAATCCTAAATCTGCAAATGCAGTGGCAATAACTTTTGCTCCTCTATCATGTCCATCTTGACCCATTTTGACAATAAGCATGCGAGGTTGGCGTCCGAGTGCCCGCGCTAATTTTCGTACCTGTTCTTTTAATTGTTCGAAAGCTGGATCTTTTTCATACACTTTACTATATACTCCTTTTATTGTAGAATGATGTGCACTATGTCGGCCCCAAACGCGTTCTAGCGCTTCAGAAATTTCACCAACGGTAGCCCGTGCCCGAGTGGCTTCAATAGCGACGGATAAAATATTTTGCTCGGATGATTTTGCAGCCTCTACAAGAGCGGCCAAACGTGTTTCTACAAGTTCATTATCTCTTTTCTGTTTAAGAAGAGAGAGTTGTTTTTCTTGAGACTGCCGAACTTTTGAATGATCGATGTCACGAACATCCATGGGTGCTTGATCAGGAGTCTTATATTTATTTACCCCCACAATAGTTTCAATTCCTTTGTCTATACGAGCTTGGCGTATGGCTGCGGAGGCTTCAATCTTTCTTTGTGGAAAGCCTTGTTCAATAGCTCGTGTCATTCCGCCCATGGCCCTAATTTCTGCAATAAGTTCTTTAGCTTTGGTATACAAATCATGAGTGAGTGATTCCATGGCATAGGAGCCAGCAAAAGGGTCTATGATGTGAGTTAAATCGGTTTCTTCCTGTAAAATAAGCTGGGTATTACGGGCAATCCGAGCGGCTGTTTCTGTAGGCAGGGAGAGCGCTTCGTCGTAACTATTGGTATGAAGGGATTGAGTCCCACCAAAAATAGCGGCGATAGCTTCGACCGTAGTTCGTACGACGTTATTTAAGGGGTCTTGTGCTGTTAATGACCAACCAGATGTTTGACAATGGGTGCGTAACATGGTGGATTTGGGACTTTTTGGCTCAAATAAATCCTGCATTAGTTCCGCCCACAATTCTCTCGCAGCGCGTAGTTTGGCAATCTCTGTGAGCATATTCATTCCAATACCAAAAAAGAAGGAAAGCCGAGGAGCAAACTCGTCTACATCAAGACCTCGATCAACAGCAGTTCCAACATATTCTAGTCCATTTGCAATAGTGAAAGCTAATTCCAGCACTTCATTCGCACCTGCTTCTTGCATATGGTAGCCTGAAATAGAGATTGAATTGAATTTAGGCATATACTGGCGTGTATAGTCAATAATATCGGAGACTAAACGCATAGATGGGGAAGGAGGATATATATATGTATTGCGAACCATGAATTCTTTTAAAATATCATTTTGAATGGTTCCACTGAGTTGATCTTGGGAAACGCCTTGTTCCTCAGCTGCTACAATATATGCCGCCATAATGGGGATAACAGCACCGTTCATCGTCATTGATACGGACATTTTATCTAGTGGAATCCCATTGAAGAGTTGTTTCATGTCTTCCACTGAATCAATAGCTACACCAGCCTTTCCTACATCACCCACTACCCTTGGATGATCTGAATCATAGCCTCTATGTGTGGCTAAATCAAAGGCTACACTTAGCCCTTTTTGTCCATTTTTAAGCGCATTCCGGTAGAATGTGTTGGACTCCTCAGCTGTAGAAAATCCAGCATACTGCCGAATAGTCCAAGGCCTACCGGTATACATGCTACTATATGGCCCCATACGATAAGGGAATTCGCCTGGGTTTTGTGGTTTAATACGCCTTTTAATGAGGTCATCCGGCGTATATAAAGCTTTTTTTTGGAGTTGTTCGGCGTCTTGGGACGAAAATTCACTCATCGAATACGAATTAAGAGGTTTTGATGGGTAGAATATGCAATAAACTAAGAAGTAGCCTTTTATGCTACATCTTCCATTCGAACTCCTACCAATCGACTAACACCGGTTTCAGGCATTGTGACACCATACATCATCTCTGCCTTACTCATGGTTTTTTTATTGTGCGTAATAATGATGAACTGAGTGTCATTTGAAAACTCTTTAATCATTTTAGCAAATCGTTCGATATTTGCATCATCTAAAGGTGCATCAACTTCATCCAAAACACAAAAAGGTGAGGGTTTTACCAAATAGATAGCAAATAGTAATGCGATGGCGGTGAGTGTTTTTTCCCCTCCTGAAAGTTGGGAAATACCCGAGGGTCGCTTACCCCTAGGTTGAGCTTTAATTTCAATACGAGCTTCTAGTGGATCTTCGGCATCTTGTTCTATAATCAAATCACAAAAGTCGTCAGCAAAGAACAATGTTTTGAACACACGTTGGAAATTATTCCGAACTTCTTCAAAGGTGACATTAAAGCGTTCTGTGGCTGTGGTATTGATTTCATCTATGGTTTCAAGAAGTTGAATTTCAGCTTTCGATAAATCTTCAATTTGTTCTTCATAGAAGTTTAATCTTTTGCTTTCTTCTTCATATTCTTCAATAGCAAGCGGGTTAACTTCTCCCAGACTGTTCACTTTTTGTTTGAGCCAAGTAATTCGCTGTTTCACTTCCTCTGTACTTTTATCCTCGGGCAAAGGGTCACTTTCAAGTTGTTTAATTAGTAGCCCATAACTTTCCCAAACATGGTCGCGAAGGCTTTCGCTTTGTAAATCCATTTTTTCCTTGGCCATGTGTAAATGATGAACTAGTTCAATGTTCACTTCTTTTTGGCGTCGAATTTCTTTGAGTTGTTTCTCTATTTCGTTAATGCTCCCCCGTACTATTGCAGCAGCTTCTTGTGTTTTAGATAGAGCCTGATCGGCCTCTTCTTTTTGGGTAGTCGATTGCGCTAGTTTTTCTTTCCAGCTAGTTACTTGTTCGGTGTTTAAACTGATATGCTCACTTGCCTTACCAATGCGCTCCTCACGATGCTCTATGCGTTGTTCAACCCCATTTATACTAATCTGAGCACGTTGGATTTCACGTTCATGATTCTCAATCTTATTGGTAATATCTTGATGTTTAAGTTGGGCATCGTTATACCGGCTTTGTGCACCTGAACGCTGTTCTTCTAATGACTCTAATAAGCTTTTTTGCTGTTCAAGTTTATGGTTATAGCTTTCAATGTTTTGTTCAATTTCTTTTTGGGAAGGTGCTATGTTAGCAAGTTCTTGTTGCGCATTTCCCTCATTGGATTGAAGAGAGTTTTTTCGGTTAACCCGATCGGTAATATTCTTTTGGTAGACTTGCACCTTTGAACTCATTGAGTGTTTTTGCTGCTCTAATGTTCGAATTTGTTGTTCGAGATCTTTCAGCGCTTTATTGAGTACAAGTAAATCAATCTGTGTGCTTTTGTTCTGAATCTGTTCTAGATAGTCGGTGAGCTTGTGTAGCTCCTTCTGAATTTTTGCCTGTTGTTTTTCTAGTCGTTCAATTTTGGTTTTTAAGCTGACCCGCATACCAGCGTGGCTACTCTTACTTCCCGATGTATAAAAAGAGTATCCACTACGAACATCCCCTTGTAGACTAACCGAGCTCAATTCTTTCTTTAGCTCTGTTTTATTCATGAGCTCGACGTCCTCAAATACAAGAATATTACCCAATAAGAGTTGCTTTAGGGCAGAGTACTTTGCTTTACAATCCACATGATGAAATAAGCTACCATCAGCAACATCATAGGTAGCGGCAAGCTGTTGTAGAGGAATAAAAGTAGCCGAGCCTTTTTTGTGGTCCTTTAACAATTTAGCAGCGGCAAGTGCTTCTTCCATTGTATCCACGACTAAATAATTTAGCATAGGACCAAGTGCCGACTCCAAAGCAACAGCATACGTCTCATCGGTTGAAAAAACATCACTGACGGTCGTCATGCTTTTAAAATTAAATCGTTGCTCTTCTAATAGATATTGGACACTCGATGGAAAAGCTTCATTGGAAGCGGCTAAATCTTGAAGGAGTTGCGATTCTGACTCGGCTGATGCTAAATCACTGCTTAGGCTGCGAATCTGATCCTTCGTTTCGTTCTGGGTATGAGCGAATTGTTCTTTTTTTGCACGAGCCTCTTCTAACGACTTTTCCTGTTGGCTTCGATCGCTGAACATTCTTTCTAGCTGTTCATCTACCTTACCTTGTTGCTCAGTAATGGTAGCAATTTCACTATTCAAGTTAGAAATCTCAGACTCAATGCGTTCTAGATCACCTTCGGTATTTTCGAGTTTGGACTCAATTTTAATTCGTTTGGCCTGAAGTTGAGTTAATTCATTTTTAGCTGCACTAATTTGAACTTCAAGCTCATATATTTCGTGGCGAACTTTGCTGTATTGCTGTTGGGTTTGGGTATAAATGACTCTTGAATCTTCTAAGCTTTTATCAGATCGAGCTTGTTCTGTAGCAAATTCTTCTAGTTTTTCCTGACTGTGTGTTCGAACTTGCTGTAACTCGGCTAAATCCTTATTACCCTGTTCGATATCCCTTTTATATTCACTTAGAACTTTTTCTTCGCTTTCAATTTTTTGCTGGGCAATACGGATTTGGGTGGTAGCTTCTTGAACAGCTTCTGCTAGGGATTGTACTCTGCGTTGAGCTTCGGACTGTGCTCTTTCTTTTTCCACGAGAGCTTTCCGAGCCTGCTCATCTTCCGCTTCAAGTGTATTCAGTTTTTGCTGGAGCTGTGTTTTTTCAAGCTCTGCGGAGTTCACGCGTTCAATTAATGGATTTAGCTCTTGTTGAATCCGCTCGTATTCATGCAAGGTAAGTGCTTTATCAAGTTTTTCTAGTTCTTCTTTATATCCTTTTGCCTTGATCGCTTTCTCTGCTTGGATTTCTAAGCTTCGTGTTTTCTTGCGTAGTTCAATCAATAAATCATCGATGCGTTGAAGATCTTTACGTGTTTCCTCAAGCTTTCTCAGGCTTCTTTTCCGCTGATCCTTATACCTGGTGACACCGGCAGCCTCTTCAAAAAGTTTCCGCCGATCGTTATTTTTATCATTTAAAATTTCCTCTACCATTTTAAGCTCAATCACCGAATACGCATCCGAACCCATGCCCGTATCCATGAACAATTCCATGATGTCTTTTAATCGGCATGAAGTTCCATTTATAAGGTATTCTGAATCTCCAGATCGGTATAAACGACGAGTAATGGTAAGCTCTGAATATTCAATGGGTAAAATACCTTTATCATTTACAAATGTTAATGACACCTCAGCCATTCCAAGAGCTTTTTTCTTGGCTGTACCATTAAAAATCACATTACTCATTGCCGAAGATCGCAACAATGAAGGTCGCTGCTCTCCCAGTACCCACCGTAAGGCATCTACAATGTTCGATTTACCACACCCATTTGGTCCGACAATGGAAGTAATTCCACTATCAAAGCTCACTTTTGTTTTATGAGCAAAACTTTTAAATCCTTGTAATTCGAGTTCAGATATGTACAACGTTTACGGGGCTTAGGCTCTTGGCTTACTTGAAAGTCAAGAAATTTAGACGGTCATTATTTCCGATTCTTTTTGCTGCAATAGTTGATCTACATTGCTAGTGTGCCCATCGGTCACTTTTTGAACTTCCGCTTCTGCCTCAAATTTAGAATCTTCGGGTAACGAGTGGAACTCGACAGCTTTTTTCACCGCATCATTGGCATCTCGGCGTGCATTACGAATGCTAATTCGTGCTTGTTCAGATTTATCCTTAGCCACTTTTACTAATTCTTTGCGTCGCTCCTCGGTTAAAATAGGCAGAGGTATACGAATCAAATCACCATCATTCATTGGGTTTAGTCCCAAACCTGAGGACAGAATCCCTTTTTCTATATCTGTTATAATACTTTTATCATAGGGCTGTACTAACAGTAGTCGTGGCTCAGGAGCTGAAATATTCGCTAATTGCTGAAGGGGGGTTTGGGCACCATAGTATTCTACTTGAATACCTTGAATTAATGAGGGGTTTGCCTTACCGGCTCGAATATGCGAAAATTCTTTTTTTAAATACTGAACCGCATCGTCCATTTTCATTTCTGCTTCATCTACTATTTCTTGCAGTTCGTCCGCAATCATAATGTTCTCCTACCTAGTTTTTGTTCAACTGAGTTATTATGGTATCGCCTTCCTGACACTTCTCCCTACGGGTTGATGTATGCCATGTACCACCTTCGAAAATACTAAATGTGTGGTATAAATCTTAATAATTTGTGGGGCATTTTATTCCCAAATGACTGTGGTACCATCATTACTGCCTTCGCAGACAATCTTCTTAAGTGTACCCTCTTTGTTCATATTAAAGACGATGATGGGGGTTTCGTTTTCACGGCATAAAGTAAATGCCGTGAGGTCCATTACGGATAAGCGTCTTTTTAAAACTTCATCGCCTGTAATCGTATCAAATTTAATAGCATCGGGATTAGTTTCTGGGTCTGCGTCGTAAATTCCGTCAACCCGAGTACCTTTGAGTATGACATCGGCCTCTACCTCAATAGCTCGAAGGGCTCCAGCGGTATCGGTAGTAAAATAGGGGTTACCGGTTCCGGCACCAAAAATGATAACTCGTCCTTTTTCTAGATGCCTGACAGCTCTTCGACGTATAAACGGCTCAGCAATAGCTTCCATTCGAATAGCACTCATTAGTCGTGTCATTATTCCACTACGTTCCAGTGCGTCTTGGAGCGCCATCGCATTAATCATTGTGGCTAACATTCCCATATAATCACCTTGAACACGATCCATGCCTTCGGTAGCTCCTTTCACTCCGCGAAATATGTTCCCCCCACCAATTACAATACAGATTTCTATGCCTTGCTCGTGGATAGATTTGATTTCTTTGGCGTACTGATGAAGAATTTTCCCATCGATACCATGTCCCTGTTCTCCCAGTAAAGCTTCGCCACTGAGCTTCAAAAGTATGCGTTTGTATGTATTTACCACTCTATTTGGATTTATAGGATAAAAAAAAGCTGACTTGAAAATCAAGTCAGCCTAATGTACTGAAATTTTAATTAAGCGTCTTCGCCTAATTGAATTCGATGGAAGGATACAACAAGAGGTGCGTTGTTATCCTCTAAATATTTTTTAACAGACAAGCTGTTATCTTTCACAAATTTTTGATTCAGAAGAACTCGCTCTTCATAAAAGCGACGTAGCTTACCTTTTGCAGCTTTTTCCGCTATTTCTTCTGGTTTACCTTCATTGATTAGAAGTTCCTTGGCTATTTCCAATTCTTTCTCTACAACAGAGGCGTCAACTTCAGCTTCAGTAACGGCAATTGGCTTCATAGCTGCTACTTGCATCGCAACATCTTTGCCGATTTCTGGGTCTATAGAAGGTCCGTCAAATTCGACAAGTACACCTAATTGATTACCTGGGTGAATGTAACTAACCATGGCGCCATCAGTGGTTGCAAGTATGGTAGTACTAATTTGGATTTTTTCTCCAATTTTACCCGTCATGTCTTGAAGGTGATCGGCTATACTACGGCCGTCAATTTCAATAGCTAACAATGCCTCAGCAGACGCTGTGTTATTGTCATAAGCAGCATTTAAGAAGGCATCAGCTTGTGCTTGAAAATCTTCATTACGAGCTACGAAATCGGTTTCACAGTTGATCTCAATGGCCACTGCTTTTTTGGCGTCTTCACTAATTCGTGTGAGAATTAACCCTTCTTTGGCTTCACGATCGGCTCGTTTGTCAGCTACCTTTTGGCCTTTTTTTCTAAGAATCTCAACAGCACTGTCAAAATCACCTTCGGCTTCTGCCAAGGCTTTTTTACAGTCCATCATGCCTGCTCCGGTCATGTCTCTTAGCTTCTTTACATCTGCGGCAGAAATGCTCATTTGTATGTCTCCAAGATTGAAAGTTTGGTGATTAAATCGATGAATTATTCTTTTTCTTCTGAAGCGCTATCTTCGGTAGTCGCTTCATCTGTGGTATCTTCCTCTGTTGAGGAATCTGCGTCTTCTACCTTCTCAGCAGGTGCGTCTTGAGGTTCTAAGGTCTCAAGATTGCTGGTATCTTTTTTCTTGCGGCGAGAACGCAATTTGGATTTAGGTTCTAAATCCTCGTCAGAATCTTCTTTGGCATCCATGGCTAGTTCTTCCATATAGGCTTCTTCTTCATATGCTTCACGTTCAGCCGCTCCTTCGATAATGGCGTCGGCTACCTGAGAGGTGACTAGCTGAATGGTTCGTGCAGAATCGTCATTACACGGCACAATGTAATCAGGAACATCAGGATCACTATTAGTGTCTACCATGGCAATAATAGGAATGTGCAGTTTAATGGCTTCACTTACTGCTAAATGCTCTTTCTGAATATCTACAACAAAAATAGCACCTGGTAAACGATTCATGTTGGCAATACCACCGAGTGTATTTTCAAGTTTTTCTTGCTCACGAGAAAGCATAAGTCGCTCTTTTTTGGTGAGCTCGTCAAACGTACCATCTGTTTTCATACGCTCGATTTCTTCCATACGAGAAATGCTTTTTCTAACGGTAGCAAAATTAGTTAACATACCGCCTAACCATCGGTGTGTTACATAAGGCATTCCAGCTCTAACCGCTTCATTACGAATTATTTCGGTTGACTGTTTTTTTGTACCAACAAATAAAATAGTTTTTCCAGCACGTGATAATTTCTGGATTTCGTCGATGGCTTCTTGAAGATAATTTTGTGTCTTCTTTAAATCGATGATATGGATCCCGTTGCGTTGCATGAAGATGAATTCTTTCATCTTGGGATTCCATCGACGGGTTAAGTGACCAAAGTGGGCACCTGATTGAAGTAGTTCCTGAATGGAGGCTGCTTTAGGCATGATATAATTGTATTAGGTTATTCCTCTGTGTGGATCAACTCTTTAAACCTATTAACAGGGTTGAATTGTTGAATAAACAACTCTATCTGTTAACACCTAGTTAAAGATCACCACACATGTGTTTTTGTGTGTTGAGCTGAGCTCTAATCACAATAGGTAACCAGTAAAATATAAAATTGGTACTGGCTAATTATTGTTATGTTCTTGTTATCGTTTACTGAATTGGAAACGTTTACGCGCTTTTGGTTGTCCGTATTTCTTACGCTCAACCATACGACTGTCGCGTGTTAGAAGGCCATGCTCTTTTAGACGTGAGTGCATACCTTCTTGTTCCCCATCGATGGCACGTGCAAGTGCATGCTGTATAGCACCAGCTTGTCCTGCCTTTCCACCACCTCGTACGGTAACTTTGATGTCGAATTGTCCATCCATTTCAGTAATGTGCATCGGTGAAAGAGCGATATTACGCATAGCTTTTACCGGTAGATATTCTTCGATGGGTACGTTGTTAACGATAAATACACCTGTTCCTGGCTTAATGTATAAGCGAGCAGTAGAGGTTTTTCTTCGTCCTAGATAATTTGCTTGGGCCATGATAGTTTAGAGCTCTACAATTTCAGGATTCTGTGCAGTATGCTGATGAACAGGACCGGCATATACACGTAGATTTTTCAAAATTTTTCTACCCAATTTGTTTTTTGGTAGCATGCCTTTGACAGCCATAGTAACCAATGATGTTGGGTCTTTTGCCATTTTTGCTTCGGCACTTGTAAATCGCTCACCACCTGGGTAAAATGTGTGATGGAAGTACATCTTGTCCGTCATTTTTTTGCCGGTCAATTTTACTTTTTCAGCATTAATTACAATAACGTTATCACCTGTATCCATATGAGGAGTAAAGGTAGGTTTGTTTTTGCCACGTAAAATTGACGCAACAACACTACTCAGTCGTCCAAGTGGTTGGTCTTCGGCGTCCACTAAAACCCAGTTCTTATCGATATCACTGGCTTTGGCTGAGTATGTTTTGAAACTTAAAGTATCCACAGTATTTGTGTTTAATTGCTTTTTTGGAAAGACGTAAAAATTACGGGAAAAAAAACTACTTATCAACAATTATAATTATAAAGCTGTATGAAAGATATTTTTCTTTGAAAGCGTTAGATAATTAAATGAAATCAGCAACATAATTTATCAATTTATGGCCTATTACATTACTATACTCAGTCTTTACTTATCAAAAAGTCGAGTTTTTTCAAACCAAAGAAAGTTTGCATGGTCAGTTTTCGAAGTCAAAGTCATATAAAACAGAGTCTATTACCGATTCTAAGTGCAATGGCATTATTTTCACTTAGCTCGTTTGGGAATGGGATGGTAGCAGCTCAAAGCATGGTGTCTGAACAGCCGCATGAAACAGCGCACATGCTTAGCAATGTTGCTGTCCAAACTTATAGTGCACAGCAGAATGTACCTTTCGAGCTTAGCCCCGAGCAAGGTTTTTACACTGATTCAGTCGAATTGAGATTGCTAAATAAGCAGCCAGGGTGGGATTATTATTTTAATGTGCAGGGGAAAAAACCAGTTGATTGGGCGTTCCCTGAAGAGGGGATAACACTTAAAGCTTCGAATGCTATACGGATATTGGCCATTAAACCAGAAACACAGGATACGGTCGAAGGATTTTATACGTACTTATTGAATCAGCAAAATGATTTGCCAGTCTTGTCACTCGTTTTTGAACCGGCTGATTTTTTTTCAGGGGACCGAGGTATTTATGTGAAAGGCTCAAACGGAATACCAGGTTATTGTAGAAGTACTCCTCATAATTGGAATCAAGATTGGGAGCGCCCCATACAGATGACCCTTTTTGAGCAAGATGGGAGCGCATCAGCAGTTCCTATGTTCTCGGTTCCGGCTGGGGTAAAGATTGGAGGCGGGTGTACTCGTCTGTACGATCAGAAATCATTGGATATTTACTTTCGATCGGATTATGGACTCTCCCGGTTGAACTATCCACTATTCCCAGATAAGTCAATTACCGAGTTCAATCGCCTATCTCTTCGAAACGGTGGGCAGGACTGGTATCGCGCTATGATTCGAAATGCTTTTTCTCAAGAGCTAGTGCGTGGGAGAATGGACCTAGGATATCAATCATATAAACATGTGGCTGTTTATTTTAATGGTCAATACTGGGGAATTCATACGCTTCGTGAAAAACAAAACGAAGATTTTATAGAATCTAATTATGGGGTTGATGCCGATAGTGTTGATATACTTTCGGGTAATGCATCGGTGGGTGAGGGTTCTGCGGCGCATTACGAACAAATGATGGAGTATGTGAGTGAAAATGGGTTGGAAGATTCGGTGCATTATGCTTGGATACAAGAACGTATGGATGTAGAGCAATACATGGACTACCTCATTGTTGAAATATTCTTAGCGAATGGGGATTGGCCGGCCAACAACATAAAGTATTGGAGAACGCAGTCGGATACGGGCAAGTGGCGTTGGATACTGTATGATGCAGACATGACTATGGACAGTCATTCACGTGGCCGTTTAGAAACAAATATGTTTGAGAAATTGCATATGCTCACCGAAACCAATTATGAGCATCCAACATGGTCCACTCTACTATTGCGGAGATTATTGGAAAACTCTGCATTTAGAGCTTCATTTTTACAACGCTATAGTGTGCACTTACAACTCAGTTTTAATCCAGGTAGGTCATTGGCTTTAATGGACAGTATCGCTGGGTTAATAGAGGATGAGGTGCCGAATCACATGCGACGATGGTCTAAATCTATGCGCTTAGGTAACAATATGAATTGGGAAAAACATCTCGATGTTATGCGCAGTTTTTTGAGCCAACGGCCCGACAAAGAAAGGGAGCACATTAAGAGTTTTTTCGGTACAGAACGCTTACATAGTCTCAGTACCAGGGTAAACCGTGCAAAATCTGGAGTTATTCGGGTCGAAGGGGTTCGAAGTGACACCACGGAATATGTCCTACTGTATAAAGATATACCTGCCCAACTCCGAGCAATACCCGCTGCGGGGTATCGCTTTGTGCGTTGGGAGGGGCTTAGTCAATCCAACAGCCCTGACATACAAGTTACACTTGATAAAAATAGTGATATTCAGGCCATATTCGAGCCTATTACATCCACACAAACCAGTGAGGTGGTCATTAATGAGATTCATTATAATGCTGCATCTACCCAGGATTCTGATGACTGGGTCGAATTACACAATCCCAATGACTATGCGGTTGATATGAGCTATTGGTTTTTCTCAGATTCAGACGATGCGCATCGGTATTATTTTGCTCCAGGTAGTTTATTGGCAGAAGGAGGTTTTCGGGTATTAGTGCGAAAGCCAGAAGATTTTGCGTCTGTTTATCCTACAGTCAGCGTTGCAGAAGGTCCAATTGGATTTGGATTTGCTGGTTCTGGGGAGTTACTGCGATTATATAATGCACAGGGACAGTTAGTAGATTCAGTCCGATATGACGATCAGTCTCCTTGGCCAACCTCTGCAGATGGGCAAGGAGCTAGTTTAGCCTTAGTAAATCCATTATTAGACAATGCTCAGGCTCGATTTTGGAGTGCTTCTGTAAATGGAGGAACTCCAGGGGAAGCTAATTTGGACGTATTAGTGGCCAATGAATTGAACGAGAATCCCCTAGATAACACAGATCAACCATACCAAACTCAACTTGGCAACAATTACCCGAACCCATTTAATCCTACCACAACAATTCCTTTTAGTTTGAAAAAGGCTTCAAAGGTGAGGCTAACCGTCTTTGATATGCTTGGCCGTTCAGTACAGGTGATCATCGATGAATATCGTTCAGCAGGGACACACGAGGTCCGTTTCAGTGCCGGTCTGGATGGGCTATCGAGTGGTTTATATATGTATAGTTTAGAGTTTGATGGTGAGCGAATAACAAAAACAATGCTACTTTTAAAATAAGCCGCACGAAAAGGTAGGTTGGACTTCCCCAAATAGGGAAAAAATTCGTACATTTACACCCTGTAAAGGGTTAGCATGGGCTTGAACGAAGGCGGATGCTAGCCTCGTACCATTTTATCATGACATACATCCAACACATTCACAAAAAGACTCCTAAATGAGCGATTTTAAGAACACAAGAGT
>Ga0181601_10000358_pt1 | contig 36345 bp, 32 predicted proteins | sample 041ome_8_FD_133020 | JGI IMG/M metagenome (GOLD analysis project Ga0181601, IMG submission 133020) | Coastal salt marsh microbial communities from the Groves Creek Marsh, Skidaway Island, Georgia - 041407BS metaG (megahit assembly) | ecosystem: Environmental > Aquatic > Marine > Intertidal zone... | reverse complement strand
TTGGTCTTGGGGCAAGCGCAATCGCGCAAAGTGTGCTGGCACGGCGGTTTGGTGATGGTGTTGCGATTGATGATGCTGCAACCCTCAATGGTCTGGTGGCCTCAGGGCGCGCCTTGTTGCTGGACGGTCTGGATGACATAGGTGTTCTGGGGCTGGGCGGCCCGGGTGGCTGGTATGTCCCGGTGCGCGCCAAGGCCTTGTATGACGGGCCACATGATATTTGTGATGCGCTCTTGGCTCAGGCAGGTCTTGGTGCCTTGCCGCTGGCACCATTTTACGTGGAGGGCTCGACTGATCCCTACATCCTGCTCTCCTATCTGAGAGACGCGGGTGTCCTGGAGAACAGCATCCAGAGACTTGAAAAGTTTTGTGCCGGTCAGGGCGACGTCATGCCGACACTTGCGTTGCCGTCTCCTCATGAATGGAATGATGACGCCGCGGCGGAAACCGATGTTGGTATGCCAGATCGCGATGTTCTGACCATTGAAGACGTCTCTGTTCCCGAGACAGAAGACGCGCCGACAGAACCCGAGGATAAAACCTTGGAACCTTGGTTTGAAAAACCAGTTGCGCCTGTTGGTGCGCCGCCGCGCAATGTGACATCCGCGCCGGATGAAAGTCGGAAGGACCCGGGCAAAGTCGAATCAGCCAGCGAATATCCGGACGACGATGCAATCCGGGATGAGCCGGTGATTTTGCCCTTTGGTCGTTTGCGCGGACGGAAGTCCGAACTTGTGCCTGAAGAGCTGGAGATGCTGGAAAAGGAATCCGAAACGACGACGGTTTTCAAACTGTCCGTGCCGGATATTGCAACACCGAATATTACAGCACCGGCTGAGGACCCTCTGGTGCCGTCCGAGGACAAGCAGAACCCGTCCGCGCCAGAAACGCCGGTTGTCGATTCTGACAAAGAGACAGAATCCACGCTGTCGACGCCGTCTCCTGAAGAAAAAAGGCGAGCAGAAGTCGAGCGAATCCGGCGCGACGACGAGCCATTCTTTTTTGATGACCCCGTGAGGTGATCAAGTTCGGTGCTCTTAATCTTGACGGTTGATCGTGCGCCGACTAAACAATCGCCGCTCGGTGGTGGCTGTAGCTCAGTTGGTTAGAGCGCCTGGTTGTGATCCAGGAGGCCGTGGGTTCAAATCCCATCAGCCACCCCAATTTCTTCAAGGGTTTGGTGAGACATCGCTGAACCCTTTGTTGTGGCCGCGGTCAAGTCAGTGGCGCGATAGGTGACACGAAACGCGTGATCGGAAACGAACTCCGCGATTGATGGAGTTCAACCCTACGGCCTGTGCGGGAATCAGTAAGCCTCAGTCCACGGTTTTGCGCGTTTGAAGCCAGCAAAGAGCGCCGAAAGGGCAACAACAGGTGCGGCATTCAAGAAAATATGTGGGAAACAGGTCGGAAGTGCGAGCATCCTTACCAGGTTTTCAAACACCAAATTTATCGCGTTGTAACCACCTTCGGCGCGCAAACTGACCAAGGAATTTTGATATGTCGAATACGCAGGGAATCCTGACCAATTTAGGCGATGAATCGCTCGACCCGACGCCCGTGCATGAAGCATTTGTCGTGTGCCTGAGCGGCGTTTGCCAAATGAGCGACGAAGCCCTCGACCAGGCACCCTCGCAGGAAGCATACGCATGTGTGATGCCTTGCTGGGTCAGTGACGAGCCTCTTGATCATGCACCAGCCAAATCAGCGCTGACATGTTGCATCTTCTCTTGCCGTGTTAGCGATGAATCGCTTGAGCCAACGACTGCTTTCGAAGCGCTTGCTTGCCGAAATGGTAGCTGCGGATTCTGTCGCGCGAGCTAGGAGATTTGTGCGGCACGTTAACGCGCCGCTGACCTAAGCCTTTTTGAGCGGGCCGACGAGATATTTCGTCGGCCCGTTTTCTTTGTTTGGGGAACAAGCTGTGCGGTCGCCTCTCGAATGTCTGATCACTTTCGGCAGAGCACGAAACAATGACTTCGTTTTTTCTCTTGCCGAAAACTACATGCGCTTCGCGACGGGTTTGCTAGATTGGGGGCATGACCACACGCTGGATCAAAAATTCTCTGGAACTCCTGACCGTGTCTGAGATGTACCAGGCCGATTTAGGGGCTGCGACATTCGGTTTCTCGGGTCTGGAACTTATGGAATGGGCCGGTACGGCGATTGCGGATGCGGTGCAGCACCGCTGGGGCTTGAGGCCGGTGGCGATCCTGTGCGGACCGGGAAACAACGGTGGCGATGGTTTTGTCGCCGCACGGGCGTTGGCCGATCGCGGATGTGTCGTGCGCCTTGGTCTGCTTGGTGACACTGCGGCGTTGCGTGGGGACGCTGAGGTGAATGCGCGGCGTTGGACAGGTGATGTTTACCCACTCACGCCTGATCTTCTCGATGGTGTTGAGGTCGTGGTTGATGCCTTGTTCGGGGCCGGGCTTGCGCGGGAGGTTGATGAGCCTGCGCGACGAATGGTCGATGAAATCAACAAGCGAAAGATCGCCTGCCTTGCTGTCGATGTGCCCAGCGGCGTGCACGGAGACACCGGCGAGGTGCTTGGCGCGGCCCCGCAGGCTGATGTCACGGTGACGTTTTTCCGGCGCAAACCCGGGCATCTCCTGTATCCGGGGTGGGGTTTGTGTGGCGATGTTCGGGTCGCCGATATCGGTATTCCGGAGGATGTGCTGGAGGAGATCGACCCCGCAAACTTCTCGAACGGACCGCAGTTTTGGCGGGATGAATTTCCCATGCCATCGGCGCACAGCCACAAATACACCCGTGGGCATGCGCTCGTATCTGGCGGGCGCGAACTGACAGGGGCAGCGCGACTTGCCGCCTATGCTGCGTTGCGCGTGGGGGCGGGGGTTGTTTCGATCGCAAGTCATCCCGATGCGCTGGCGGTCTACCGGTCGGGTCGGCCCTCGATCATGGTGCACGCGGCAGTCGACATCCAGGCCTTCACCGATTTGCTGGACGACCCGCGTCTTGGCTCTGTTCTGGTGGGACCGGGGAATGGTGTCTCTGAGGAGACGCGCGCGCGAGTTCTTCATGCACTCCATGCATCGGCTGCCTGTGTCATCGATGCCGACGCCATTTCGGTTTTTGCCAATGATCCCCAGGTGCTTTTCGATGCGATTCAAGCCTGCGAATCGTATGTGGTCCTCACCCCGCATGAGGGTGAATTTGGCCGTCTGTTTGATTCCACAGCTGTTGATTGCAGTGCCGGGCGGCTCACGCGCGCGAAAGCGGCCGCGAAGTTATCGGGTGCGGTTGTCATTCTGAAAGGGCCAGATACAGTGATTGCGGGACCTGACGGACGCGGGGTAATCAACAGCAATGCGCCCGCAGATCTTGCGACAGCGGGCAGTGGAGATGTCCTCGCAGGCCTGGTTCTTGGGCTTCTGGCGCAACAAATGAACGCCCTGGAAGCGTCGGCAGCTGCTGTCTGGCTCCATGGTGAGGCCGCAAACCGATTTGGTGCTGGTTTGATCGCAGATGACATCGCAGACACGCTTCCGCAGGTGCTTCAGGCACTACGGACCGCACTCAGCGTCGATTGCTGAGGTTTTTGCGCTGCTTGAGCCGTTTACTCCGCAAACATGATGGTATAGGACAACCGCCGTCCGGGCGGGTTGATGCCTGGGGTGCGCAGTGCGTGCAATCTCATCATTGGTAATTGCGTACGCGGGCGTGGCGGAACTGGTAGACGCGCCAGGTTTAGGTCCTGGTGACTGAAAAGTCGTGGGGGTTCAAGTCCCTTCGCCCGCACCATTTCGTCCGACACGTCGGTACGGAGCAGTAAAAGAATATCGGGTAACCGGCATGAGCTATGCTGGATGCCCATTTGAATTGAAACACAGACAGCAAAAATCGGACCCGGAAATGGACGTCGTCGAAACCAAAAATGAAGGCCTTGTCCGCGACTATAAAGTTACGGTCGCGGCAGATGATATTGAAAAGCGCGTGGACGAGCGCCTGGCGGAAGTCGGGAAAACGGTTCGCATTCCGGGTTTTCGCCCAGGAAAGGTGCCGCTGAAGGTTCTCAAGCAGCGCTTTGGCGGCTCGGTGATGGGCGAAGTCCTTGAGGCTACGGTTCAGGACACCTCCCGTGATGTGATGACCGATCATGGATTGCGCCCGGCGGGCCAGCCGAAGATCGAAATTGTGTCTTTTGACGAAGGCAAAGATCTTGAGTTCGATCTCTCCATCGAAATCCTTCCCGAAATTGGTGATCTGGGTCTGGCCGGTATCGAGCTTGAGCGTATCAAGGTTGTGCCCACGGATGCGGAAATCGATGATGCGATTGCCCGTATTGTGCAGCAAAACCGTGAGACCAAGGCGATCGAAACGCCACGTCCCGTCGAGAAGGGTGACGTTGTGGTCATCGATTTTGAAGGTAAGATCGACGATATTGCCTTTGAAGGCGGAGCGGGCACCGGAATTCGTCTGGAGGTTGGCTCTGATCAGTTTATTCCTGGTTTTGAAGACCAGCTCGTTGGTGCGGAAATCGGCAAGCAGCTCGACGTGAAGGTGTCATTTCCGGACGACTACAATGTTGATGATCTGGCCGGCAAGGAAGCTGTCTTTGACTGCACGGTGCAGGAAATCCACGAAGGTGTGGATGTTGCTGTGGATGACGAGTTTGCCAAGTCACTTGGCATGGAAGATCTCGGCACGCTCAAAGTTGCCGTCAGTGAGCAGCTTGGTCAGGAATACAATCGCCTGACCCGTGAACGTACCAAACGGCAGTTGCTCGACAAGCTTGCGGAGGGGCACGACTTCGATGTGCCGCCACGGATGGCTGATGACGAGTTCGATCAGATATGGAAGCAGATCGAACAGGCCAAAGAGCAGGACCAGCTCGATGAGGAAGATAAGTCCAAATCCGATGATGAGCTGCAGTCGACCTATCGCGAGATTGCGGCACGCCGCGTACGTTTGGGCCTGATCTTGTCCCATGTGGGCGAGAGCAATGAACTGACGGTCTCACAGGAAGAAGTGAACCGTGCGATCATGGAGCAGGCGCGGCAGATGCCGGGTCAGGAGCAGATGGTCATCGATTTCTATCGTGACAATCCGCAGGCCAGTGCGTCTCTGCAGGCCCCTATTTTCGAAGACAAGGTGGTCGACTTTATCCTTGAACTCGCAACTGTGACCGAACGTGAGATGTCACCTGAAGAGTTGAACAAGGAAATCGAAGCCGAGACAGCGGCAGCTGACGCCAAGTCGAGCGATAAGAAGCCAGCCAAGAAAAAGGCTGCTGCCAAGAAAGCGCCGGCCAAGAAGGATGCGGCGGACAAAAAGCCCGCAGCCAAGAAGGCCGCTGCGAAGAAACCCGCCGCCAAAAAGCCGGCTGCAAAAAAGCCAGCCGCGAAGAAAGATGACGCCAAAGGAAAAGACGCTTAGCCAAGACGTCACGTCGTGGTCTTGCACGGACTCGCTTTGAGCCTATTTGTTAGCAAGACACGGCCTTGGCCGTATTTCCGAAAGCCCGACCCGAGTACGGAGTAACCGAAGAAAATGCTGATCGACGATACACCGCGCATGAATTCGCTTGTCCCTATGGTCGTCGAACAGACGAACCGTGGCGAGCGGGCTTATGACATCTATTCGCGCCTTCTCAAGGAGCGTATTATTTTTCTGACCGGTCCGGTTGGCGATGAAGTGGCGAGCGTAATCTGTGCGCAGTTGCTGTTCCTTGAAGCCGAGAACCCGAACAAGGACATCAGCTTCTACATCAACTCACCGGGTGGCGTCGTAACATCGGGCCTCTCGATCTACGACACGATGCAATACATCCGACCCGATGTTTCGACGCTTTGTGTGGGGCAGGCGGCTTCGATGGGGTCGCTCTTGCTGGCTGGTGGTGCCAAGGGTAAGCGATTTGCATTGCCGAACGCACGCATCATGGTGCATCAGCCCTCTGGTGGTTTTCAGGGACAGGCGACGGATATTGAAATCCACGCACAGGAAATTCTGAAAATCAGAGCGCGACTGAATGAGATTTATGCCGAGCATACAGGGCAGCCGGTCGAGAAGATCGCCGACGCTCTCGAGCGAGACAAGTTCTACACAGCTCAGGAAGCGAAGGCTTTTGGGCTGATTGACGAAGTCGTTGAAAAGCGTCCGGCACTAGACGAAGGCGACGAGAGCAAGTAGTCCTGAAGGTCAAATTCGAGAATTTTTCGGGTTTGGCTTTTAACTAATTATTGATCGCTGGCCATTAGCTATTGTTCAATCGTATCTGTTAGTGATTCGCCCCGGTCCGGGCAGTTGTCAGACGTAACGCCCCAGCACGGGACAAAAAGTATATGAGCAAGTCCGGTAACGGTGATTCCAAGAACACCCTCTATTGCTCCTTTTGCGGCAAAAGCCAGCATGAGGTCCGCAAACTGATTGCAGGTCCGACCGTATTCATCTGTGATGAATGCGTTGAACTGTGCATGGACATCATTCGCGAAGAGCACAAGTCGACACTTGTGAAGTCGCGTGATGGCGTTCCGACACCAAAGGAAATCTGCGAAGTTCTTGATGATTATGTGATCGGGCAGGGACGGGCCAAGAAGGTCCTCTCCGTTGCGGTTCACAATCACTACAAACGTTTGAGCACCGGTGGTCCCAAAGGCAATGAAGTTGAAATTGCCAAATCGAACATCCTGCTCGTCGGTCCGACTGGTTGCGGCAAGACATTGCTGGCGCAGACGCTTGCGCGCATTCTCGATGTGCCGTTCACCATGGCAGATGCCACGACGCTAACCGAAGCCGGTTATGTCGGTGAGGATGTTGAGAATATCATTCTGAAACTCCTGCAGTCGGCCGATTACAATGTCGAACGCGCACAGCGCGGCATCGTTTATATCGATGAGGTCGACAAGATCAGCCGCAAATCCGACAACCCCTCCATCACGCGTGATGTGTCGGGTGAGGGTGTGCAGCAGGCGTTGTTGAAAATCATGGAAGGCACTGTTGCTTCGGTGCCGCCGCAAGGTGGTCGCAAGCATCCGCAGCAGGAATTTCTTCAGGTGGACACGACAAACATTCTGTTCATTGTTGGCGGTGCTTTTGCTGGTTTGGACAGGATTATCTCCAGTCGCGGGAAGGAAACCGCGATCGGTTTCGGTGCCGATGTTCAGAGCCCTGATGATCGCCTGACCGGAGAAATTCTCAGTGAAGTCGAGCCAGAGGATCTGCTCAAGTTTGGTCTTATTCCGGAATTCGTTGGTCGTCTGCCGGTAATCGCAACGTTGGGTGATCTTGATGAAGACGCCCTGGTTCAGATTTTGACCCAGCCAAAGAACGCGCTGATCAAGCAGTATCAGCGTCTGTTTGATATGGAAGGTGTCGAGCTGACCTTTGCGGAAGACTCTCTCATGGCAATCGCCAAGAAGGCGATTGCGCGCAAGACAGGTGCTCGTGGGTTGCGTTCGATCATGGAAAACATTCTTCTCGACACCATGTTTGACCTGCCCGGAATGGACGGTGTCGAAGAGGTCGTGATCAATGGCGAAGTCGTTGAAGGCAACGCGGCTCCGCTTCACATCTACGCGGACAAGCGCGAAGATGTTGGGACCAGCGCCTGACCCCATACTTCATCTTGTGGTTAACTTGCCTGAAGACAGCTTGATTTTCGGGTCGAGACGTCCCAATTATTGGGTTGTGGCGTGATTCTCGCGTCTGTCCTTTGCCTCCTACCCTGTAAACCCGTCTTCAAGGATTTACGGTTAACTTCCCTGCATTGATATCGCCAAGCCGGACTCAAATATGACTGACACTTCCAAAGGTACTTTGTTTCCCGTTCTGCCGTTGCGCGACATTGTCGTGTTTCCGCACATGATCGTGCCGCTTTTCGTCGGTCGCGAGAAATCCGTGCGTGCGCTCGAGGACGTGATGCAGGACGACAAGCAAATCCTGCTTGTAACGCAGAAAGATGCTGGTCAGGACGACCCGGGACCCGAAGACCTTTATACGGTCGGGACAATCGGGACGATCCTGCAGCTGCTCAAACTGCCCGACGGAACGGTGAAGGTTCTCGTTGAAGGAGGCGAGCGTGCGACCGTTATGGATTTCACGGACAAGGAAGAATTCTTCCAGGCGCATGCAGAGATGATCGTGGAAGAGGACGCTGATGAAAGCGAAACCGAAGCGCTGTCGCGTTCGGTGGTGACCCAGTTCGAGCAGTACATCAAGCTCAACAGGAAGGTGCCGCCTGAGGTTCTTGTGTCGATCAACCAGATCGAGGAGCCGAGTAAGCTGGCCGACACGGTCGCGTCCCACCTTTCGCTCAAGATTCCCGAGAAACAGGAGCTGCTCGAAGCAGACACTGTTCAGAAGCGTTTGGAGAAGATCTATAGCTTCATGGAAGGCGAGATCGGCGTTCTTCAGGTCGAAAAACGCATCCGCTCCCGGGTCAAGCGCCAGATGGAGAAGACCCAGCGCGAGTACTATCTGAACGAACAGCTCAAGGCGATCCAGAAGGAACTCGGTGAGACCGAAGACGGCCGCGACGAACTTCAGGAACTTGAAGACAAGATCAAGAAGACCAAGCTTCACAAGGAAGCACGCGAAAAGGCCAATCAGGAGCTCAAGAAGCTTCGGAATATGAGCCCAATGTCGGCAGAAGCGACGGTGGTTCGGAACTATCTCGACTGGATCCTGGCGATCCCGTGGAAAAAACGTTCCCGCGTGAAGAAAGACATTGTTGAGGCGCATGCCATTCTCGATGCCGACCATTACGGGCTCGACAAGGTGAAGGAACGCATCACCGAGTATCTGGCGGTGCAGCAGCGTATGCAGAAGATCAAGGGGCCGATCCTTTGCCTCGTTGGTCCTCCGGGTGTTGGCAAGACCTCGCTTGGCAAGTCTGTGGCGCGTGCCACCGGGCGCAAATTCGTGCGCATGTCACTGGGTGGCGTTCGAGACGAGGCAGAAATTCGTGGCCACCGGCGGACTTATATCGGCTCCATGCCGGGCAAGGTCCTTCAGGGCATGAAGAAGGCCGGGACATCCAATCCGCTCTTCCTGTTCGACGAAATCGACAAGCTGGGCGCTGACTACCGTGGTGATCCGTCTTCAGCACTGCTGGAGGTTCTCGACCCAGAGCAAAACAGCACCTTCCAGGACCACTATCTGGAAGTTGATTACGACCTTTCCGACGTGATGTTCGTGTGCACAGCCAACAGCATGCGTATGCCGCAGCCGTTGCTCGATCGTATGGAGATCATCCGTATCCCCGGATATACCGAGGATGAGAAGATCGAAATCGCCAAACGTCATTTGATTGCCAAACAGGTGTCAGAGAACGGCCTTAAGGATTCTGAATGGTCCATCTCGGATGCCGCGCTTCATGACCTGATCCGCTACTACACCCGGGAAGCCGGGGTTCGTGGTCTGGAACGCGAAATCGCGAATCTGGCGCGTAAGGCCGTCAAGGAGATTGAGGTCGAAGCTGACGTCGATTCCGTGAAGGTCACGGTCAAGAATCTCGACAAGTATGCCGGGATCCGGAAGTTCCGCTTCGGCGAAACAGAGGAAGAGGACATGATCGGCGTTGTGACCGGTCTTGCCTGGACTGAAGTGGGCGGCGAATTGCTGACGATTGAAGGCATTCTGGTACCCGGTAAGGGCAAAATGTCGATTACCGGCAAGCTCGGCGAGGTCATGCAGGAATCAGTTCAGGCCGCAAACGCTTATGTGCGCGCACGTGCGGTTGATTTCGGGATTGAGCCCCCCTTGTTTGAGCGGCGCGATATTCACATTCATGTCCCTGAAGGTGCCGTGCCGAAGGACGGCCCGTCAGCTGGCGTTGGCATGATTACATGCATGGTTTCGGTACTCACTCAGAATCCCATCCGCAAGGATGTGGCGATGACGGGTGAAATAACACTGCGTGGCCGGGTTCTGCCGATTGGTGGTCTCAAGGAGAAGCTTCTTGCGGCATTGCGCGGTGGTGTGAAGACCGTGATTATCCCGAAGGAGAATGAAAAGGACCTGGCGGATATTCCGGATAATGTGAAAAAGGGCCTTACAATTTATCCGGTTGCGACCGTGGATGAGGTCCTGCAGCACGCGTTGACGCAGCCCCTTGTCCCGATCGAGTGGGACGAGGCTGCACACGACTCGGCGCGCGTTTCAGGCACCGAAGACGGGTCGGAAGGCTCCGGTGTGGTCCGACATTAGGGTTGACGGCGAAACAAGTCCGATTCGTTCGGTCTAAATTGCCGAAAACCCCGGAAACCCGGGCCGTTTTGATTGACGGCTCGGAATCCTCCCACATACAGTCCCCCTACAGTTTGGTTTCGGGCGTAACGCCCAAGACAAGTTAATCCACCGAACCAACCCAAGAAGGGGGTCCAACGTGAACAAGAACGATCTCATTGCAGCCGTGGCTGATTCCGCCGAACTTTCCAAGGCCGACGCCGGCAAGGCCGTAGATAGTGTTCTCGAAAACATTACCGGTGCTCTGAAGGGCGGCAACGAAGTTCGTCTCGTCGGCTTCGGCACTTTCTCTGTCGCACAGCGCAAGGCAACCACTGGTCGTAACCCACAGACCGGCGCGACGATCCAGATCCCGGCATCCAAGCAGCCGAAGTTCAAGGCTGGTAAAGCGCTCAAGGACTCGGTCAACTAGACCCATCCAAATCACAGTACGTTCGGGCCGGCTCCATGTTGTGAAGCCGGCCCGTTTCGTTTTTGGGGGGCTATATCTCAGTAGGGCTGGCACTTGGCCCGTCATATGGGATAGAACGCCCCTGAAGGGCGGTTAGCTCAGCTGGCAGAGCATCTCGTTTACACCGAGAGGGTCGGCGGTTCGATCCCGTCACCGCCCACCATTTCCTTGTGATCTCGTATTGGCCGAAACCACCGCCGCCACCCGGCGGGATGGATGTGTGCCACTCCTAGGGTTGTTGTTGTTTCAGGGGCGAGAGATCGTTGGGAACAATGTCGACAACTTTCCCTGAGGCTTGCCACAGTAGGATCAAGAACTTATCTATTTCGGAACTGATCAATGGGTCCTGCGCGCCCGACAGCAACGAAAAGGTGTGACGATGACTATGACCCCGCTCGACGAAATGGGAACGCCGCTCTACTTCATCGCCGAGAACGCGGCTGAGGCCGGATTCGAGACACCACCCAACCCCCATGGGCAATCTTTGCGCACATGGGTTCGGGCGCTTGAAGGGGGGATGCAGAAGGAAGCGCTGGTGGTTTCAGCTGCGACCGGCACGGCCTGGCGTTTCGCCTGTGACGAAGGTGCCCATCTTGGTGGTTTCAACAAGGCGCCCAATCCTCTGACCTATCTCAGCGCGGGCATGATTGCGTCTTATATGAACGAGATCACGGCGCTGGCCGCACAGCGGAATATCAATCTCGGCAATCTCGAACTGGTGCTGAAAAATTTCTATAACCGCGAAGGCGACTTCCGGAAGGGCACCATGATGAGCGGCGCCATGGGGCCGGAGCTGACTGTGCACTGTGATGCTGATTGTGATGATCAGGCCCTCAACACGCTTCTCTATGAGGCAGTGGCTGCTTCCCCGCTCAATGGTCTGGCGCGCGGTTCACACCCGAGCTTGTTTGTCCTCGTGCACAACGGCAAGGAAGTGGCTCCCGAACAGGTCACGCCACTGGATGCGGAACCCTTTGCCGATCCAGGTGACAATTTCCCCAAGCTCAAGCGTCTGGCCGACAGTCCGGCGGTTGATGATCTGATCACTATGATGGTCGATGAGGATACAGCCCGAGAGGCCCATGCCGGGCTTGAATTTGTTGATGCGCCCAAGCTACCCGAAGGCCAGCAGTTGCTGCATATGCACACCCGCTGCGTGCTTCGCCCGGACGGTGTGAAGGAAATTTTCAAGGAGCAGTACACTCCGGTCGCCCCGAGTTGGCGCTTCCTGTCTTCAGAAGATGGTCGTGCGCCGGATGCCGCATCACTGATCTCCGCCGGGATCGGCCTGTGCTTCATGACCCAGTTGGGGCGCTTCTCGCACATGGCAAAGCTGCCGCTTGAAGGCTATCGCGTCATTCAGGATACGCACTTCTCGCTTGGCGGTGCCTCGGGTGGCACGGGCAAGGCCGGTGAGGCCATGCCGGTTGAAACCCATGTCTACCTCGACACTGGTACGGACGACGAGACGGCACAGCAGATTCTTGGCGTCGCGGAGCGCACCTGCTTCCTGCACGCCTTCTGCCGCGACGACATCAAGGCAAAGGTGCGGGCAGCAAAAGACGCCAAGGCGGCCTAGCGCGACTTACGCTGCAGCGATCTCGAAGTCCGGGGTTTCCAACTCCGGAACAACCTTCTCCATGAACAGCTGCATTTCTTCGAGCAGCTCATCCTTGGGTTGCTGGGCCCAGTGCCAGATCAGGGTGATGTATTCGCAGGGGATGCGGGCGTAGATTTCCTGCCAGTCCCGGATGGCGTTATCGACCGTGCCGCCCAGAATGAACTTGTGCTCCTTCATGGCATTGAAGGCCGCGTCGGCATCGTGGTTGACCGGGTCGACATTGTGGTTGCCGAACACGCTGTAGAAATTCTTGAAGATGTCCAGATCGTAGTCGCGCAGCTTCCGGTCGAAATCATCCGCTGATTTACCTATCCGTGTGTGCCGCACGATGTTCTGGTTCTGACCGAACTGCACCGGCCGCCCATGCTTGGCGCATTCTTCGACATAGACTTGCGCCAACTCGACAACGCCGTCGGTCGGGTTGAAGTAGCTTGGTCGGAAACCGTGCTTGGCGGCGAATTCGATCGTCGCACGCGAGCGCGCCACGGCCACGAAGCAGGGTGGGTGTGGCTGCTGCAGTGGCTTGGGGACGACACTGATGCGACGCAGCGTGCCGTTCTCATCGACCTCGCCTTCGGCGCCAGCCTCGCGGGCAATCTCATACCCTTCATAGCCCTCGATCCCCGTTTCGTGGGGGAAGGGGGCCTGATAGAACTGGCCGTTGAGCTCAACGGAATCCTTGGTCCAGCAGTCGAGAACCATCTCGACGCGTTCTTCGAAAATTTCGCGGTTCTTCAGATCATTGGCGCCGCCATCGGATATGGTGGCAACAGCACCTGAAGACTGTCCCAGAATGTTGGCCCAGCGTGACTGGTAGCCACGGGCAAACCCGACGAAGTATTTGCCGTGGGTCAGGTGATCGATGATCGCAGTTTCTTCGGCGACGCGGATCGGATCCTGAGTGGCCATCACATAACCAAATGCCCCCAGATGCAGGTTCTTCACCTGGCTAGCCCAGTGGGCATTCAGGATGCCGGGGTTCGGTCCGACCTCGTAGCCCTCCGAATGCAGGTGATGTTCGATGGTGGACATGCCCCAGACACCCATCTGGTCGGCAGCCTGAATGATCTCGGACCATTCATGGACGATTTTGTAATAGAGCTCTGAATCCCTCCCGATCGGGCGCTTGGCGCGGCGATCGTGTTCGTCTTTGGCTGGAAAAACCGGATAGAGTTGAACGATGACCTTTGGTTTGCCCATGATGCTTCTCCCTGCAATGCGCGGTTTGTGCGCTGTTCTTGTTGAATACGGTTGCACGATTGTTTGCCGGTGGCCAGCCGTCGCACGTTACCGGTTCAATGCGGTATCATCGAAACCAGCAGGTTCAAGACAAGAACAGAAATCAGGAAATTCCCATGGCGCTGCACCCGCAAGTCGTTGATTTGATCCGCCGGGCAAAAGAAGCCGGTGTCCGTCCGACCCATGAATTGAGCCCGCAGGAAGCGCGGGCGCAGATGGAACAGATGTCGAAGATACGCGACCAGGACCGGACAGCAGTCGGGGCCATTGAAGACCGCGTGATCCCGGGACCTGCCGGTGACGTCCCGGTCCGTATTTACACACCAACGGGGCAATCGGATGGAAAGCTGCCCGCGTTGATGTTCTTCCATGGGGGTGGTCATGTTGTCGGTAGCCTTGATTCCCATGATCTCGTAGCGCGCAATCTGTGCATGGGCGGTGAATGCGTTGTGGTTTCGGTGGACTACCGGATGGGGCCAGAGCACCCGTTTCCCGCCGCACCGGAAGATTGCTTCGCAGCGACCCGTTGGGTCTGTGTGAATGCAGATGAACTGGGAATTGACCCCACGCGTGTGGCTGTGTCTGGCGACAGTGCTGGCGGAAACCTGGCTGCGGTTGTGGCGTTGATGGCACGTGATGCCTCGGGACCGGAGCTTTGCTTTCAGCTGTTGGTTTATCCGGTCGCTGATTATGCGTTCGATACGGCGTCCTATTCGAAATGGGCGGAAGGCGCGGGAATCCTCACGGCAGCTGGCATGAAATGGTTCCGTGATCATTATCTTGCACGTCCGGAGGACGGACTGGACTGGCGTGCGGCGCCGTTGCGCGCGAAAAATCTGTCGGACCTGCCGCCCGCGCTGGTAATTACCGCTGAATGCGATGTCTTGCATGATGAGGGAGTTCTGTATGCGGAGGCGCTGGCCGCAGCTGGCGTTGCCGTTGAACACCGCGATTATCCCGGGATGATGCATGGTTTCTTCTCGTTTGCGCCGGTGATCGACGATGGCGCGGCGGCGCAAGCTTTTGCAGCGGAACGATTGCGTTCAATTTTTCAGGCTTGATCCGCGATATTCGCGTCGGATTGCTTGACAGGGCCGGGGTGCGGCTAGTACATCCCGGCTTCGGTTTGGGGGTGTAGCTCAGTTGGTTAGAGCGCCGGCCTGTCACGCCGGAGGCCGCGGGTTCGAGTCCCGTCACTCCCGCCACCGAACCGAACAAAATATTGAAACGCATGCGGCCCCCATCTGGGGCCGTTTGTGTTTATCTGGGTTGATCTTTCGCCTGTTCATTTTTGCTTAGTATTGAGCCGCGACAATGTGCGCGGACCTTGCCGGTGTGCCTTGCCAAGGCCTCGTGCGCTGGTGTAAGGCTGGCCTCAGGAAATGACCGGGTTTCCGCAGCACGGGGGGTGCTTGTCGGAGGCCAGTCGCCGAAAGCGAATACGGGGCAAATACAGGGCGTTATCGATGGAAGAACTGCTCCTCGAATACCTGCCGATATTGATCTTTCTCGGCCTTGCGTCCGGGTTGTCGATTGCTATGGTTTTGGCGTCGGTGATCATTGGTGCGCGCAAGCCTGACCCGGAAAAGAACTCGGCTTATGAGTGTGGCTTCGACGCCTTTGATGACGCGCGCATGAAGTTCGATGTGCGATTTTATCTCGTTGCCATTCTCTTCATCATTTTCGACCTTGAGGTCGCCTTCCTCTTCCCCTGGGCCATCAGCCTTTCGGAAATTGGGGTCTTCGGGTTTTGGTCCATGATCGTCTTCCTCGGAATTCTGACGGTCGGTTTCATCTACGAGTGGCGCAAAGGAGCTCTCGAATGGGAATAACCGTTCGCGATCCCGCAGACGCGGTCTTCCACCCTGGTTCCGATCAGGACGCTGCCATTCAGGCGGTGACCGACGAGTTGACGGACAAGGGCTTTGTCATCGCCAATATGGACAAGCTGGTGAACTGGGCCCGGACCGGATCGCTTTGGCCGATGACCTTTGGGCTGGCCTGTTGTGCGGTTGAGATGATGCATACGGCAGCATCGCGCTATGACATGGACCGCTTTGGTTTTCTGTTCCGCCCAAGCCCGCGCCAGTCTGACGTCATGATCGTTGCGGGTACGCTGACCAACAAGATGGCCCCGGCCTTGCGCAAGGTCTATGACCAGATGCCAGAGCCTCGCTGGGTGATCTCCATGGGATCCTGCGCGAATGGCGGCGGTTATTATCATTACTCATACTCGGTCGTGCGCGGTTGCGACCGGATCGTACCGGTCGACATATATGTCCCCGGTTGTCCGCCGACAGCGGAAGCGTTGCTGTATGGAATTATGCAGCTTCAGCGCAAGATCCGGCGTACCGGAACGATCGCTCGCTAAGTCAGCCCAAGGTAGAGATAGACGGAACCCGGCATGGATGAAGCGCTCAACGACCTCGGTGTGTATATCGCCGCTGCGCTGCCGCAGGATGTAATCGATACGACGGTTGCAAACGGCGAGCTTGTTGTGCACGCGCGCATGCCCACGGTCGCCAAATTACTGACGTTTCTGCGCGACGACAGCAATTGCCTGTTCAAGGTGCTGCTGGATATCACCGCGGTTGATCGCCCGGAGCGAGAAGAGCGGTTTGAGGTTGTCTACATTCTGCTTTCGCTCAGCCAGAACCAGCGCATCAAGGTGAAGATCTCCGTCGGCGAGGATGTTGCCGTGCCAACGGCGTCCAAAGTATTCAGCGCGGCCAACTGGAGCGAGCGCGAGACCTGGGACATGTACGGGATTTATTTTTCCGATCACCCCGATCTGCGACGCATCCTGACCGACTACGGCTTTGAAGGGCATCCGCTTCGCAAGGATTTCCCGCTGACCGGCCGGGTCGAAGTTCGCTATGACGAGACCCAGAAGCGCGTTGTCTATGATCCGGTCAAGCTGACCCAGGATTTCCGCAGCTTTGACTTCCTCAGCCCGTGGGAGGGGATGACCGATGTCCTGCCGGGGGACGAGAAAGCCACCGCAGATGAGGAAGAGGAGGGTGAGGGCGCCTGATGTCTGAAGTCGCGATCAAAAACCTCACTCTGAACTTTGGCCCGCAGCATCCTGCCGCGCATGGTGTTTTGCGCCTTGTGCTGGAGATGGATGGTGAAGTCGTTGAACGCGCTGATCCGCATATCGGGTTGTTGCACCGCGGCACCGAAAAGCTGATCGAATATAAGACCTATCTGCAGGCCGTGCCCTATTTCGACCGACTCGATTACGTCTCTCCCATGTGTCAGGAGCACGCTTATGCGCTGGCCGTTGAGAGGTTGCTGGGCATCGAGGTGCCAGAGCGTGGTCAGTATATCCGGGTTCTGTTTTCCGAGATCACACGTATCCTGAATCACATCATGAACCTGACAACCTACGCACTTGATGTTGGCGCGATGACGCCGCTCTTGTGGGGGTTTGAGGAACGCGAACGCATGATGGAGTTCTACGAGCGTGTCTCGGGTGCGCGTCTACATGCCGCGTATTTCCGTCCCGGTGGCGTGCATCAGGATTTGCCTCCGGGTCTGGTCGAGGACATCTACGATTTCTGCGAGACCTATCCGAAGTTTCTCGACGATATGGAAACGCTGCTGACCGAAAACCGAATTTTCAAGCAGCGCACCGTCGATATCGGCGTGTTCACAGCCGAAGAGGCAATGGACTGGGGCATGACGGGGCCGATGCTTCGCGCTTCGGGCGTGCCATGGGATCTTCGTAAATCGCAACCTTACGATGTGTATGACCGCATGGACTTTGATGTCCCTGTCGGCAAGACCGGGGATTGCTACGCGCGTTATCTGATCCGCGTTGAAGAAATGCGTCAGAGCCTGCGGATTATCAAACAGTGTCTCGACGAATTGCCCGATGGCCCTGTGATGACACAGAATCACAAGCTGACCCCGCCGCGTCGTAGGGAGATGAAGCATTCGATGGAAGCATTGATCCATCACTTCAAGCTCTACACTGAGGGTTATCACGTGCCCGCAGGTGAGACCTACACCGCCGTTGAGGCGCCCAAAGGCGAGTTTGGTGTCTATGTCGTTGCTGACGGGACCAACCGACCCTACAAGTGCAAAATTCGGGCGCCGGGATTTGCGTTCATGCAGGCGCTCGCGCCGCTGAGCAAGGGCCACATGCTGGCTGACGTGCCTGCCATTATAGGCAGTATGGATATCGTCTTTGGAGAGGTGGACCGGTGAGCGAAACCTTCGCATTCAATGCCGAGTATGAGGCGCGTGCGCAAACCATCATCGGGCGTTATCCCGAGGGGCGTCAGCAGAGTGCGGTGATCCCGTTGCTCGATCTGGCGCAGCGCCAGGCTGGTGGTTGGTTGCCGACAGAAGTGCTCGAATATGTGGCCTCCTATCTGGGGATGCCAAAAATCCGAGTGCTTGAAGTCGCGAGCTTCTACTCGATGTTCAATCTTGAGCCGGTCGGAAAGAACTTCGTCCAGCTGTGCCGCACAACGCCCTGCTGGCTGCGTGGATCGGATGATCTGCGCGCCGCCGCCAAGGATGTGACCGGATGCGGGCTGGGGGAGACCAGCGATGACGGCCTGTTTACTGTTGTTGAGGTCGAGTGCCTGGGTGCGTGCTGTAACGCGCCGATGGTCCAGATCAACGACGATTACTTCGAAGATTTGACGGCCGAAAGTTTCAAGGCAGTGCTCGAGGCGCTCAAGCGCGGCGAAACGCCGGAGACCGGTTCGAAAGTTGGTCGTAAAGGATCTGAGCCTGAAGGCGGGTTCACAACATTGACGGCGGAGGGTGCATAATGTTGCGTGACGAAGATCGCATCTTCCAAAATCTTTACGGTCAGGATGATTGGGGCCTTGAAGGTGCCCGACGTCGGGGTATCTGGGACAACACCAAAGCCTTGCTCGAAATGGGCCGCGAAAAGCTGGTTGAAGAAGTCAAGGCCTCTGGCCTGCGTGGTCGTGGTGGTGCGGGGTTCCCGACCGGCGTGAAATGGTCATTTATGCCGCCAGAGGAGCGTCGCGACGGACGCCCGCATTATCTGGTGGTCAATGCGGATGAGTCAGAGCCGGGGACGTGTAAAGACCGGGAAATTCTGCGTTACGATCCGCACACTTTAGTGGAAGGTTGTCTTGTCGGCGGTTTCGCCATGGGTGCCAATGCCGCCTATATCTATGTTCGCGGCGAATTCTTCTCGGAAGCCTCAAACATGCAGGCTGCGATCGATCAGGCCTATGAAGCTGGTCTTATCGGAAAGAATGCCTGCGGGTCGGGTTGGGACTTTGATGTCTACCTGCATCGCGGTGCGGGTGCCTATATCTGTGGCGAAGAAACGGCACTGCTTGAAAGTTTGGAAGGCAAAAAGGGGCAACCGCGTCTCAAACCGCCGTTTCCTGCCGCCTGTGGGCTCTATGGGTGTCCGACAACCGTGAACAACGTTGAAACGGTTGCTGTTGTGCCGACGATTCTGCGTCGCGGTGCGGGTTGGTTCGCCGGCTTTGGTCGTGAGAACAACACCGGTACCAAGATTTTCTCGATCTCCGGGCACGTGAACAATCCGTGCAACGTGGAAGAGGAGATGAGTATTCCGCTGAAGGAGCTCATTGAGAAACACGCAGGCGGCGTTCGCGGCGGATGGGACAATCTGCTCGCAGTGATCCCTGGTGGTTCGTCAACGCCGTGTCTGTCCAAGAACATCTGCGACAGCATTCTGATGGATTTCGACTCTCTGCGCGAACACAACACCGGACTTGGTACTGCGGCTGTGATCGTCATGGACAAGTCGACGGATATCGTCGAAGCAATCGCACGTCTGAGCCACTTCTATCGTCATGAGAGTTGTGGCCAGTGCACCCCATGTCGTGAGGGCATGGGCTGGGTCTATCGCGTCATGAACCGGATGGTGACAGGCGATGCCGAGATCGAAGAAATCGATATGCTCTGGGATGTTACCAAGCAGATTGAGGGCCACACGATTTGTGCGCTTGCCGATGGCGGTGTCTGGCCTGTCCAGGGGCTGATCCGGCATTTCCGTCCGGAGATGGAACGACGGATTAATGAACGCAAGGGCGTCACGCCCGCGCAGGCTGCGGAATAGGGGAGCGACGATGCCAAACGTAACGATTGACGGCACCGAAATCGAAGTCCCCGCCGGGATTACCGTTTTGCAGGCCTGTGAAATGGCGGGCGTTGAGATTCCGCGCTTCTGTTATCACGAACGCCTTTCGGTCGCGGGCAATTGCCGTATGTGTCTGGTCGAGGTCGCGCCCGGACCACCAAAACCGGCGGCTTCCTGTGCGCTGCCTGTCGCAGATGGCATGGCGATCAAGACCGATTCCGAGATGGTGAAAAAGGCGCGCAACGGCGTCATGGAATTTCTTCTGATCAATCATCCTCTCGATTGTCCGATTTGTGATCAGGGCGGCGAGTGCGATTTGCAGGATCAGGCGATGGCCTATGGCCGCGACGGTTCCCGCTTTGAGGAGAACAAGCGCGCGGTCAAGGACAAGCATATGGGTCCTCTGGTCAAAACGATCATGACCCGTTGTATTCATTGCACCCGCTGCGTCCGTTTTGCGACGGAAGTTGCCGGTGTTCCCGAACTTGGCATGCTGGGCCGTGGTGAACACGCCGAGATCACGACTTATCTCGAGAAGTCTCTGGATTCAGAACTCAGCGCCAATGTGATTGACCTTTGTCCGGTCGGTGCCCTGACATCCAAGCCCTATGCATTCGTGTCCCGCCCTTGGGAATTGGCCAAGACCGAGTCCATTGATGTTCTTGATGCGGTGGGCGCGGCAATCCGTGTGGATGCCCGACAGACAGAAGTCCTGCGTGTTCTGCCGCGGTTGAATGAGGACGTGAACGAGGAGTGGCTCGCCGACAAGTCACGTTATGCCTGCGATGGCCTGATGCGTCAGCGTCTCGACCGTCCGTATCTTCGTGAAAACGGAAAATTGCGCGAAGCCAGTTGGGACGAAGCCTTCGGTGCGATTGCGGCCAAGGTTAAAGGCACGTCAGCTGATCGGGTTGCGGCGATTGCCGGCGATCTGTGTGACACCGAATCCATGTTTGCTCTTCAGCAGATGATGGGCGCTCTCGGGTCGGCGAATATTGATTGCCGCCAGGACGGAGCAAAGATTGCGGGTCCGCGTGGATCCTATGTAATGAACACTGGCATTGCCGCACTGGAAAATGCGGATGCCATTTTGCTGGTCGGCACCAATCCGCGTTGGGAAGCACCCTTGGTCAATACGCGTTTGCGTAAGGCCTGGTTGCATGGCGGCGCGCGCGTTGGCGTTGTCGGACCGCAAACCGATCTGAGCTATGCCACGGAGTATCTGGGCGCGGGTCCAGAAACACTTTCAGCGATTGCCGATGGTAGCCATGAGTTTGCGAGCGTCCTGAAAGACGCAGAACGTCCGGTTGTGATTGTCGGGATGGGTGCGTTGGCCCGGGATGACGGTGATGCAGTTCTGGGTACGGTTCGCAAGCTGGTTGAAAGCTGCAATGTGGTGCGTGACGATTGGAATGGCTTCAACGTTCTGCATACGGCTGCAGCGCGTGTGGGCGGCCTCGATCTCGGGTTCGTCCCGGGTGAGGGTGGTCGCAGCACGAATGCCATTCTCGACGGTGCCGCTGCGGGCGAGGTTGACGTTGTTTATCTGCTCGGGGCCGACGAGATCGATACCGCGAAGCTGGAGAAGGCTTTCGTTGTCTACCAGGGGCATCATGGAGATGCCGGTGCACATTGCGCCGATGTGATCCTGCCGGGTTTGGCTTACACCGAAAAGAACGGCACTTATGTGAATACCGAAGGCCGGGTTCAGCTCGCACGTCAGGCCGTCCAGCCGCCCGGCGATGCCCGTGAAGACTGGTCGATCATTCGCGCGCTGTCGGATGTACTGGATGCTGGTCTCGATTATGTGACCTTGGGTGATGTTCGCACTGCGATGTCGGCTGCCAACCCGGTGTTTGATCAGGTGGATGTGGCGTCAATTGCGGAATGGGGCGCGTTTGGCTCGGATGGAGCAATGAATGCCGCGCCATTCGAGAGCCCCGTGACCAATTATTATATGACCGACCCGATCAGTCGGGCCTCCGAGACCATGGCGGAATGCACGCGTGAATTCGTGAACGCCAATGGTGAAAGGACCGGCACCGATGGTTGATTTCTGGTGGTCCTATGCATGGCCGACACTCTGGATCGTGATCCAGATTCTGTTCCTTGTCGTTCCGTTGCTGATTGTCGTGGCCTATCTGACTTATGCCGAACGCAAGGTCATCGGCCTGATGCAGCTGCGGATGGGGCCCAACGTGGTTGGGCCGTTCGGTCTGCTTCAGCCGTTTGCCGATGCTCTGAAGCTTATGACCAAGGAGCTCATCATCCCGACCGGCGCGAACCGCGTCGTGTTCCTGATGGCTCCGATGTTGACCTTTGTCCTGGCGATGGTCGGATGGGCTGTGATCCCGGTCAGTGAAGGCTGGGTAATCTCCGATATCAATGTTGGTGTGCTTTACCTGTTTGCGATCAGTTCGCTGGGCGTCTACGGCATCATCATGGCCGGCTGGGCCTCGAACTCGAAGTATCCGTTTCTGGGCGCGCTGCGCTCGGCGGCGCAGATGGTGTCTTATGAAGTCTCCATTGGATTTGTCATCATCACCGTGTTGCTCGCGGTTGGTTCGCTGAACCTGACCGATATCGTGTTGGCGCAGAAGAATCTCTGGTTCTTTATTCCGCTCCTGCCGATGTTCATTGTCTTTGTGATTTCTGCACTCGCTGAGACCAATCGGGCGCCGTTTGATCTTCCAGAAGCCGAGGCGGAACTGGTGACGGGCTACAATGTCGAATATTCGGCGATGGCCTTCGCACTCTTCTTCCTCGGAGAATACGCGAACATGGTCCTGATGAGCGGGATGACCGTCATCCTGTTCCTGGGGGGCTGGTTGCCGCCATTCGATATCGCGATCCTGAACTGGATCCCGGGCGTTGTGTGGTTCTCCCTCAAGGTTTCCCTGATCTTGTTTGTCTTCCTCTGGGTACGCGCGACGCTGCCGCGTTATCGTTACGACCAGTTGATGCGTCTCGGTTGGAAGGTATTTCTGCCACTTTCCCTCGGCTGGGTCGTTATCACCGCCGGTGCCATTGTCCTGTTCGGCTGGTACCCCGGAATTGTGAATTAGGCGCGGAGAGGATACGGATATGGCATTGCTCGACCGCACCGCACGCTCGCTTCTCCTGCTGGAGATTGCATCGGGTATGTGGCTGACCCTGAAATACTTTTTCAAGGCAAAGGTCACGATCAATTACCCCTATGAGAAAGGCCCGATCAGCCCGCGCTTCCGGGGTGAACATGCCTTGCGTCGTTATCCGAACGGGGAAGAGCGGTGCATTGCCTGCAAATTGTGTGAAGCGATTTGCCCAGCTCAGGCCATTACGATCGAAGCCGAGCCCCGCGAAGACAATTCGCGGCGCACCACGCGTTACGATATCGATATGACGAAGTGCATTTATTGCGGCTTCTGTCAGGAAGCATGTCCGGTGGATGCCATCGTCGAAGGGCCAAACTTTGAGTTTGCAACCGAAACCCGCGAAGAGCTGATGTACGACAAGGACAAGCTTTTGTTGAACGGTGATCGCTGGGAATCCGAAATCGCAATGGCGCTCGCCGCCGATGCGCCATATCGCTAGGCCGACCGGGGGGATTTGACATGATTATTCAAGCTCTTGCTTTCTATCTCTTCGCCGCTGTCGCTGTTGCATCTGGCGTGATGGTGATTTCGGCACGCAATCCGGTGCATTCGGTGTTGTTTCTGATCCTGGCTTTTTTCAATTCCGCGGGATTGTTCATCCTGATCGGCGCCGAGTTCCTCGCGATGATCCTTGTCGTGGTATATGTGGGCGCGGTTGCGGTGCTGTTCCTGTTCGTCGTTATGATGCTCGACATCAACTTCGCGGAAATGCGGGAAGGGTTCCTCCAGTATCTGCCCATCGGCGCGCTGATCGGGATCATTCTGGCTGCTGAACTTATTCTCGTGTTTGGAAGCTGGGTGGTTTCTCCGGAAGCTGCGCAGGTCTTGACGGCACCAGCATTGCCTGCCGGCGACCTGACCAACACCCATGCGCTCGGCAACATTATCTATACCGAGTACATTTACTTGTTTCAGTCAGCTGGTCTGGTTCTTCTCGTCGCCATGATTGGCGCGATTGTCCTGACCCTGCGCCACCGTCCGGATGTCCGTCGTCAGAAGATCAGTGATCAGGTTGAGCGCAAGCGCGAAGATGTGATCGAGATTCGCGACATTCCGACAGGGAGTGGTGTGTGATGCTCGAAATCGGCCTTGCTCATTACCTGACCGTCAGCGCGATCCTTTTTACGCTGGGCATCTTTGGCATTTTTCTAAATCGGAAGAACGTCATCATTATCCTGATGTCGATCGAACTGATGTTGCTCTCGGTCAACATCAACTTCATCGCATTCTCTGCGCATCTTGGCGATCTGGTGGGTCAGGTGTTTGCGTTGTTCGTTCTGACCGTTGCCGCTGCTGAAGCTGCGATCGGCCTGGCGATCCTTGTCGTCTACTTCCGTAACCGCGGTTCTATCGCGGTGGAAGACATCAACATGATGAAGGGCTAAGCGGGATATGATCGAACTTGCGATCTTTCTGCCGCTGATTGGCGGTGTTATTGCCGGTGTGTTTGGCACCCGTATGGGCGACCGGGCTTCGCAGCTTGTCACCACGGTGCCTATGCTGATAGCTGCCACCTTGTCCTGTTATCTGCTCTGGGATGTTGGTCTGCAGGGCAACGAACGGACCATCCAATTGTTCACCTGGATTGATTCGGGGACCTTGGAGCTGAACTGGGCGCTGCGTTTCGACACGCTGACTGCGGTTATGGTTTTCGTGGTCAACGTCGTGTCATCGATGGTTCATGTCTATTCGATTGGCTACATGTCTCATGACGCGCACAAGCCGCGGTTCATGGCGTATCTGAGCCTTTTCACCTTCTTCATGCTTTCGCTGGTTACCGCCGATAACTTCGTCCAGATGTTCTTCGGTTGGGAAGGTGTCGGCTTGATGTCCTATCTGCTGATCGGCTTCTGGCATGACCGGCCATCTGCCAATGCCGCGGCGATCAAGGCATTCGTGGTCAACCGCGTTGGCGACTTCGGGTTCATGCTCGGCATCCTTGGCGTGTTCTTTGTCTTTGGTACGCTCGACTTCGATGCCGTGTTCAAGGCCGTACCGGATGTTGCCGGTCAGTCCTTTGAATTCCTGGGTATGGATGTCGATATTCTGACGACGATTTGTCTGCTTCTGTTCATCGGCGCCATGGGCAAGTCGGCGCAGATTGGTCTTCACACATGGCTGCCTGATGCCATGGAGGGCCCAACGCCGGTTTCAGCTCTCATTCATGCGGCTACGATGGTCACCGCGGGCGTGTTCATGGTGGCCCGGCTTTCACCGATGTTTGAGTTTGCGCCGATCGCGCTGTCAGTGGTGGTGCTCATAGGTGGCACAACAGCCTTCTTTGCCGCGACCATCGGCCTGACCCAGCACGATATTAAACGCGTGATCGCCTATTCGACCTGTTCACAGCTCGGCTACATGTTTTTTGCACTGGGTGTGGGCGCTTACCCGGCAGCGATTTTTCATCTGATGACCCATGCCTTCTTCAAGGCCTTGCTCTTCCTGGGGGCGGGCAGCGTGATTCACGGGATGGATGACGAGCAGGACATGCGCAAGATGGGTGGTCTGTTCTCCAAGATGAAGGTGACTGCAGTTCTTATGTGGATCGGCAGCCTGGCATTGGCGGGTGTGCCGTTCTTTGCCGGGTTCTACTCGAAGGATATGATCCTCGAATCCGCATTTGCGGCGCATACCGGACTGGGCATGTATGCCTTCTGGGCGGGTATTGCTGCGGCTCTGATGACCGCGTTCTATTCCTGGCGACTGCTGTTCCTGACCTTCCATGGACGTACGCGCGCGGATGATCATACCTTTGACCACGCTCATGAATCGCCGCCCGTCATGATTGCGCCGTTGCTGGTGCTTGCACTTGGTGCAGTGTTCTCAGGCTATCTCGCCAAGGAATACTTCGTCGGTCATGACATGAACGAATTCTGGGGTGGGTCTATCCTGATGCTTCACAACATCATTGAGGAAGCCCATCACGTGCCATTCTGGGTCAAGAAGCTCCCGATCCTTGTTGGTGTCATCGGCATTTTCGCGGCCTTCGTGATGTACATCCTGAAACCGAACTGGCCGGCAGCTTTCGTGGCTCGCATTCGTCCCGTGCACACCTTTGTTTACAATAAGTGGTTCTTTGACGAACTTTATGACCGCGTGTTCGTGCGCCCTTCATTTGTTCTGGGACGCGGGCTCTGGAAATCAGGCGATGGTGCGGTTATCGACGGGGTTGGCCCCGACGGGATTGCTGCGGCGACCCGAAATCTGGCCGGACGCGCCAGCCGACTTCAGTCGGGTTTTGTTTATCACTATGCCTTTGCGATGCTGATCGGGCTGGTCCTTCTTGCGACCTGGTTCCTGTTCGGGTTCTTCCGGTAGGGCCGCGCTATGGATTCATTCCCCATTCTCTCCCTGATCACGTTCCTGCCGCTCGTCGGCGTGGCGTTCATTCTTCTGATCCGTGGCGACGAGTTCACCGTGGCGCGGAACGCGCGTTGGGCGGCACTCTGGACGTCTCTGGCGACCTTCGTGATCAGTCTTCTGCTGTGGTTCAACTTCGACAAATCAACGGCGGACTTCCAGTTCGTCGAGAGGTTCGAATGGCTGCCCAGTCTCAACATCTCCTATCACATGGGGATCGACGGCATTTCGCTCTTCTTCGTGATCCTGTCGACCTTCCTGACACCGATCTGTGTGTTGTCTTCGTGGAAAGCCATCTCAAGTCGTGTGAAGGAATACATGATCGCGTTTCTCGTCCTCGAGACGATGATGATCGGGACCTTTGCGGCCCTCGACTTCGTGATGTTCTACATCTTCTTCGAAGCGGTCCTGATCCCGATGTTCATCATCATCGGTGTCTGGGGGGGGGCACGTCGTGTCTACGCGGCCTTCAAGTTCTTCCTCTACACACTCGCCGGTTCGGTTTTGTTGTTGGCTGCACTGCTGACCCTGTATTTCGAGGTAGGCACCACCGATATCCCGACACTCATTGCCTATGCCGTGCCGCCGGAAATGCAGACATGGCTGTGGCTGGCATTCTTTGCGTCCTTTGCCGTCAAAATGCCGATGTGGCCGGTCCACACATGGCTCCCGGATGCCCATGTTGAGGCACCCACGGCCGGTTCGGTAATCCTCGCCGGTGTGTTGCTGAAAATGGGTGGCTACGGCTTCCTGCGGTTCTCACTTCCGATGTTGCCGATTGCATCCGACCTGTTTGTGCCTCTGGTCTACACATTGTCGGTTATTGCGATCATTTACACCTCGCTGGTGGCGCTGGCGCAGGAGGACATGAAAAAGCTGATCGCTTACTCGTCCGTGGCGCATATGGGTTTCGTGACCATTGGTATCTTTACGGCGACGCAGCAGGGTATCGATGGCGCGCTCTTCCAGATGCTGAGCCACGGGGTCATCTCCGCCGCGCTCTTCCTGTGCGTCGGCGTGGTTTACGATCGTGAGCACAGCCGCGAGATTGCCCATTATGGCGGGTTGGTCGAACGCATGCCGCGGTTTGCCTTCGTCTTTATGGTGTTCATGCTCGGTTCGATCGGATTGCCGGGGACGAGTGGGTTCGTCGGCGAATTCCTTATTCTTGTCGGAGCATTCCAGGACAATACCTGGGTGGCCTTTTTGGCATCAACGGGCGTGATCCTTGGTGCCGCCTACATGCTCTATCTGTATCGGCGTGTCATTTTCGGCAAGCTGGACAAGGAGCATCTCAAGCAGATTATGGATCTGGAGCCCCGGGAGATCGCGATTTTTGCACCGTTGATCGTGCTGGTGATCTGGATGGGTATTTGGCCAGATCCATTCCTGAGTGTTTTTGACGCAACAGTTTCGAACCTGTTGCAGAACTATCAATCGGCGCTTGTGTTGGGCGATCCGTTGAACGTGGCCGGTCGTTAGGCGAGGGACTGATTATGGATATCGTTTCAGATATTGCCGTTATCCGGCCTGAGCTCTTTGTCGCGATTGCCGGCATGGTCATGCTGATGTTCGGCGCGTTTCGCGGCGAGAGTTCGACCAAGTTTATCTACTGGCTTGGTGTCGGTGTTCTGGTCGTTGCGGGTGTTTTGGTGCAGGCTGGCCCGACGGGGACATCGCTGGCGTTCAACGCGCAGTTCGTGGTCGATGATTTCGCTGTCTTTGTGAAGGTCTTGCTGCTTATCGGAGCCGCATTGGCCCTCATTCTGGCGATGCCGTTCAATTTGCGCGAAGGTATCGATCAGTTCGAATTTCCCATTCTGATCATCTTTGCCGTGCTTGGCATGATGATGATGGTGTCTGCCAACGACTTGATGTCCCTTTATCTGGGGATTGAGCTGCAAAGTCTCTCGCTTTATGTGGTGGCGGCGATCCGACGCGATACGTTGCGATCATCCGAAGCGGGCCTGAAGTACTTTGTGCTGGGGGCCTTGAGTTCGGGCATCCTGCTCTACGGCATGTCACTGGTTTATGGCTTTGCCGGGACAACGAATTTCGAAGGTCTGGCGCCCCTGTTCGCGGCTGATAGCGAAGCTTCCATCGGCGTTGTTGTCGGTCTGGTCTTCATAGCTGCTGGTCTGGCTTTCAAGGTTTCTGCGGTGCCCTTCCATATGTGGACGCCCGATGTCTACGAGGGGGCGCCAACGCCGGTCACAGCATTCTTCGCCGTGGCACCCAAGATTGCGGCCATGGCGCTGTTTGTCCGCGTGATGCTGGAGCCGTTTGGGGCCCTTGTTCTGGAATGGCAACAGGTCATCTGGTTCATCTCGCTGGCCTCCATGCTCCTGGGCTCTTTTGCAGCCATCGTTCAGACGAACATCAAACGCCTGATGGCTTATAGCTCCATTGGGCATATGGGGTTTGTACTGGTTGGGCTTGCGGCGGGCAGCGAAGAAGGTGTGACCGGAATTCTGGTCTATCTGACGATCTACCTGTTCATGAATATCGGTACCTTTGCCTGCATCCTTGCGATGCGTCGCGGCGGACGGATGGTCGAGGATATTGATTCACTGGCTGGGTTGAGCAAGACCAATCCGATGTTGGCTGGGGCACTGGCACTCTTCATGTTCTCTATGGCTGGTATTCCGCCTCTGGGTGGATTTTTTGCCAAGCTGTTTGTCTTCAGGGCTGCGATCAACGCTGAACTTTATGTTCTGGCGGTCGTCGGCCTGCTGACCAGCGTCGTCGGCGCATTCTACTATCTGCGGATCATCAAGGTGATGTATTTCGATGAAGCTGCCGAACCTTTCGACAAGGGGCTGGGCCGAGAGATCACCGTTCTTGTGACAGTCACCGTTATCGTGACGACCTTCTTCTTCATTGGTCTGGCACCGGTTCTTTCCGGCGCTGAAGCAGCTGCGGCGGTTCTGTTCGCCGTATGATGCGACACCCACAGGTGCCAGCCGGGTGCCAGCTGATTGCGTATAAGAGCCTCGGCAGCACAAATGAAGAAGCGCGGCGTCTTGCCGAAGAGGGAGCACCAGACCGCACCGTCGTCTGGGCCGAAGAACAAACCTCGGGCCGCGGTCGCCACGGGCGCAACTGGTCTTCACCTCCGGGCAATCTCTACCATTCAATTATCTGTCGCCCCGGGTGTCCCGTTGCCATGGCACCCCAGCTGGGGTTCGTTGTCGGTGTTGCTATGGCGGGTGCTATTCGCGCCCTGTCGGATATCCCGGTTGTCCTAAAGTGGCCGAACGACTTGCTCGTAAAAGGCAAGAAGGTATCCGGGCTGCTCCTCGAAAGTACCGATGATGGCCGCGGCGGAGTGTCCTGGGTGATCGCTGGTATCGGGGTAAATTTGGAGAACCATCCTGAAATGCTTCCCGATGCTGGCAATCTCCGGTCGTTCGGGGCGAAGTTTTCCGTGGAAGACCTGATCGAGGCATTCTTGCCGCGTTTGTTTGATCTGGTCGATGCATGGAACCGTGATGGGTTTGCACCCATTCGAGCTCAATGGAATGAACTGGCCTTGCCGTTTGGCACCGAGATTTCGGTTAAATTGCCCGATCGCACACTGAGTGGGCGTTTCGAGGGTGTTGATGCGTCAGGAAACATGGCTGTGCGTCATGACGGCGATCTTATCTACGTTGCGGCCGGGGATGTTTTCCCGCTAAGCAGTGCCGCAACAGGAGTTTTGTGATGCTGCTTGCCGTTGATTGTGGAAACACCAACACCGTTTTTGCTGTGTTTGAAGGTGATGTGCAGCGTGGCCAATGGCGTATTTCGACCCAGGCCCAGCGCACAGCTGATGAATATGCCGTTTGGCTCACCCAGCTGATGTCCTTGAAGGGCCTCGCGGTTGGTGACATCAAACAGGCGATCGTGACGACGGTTGTTCCCGGAACCCGGCGTAATTTGGGGAGTTTGCTGGAAGAGCATTTTGGCGTGACGCCGCATGTTGTCCGTGATTCGAATGTGGACCTGGGAATCAAGGTGTTGATCGACCGGCCCGAACAGGCGGGCGCGGACCGTCTTGTTGCCGCGGTGGGGGCGCATTTGCGATACCCCGGAGACCTGATCGTGATCGATTTTGGTACAGCAACGACGTTCGATGTGATTGACGCCAGCGGTAATTTTCGCGGTGGCGTGATTGCACCAGGAATTAATCTTTCGGTTGAGGCGCTTTACACAGCCGGCGCCTTATTGCCGCGGGTGAATATTGAAAAACCCGAGAAAGTGATCGGTGGGGCGACCGTCCCGGCGATGCAGTCGGGTATCTTCTGGGGTTATATATCCATGATAGAAGGTATGGTCCCGCGCATTGCGAAAGAATACGCCAAGCCGATGAAGGTGATTGCAACAGGGGGCCTCGCGCCGCTTTTTGCCGATGTAACCGACGTCATTGACGCCACCGAGCCCGATCTCACATTGATCGGCCTCCGAGAAATTGCACGCCTCAACGGCATTGCCTGAAGATTGGTTTCCCCATGTCATTAGTTCCCGGTTCAGACGAAGTTCTGTTCGTACCCCTTGGTGGTACGGGCGAGATCGGTATGAACCTCAACGTTTATGGCCATGCCGGCAAATGGATGATCATCGATTGCGGAGTCACCTTCGGTGATCCCGCATTGCCCGGCGTGGATGTGATGATGGCGGATCCGACATTCATCGAGGAACGGCGCAAGGATCTGGTCGGCATGCTGATCACGCATGCCCACGAAGACCATGTGGGGGCGGTTGCACATCTCTGGCCGCGCCTCAAATGCCCTGTTTACGCAACTGCGTTCACGGCCAAGATACTTCGCCGAAAACTTGAGGAAGCCGGGATCGCGGGCCAGGTCCCTGTCCATGAAGTGCCGGTGGGCGGAAGTTTCTCGCTCGACCCGTTTGAAGTTTCTCTGATCACGACAACCCACTCGATTCCCGAACCGAGTTGTGTGGTGCTGAAAACAGGCGCGGGGACGATCTTCCACACCGGTGACTGGAAACTCGACCCCAATCCGGTGATCGGTGAGACGACGGATGTGGACGCGTTGAAAGCCGTGGGTGATTCCGGGGTCCTCGCGATGATCGGGGATTCCACCAACGCACCAGTGGACGGGCATAGTGGTTCAGAGGGAGATGTCCGTGACAGTTTGATGGATTTTGTCGGGACGCTGGATAATCGTGTCGTCTTTGCGTGTTTTGCGAGCAACGTCGCACGGGTGCAGACACTTGCGGAGGTCGCCCATGCGCATGGACGCGCTGTCGGACTGGTCGGACGTTCACTCTGGACCATGACGGAAGCCGCGCGGGCCACCGGCTATCTGCGCGATTTGCCGCCTTTCCTGCGGGAAGAGGAGGCCATGCAAATGCCACGCGATAAGGTCTTGTTGATTTGTACGGGCAGTCAGGGCGAGCCGCGAGCGGCATTGCCCCGGATTGCACGTGGGGACCATCAGAATGTGACCTTTGAATCCGGCGATAACGTGGTTTTCTCATCCCGTATTATTCCGGGCAACGAACGGCCCATCGGGCAGTTGCAAAGCATGCTCACCACACAGGGTGTGAATGTGATCACCGAACGCGATCACTTCGTGCATGTTTCGGGGCATCCGGCGCGCGAGGAACTGAAGCAGATGTACGGGTGGATCCGTCCGCAGATCGCCGTGCCCGTCCACGGTGAGGCCCCGCATCTGGAGGCCCATGCCGATCTGGCGCGCGAATGCGGTGTGGCGCACACGTCGGTGATCTACAACGGTGACGTCCTGCGGCTCCATCCCGATGGTCCGGAAATCTGGGGGCAGGTTCAGTCTGGGCGGCTGGCATTGGACGGCACCGACCTGATCCGTATCAATGATCCAAGCCTGCGTGAGCGATCACACATGTTGTGGAATGGCTCTGCGGTGATGACGATTGTTCTGGACCGAAAGAACCGGGCGGTCGGCGAGCCGCAGCTTTCAGCGCCGGGACTGCTTGGCGATAGCGACGATGACTATGATCTGATGGACGATGTGATTGATGACGCGCTCGATGCTCTCGGTGAGATCAATATCAAGCAGCGCAACAATGATGATGCTGTCATTGAACGTTTGCGGCGCGCCATTCGTAAAAGCTTTCGTACACGTCGGGGCAAAAGCCCGACCACGGATGTGCATCTCGTACGGCTGGACGGATAAGGGAGAATTGGCGTGATCGGACGATTGAATCATGTGGCGATTGTTGTGCCCGATCTGGCGGCGGCCACAGCTGTCTACGCTGAAACGCTTGGCGCGAAAGTCTCGGAAGCGATGGACCTGCCCAACCATGGTGTGACGACAGTGTTTGTCGAACTGCCCAATACGAAGATTGAACTGCTCTATCCCCTCGGCGAAGATTCACCGATTGCGGGGTTTCTGGAGAAGAACCCCTCGGGCGGAATGCACCATATCTGCTACGAGGTCGATGATATCTATGCCGCGCGCGACAAGCTGAAAGCGCAAGGCGCGCGTGTTCTGGGTGACGGTGAACCCAAGCCGGGTGCCCATGACAAACCAGTGTTGTTTCTGCACCCCAAGGATTTTGTTGGAACCCTCGTCGAACTTGAACAGGTCTGATCTGACATGAACCCGGTCACAGGCGTCGTTGTCTTTATTATTATCTGGTGGGTGGTGCTTTTTATGGTGCTGCCGTTTGGCGTCAATCGCACCGCCAACCCGGAAGCTGGACATGATCGTGGCGCGCCCGCGCGCCCGATGGTGTTTCGCAAGGTGCTGATCACGAGCGGAATTGCAATTCTGCTTTGGGGCATTTTCTATCTTGCCGTGACCAAAAGCGGTCTGTCGTTGATCGATTTGGCGAACCGTTTCGCTCTTTAGACGCCGAAAAAGCCTGCAATGGCTGCGAGCATAACAACGAGCCACGATGGCAGGCGCCACATCGCTAACAGAACGGCCGCGATGACAACTGTCGCAAAGTCAGAGGTGTCTTCCACAGTTGACGTCCAGACCGGCGAATAGAGCACCGCAAGAAGCAATCCGACCACAGCGGCGTTCACACCACTCAATGCACACCGGATACGGCCGCGAGAGCGCAATGAGTCCCAATAAGGGAGCGCTGCGCCAAGCAGCAGGAACGAGGGCAGGAAGACCGCCACAATCGCGATCAGGCCACCCGTCCAGCCACCCAGATAGCCGCCGCCGGGATTGATGACATTGCCCAGATAGCCAGTCAGCGCAAACATGGGCCCGGGGATGGCCTGCGCGGCGCCATAGCCGGCCAGAAAGGCATCGGTCGACATCCAGCCGGTTGGCACCAGCTCGGCCTCGAGCAGGGGCAGCACCACATGTCCGCCGCCGAAGACAAGCGAACCGACGCGGTAGAAACTGGCAAAGGCTTCGAGATTGCCCGACGCGCTGGCTTTGACGAGAAGCGGGAGACCAAACAGCAGCAAAAGAAAAACCACGAACAGGGCTGCGCCGATCATCCGGCCGCCCGTCCGGGTATCCGGCACTTCGATCTTGGCTGGCTCATCCCGGATCAGCAGAGAGCCTGCGATGGCTGCCAATGCGATCACGGCGACCTGAAACCAGGCCGATCCGGCGAACAGGATCGCAACGCAGGCTGCTGCGGCGAAGCTCGCCTTGAGCGGGGAGCCACAAGCGCTCCGTGCCATGCCCCAAAGCGCGTTTGCCACGACCGCCACTGCTGCCAGTTTGAGTCCATGGATGACACCTTGCCCTGCGGCGGTCTGTGCGAAGGACAAACCGAACCCCAAGCCAATCATGATGATCGCTGCTGGCGTTGTGAAACCCAGCCAGGCGGCAAAGCCGCCGGCCCAGCCGCGCTGGATCATTCCGATGGCGATCCCCGTTTGGCTGGAGGCGGGGCCGGGGAGGAACTGGCAAAGCGAAACCAGATCGGCAAAACCACGTTCGTCGATCCAGCGGCGGCGGTCTACGAACTCTGTCCGAAAGTAGCCAAAATGCGCGACAGGGCCACCAAACGCGGTTGCGCCAAGCACGAGGAATGTGAGGAATATTTTGAGGACGCCGGGACGGTCGTCGGTTTGCGTGGCGCTGGAAATGACTATGCTCTCCGGTACGGAATTTTCTTTGACTATAAGGGGCACGAGCGTTGTCGGGATACTGCGATATTGCACAGGGACATGAATGGCACGGGCCCTATCATGATACCGAATATGGATTTCCGGTTCGTGATGAAGCCATTTTGTTCGAGCGTTTGATCCTGGAGATCAATCAGGCAGGCCTGAGCTGGCTGACCATTCTCAAGAAACGTGAAGGTTTCACCGCCGCCTATGCCGGCTTTGACGTCGACACGGTCGCAGATTACGGGGCGAAAGATCATGAACGGCTTCTCAATGACGCCGGGATCATCCGCAATCGCCTGAAGGTGAACGCTGCGATCTCCAACGCACAGCGCATCCGGGAGATGCGCGATAGTCACGGTGGCTTTGCCGCGTGGCTGGATGCCCAGCACCCGCTGATGAAAGAGGAATGGGTCAAGCTGTTCAAGAAGACGTTTCGCTTCACCGGCGGGGAAATCACCCATTCGTTTCTGATGAGCGCGGGGTATTTGCCGGGCGCTCATCATGAGAACTGCCCCATATTCAAGAAGGTTGCGAAACTCGATCCACCATGGATGCAGGTCACCTGATACGAAAACGGGCCGGGAAAACCCCGGCCCGCATCAATACTGTTTGTGGGTTTGGCTAGCCGATCAGGCCAAAGCCGTAGAGCAGTCCAAATCCGATTGCGAGGATATAGACAGCCGGGCTGGCTTCGCTGAACCGTCCCGAAAGAACCTTGGCGGCCGCATAGGTGATGAAACCGAATGCGATGCCATGGGCGATCGAGAAGGTGAACGGCATGACCACCGCGGCAAGAACCGCCGGGGCATATTCGGTCACATCGTCCCAGTCGAGCTCGGTCAGGCCACGCACCATAAGAACTGCCACGAAAAGCAGGGCCGGGGCCGTTGCAAACCGAGGAACCAGTCCGATGACCGGAGCCAGAATGAGCGCCAGAACGAACAATATGCCGACCGTCACAGCGGTCAGGCCCGTTCGTCCGCCTTCGCGAACACCTGCAGCACTCTCGATGTAACTGGTCACCGTTGAACTGCCGACCAGAGAGCCGGTAATGGTCGCGATACTATCGGCAGACAGGGCCTTGCCCATGCGCGGCAGTTTACCGTCTTCATCGAGCAGTCCGGCACGATGGGACACACCGATCAGTGTGCCTGCTGTGTCAAACATATCGACGAACAGGAAGGCGATGATCACCGAGATCATGCTGACCTGAAATGCGCTGGCAATATCAAGCTGCAGGAAAGTCGGTGCCAGAGACGGGATGGTAAAGTTCATCGCCGTGCCGCTTGCGGCCCCAAAGATATGGGCCAGCACCGTGGTGCCGACAATCCCGATGACGATCGCGCCTTTCATGCCGATGCGATCCAGCGCAACAATCGCAACAAAGCCGACGGCAACGAGGATAACCTCGATTGAGGTGACCTCGCCTAGTGTGACCAACGTGGCCGGATGATCGACGGTGATACCGGCAATTTCCAGCGCAATCACACCAATGAAGAGACCAATACCCGCTGAAATCGACATTTTCAGCGATTTTGGTATCGCATTAATGATCCACGCTCGTATGGGTAAGATCGTGATGATCAGGAAGAACACACCTGACAGGAAGATCACACCCAAAGCGGTTTGCCATGGAACGCCCATGCCACCGACCACACCAAACGCGAAGAAGGCATTCAGGCCAAGCCCCGGTGCGAGTGCGATCGGATAGTTGGCAAAAAAGCCCATGATGAAACAGCCAACGGCGGCTGCGAGGCACGTCGCGACAAACAGCGCGCCTTTATCCATCCCCGTTGTCGACATGATGTCGGGGTTTACGATGATGATATAGGCCATCGTCAGGAACGTCGTCAGTCCGGCCATCACTTCGATGCGGATTGTCGTTCCATTTTCCGACAGCTTGAAAAGGTTTTCGAACATTGCGGAGCTTCTCCCGTGGTTTCCCCTAATACGTCTCACGCGAGGGCTTACGGTCCGCAAAATTGAACGAAATATTCACCGCAGCCGAAATCGGCCACATCCCCCCATGCAGGTAAAAACGTTAGCGTGATTCTTTTGAGCAACGTTACCGCTTTGTTAAGCTGTTTATGACACCTTCTGGGTATGGAAAAATCTTTTTATTTCATGGCATTAGTTGTATTTATGGGGGTCGTG
>Ga0181601_10000355_pt1 | contig 36422 bp, 37 predicted proteins | sample 041ome_8_FD_133020 | JGI IMG/M metagenome (GOLD analysis project Ga0181601, IMG submission 133020) | Coastal salt marsh microbial communities from the Groves Creek Marsh, Skidaway Island, Georgia - 041407BS metaG (megahit assembly) | ecosystem: Environmental > Aquatic > Marine > Intertidal zone... | reverse complement strand
TCGGTAAGTTGGCGCACCACAGCGGGTATTTCATGGAGCTGGGCAATTTGCGCGGCACGCCAGCGGCGCTCACCAGCAACCAATTGAAAGCGGCCAGCTTGGCCCGGTGTTGGTCGCAGCAAAATGGGTTGTACAACACCCTTATGCGCGATTGACGCTGCCAATTCCTGTAATTGCTCACGGTCAAACTGGCGACGGGGCTGCCACGGGCCAACATTAATCCATTCAACCGGAATTTGCTGATATTCCCGCGCTACTGTTGAGGCGCCTTGACCCGCCGCCGCGGCGATGCCGCTGTCGCCAAGCAATGTAGACAAACCGCGCCCAAGACCGCGTTGCGGTGCTGCTGATTTAGGCGACGACGCCGCCGCTGCTTTTGCGCCTGCTGATGAGGGTTTGGATGACATTATGCGGCTTCCTTTTCTTGGGTTAGCAATTCGGCAGCAAGCGCTACATAGGCTTGCGAGCCGGCACATTTCAAATCATACAATAAAGCCGGTTGCCCATAGGACGGGGCTTCTGATACGCGCACATTTCTTGGAATTACAGTATGATAAACAAGGTTTCCAAGATGCGACCTAACATCGCGTGCGACCATTTCAGACAGTTTATTGCGGCCATCATACATGGTCAGGACAATGCCTTGGATCGTCAGATGCCGGTTCAAGCCGTTTTGTACACTCTCGATAGTGCGCATCAATTGCGACAAGCCTTCAAGTGCATAAAATTCGCATTGGAGGGGCACAATAACACAATCTGCGGCACATAAGGCATTTACCGTTAAAAGCCCGAGTGACGGCGGACAATCGATAAAAATATAATCGTAATTTTCAGCAATTGGATGCAAGGCCTGGCGCAGTCGAAATTCGCGTGCGTCAACGTCAGTCAATTCAATTTCTGCTGCCGATAAATCGACAATTGCCGGCAAAATATCCAGCCCTTTGATAGCGGTTGCCTGACACGCGTCTGCAGCGTTGATATCACCGATGACCATCCGGTAACTATTTGCCTCTCGGGCCTCTACATCTATCCCTAGGCCTGTGCTGGCGTTGCCCTGGGGATCAAAATCTACCAGCAGCACGCGGCGCCCACATGCCGCCATTGCGGTGGCCAAATTAACCGAAGTGGTGGTTTTTCCAACACCGCCTTTTTGATTGGCGATAGCGATGATGCGGGCCTTATTTGTCATGGTCAATTGTCCTCGCCATTTCACAATCTGTTAGCAGCCAGAGCAAATAAACGGCCATCAACATTTAGAGCGGCATTGTCAGTTTAACGATAACGCCATCATCACATGATAAGCTGGGGTATAGCTGTGGTGTCATAGTGGAATAAGAATGAAAGCTGGTCAATTCTTCTTCGACCGACCCGCCCTTTAAAAACAGGCATGTCAGCCTGCTGTGCAATTGCGGCGTGATCAAATGCATTAATTTCGGCATTGCCGCCAATGCCCGCGCCGTAATCACATCAGGATAGGCCGGCGGCACCGCCTCTATACGGCAATTAGAGACTTTTGCCGTTAATCCCAATTCGCGAATAACTGTCTGTAGAAACACAGCTTTTCGTTGGTCTGATTCGACTAGCTGCACGTGCCAATCACCAATAATGGACAATACCAAGCCGGGAAACCCAGCACCGCTGCCAATATCCAGAATTTTTTGGGTATGCACCGGCATATGGGCCGCCAACTGGCCTGAATCAAGAATATGACGTTGCCAGATATCAGGTAAGGTAGCCGCCGAGACCAAATTAATGCGCGGCTGCCATTTTTCCAATAAGGCAACATAGGATGATAGTTTTTGCAATGTTTCACGTGAAACATTAAGCCGGTCGGCCACTTGTTGCGGTGTCACGACGGCAAAGCGGTCTTTGCCGCAGCTTCTTTCGATGCCATCTGGGTACGCTTCACATGCCGCAGTACCGCCACTACGGCCGCTGGAGTAAGACCGGGCAGGCGATTGGCTTGGCCAATAGTTTCAGGCTGGTATCTTTGTAGAATATCCTGCGCTTCAGCTGATATACCACCAACAGCGCTGAAATCTGTATGGGGCGGGATCATCGCAGCTTCGTCGCGGCGCAGCGCCTCGATATCGGCATGCTGACGCCCAACATAGCCAGCATACCGGCAATCTGCGGCGAGCTGGGCGTGCAAATGCGTTGGGATTACCGCCAGTTCCGGCCATAGCGGTAAAATTTCAGCAAAAGTGACAGCCTCAAGCGTAAGCATATCAGCAGCGCTTCGTTTGGCGCCATCACGCGGCGAGGGCAACCCGGCAGCGGCAAGCGTTTTAGCTGGTGCCGTCGACGCGGCCAGCAAGGTTTTTGCTGTGGCCAAATTTTCGGCTTTTTGCGCCCAAGCGCGTGCCCGGACGGTGCCAACACAGCCAATCGCCAGCCCCCGCGCAGTCAGGCGCTGGTCAGCATTATCGGCGCGCAGCAATAATCTATATTCAGCCCGCGACGTGAACATACGATAAGGTTCAGGGGCGCCTTTGGTAACAAGATCATCAATCATCACGCCAATATAGGCATCGGCCCGATCAAGCACAAAGGAAGCGGCGGCGGCGGTTTTGGATGGTGCGCTGCTTGCCGCTGCGGCGGCAGCCGCGTTAATGCCCGCCATCAACCCTTGGGCGGCGGCTTCTTCATAGCCGGTGGTGCCATTAATTTGTCCTGCCAAATACAGGCCCGGCAGGTGTTTCACCTCTAGGGTGCGGCGCAATGCCCGCGGATCAACAAAATCATATTCAATAGCATAGCCATATTGTAGGATTTTCGCTGTTTCCAACCCGGGAATTGTCGCTATCATCGCATCTTGCACATGCCGCGGCAGGCTGGTCGAAATACCGTTTGGGTAAATGGTCGGGTCGTCCAGCCCTTCAGGCTCTAAAAAAATCTGGTGCGAGGTTTTGTCAGCAAACCTGTGCACCTTATCTTCAATCGACGGGCAATAGCGCGGGCCGGTGCCCGATATCTGACCACTATAAACCGCCGATAAATGGATAGATTTTGCAATGATATCATGCGTTTCAGGCGTCGTGCGGGTAATGCCGCAGGCAATCTGCGGTACGGTGATACGGTCTGTCAGCGTCGAAAACGGCACCGGCGGGTTATCGGCGGGCTGCATATCGAGACCAGACCAGTCAATAGTGCGCCCATCTAAGCGAGCTGGGGTTCCGGTTTTCAACCGCCCAAGCGGTAATTCATACGCCGCCAGCCTAGCGGCAAGTTGATTTGAGGGGGCTTCGCCAATACGGCCAGCCGCAGTGCGCTCACCACCAAGATGGATGATTCCGCCCAAAAATGTACCTGTTGTCAGAACCACCGCAGCGGCGCCATAAGACGCCCCAGCTTCAGTGATTACGCCGGTCACCCGGCCGCCATCTATGCATAAATCACCAACGGCGGCTTCAAGAATAGTTAATTCGCTGAATTCAGACAAAATATCCTGAATGGCAGCACGATATAATGCGCGGTCAGCCTGCGCTCTTGGCCCATGCACCGCTGGGCCGCGGGATTTATTCAACATCCGAAACTGGATCCCCGAACGGTCGATGGCGCGGCCCATAATACCGTCAAGCGCATCAATTTCGCGGACCAGATGCCCCTTGCCAAGCCCACCAATTGCTGGGTTACATGACATTTCGCCAATACGGTCCTGACGCATCGTCACTAATGCAACGCGCGCACCCATCCGCGCCGCCGCTGCCGCGGCTTCGCAACCGGCATGCCCCCCTCCAACAACGATGACATCATAGCGGTCCATCACACTGCCTGCTTATCTAGTTACATATGCGCCTTACCAGCCATGGTTATGACTGTTTTTAGGCTATTTTCCAATACAAAAGGTCGAAAAAATCTGCCCAAGCAACTCTTCAACATCCACATAGCCCGTGATGCGGCCAAGTGCGGTCGCCGCATGCCGAAAATCCTCAGCCGCCAGTTCTGGGGCACTATGAAAATCATGCCGCAATCCTGCCTGCAACGCTAAATGGGCGTCTTGCAACGCCCGGCGATGCCGCACTCTTGTGATGATAGCGCTGTGCTGTGCCAAATTCAGAGGCCGAATCTTTTCAGCCAGCAAATCAATAAACTGGGCCATATCCTGATCGTTATGCGCCGACATAGCGATCGCATCTGCCGGTACCGTTCCTATTACGGCTTTATCGGCCTTGTTTAAGACAATCATCGGTGGCCGCGCCAAGTTTCCAGCGATGTTTTCGGCCAGATTCTCAGTCAGGTTTTCAGTCAGGTTGGCAATATCTTGGGACCATGATGGTGTCGCCGCATCCACGACTAGCACCACCAAATCGGCGTTTTGGGCCGCCTCAATGGCGCGCCTTATACCTTCACTTTCAACAGCGCCAGCGGCATCACGCACGCCTGCCGTATCCAAAATAGTGGTGGGCACCCCAGCCAATTCGAGCCGTATCGAAATAATATCACGCGTGGTGCCGGCTTCCTCAGACACAATCGCCGCGGCGCGCCCCGCTAACCCGTTAAGAATCGTTGATTTTCCGGCATTTACCGGACCAATTAGCGCCACAACGACGCCGTCTCTGACCAGTTCACCAGCCCGGTTATCATCCAAAATACGCCCGATATCAGCAATCAAAAGCGCCGTTTGGCGTCGCAAATCCATATCAACAGTTTGCGGCAAATCCTCATCAGCAAAATCAATTAATGCTTCGAGCTTTGACGCCAGTCCGACTAAATGCGCCCGCCATGTTTCGACCGGTCCCCGCAAAGCACCATCGATCTGCGCCCAAGCTTGCTGCAATTGTAGCGGCGTGTCGGCATCAATAAGATCTGCCAAGCCCTCAACACCAAGCAGGTCTATTTTATCGTTAATAAAGCCGCGCCGCGTAAACTCGCCAGCCTCGGCCAGCCGAAATCCTTTAGCATCGGCAAGCTTATCAAGCACCGCACGCACCGCGGCTATACTGCCATGGCAATGAAGCTCACAGACATCTTCACCAGTGCTAGAGCGCGGGCCTTGCATACATAGCAGCACCGCCTCATCAATAAGGAACGCCCCATCATAAAGCCGAGCCACCGCAAATGTGCCAGCCGCCGGACAAGCTGCGCCAAATAGCGCTGGCACCGCCAAGGCCTGCGGCCCAGACACCCGTATTACCGCGATTGCCGAACGTCCCGGCGGCGTCGCCAATGCAAAAATCGTATCGCTGTTGTTGGTTACTTTACGCATTGTCATCACTTCAAGATTAATCGGCTTTACGCTTGACCTCATCAGCAAGCTTTTCAAAATTCACAGCAAATGCTAGCTTTGTCGTAAAGAGAAAGTCGGGTGACAACAAGGGACTTTTTGTAAAGCATCATTAAAACACCCTGATCACCAGCTTCCCACTTACCCACTGGCACGCCGCACCAACAGGCACATCATGAAAACGCCGCCCACAGATGACAAATTTTTCAGCACGATCAGCACCGAACTTGGATGGATACGTGCAATCGTCACACATGCGGCGCTTATCCGGCTTGATTGGCAACAATCCCGCTGGCCGGATGAGGATCACCCGAATGATGTTTCACGTGAAACAATTACCCAACTTACTGCTTATTTTGCCGGCAGATTGCGGCGATTTGAGTTGCCAACAGCCCCGGTAAACACCACCACGGCGGCGCGGCATTGGCTTTCGGTCATGGCAACCATTCCTTATGCAGAAACCGTAAGCTATGGCGAATTTGCTATTATGGCGGGCATGCCAAAAGCAGCACGCGCCGCTGGCACCGCTTGTGCCACCAATCCATTGCCCATTATTTATCCGTGTCACCGGGTGTTGCGCGCGAACGGGTCACTCGGTCACTATGGCGGCGGCAGCCAATTACCACCGCACCACCGCGACAACATCGCACGCAAAGCCTTTTTAATTCATCATGAACAACAGATGGCCGGCCTATCGGCCTAAATATTACTAGCTATTCATCTGGTCAAAGAAATCATCATTACTCTTTGAATTCTTCAGCTTATCGACCAAAAATTCCATCGCATCGACTGGGCCCATCTGCATCAAAATCCGGCGTAACACCCACATTTTTGCCAAGGTGCCCTTATCGACAAGCAATTCTTCTTTTCTGGTACCCGATTTGGTGATGTCGATAGCCGGGAAAGTACGTTTGTCTGACAATTTGCGATCCAAAATAACTTCGCTATTGCCGGTGCCCTTAAATTCTTCAAAGATCACTTCATCCATGCGTGACCCAGTTTCGATGAGCGCAGTCGCAATAATTGTCAAAGAGCCGCCTTCCTCAATATTTCTAGCCGCCCCAAAAAACCGCTTTGGCCGTTGCAATGCATTTGCATCAACGCCACCTGTTAAGACTTTCCCCGACGACGGAACGACAGTGTTATAGGCCCGGGCCAGACGTGTGATAGAGTCAAGAAGGATCACAACGTCACGCTTGTGCTCAACTAATCTTTTAGCTTTTTCTATAACCATTTCAGTGACTTGAACATGTCTTGATGCAGGCTCATCAAAGGTCGATGAAATGACTTCGCCGCGGACTGAACGCTGCATATCGGTGACCTCTTCAGGCCGTTCATCGATTAGCAAAACGATCAGATATACTTCTGGATGATTTTCTGAAATCGCATGTGCGATGCTCTGCAGCATCATGGTCTTACCGGTACGCGGCGGCGCGACAATCAACCCGCGCTGGCCTTTACCCATAGGCGCAACAAGATCAATCACCCGCGGTGTGTTGTCTTTTTTGTCAGGGTTAAACGGCAGCTCAAGTGTCAGTTTGCTTTCCGGATAGAGCGGCGTCAGATTATCAAAATTGATCCGGTGCCGGACAGCATCCGGGTTTTCAAAATTAATAGTCTCAACTTTTAGCAGCGCAAAATAGCGCTCGCCATCTTTTGGCGCACGAATTTCGCCTTCGACTGTATCGCCAGTGCGCAGGCCAAACCGGCGGACCTGACTTGGTGACACGTAAATATCGTCAGGCCCTGGTAGATAATTTGATTCTGGCGCTCTTAAAAACCCAAATCCGTCTGACAACACTTCCAAAACGCCGCTGCCATATATCGCCACTTCGTTATCAGCCAACTGTTTCAGGATGGCAAACATCATATCTTGTTTGCGTAATGTACTTGCGTTTTCAATCTCCAGATCTTCGGCGTAAGCCAATAAATCGGCCGGAGACTTCGCTTTAAGTTCCTGTAGGTGCATGTTTAGGGCTCTGATGGGGAAAATGTGCAAACAAAAATGTAAGCCCCGCAAGATGTGCGGATGCTCTGATTATTGAGACCATTCGCCGATAAAGTCAATCATTGTTCGCGGCCCATGCATCAAATTCTACTGATACCGGGGCATTTTACCGCCAAAATGGTTTCAGCACCGCCATAAACACAATGATGATCATTAAAATTGTCGGCACTTCGTTCCAGACCCGGTAGGTTTTTGAAGATAGCGGCTGAATGTCATTTTCTAATAAACGGCGCATTTTAGAAAACTTACCATGACAGGCAGCCATCGCCACAACCGCTATAAATTTTATCTGAAACCACGGTTCATAAACCAGTCCATGATTAAGCGCAATCATCCAGATGCCAAAAATAAAACTGGCAATCATCGCCGGTGTCATTATCGCCTTTAACAGGCGTCGTTCCATAACTTTGAATGTTTCGGCGCGCACCGTGCCGATTTCAGCATCAGCGTGATACACAAATAATCGCGGTAAATATAGCAGGCCTACCATCCATGAAATCACAGATAAAATGTGCAAGGCCTTTATGACATCATAATACATAATCAGGTTTCCTATCGGCGGCTCTGTTTAACATAATCGATCATAGATTGCACATTTTCAACGGGTGTTGGCGGTGTTATGCCATGCCCTAGGTTAAATATATGTGGTCGAGTGGCAAATGCGTCAAGAATTCGGTCAATATCTTCATACATTTCCGTACTAGCTTTAAGCAAACTCAACGGGTCCAAATTGCCTTGAACTGGAAAATTCCTAGGTAAATTACGGTCTACCCATAGCGGATCAATACCATGATCTAGGCCAACCGCGGTGACCCCACTATTTTCAACATAGGTTATTAACCCTTCACCAATACCTTTTGGAAACCCGATAACAGGCTGGGTATACCCTTTTTCACGCAACCCTTTGACAATGGCCTTTGCTGGTTGAATCACCAACCAGTCTCGTTGTGCTGCGGGCACGGCACTGGCCCAGCTATCAAATAGCATCAACGCATCAACGCCAGCATCTGCCTGCACTGTTAAAAATGCGATGGTTGATTCGATTAATGACTCTAGCAGCGCCTGCATACCATTGCGGTGATCCCACGCCCAGCTTCTGGCTCTTGGAAAATCGCGCGATGTACCGCCTTCGGCCATATAGGTGATAATCGTCCATGGCGCACCAGCAAATCCAATTAATGCTGTTTCAGCAGTCAATGCTGCTTTGGTCTTTTTGATTGCCTCACCAACCGGCGCCAGCATTGTTGGCACATTATCAATCAGCTTTTGGTCAATGGATTGCGGCACATCCAACGCATCCAATAACGGACCTACATTGGTTTTAAAGCGCACATTACGCTCTAATGCCCATGGTACCATCAGAATGTCTGAGAAAATAATGGCCGCGTCAAATCCATATCGAGCAATTGGCTGTAAGGTGACAGCTGAGGCTTGTTCAGGATTAAGACAAAATGAAATGAAATCTTTTTGGGTGGCACGCACTTGCCGATATTCTTCTAGATACCGTCCGGCCTGTCGCATCATCCAGATGGGTGTATCTTGCTGCTTTACGCCCTTTAGGGTGTCCAGAAAAAGGTTTTGGCTCATAAGAATATCTCTAACTAACTATATAATTATGTATAAATAAGGTAGTTGTTTTAGTAGGTATTGTGCAGAAGTGCAAATTACCAATTGGTGAAATAGTATCCCCAATGAAATCCTCAATTTTTGTTTCTTTTTTTATAAATTTAACAATAATTTGTGATGTTATCCCCAGTTATTTATGAGGTCGCTAATATAGTTATCCCCTTGTGCATAATTAATCGCAATTTGTGCATAATATAGGGTTTTGCAACGAGGTAAAAAATCTATCCCCATACGGCATCTTTATGTGCACAAGGTTTTCCGGGCGATATGTGACTATAGGTGCTATAGGAAAAAGGTGACAAACATAAGGTTTGTGGCGTAAATCAAAAGCTATGACAAACACACAAGATTTGCATTTGCATTTGGTATCAGACTCCACCGGCGAAACCGTATATCAGGTGGCGCGGGCCTGCATTGCGCAGTTTCCTGATGTAAAAACCACAGAACATGTGTGGACTTTGATCCGTTCGCAAGCTCATTTAGAATCGCTCTGTGCTGGTCTTGATCGCAATCCGGGCGTGCTTTTGATGAGTATTGTAAACCAAGATATGCGGCAGAAAATTGCTGAAGAATGTCAATTACGGGGCATTCCAGCAGTGTCGATATTGGACCCTGTGGTTAATGTGTTAGGCCGGGTTTTGGGACAGGCGACACAAAATTTACCTGGTGGCCAGCGCCGCCTAGACCGTGCCTATTTTGATCGTGTTGCCGCGGTCGATTTTGCCGTAAGCCATGATGACGGTATGAATATGAGCCACCTTGAGCGCGCTGATATTTTATTGGTAGGGGTATCGCGAACATCTAAAACCCCGACATCTATGTATTTGGCTCACCGTGGTTACAAAGTTGCAAATTACGCATTGGTGCCGCATGTACCGTTTCCGCTGCATTATCTGGATGGCCTGAATGTTTTTGTTGTGGGGCTAACCAATGACCCAAAACGTCTAAGCCAGATCCGTCGCACCCGGCAAAATGCTATGGCCGATAAAGATAATATGACCTATGCAGATATTGAAAAGATCACCGAAGAAGTCCGCAATGCCCGCCGTCTTTTTGCCGAACAAAGTTGGCCGGTAATAGATGTGACGCGCCGTTCAGTTGAGGAAACCGCCGCCGCTGTCATTCAGCTTCATACTAATTGGCGTGAATCATTGTCATGACCCAAAAACCTACCCAGCCGTTTTTAGGCTTGCCAGGCGGCGATATTATTTTAGCCTCGGCTAGTGTTACCCGGCAAAACATCTTGACTGCGGCTGGGCTGGATTTTCGTATTTTACCAGCATCCGTTGACGAGCCCGCAGTACGTGCGGCGGCCCACGCTGACAGCATGACTGCCGATGAAATTGCGGTGCTATTGGCAGAATTAAAAGCTAACGCAGCGTTTCAGGCACTGCCAACCGTGATGCCAGATGTCGCAGCACCTTATATTTTAGGCTGTGATCAAATTTTGGTTTTTGATGAAAAAATAATATCCAAGCCGGAATCATTAAGCGCCGCCAAAGACCAACTATACGCCTTGGCCGGTCACCAGCATAAACTGCTCACCGCGATTGTTCTCACCCGCAACGGCCAGCGTATATGGCACCATCTTGGCACAGCCGCACTAACCATGCGCCGCATAGATAAACCCTTCATTGATGCTTATGTGAGATATCTTGGCCCGGCGGCGCTCGCTTCGCCCGGCGGCTATCAAATTGAAGGTATAGGAGCGTCGTTATTTAGTCTGATTGACGGTGATCATTTTGATATTTTGGGCCTGCCATTAATGCCATTATTGGCGATATTACGCGAACATGGACTAGCACCGATTGCGGCGGCGATATGATTATTATTGGCCTTACCGGCAGTGTTGCGTCGGGCAAATCAACAGTGGCTGGCTGGTTAAGCGAACAGCAGATTGCTGTGCATGACGCGGATGCGGCGGTGCATCAACTATTGGCGGCAAATGGCGCTGCGGTAACCCCTATAGTGGCACAATTTGGCGATGATGTGTTGACTGATGAGGGTAGCATTGATCGTAAAAAACTTGGTAATCATGTATTTGCCTATCCGCAAGACCGCAAAATACTGGAATCTATTTTACATCCGATGGTGCGCCAGCATCGTGATACTTTTTTAGACCATAACCGGACGCGCGGCGCGGCTATGGTGGTTCTTGATGTGCCATTGTTATTTGAAACCGGCGGTGATGATCTTTGTGATTATGTCATCGTAGTTTATGCCAGTGACCATACGATAAAACAGCGTGCTTTAGACCGTCCGGGCATGACAGGTGAAAAACTTGCGGGTATTTTGGCAAATCAGATGCCAGCAGATGAAAAGAAAAAACGTGCCGATTTGGCGTTAAATACTGACCTTGATCGCGATGTAACGCGCCAGCAGCTTTTTGCGTGGCTGGATGATTTATCACGGCGGCATAAAACTAAAAAGGATTTCATCTAATGCGGGAAATTGTTCTTGATACGGAAACCACAGGCATTAACCCACGTGATGGTCACCGCATTATCGAAATTGGTGCGCTCGAATTGATGCATCATTTGCCGACTGGCAAGAGCCTGCATCTATATATCAATCCAGAACGCGATATTGATGCTGGCGCGCAGGCAGTGCATGGTCTTACGAGTGAATTTCTCAGCGATAAACCAGTATTTGCAGCGATTGCGGACGAATTTTTGACCTTTATTGGCGATGATCCGCTGGTGATCCACAATGCCAGCTTTGATATGGGGTTTATCAATGCTGAATTGGAAAAGCTGCAACGCCCATTGTTGCCAATGGCACGGTCAATTGACACATTGGCGATGGCCCGCAAAAAATTCCCCGGTGCGCAGGCCAATTTGGACGCGTTATGCCGGCGCTTTGAAGTGGATAACAGCCACCGTGACCTGCACGGTGCTCTTGTCGATGCTGATTTACTGGCCGCGGTCTATATTGAATTACTCGGCGGGCGCCAGCCCGGCCTATCATTGACTACGGCGGACAATACCATACCTGCTGCATCTGCGCCGGTGCCTGATGGTCAGGACGCTGGTCCGTTGATAGTCGATATACAGAATAATGAAATCCGACCAGTGCGCCCACACGCGCCATCGCCAGCCGAACAGGCTGCCCATGATGCGTTTATGGACAAACTACGCGATCCAATCTGGCTAAAGGGTTAATTAGCCGTTTTGGTGTTTGCTACGGCGGCTTGCTGCGCCAGATTATGTTGATAGACAGCAACAAAATCAACCGGTTGGATATTGAGTGGCATAAAGCCACCATCGCGGGTCGCTTCAGAAATAATGGCGCGGGCAAAGGGAAACAACAAGCGCGGTGCCTCGACCATAATAAGCGGGTTAATGTCTTCGGCGGATGCGCCTTGCGGTGACACGACCCCCGCATAAGTAAGATCAATCAAAAACATTGCGATGTCGCCGGCGGTGGCTTTGGCGCCAAGCGTCAACAACACCTCATATTGATTATCACCGATGAGTCTGGCATTGACATTGACGTTGATTTCAACATCGGGCTGTCCCATATTTTCAATAAGCACTTTTGGTGCATTCGGATTTTCAAATGAAAAATCCTTTACATATTGGGCATGCATAATCAGTTGCCGGCTAACTGCCTGTTGTGGATTTGCACCCGAATCTGCTGTTGGGTTTTTGTCAGTGGTTGATGGTGAGTCAGCCTTGGCCATGATCGGTGATCCTTATGTTTGTCTATCAAAATTCCAAATTATTTGCTGCTACGGCACCTATCACGGTTCGCTAGCAAAAGGCAAGATTGGCAAATGTTAATGGCGCCCCTTATCAAGGCGATTTTTGCTGTGGCTATGTTCGGTTACATCGCCTTCAATGATGTCATCGTCATCACCTGTTGGGTAAGGGGATTGCTGCGCGGCGGTAAAAGCGCCGCGCCCGCCAACATGAACATAGCTTTTAAAGCGCTGGCTGCGCATCATATTATGCAAAATCCATGCGCCGGCAACTGTACGCAACCCCGGAACAAATAACAAAATACCAATGGCATCAGTCACATAACCTGGCACCAGCATTAATACACCGCCACAGACCAATGCGATGCTATCGGCAATTGACCCTACTGGGGCGCGGCCTTTAGCCAGATCGTCGCGGATTCGGGCCATCACCACCATGCCCTGGCTTTTGAGCAGTGACAAACCGATAATGGCGGTCACAAAAACGCCAAGAAGCGTAAATAATCCGCCAATTTCACCGCCGATATATATGAAGGCGGACATTTCTGCCCATCCCCATAAAATGAACCCAAAGAGAAATAAAAGCCCCATATTTGTCTTGTCGTCCTTGTTTTACTAATTTTGATACAACAATTTTTGCTGCCATCTGGATTTCATGCGTGACATATGCCATCTATAGTTAAGCGTCATTAATATCGGTTACAACGAAGTTTCGTTAAATTCTAGCACAGACCTAATAGATAGGGGGATAATTTGCCCTTCATAGACATTCTTATTTTTGCAGTGATTGCGATCCTTTTGGCGTTGCGGTTGCGCTCGGTTTTGGGCCAACGCACCGGTTATGAACAACCGCAGGACAAAAATGAAAAGGAAAGCTTTGCCGATAAGGGAAATGCGCCTATTCCATTCCCAAAAGCTGTTGATACCAATGCTAAAATATCAGGAAGTGGCCTAGACGCGCTGCGCCGCGCTGATCGGCAGTTTGATGAAAAAGCATTTATCGGCGGGGCTACCGCTGCATTCCAGATGATTCTGTCAGCCTATGCTGAAGGTGATCAGGCACAGTTAAAACGCTTGTTGGGGTATGATTTGCTGCAAAGTTTTGTGCAGTCAATTAACGCACGTGTATCGGCCAAGGAAAGTCTTGAAATTACCGTAAATGAAATCCGTGAAGTTAGTATTTTGAATGTTGAGTTGGTAGAATCTGTTGCCTCTATCACGGTGCATTTTCACACTCTGCAAACCCGTATCGCGCGCGATGCGGATGATGCGATTATTGATGAGAGTGAAACCGAACCACAGGAATTTATTGATATCTGGACTTTTGAGCGTGATTTAACCTTGTCTGACCCTAATTGGAAATTGGCTGAAACCGAATCTGCTGATAAAGACAGCTAATATCAGGCATGTTTTATGAGAAAACCCCCCCCTGCCGACCAAGAGCTAGATGAAGATGCGGTCTTGTGGCAGCGGGTGACGCAGCGGGTTACGCCTTTGGCCAAACGCGATGCCGCCATGATGCCATTTTCTGGCACTGAAAAATCAGCCGAAAAATTAGCCGAAAACCCCCTCGTGTCCCCCGCAAAGCCCAAAATACGCCGTGTCGCCTCGGCGGTTGCGCCCATACCGTCAAAACTGCCAGCTGTGACCCCGGTAGATTTGCGGCAGGGCGAACGGGCAGGTCTGGATGGCCGTACCCAGCGGCGGCTATTTCGCGGTGATGTTCCTATTGATCGGCGCCTTGATCTGCATGGATATACTGCCGCCCGGGCCGAATCAAAATTACAGATATTTATTCAGGATGCGGCTTATGCTGGTTGTCGGTGCGTGCTGATAATCACCGGTAAGGGAGCTGGGGTATTACGGGGCCATTTATCTGGCTGGCTAAAGCGGGAACCGTTAACTGGTTTGGTGTTGGCGATCGCTGAGGCACGTCCAGCCGATGGTGGCAGTGGTGCGGTCTATGTGTTGTTACGGCGGCGGCGCGCATGACACCGTTTGGCGTCAAAATTCGCGAATGGCGCGCTGCAAAAAACCGCACCTTGCATCAGCAGGCAGACATGCTTGGGGTGTCAGCTGCTTATTTATCGGCGCTTGAAACCGGCGCGCGTGGCCGACCATCGGCGGCGCTTGTTGATCAAATATGTGTGTGGCTTGGGTTAATTTGGGATGATGCTGAAGACCTAAAGCGGTTGGCAGCTTTGTCGCATCCTAAACCGACAATAGATGTGCGTGGTCACAGCGCTGAAGCTGTGTATATGGTCAATTTTCTTGCCCAAGCCATTGGGCGCTTGTCAGCAGATGATTGTCAAAGAATGACCACGCTCATTACTGAGACCTTGGCGCAGCACGATAGCGCTGATGCCGAAACATCACGTAGGTCACCCCTTGAATGATGATTGCCTAAATCGTAAGGAGCCAAAGGATTTATCCATTGAGGCTTTTGTAATTTTATTTCTTGTGTTAAAACGCCGTCATAAGCTTTAGATAAGCATATTTTTCGATTGCTTTAGACTTGACAGGTGTCCACGCCTGCAGTTTATCCAACTGAACATTCGACCCCGCTAAGACAGGCCGCCAGCCGCTGGTGGCCGTAACGTCAAAGGATTAAAACCCATGACTGCCGAACTCATGCGTGATCATGTTGCTAAATTGTCAATTGAAACCGCCGAACAACTTACTACACGTGATGTTCATGAGTTATGTGATGCTGCCGAAGAAGCCATTCTTGCAGGCGGCGGCTTTGGATGGCTATCGCCACCGCCAAAATCGGTAATGGAAGATTATTGGCGTGGCGTTCAATTGATCCCAGAGCGGCATTTGATCATTGCTCGCCTCGACAAGGTGATTGCCGGCAGCTGCCAAATTGTGCGACCACCCCGCAATAATGAAGCTCAGAAATTTGTCTGCCAATTGACCACCTTCTTTGTGGCACCATGGGCGCGCGGGCATGGATTGGCCCAAATGATTGTTGCCGAAGCCGAAGCACTCGCCAAAAGCCAAGGGTTTTTGATGATTAATTTGGATGTGCGGGCCACACAAGAACGTGCGATCCAGTCATTTGAAGCCCGCGGTTTTAAAAAATACGCGACCAACCCTTATTATGCAAAAGTCGATGGCGCCTATGTGCTAGGATTTTATTATCAAAAAGAGCTGTGACCATGGCCTATGATGATCAAAATATTTTTGCCAAAATTTTACGTGGCGAAATTCCCTGTACAAAAATTGATGAAGATGAATTTTGCTTGAGTTTTGTTGATGTTAATCCGCAAGCACCAGTCCATATATTAGTTATTCCAAAGGGTGCTTATGTCGATTGGAATGATTTTGCCGCCAAGGCCAGCGCTGAAGAAATCGCTGCCTTTACCCGCGCTATTCACCGGGTTGCCGAAAAAGCCGGCATTGTTGATAGCGGCTACCGGGTCATTTCTAATATTGGCGCGCATGGCCATCAGGAAGTCCCGCACCTTCACATGCATGTTTTGGGCGGTGGCCCTATCGGCCGGCTTGTTGCGCGCGCCTAACTGTATCTAGTTGAAAAATCTAATATACTTGAAGCCAAAGGTAATGCTTGTCAGGATCATCATCTGATTGGATAGCCCATTTGGTGCGGTTGGATGCATGCATTGGTTCATACAGTCGCGTTTCGCGGCATCGATACCATCCCAGTTGATGTTCAGGTGCATATTGCGAATGGGCTACCGGCCATCGCTGTTGTTGGCTTGGCTGATAAAGCCGTTGCAGAATCGCGTGAACGTGTTAGGGCGGCGTTATCTTCGACCGGCCGTTGCGCGAACCGCATCATTCTGCATCTATGGCAGCGATGGTTGGGGGCGGGTCACGGTCACGCCCGGGCGAAATATCACTGGCCCATAATGGTGTATTATTTCTTGATGAATTGGCTGAATTTTCGCGACCAGTGCTTGATTCGTTGCGCCAGCCATTGGAAACCGGTCAGGTTGTTGTGGCCCGCGCCAACCACAATGTGACCTATCCGGCGCGCTTTCAACTTGTTGCGGCGATGAATCCGTGTCGTTGTGGGTATCTTGTTGATCCGTCACGCGCCTGTGGCAGTGCCCCAGCCTGTGGACGACGGTATGCGGCGCGGGTATCTGGCCCGATGATCGACCGGTTTGACTTGATTATCGAAGTGCCTGAAGTGACCCCCGATATGTTGTTGACAAACACCCCAAGCGAATCAACCGATGTGATTGCACAGCGTGTTGTCGCCGCCAAAGCCTATGCAGCTTCCCGGCCACAACAAGGTGCAAATTGTGCTAATGCCCGCTTACAAGCCGATCAGCTTGAGGCCATTGTAAGGTGTGATGATGCCGCCGCTGCTTTGCTTAAAGCCGCCATCGAAAAAACCCATTTATCAGCGCGTGCCTATCATAAATTACAACGGTTGGCGCGCACCATCGCAGATTTAACAGCTGAGGACGTTATTACCCGCGCCACCATGGCCGAGGCGCTGGCTTACCGGGCGATGCCGTTGCCGGCATAATGCCCATGTTGGTGTTCAATGGCATCAATGGTGAGTGCCGCGATATCAATACCAGACAGGCGCTGAATTTCACGAATGCCGGTGGGTGACGTCACATTAATTTCGGTGAGATAGTCGCCAATAATATCAATTCCGACAAATAACAACCCGCGCCGTCGCAGTTCTGGTCCGATAGCCTTGCAAATATCTTCATCGCGGGCTGTTAGCGCGGTCGCGGCCGCACTGCCACCAACATGAAAATTTGATCTGGCTTCGCCATCACTCGGAATGCGGTTTACCGCGCCAACCGGCTCTCCATTGACCAGAATGACGCGTTTATCACCATTGCGTACAGCTGGCAGATAGGCTTGTACCATTACCGGTTCCCGGCTGTTGCTAAAGAACATTTCAAGAAGTGAATTCAAATTTTGATCATTTGGCTGGATGCGGAAAACACCAGCGCCGCCATTGCCAAAAAGCGGTTTGACTATAATGTCTTTATGTTTAGCACGAAAGGCGTGGATGGCGTGACTATCGCGGCTGATAAGCGTGGCAGGTAGAAGATCCGGGTAATGGGTCACCAAAAGCTTTTCCGGCGCATTTCTAACTTCGGCCGGGTTGTTCACAACCATCGTGCTGGCCGGAAGCCGTTCCAAAATATGTGTTGCGGTAATATAGGCCATATCAAAAGGCGGGTCTTGGCGCATAAGAATGACATCAAATTCGTCCAAGGTACGAGTTTCGATAGCGCTTACGGTAAAATGTGCGCCGACCTTGTCAAAAAGCTGCAATGACTGGCCGCGCGCGGTGACGGTGCCCTCGTTAAATGACAATTTATCCGGCGTGTAATACCACAGCTTATGGCCGCGTGATTGCGCTTCAAGGCCTAAAGCAAAGGTCGAATCACCGGCAATATCAATGCCAGCGACAGGGTCCATTTGAATGGCAAAAGATAACTTTTTTATTGTCATTAGTCGCGTTGGTCTTTTTGCAGGATAATATAATTGACGACTTCTTGCGCAAACCGCAAATTTTCAGCGTAGCTGACCACGGTGTTCATTTCATCGACCGACTCGGCAACACCCGATAGATATACAATCCCGTTCACAACATCGATGCTGTAATTTAACGATGACACTTCGCTATCAGCGATCAATTTTCCGCGTAATGTAGCGCTTGCTGCCAAATCCTTTGCGATGTCTTTGATTGATGTGGTGTCGGTGACCTGCAATTCATTGATCACTTCACGCACGCCTTTTATTTCCCACGCTAGTTTTGTAGCTAGAATTTTGTCTTCAGGTGTTTTCACGGTGCCGGTAAATAATACGCCGCCATCGTTTACTGTGACATCAACCGAGGTCAAAAATGAGGTTTTGGTTTGTACAAACCGGTCTTTCAGTTTGGTAAAAATTACCCCGTCAGATACCGAGGTTGAAAACCCTTTTTCGGTCGTTGATGCGGCAACAGCTGCTGTACCAACACCAACAACAGCGCCAGCACACCCAGACAAGGCAAGGGCGGATATAAGCAACAAAGCTGTAATCAATGGTGACGTGACGGAATTTTTTCCAAGCATTTTCTGGATCCTGAACAAACTATTGTGGCTAGCCTTAATGTGACGTTTTGCGAATCATCGGTCAAGATTTTAAGCGGTTTCTTGCCATGCATTTTTAAGATGGGTAATTCGCCCAATCCCAAAAAAGTTACCATGATTAACTGTCACCAGATCAAATCGACAGCTATGGTCTGAAAATTGTTGGTATTTTGCCAAAAATAATGCTGCGGTTGCGGTAATTCTGCGGCGTTGCGCCGGGCTTGGGATGGCATTTTGCGAGGCGTCAAAACGATATTTCACTTTCACAAAAACCAACAGACGTCGACGCCGCACGATAAGATCAATTTCACCTGTCATAGCACGCCAGCGGCGTGCTACTATCCTATAACCCGATAGCCGAAACCACCAGCACACCGCGGTTTCGGCATATTTGCCGCGGCGTTCAGCAAGGGTGCGATGGGTTGGGGGCATAATTTGTCCAAAGCCTTAGATGCACCAAAAGGGCATCTATTATTTTTCTAGCTCTATCGCCAACTGGTAAATTTTGCGACGCGGCACGCCACTAACATCGGTCACAGTTTTCACCGCATCACGTAAACTGGTAACACGCATTTCTTCTTCTAGCATACTTTTAAGCATGGCATCGTCAAATGCCGGTTCAGATTGGTTGGCGCCTTCGACCAACACCACAACTTCGCCGCGGGGCGGGTCGGTGCGGCCAAATAAGTCCGCCAATTCGGTTAGGGTGTCGCGGTGATAATCTTCGTGAAGCTTGGTTAGTTCGCGCGCAACAACAGCCATTCGCGGTCCAAAAATTTCTGCCATTAACGCCAGATTTTTGGCCAGTCGCTTTGGCGAATCAAACCAGATTGTTGTTACCGGCAGATCTGCAAATTGGGTGAAGATTTTTTTGGCAGCGCCGCCGCTATGTGGCACAAAGCCGGCAAATAAAAACCGGTCGCTTGGTAATCCGGCACTGGCAAGGCCGGCCAGAACGGCGCTTGGCCCTGGTATGGCTGTCACCCTAAACCCGCGCTCATGCGCGCTGGCCACCAATTTATAGCCCGGATCTGATACCAAAGGCGTGCCGGCGTCACTGACCAAGGCGACGGTTTTGCCCTCGGCGATTGCGGCCAGTAATTTAGGTCGCATAAGATGGCCGTTATGATCATGGTAGGGCATGAATGTGGCCTTTGTCGTGCGTCCGCACAAGGCTAGCAATTTGCGGGTCATGCGGGTATCTTCGCAGGCCAAAATATCAGCATTTTCCAAAGTCTCTGCCGCGCGCGGTGACAAATCACCCAAATTGCCAATTGGTGTGGATACAACCGCCAATTGTCCGGGTTTTGCAGTCATCATATGCCTTTCTGGGCGCCGGCTATCTCTAAAAGCGCCAGCGCTGTTATTGCCCAACTATAAAGCCGGCGCTAACGTCATCACAAGCGGATAATGTAAGCGGTCTTTTTAGCCAATAGTGATGAAGTGTCTTACCAAATCCTGTTCACTGATGTTATCGTCAGCTAGCAATGGAGTTGGATAAATCTGGGATTGATATGATAATGCGTTATCAGCATCTGGTTTTGATAGTGGGTATGCTCATCTGCGGGGCATTGGTGTCGTGTGCACCCAGCCAAACATCCAAGCGCACAGTGTCTGGTCAAGTGGTGACCTCTGATAAAATTGTTGTAAAGCGGTCTGCTGATGCAGAGGCTGAGGCCACCACCATTGCAGATCCGGGCGACGCCGAAGACATGGTCGCCACGGAAATTATGGATACCATCATCTGGCAAATTCAAACCGGCCCAGCGCCGCCGCCGCCAGTTGACCCGGTTATCCCTGAAGGCCAAGACCCGTCTTTGACTGAAGATGCGCTGGAAGCGGCGTTCGCGCTATTATCAAGTCGGGTTAATCCGCCCGCTAGTGAGCCTGCATTTTTGCTGCCACAAAAGGCCGAAAACCAGGTTCGTATTGGTCTTTTGGTACCGCTGTCGGGCCAGCATGCGGCGCTTGGTGCGGAAATCCGCCGCGGCGCCGAGATGGCCTTGTTTAAAGCGGCAAAAGATAATGTAGAGCTGTTATTTCTTGATACAAAAGCGGGTGTGGCAGCCGCAGATGCGGCACTGACCGGCGCCAAAAATGGAGTTGATATTTTTGTTGGCCCGCTATTCACCGATGCGGTGGTGGCGGCGCGTGTGGTGGCCGTGCAGCACCAAATCCCGATGTTGCTGTTATCGAACAATCGCGCCATCGCGGCGCCTGATAGCTGGCTTATGGGGTATTTGCCGGAACAACAGCTTGATGGGTTGTTGGGTCATGCGGTCAGTAGCGGTAAGACGCATTTTGGCATTGTCGCGCAAGACGCAGCTTTTGGCCAAAGATTGCTGGCGCATGCGATCAGTCGGCTGCGTGATTTCGGACTGACACCAGAAGCGGTCCGAGTGTTGACTGATGCTGATCTTGGCGATGAAGACCGCTTGAAACAAACCATCCGCGATTTTACCGGTTACCGCCCTGTAGCGCCCGATCAACCGCTTGCTGACAGTCCGTTTGACGCGGTAATTTTTGCTGGTGACCCGGCCTTTGCGCTGCGTACGGCGCCGCTATTGGCATATTATGATGTGGGGCCGGATCGCGCCATGTACCTTGGCAACGCCCTATGGAACCAGCCGCAATTATTGCGTGAACCATCTTTGCAGGGCGGGTTATTTGCAGTCCGCCCTAGTCAATTTGACACTAAATTTGTGACCAGTTGGCAAGATATTTGGCCGCAAACCCCCGGTGAATTAAGCCGTTTGGGATTTGACGCTTTGGCTTTGGTGGCAGCCTTATCGGATGTCGAAACCGCAGACACATCAGCAAGCAAATGGTCAAAAAGGCTTGTCACCAGCAGTGGTTTTAAAGGGTATAGCGGGGCCTTTCGATTGCTTCCTGATGGCAGCAATGTGCGCGCCTTTGAATTACGGCGCATTGACAATGGAAAGTCAAAAATCATCAAAGCCGCGCCGGATAAAATTTAATCTTTTTGAACAATCATTGTGGCCGTTACGATGTGTTTATCAGCGCAGGATCATCGCCAATAAATGGTTCAGCCGTAAACGCCCGGTCGTGGTTGTCCTAAGGCGGCTGTGCTGGGCGCCTGCGGTATCATTTTCGATAGATAGGTCGAGCCAGCCAGCATCGATGGCGGTTGCCAGCCCGTCACCGTCTAGCCAATTATCTTGTGGGCCACAAAGGCTGGCGATGGTGTTAAGGTTAACCCCTGTGGTAAGCCGTAAGCCCATCATCATCATTTCATTTGCCACATCGGCGGCGCTATCATGCTGCTGTGTTTCGATGCCATGTCCAGCGGTTTGAACCGCCTGCAACCAGCCGGCTGGGCTGCGCCGGGTGGCGGTGCCATTGCGGGTGATCAGGTCGCTGCCCTTGCCAGCCACCGCAAAACGCCCATGCGCGCCGGGGCCAATGCCAATCCAGTCGGCGGCATGCCAATAGGCCAAATTGTGCCGGCATGCAGCGCCCGCTTTGGCGTGATTGGAAATTTCATAGGCCGCTAGGCCGGCTGATGCTGTTATGCTTTGTGTCAGATCAAATAAATCTGCGGCTGCATCATCATCTAAATTCATCTTTTCACCGGCCCGCTGGCGCGTATAAAAGACGGTTCCGGGCTCGATGGTTAGCTGGTATAGCGACATATGCGGCAAATCTAAATCTAAGGCGCGGCCGAGCATGGTTTCCCAAGCTTTTGCGGTTTGCCCCGGGGTGGCGTAAATCAGATCAATTGATAGATTGTCAAAGCGCTGCCTTACCAGATCAAGCGCCGCCAAGGCGTCTTTGGCGCTATGTTCACGCCCTAAAAAGCCTAATAGCTGATCGTCAAGTGATTGCACTCCCATCGACACCCGGTTCACCCCAGCGTGATGAAATGCGGTCATCGCATGTGCCTCTACCGAGGTTGGATTGGCTTCGGCGGTTATTTCGATTGTTGGCGAAAATCCAAACAGCGCCTCGGCATGGGTAATGATTTTACCGACAATGGCTGCCGGCATTAACGAGGGCGTGCCGCCGCCAAAAAATATGCTGGTTAGTGGCCGTTTAGCGGGCAACAAGCCGGCCATATAGGTCATTTCGCGGCATAGCGCATCACCAAAAGCGCCGGCGTCATAGGTGGTGCTGACATGCGAGTTAAAATCGCAATAGGGGCATTTGCTGCGGCAAAACGGCCAATGCACATAAAGACCTAATTCTGTCGGCGCTAGGTTAGCTGTCATCTGTCAGAAAAAATGCGCGGTGAAAATGCGCGATGAAGGAGCTTGGCAAAGGCATCAGCGCGGTGGCTCATGGCGTGTTTTTTGGCTGGCACCATCTCGCCAAAACTAAGCTGATGGCCATCGGGCTGAAAAATGGCATCATAGCCAAAGCCATTTTCACCGCGCGGCGGCCAGGTAATGCTGCCGCCAACGCGGCCCTCAACGCATATTTCATCCCCCTCTGGCCAGACAAGTGCCAAGGCGCAGATAAATTGGGCTGAGCGGTCATCACTTTGGCATTGTGTTAATTCGGCCTCTACCCGCTGCATCGCTTTGCCAAAATCACCATTAGGGGCCGCCCAGCGCGCTGAATAGATGCCGGGGGCGCCGCCAAGTGCGGTAACCGCAAGGCCCGAATCATCGGCTAATGCCGGTAGTTGTGATGCGGCGGCAGCGGCGCGGGCTTTTAATAGCGCATTGCCCTGAAAACTTGTTTCGGTCTCATCGGGCTCGGCAAGGCCAAGACTGCCAGCAGAAATCACCGTAAAATCGAAGACTTCAAATAAGGCGCTGATCTCGCGTAATTTGCCCTGATTATGTGTGGCAATAACCAACCTATCTTCTAAAAACAAACGATCATGGCTCATGCTGGCACGCTGCCCTTGGCTATAGAGACTATCAGGATTTGGTGAAATGCCACGACGCTCACGCGGCGGCTTTAGCGGCGGCTTGCTGGAGGCTGAATAATTCACCGCATCCGGCACCCGCCAAATCTAGCATCTGATCAAGAACATTACGCGAAAACGGGTGGGCTTCACCAGTTGCCTGCACTTCGACAAGCTCACCATCGGCTGTCATGATAAAATTGGCATCAATTTCGGCGGCGCTATCTTCCAAATAATCAAGATCAAGCACCGGTACGCCCTGGAAAACGCCACAAGAAATGGCAGCGACTTGCCCGGTTAATGGCAGCTTGGTGATGGCCCCGGCAAGCAACAGTTTTTCACAGGCAATGCGCAAAGCAACCCAGGCCCCGGTAATCGCCGCGGTGCGGGTGCCGCCATCGGCCTGAATAACATCACAATCAATTTTGATTTGCCGCTCACCCAAAGCCTGAAGATTGGTAACGGCGCGTAACGACCGGCCAATCAAGCGTTGAATTTCCAAGGTGCGCCCCGATTGTTTGCCACGCGCGGCCTCGCGGTCCATGCGGCTATGCGTAGAGCGCGGTAACATACCATATTCGGCAGTGACCCAGCCTTTGCCGCTATTGCGTAAAAATGGCGGCACGCGCTCATCCAGCGAGGCCGTACACAGCACATGGGTATTCCCAAATTTGGCAAGACAAGACCCTTCAGCATGCAGCGACACTGACGGTTCAAGTGAAATAGAGCGAAGCTGATCGGGGGTGCGGCCGGACGGACGTGACATAAATTGGTTCCTATGCGTTACGGGTGAAATGATGTGGTACGTGATAGCGGCTTTTTATAGGTCGCATCAATAAAAGTGATCAAAATATTGTTCAGTAATTGACCAACAACAAATGCCTAGCATAAATTTTATGTATGACAGATGCCAGCATAAAGGGCCTAAAGCCCCGCAGTTTAGAAATTTTCCATGAAGTCGTTAGGGCTTATCTTGAAGATGGTCTTCCTGTGGGCTCTAGCCGCCTTGCCAGATCGTCCAAGCTTGACCTTTCACCGGCGTCTATCCGCAATAAGATGAGTGATCTTGAAGAGGCCGGGTTGCTGTATGCGCCGCATACCTCGGCTGGCCGCGTGCCAACAGAAACTGGCTTGCGGTTGTTTGTTGATGGGCTGATGGAATTTAATCGTGACCTGCATTTGGATGAGCGATCAACAATTGATAGCGAATGTGCGGCGCGCGGGATCAGCTTGAACCAGCTTCTCGATAATGCCAGCAAAACATTATCAGGCCTGTCAAATTGCGCCAGTTTGGTGTTGTCACCAACAAGCGAGGCTGATTTACAGCATTTCGAATTCGTCACTATTGGACAGAATCGCGCCTTGGCGGTGTTAGTGCGCGCTGATGGACAAGTTGAAAATCGCTTGATCGATTTGCCGATTGGGGTGCCGGCATCAGCCTTGGTCAAAGCCGCAAACTACATGAATGCCAAGCTTGCCAACCGCAGCATGGTTACCGCGGCAAGCCTGATTCGTGAAGAAATCGCTCTGCATAAAGCCGAACTTGACGAGTTGACGGCCAGCCTTGTGGAACAGGGCGTTGGCATTTGGTCAGATGGTGATGGCGGGTCACACGCAGCGTTAATTATGCGCGGTCAGGCCAATCTTCTTGATGATATTCAGGCGATTGATGAATTGGCTGAAATTCGTGGGCTGTTTGATGCCTTAGACGCTCGCGAAAATGCCCTCAGATTGCTTGATGCGACGCGCGATGGTGACGGCGTTAAAATCTTTATTGGCGCCGAAAATAAGTTATTTGCGACCACCGGCTGTTCACTGGTGATTGCCCCCTATCGCAATGCAGACCGCTCGGTGATTGGCGCGGTTGGTGTGCTTGGACCACGGCATATGAATTATGCGCGAATTATTCCTATGGTTGATTATACAAGCAAGGCGATTGCCCGGGTTTTGGGGCGTTAAATAGCTTTTTTTGGGGCGACTTTTTTGCCAGCAGCTTTTTTGCTAGCAGTCTTTTTAACATTCGTATTTTTTTGGGCCATCTTTTTAGAGGCCGGCTTTTTAGGGGCGGCTTTTTTTGATATGGCAGTTTTGGCGGCCGGATCTATCGCTGCTACCGGCAAGTCTTTAAACGCATCAGTGACGGCTTGGCGCACCATTGTTGGTAATTCAGTGGCGATCATAGTTGATACGGTGTCGCGCATTTCATCAACAAGCTTTGCTGTCAATGCGTCAAAATCGATTGGCGCCTCGGCAGCCTTGGTGTCATTGTCGTCAAAAGTCATGGGTTCACTGGACCTGACTTGTGCTGATTGCTGGCGGGCCTGATCTATCGCCGCGGCAATATCTGCCAGCGCAGTATCAGCTTCCGAACTATCACCCCCAAAGGCATCATCTGCCGGGCTATGATTTGCCGGGCTGTCATCTCCTAAATTTTCACCTAAGGCAGTATCTTGCAGGCCAACGGCGCTGCTCGTCGGGTCAGCTTCTGGCAGGTCAGTCTCGGCGGTGATGTCAGCTATTATTGCGGTGTGGGTTATGGCCGTTTGCGTTTCTGCCATCTCTTCTTCGTCAATTTCTGACGTGGCGTTTAAATCTTGGGGCAAATGCGGTGGCGCACTAGTTGACAAATTTTTTGGGGCATTTTCGGGCGCATTTTTTGGGATAGCATCGTCAGCGCCAAGCTGTTGCAGCAAATTATCAATTCGCGTCATCACATCACCAGCATGGTCGTCTGGATCAATCGGGGCGGTGTGCAGGGTTGCGGCGGGGTAGGATTTAATGACAAGCGTGTCTGAAGCCGCATCAACCGGTGCTGCGACCGCTTCGTCATGCAGCGCTTCAATAGATTTCCAAACCAATTTGTTCTGCAAAATCGACATGCGGTATGTGTTCTGACTTCGTTGCTACAATTGTTGCCGTGCCGGGCGATGCCCGCGGATTTCTTGATAATAATCTCTCACAGCTTGCGGCCTGATACAACCAAACTATCTGATCACTCTGTCACAATCAGCTTAGGCGCGCCTCCACACGGCGTTTGTGCGCGATGCTGGCGGCCCCGCACGATACTGCAAAAAGACCGAAAAATGCTGCATTTTTTGTGAAAAACCGCTGGTTTTTTAAAAAGAAAAAGAAAATTTATCTTTTTAGGGCTTGGCGAAATCCACTGTGATACTTAGATAAGTCTCGAGATGAAGTTCTGGAACAGGTGTCAGCATGAGCCCCGCAGAATTTACAGCTTTTACCTCAAGCGTAATTTAATAACCCAAGAGTAATCATGGTTAAGAAAACCGATACAAATTCAGATACGCCGCAACAGGCGTCTACCATAAGCGACATCGACCTTGGTGACGCTATCGCCTCGGCGGTTGACGCACAAAATACCGCGCCTGATGCAGCTAGTGCCGATGCTGTGCAATCAGATGATGCCGCACAACCAGATGATGTCACATCTGAAGCCAGCGCATTGGAAACGGTCATGGCTGAGCGTGATGCGCTGAAAGACCAGCTGTTGCGGGCGCTTGCTGATACGGAAAACATGCGGCGGCGCAGCGAACGCGAGGCCGAAACAGCGCGCAAATATGGGCACACGCAATTTGCCCGTGATTTGGTTGGGGCGATTGATAATTTGGCTCGTGCGCTGACCTCGGCACCGGCGGATAAAACCGGGCTGGACGAGGCCGTGCAATCGTTATTGACCGGCATTGAGCTCAGCTGGACCGAGATTCAAACCGCCATCGAAAAACATGGTGTGCGGCAGATTAATCCACTTGGCGAAAAATTTGACTATAATTTTCATCAGGCCATGTTTGAGGTGCCAACCAATGACCAACCTGCGGGTATGGTTTTAGAAGTGGTCCAGCATGGCTATGCCTTGCATGACCGGTTGCTGCGGCCGGCCATGGTTGGGGTATCAAAAGCCGCTGATACAAATGATGCGGCACCAGCGAAAGACTGACTGTAGCGGTAATTAATAGTATCGCCACTTGTCTGGGGACGAATAAATTAAAGACTAAATCGGGGGCAGGATCGGCTGTCAGATAGCGCTATGCGGCGTATCTGCTGCGATGATTTTGTAAAAAAGGACATCGTCTACCCCCTTGTAACAACAAGATAATGCCCTATATGAGCATTAGAAATTTGAAATTTGCCATTGTTCGATGACGCACCGTGCGCCGCGACAGTGTCTAAGGGTCATTTTTGGGCGCGAGACTCGCAAACAAGATGGTCAGGGAAAGGAGCTAAGATTATGGCAAAAGTAATTGGTATTGACCTTGGAACAACAAATTCCTGTGTGGCTGTAATGGACGGGGCCGAGCCGCGCGTCATTGAAAATTCAGAAGGCGCCCGCACAACCCCGTCAATGGTGGCGTTTACTGAGGGCGAGCGTTTGGTTGGCCAGCCAGCAAAACGGCAGTCTGTTACGAACCCTGAAAATACATTATTCGCAATCAAGCGTCTGATCGGTCGCCGGTTTAAAGATAAATCGACCAAAGCTTTTGCAGATTTGGTGCCGTTTGAATTAATTGGCGCAAAAAATGGCGATGCTTGGGTTAAAGTGCAGGGTGAAGAATATTCGCCAAGCCAGATTTCTAGCTTTGTGCTGCGCAAGCTGAAAGAAGACGCCGAAGCCTTTTTGGGTGAAACTGTTACCCAAGCGGTGATTACCGTGCCGGCTTATTTCAATGATGCACAACGTCAAGCCACGAAAGATGCGGGCAAAATTGCTGGTCTGGAAGTGTTGCGGATTATCAATGAACCGACCGCGGCGGCATTGGCCTATGGGCTAGATCGCAAAGATTCAGGTCTGGTTGCTGTTTATGATCTTGGCGGCGGTACTTTTGACGTGTCGATTTTGGAAGTTGGCGATGGTGTGTTTGAAGTCAAATCAACCAATGGCGATACCTTCCTTGGGGGTGAAGATTTTGACCATGCAATTATCGAATATCTGGCTGATGCTTTTAAATCGAGTGATGGTATTGATTTGCGCGGTGACAAGCTGGCCCTACAGCGTTTGAAAGAAGCTGCTGAAAAGGCGAAAATTGAACTATCATCATCAGTTCAGACAGACGTAAACCTGCCATTCATCACTGCTGATGCAACCGGGCCAAAGCATCTGAATATCAAGCTGACCCGCGCCAAGCTGGAACAGTTGGTTGAAGATCTGGTGGCGCGTACTATCAAGCCATGTCAGGCCGCACTGAAAGACGCTGGTGTGAAAGCCTCTGAGATTGACGAGGTTATCCTTGTTGGCGGAATGACGCGGATGCCAAAAATCATCGAAAAGGTGAAAGAGTTCTTTGGTACCGATCCGCATCGTGGTGTGAACCCAGATGAGGTTGTCGCGTCTGGTGCGGCCATCCAAGCGGGTGTGTTAACTGGTGATGTGAAAGATGTGCTGTTGCTTGATGTAACGCCTTTGTCGTTGGGCATCGAAACATTGGGCGGTGTATTTACCAGGCTGATTGACCGCAACACAACGATCCCGACCAAGAAAGGTCAGGTGTTCTCAACGGCTGATGACAACCAGTCAGCGGTAACCATTTCGGTCTATCAAGGCGAACGCGAAATGGCCGCCGATAACAAACATTTAGGCCAGTTTAACCTTGAAGGCATTTCGCCAGCACCGCGTGGTGTGCCGCAGATTGAGGTGACTTTTGACATTGATGCCAACGGTATCGTCAAGGTCAGCGCCAAGGATAAGGCCACCGGCAAAGAGCAGGAAATTCGCATTCAGGCATCTGGCGGTCTTGACGATTCAGAAATTGATCGGATGGTCCAAGAAGCCGAAGCCAATGCCGAATCTGATAAAAAACGGCGCTCTGATGTCGAAACCCGCAATCAGGCTGAAGCCTTAGTTCATGGCGCTGAAAAAGCCATGGAAGACCTTGGTGACAAGGCCGATGCTGATGCCAAGGCCGAGGTTGAGGCTGGTGTTGACGCCTTGCGGACGGCGCTTGACGGTGATGATATTGAGGCTATTTCGGAAAAATCAGCCGCGTTGTCGCAATCCATGATGAAAATGGGTGAGGCAGCCTATAAAGCCGAGGGTGATTCGCCTGATGCTGCGGGTGGGGCGGGCAATGCCAATGACGAAGGTGTTGTCGATGCCGAATTTGAAGAGGTTGACGCCGACGACGATAAAAAGTCAAAATCCTAATCAATATACCCGGCGCCTAATCTAGGGCGCCGGTTTTCCTTTAAGTGAATGATGTGGCAAGTATGAGTAAACGCGATTTTTACGATGTTCTGGGCGTGTCAAAAGATGCCGACGAAAAAGCATTAAAAGCCGCGTATCGCAAACTGGCGATGGAAAACCATCCTGACCGCAACCAAGGCGATGCGGCGGCTGAAGACCGTTTCCGTGAAGCCAGCGAAGCCTATGATGTCTTAAAAGACCCGCAAAAACGCGCGGCCTATGACCGTATGGGCCATGCCGCCTTCGATCAATCTGCCGGGGCTGGTGGGTTTGGTGGTGGTTTTGGCGGCGGTGGTTTTGGCGGCGGTGGGTTTTCCGATATTTTCGACCAGATGTTTTCGGAATTTTCTGGTGGGGCTAGCGGCCGCCAACGCAATAGTGGCGGCAATGATCTGCGCTATGACATGACGGTTTCACTTGAAAATGCCTTTACCGGTATTCAAGAAGATATTTCAATCACTGTGCCAGCGAGCTGTAATAGCTGTTCAGGAAGCGGTGCGGCCGATGGCGCTAAGCCAAGCACTTGTGGTACCTGCGGCGGAACGGGCCGGGTCCGTGCGCAACAAGGGTTTTTTGCTGTTGAACGTGCCTGCCATGCTTGTCAGGGTATGGGCCAAGTCATTTCTGACCCATGCCGCAGTTGTGGTGGTGAAGGCCGGGTTCAGCGTAATAAAACATTATCTGTTTCGATTCCCGCCGGGGTCGACACTGGCACCCGTATCCGGCTGTCTGGCAAAGGCGAAGCCGGGGTGCGCGGCGGGCCGGCTGGCGATTTATATATCTTTGTGACGGTAGCACCGCATCCGATTTTCACCCGCGATGGCAATAATCTTTATGCTCGCATACCGGTGCCGATGACGGTGGCCGCGCTTGGTGATAAAATTGAGGTGCCAACCATCGAAGGCAAAATGGCGCGGCTGTCTATTGAGGCGGGCACGCAGTCTGGTCGTCAGTTCAGGATGCGCGGCAAAGGCATGCCAGCGCTGCGCCGTGGCATAGTGGGTGATCAAATTGTAGAAGTTCAGGTGGAAACACCAACAAGCCTATCGAAAAAGCAAAAGGAATTGCTGGCGGCATTTGCTGAAGCTGGCAATACCAACCCTGAATCAGATAGTTTCATTGAACGCGTCAAGCGTATTTGGGCCGATAGCTAGCGCCAGCGCGAAATTTTGTAATGCCGGGATAATAATGCCGGGAAAATAATGTTATCTAGGGCTTGCCGAACCCAGTGGGCGCTTTATATGCTGGCGGGGACCATTTAGGGGGCAACAGCCATGACATCTCACCCAATTAAGATTGGCCTTCCGGGCGCTGCCGGGCGAATGGGCGGCATGCTTATCCGCGAAATTTCCGCGGCTGATGATCTATGCCTTGTGGTCGCCACAGATCGCGCCGATAGCCCGCATATTGGCCTTGATGCAGGCCGACTGGCACACGTTGGTGACAATGGTGTTATGGTTGGCAGTGATCCGGCGAGCCTGTTTGCCGAAGCTGATGTGGTGATCGATTTTAGCTCACCCGAAGCCAGTTTACAGCATGCCGCACTAGCCGCCAAAACCGGAACAGCCATAGTTATTGGCACCACCGGTTTGACCGTGGCCCAAGAGGATATTTTGCGTGCGGCATCAGCCACAGCGCCAATTGTCTATTGTGCCAATACATCGGTCGGGGTGACATTGCTGACGCAGCTTGTCGAACAGGTGGCTGCGCAATTGACCAATGGCTGGGATATCGAAATATTAGAAACCCACCATCATCATAAAGTGGACGCGCCGTCTGGCACCGCATTGGCCCTTGGCAAAGCCGCGGCGCGTGGCCGCAAGGTTGATTTGGATTCGGTGTCTGACATGGTGCGCAAAGGCCAAACCGGCGCCAGACGTGCGGGTGATATTGGGTTTGCTGTTTTGCGTGGCGGTGATGTCGCTGGTGAACATTCGGTTATTTTTTATGGTGAGTCGGAACGTGTTGAAATTACCCACCGGGCAAATGACCGGGTGATTTTTGCGCGGGGCGCGTTACGGGCGGCACGGTTTGTGGCGCTGGCGGCTAACGGGTTTTACGATATGACAGATGTTTTGAAAGGCTGAACAGCATCAATGGCTGCAAAAATGAAACTTGCTGACATAGATGTGTGTTTTGAAAGGCTGTCGCAGCGCCAGCCTGACCCACAAACTGAGCTTGATTTTACAAATCCCTTTACGCTTTTGGTGGCTGTTGTGTTGTCAGCGCAAGCCACCGATATTGGTGTCAACCGCGCCACCAAAGGGCTGTTTGCGGCGGCCAGTTCGCCAGCAGCTATGGTGGCGCTGGGCATTGAAGGTATTAGCCAGCATATCCGTACCATCGGGCTATTTAATACTAAGGCCAGAAACGTCTATAAATTATCGCAGATCTTACGTGATCAGTATGCTGGCGAGGTGCCAGATGATCGGGCTGCCCTTGAAGCCTTGCCCGGGGTCGGCCGAAAGACCGCAAATGTGGTTTTAAATGAGGCATTTGGCCACCCAACCATTGCCGTTGATACACATATTTTCCGGCTTGGTAACCGCACAAAAATGGCGCCAGGCGCAACCCCGGACGCGGTCGAGACCGAGCTATTGCGGCGGGTTCCAGATAAATGGAAAAAGGGCGCACATCATTGGCTGATCCTGCATGGGCGTTATGTGTGTAAAGCCCGCAAACCAGAATGTAGCGACTGTGTGATACGTGATTTATGCTTGTTTAGGGAAAAAACTGGATAAGCGATCGCCCCAGATTTAACCCTGGGGTTAAGGCTGTTTTTGACGTATTTCATAGAGCGCCATCTTGCAGGCATCACCATCAAGCTGGCCGCCCAAAAACCGGCTGCGCATGGCCGCATATTTCACCACTAGTAACGGGCCATCTGCATAAATAAAGAAATCGACCACACATCCGGTTAGCTTATATTGCCATATTTGAACCTGCCCTTCGCGGCGTAACATTGATGGTGCGCCAAATGCGGCGGTCAGGTCATCGGCTGGCTTTTCGACAAAATCATCTGGGTCACTTATGGCCGGTGGTGGCGGTGCTAGATTACTCTCTGGCGTTACGCTCGTTTCAGGCGCTTCAAGAACGCTGGGCGTCGGCGGTGCGGACAATTCGTCAGCAGGCGCTGTTTTGGCAAGCGTATCGCGGACCACCGTCACATCTTCCCAGGTCACATTAGCCGATGATGATGGTGCCCCAGAGGTTGCTGGCGCCGGCAATTGTTGACAGGCGGTCAGAGCAAATATGATGAGAATTGGTAGGCTGAAACTTGGAAAAACAATACGGCGCACGAGAGATAACCTAAAACGGTGAAAGCTTGTGTGTTTGGTCTAGCTGAATTTACCGGTCTTTGCATCAGTTGATTTTGCCAGACGCCATTAATCATCAGCCCCTAAAAACCCGAAAGCCGTCTTGTTCTTCGCCGGCGTTCGGCTTAAGGTCTGGGCTGATTTGCATTTTAAGAGGGTTATTATGCGTAAAAAATCGTTTGATATTCTGGCTGTTGGTAATGCCATTATTGATGTTTTCAGCCAATGTGACGATGATTTTTTAGACAAGCATTCGGTTAATAAAGGCGGTATGACGCTTATTGATGCGGCGCAATCGGCGGCGCTTTATGATGCGATTGCGAAAATTGCCCCGCCCAAATTAGTGTCTGGGGGTTCGGTTGCCAATACCGCAGTCGGCCTTGTCGCATTAGGCGGCAGTGCGGCCTTTGTTGGCCGAGTCCATGATGACCAACTTGGCACCGCTTTTTGCAAGGATATTAGTGCAGCAGGTGTCACATTTGCATCAACCCCAGCCTCTAGCGGCGCGCCAACCGCCTCATCAATTATTCTGGTCACACCAGATGCGGCGCGGTCGATGAATACCTTTCTTGGGGCTAGCATAGAATTTCAGCCAGATGATATTAAGCTTGCCGCCGCCGCAGATGCGGCAGTGATTTATCTTGAAGGCTATTTGTTTGACGCACCAGCTGGCCCGGCTATTTTTGCGCAGGCGGCGCGCATGGCGGCCCAGCATCAGGCTAAAATTGCGCTGTCATTATCGGACCCTTGGTGTGTTGACAGACACCGTGATGCGCTTATGAAATTTGTCACCGATCATGTTGATATTTTATTTGCTAATGAAGATGAAGCCACCAGTCTGGTGCAGTCAGATCACCCGACATCGGTCAAAAAATTGCGCGCGGTTGTTGATGAATTGATTGTGACGCGTGGCGCGCTTGGGGCGGTTATCTGTCAGGCTGACATAGAGCATGATGTCGCCGCTATGCCGCAAGGCCCGGTTGTTGATACCACCGGTGCCGGCGATTTATTTGCAGCGGGCTATTTGTATGGTCGCACGCAAGGCCATGACCTGCGCCTGTCAGGAGACATCGCCAGCCTGTTGGCTGGCGAGGTTATTTCACATATTGGGGCAAGACCAAAAACCGATCTACGCCGCTTGATCGCGCCGCTGATAAAGGGCTAGCTGATGGCGTCATAGGCGGCAATCGCAGCGGCCTGCACAATGTCATTGACCGACGCCCCCATCTGCACGATCTGGAACGGAAATTCGCCGCCAAGCATCATTGGCCCAATAACCGAAACGCCGCCAAGTTGATGGACCAGTTTGAACGCAATATTGGCCGAATGCAGCCCCGGCATAACAAGAATATTGGCCGGGCCAGTTAATCTGCAGAATGGATAGCGCGACTTCATCAGGTCAAAATCAAGCGCAATATCGCCGGTCATTTCGCCATCAAATTCAAAATCAACATCACGCTTTTCAAGCGCTGCAACAGCCGCCCGCGCCATCTTATTGGTTTTTGATTCCGGGTTGCCAAAATTGGTATAGGACAAAATGGCAACGCGCGGTATATGGCCCATCTGTTTAGCCTTATCAGCCATCGCAATGGCAATATCGGCCATCTGTTCGGCATCTGGGCGCTCATGCACGGCAACATCACCAATAAATACCGTCCGCCCCCGCGAAATGATAATCGAGGTGGTCATAAACTGGCTGTCCTTGGCCGGTCCGATGACCCGACGCACATGTTCAAGGCTTGGCTGAAAGGCCCGCGTAACCCCGGTCACCAAGGTGTCAGCATGACCGCAACTAACCATACAGGCCGCAAACACATTGCGGTCAAGATTGATCATGCGTTGGCAGTCACGATGCAGCTGGCCTTTGCGCTGCAGGCGGCTATATAAAAAGTCGGTATATTCCGCATTGTGATCAGAAATTTTGGCGTTGGTGATGGGCAGATCTTCGGCGCCCTCTAGCCCAAGCTTTTGAATGGTCTCTTTAATGCGATGTTCACGGCCAAGCAAAATTGGGTGGCCATAGCCGGCGTTGCGAAACGCCAATGCGGCACGAATAACGCGCTCTTCTTCGCCTTCGGTAAAGACTACCCGTTTTTTATTGGCGCTGACCCGGTCCAAAATAACCTGCAATGTTGATGCGGTGGGGTCTAGCCGTGCCGACAGATCGCGGCGATAGGCGTCAAGATCATCAATCGGGCGCCGCGCAACACCAGATGTCATCGCCGCTTCGGCGACGGCTGACGATACCGCCGAAATCAATCGTGGATCAAACGGGGCCGGAATGATGTAATCTTCACCATAGGCCATAACCTGTCCGCCATAGGCATCGGCAACCGCATCCGGCACGTCTTCACGTGCCAGCATGGCCAAGGCATAGGCGGCGGCAATTTTCATTTCTTCATTAATTTTGCTGGCGCGCACATCAAGGGCACCCCGGAAAATATAAGGAAAGCCAAGAACATTATTAACCTGATTCGGAAAGTCAGACCGGCCAGTGGCGATAATCGCATCAGGCCGCACGGCTTTGACATCATCAGGCATAATCTCAGGAATGGGGTTGGCCATGGCAAAAATGATGGGACGGGCCGCCATGCTTTTGACCATCTCTTGGCTGACGGCATCGGCAACAGACAGGCCAAGGAAAATATCAGCCCCAACCAGCGCCTCTGCCAAACTGCGTGCGTCAGTTTCGGCAGCGTGCGCCGACTTCCATTGGTTCATTGAGGCTTCGCGGCCTTTATAAATTGGCCCGGCACGATCGCACAAAATTACATTATTTGGCTGCGCGCCCATGGTTTTCAAAAGCTCAACACAGGCAATTGATGCGGCGCCCGCACCATTACAAACAATTTTTACATGGCGCAAGTCACGGCCGGTTAGATGTAATGCATTGATAATGCCGGCGGCTGTGATAATCGCTGTGCCATGCTGATCGTCATGAAAAATGGGGATATCCATGCGTTCGCGCAATTGCTGTTCGATGATAAAACATTCCGGCGCTTTGATATCTTCCAAATTGACGCCACCGAATGTCGGTCCCAACAACGCTACCGTTTCGACAAATTTCTCTGGATCAGTGGTGTCAAGCTCTAGGTCAATGCCATCAATATCGGCAAATTTTTTGAATAAAACGGCTTTGCCTTCCATTACTGGTTTTGCCGCCGCCGCGCCAATGTCACCAAGTCCCAATACCGCCGTACCATTTGAGATAACCGCAATAACATTGCCCTTGGCGGTGTAATCATAAGCGGCATCAACATTCGCCGCGATTTCAAGGCACGGTGCGGCGACACCGGGCGAATAGGCAAGTGACAAATCACGTTGGCTGGTCAATGGCTTAGTGGCATTGATTTCAAATTTGCCGGGGCGGCCCTGTGCATGAAAGGCGAGGGCTTCGG
>Ga0181601_10000353_pt1 | contig 36527 bp, 33 predicted proteins | sample 041ome_8_FD_133020 | JGI IMG/M metagenome (GOLD analysis project Ga0181601, IMG submission 133020) | Coastal salt marsh microbial communities from the Groves Creek Marsh, Skidaway Island, Georgia - 041407BS metaG (megahit assembly) | ecosystem: Environmental > Aquatic > Marine > Intertidal zone... | reverse complement strand
TGCGGAGTCAACAAAATGTCGCTGCGAGCATCGGGCAAAGCCTAAAGATCTCGGGGGAAAACGACAAGATTCGCCGCGGGTGAACGAGGCACTAGACTATTTCTCAGCGGTAGCAGACTCTACGAGCGTTCCGCGTTACTCAGAGGAGACAAAGATGATTTCAGCAGGTTCACCATGTGCGTCGGGACGAAAATCAGTCCGATGTGTGCTGCAGCGTCACGAGATGATGACAGCCGGCTTCCTGCTGCTGAGTGCGTTCGCATTCCTCACCTCTGGGGGCCTCATCTCTGGGGGGATCGCCACCGCGGCTGAAGACGCGGGCTCACCGGCTGCCGAGCGGGCCTTCACGATTGGCGATGGCAGTTTCTCGCTCTCCGCGCCCGAGGGATGGCTGCGGACTCAGCCGCGTTCGCGGATCGTGGAGACGGAGTTTTCCGCGGCAAGTGCGGAAGGCCTCCAGGCTGGCCGCATGACGGTGATGGGGGCCGGTGGCAGCATTCAGGCCAACATCGATCGCTGGTTTGGCCAGTTCGGCCAGCCTGACGGAAGCTCCACCAAAGACCATGCCGCAGTCAAGAAGATGACCATCGCCGGCTGCAAGGTCACAATGGTTGACGTGTCTGGCACCTTCCGTGACATGCCTGGCGGGCCCTTCGCTGGTGGAAAGACGATTGAGCGGCCGGACTACCGGATGCTCGCGGCAATCGTGGAGACACCCGAGCAGGGCAACTACTTCCTCAAGTTTTATGGGCCAGGAGCGACTGTGGCGAAGTACGTCGACGGCTTTCAGGCCATGGTCGAAGGAATCGTTCCAGCCCAATGAAGATTCAGGACTTTCTCGAGCATCACGGGATTGCAGGGAACCCTTTTGCAGAGGAGGAGGCCCAGAACGACGCGGTCTTCAAGAGGAGCTGCCTCGAGACCACGTTCCATCCGGCCTGGGACAAGATCTTCGGCGATCCCTCCGAGCCGAGCACATCGATCGTGTTTGGTGAAAAAGGGGCGGGAAAGACGGCGCTCAAGCTGCAGATGCTGCGACAGTATCAGGCACACGCCGATTCTGGTCCTGAGGCCGCCACGTTCGTCGTGCTCTACGACGACTTCAACCCATTCCTTGATCGGTTCGTGAGCCGGGTCGGCCTTTCGCGACCGGTCGAGCGGGTGTTGTCGCAGTGGAAACTCTGGGACCACATGGATGCCATCTTGGCGTTGGGGGTCACGCAGCTGGTTGATCGTCTGCTGACAATGCCCGCCCGAGACGTGCCGACGCTCTCAGCGTCACAGTCGCGAGACTTGGCGGTCTTGGCGGCATGCTACGACCAGTCGACGGCCGAGCCGTTCCCGAAGCGGTGGCGGCAACTCCGGCAGCGGATCGGTTATCGGAGGCCGGCCGGGCTGTGGCCGCTCGCGCTTGGCATACTGGCTACAGTGGTGATGGCTGCAGCGCTGCTCTACAGCGGGAAACAGGGCACACTCTCCTGGACCTCGCTGTGGTGGCCGTGGATCTTGCTCGTCGGAGCCTGGCTCCCCTGGGGCTGGCGGCGGCTGCGGTCGCTCTGGCGTTCGCTGCGGATCGTCCGCAGCATGCGGACCGGTAATCGCACGATTGGGCAGCTCAGCCGAGCGTTGGCACGGATGCCTGAGGTAGACCTGGCTGGCCAGCCACTACCGCAGCTGCCGCGCAGTGATGATCGCTACGAGCTGTTCACCAAGCTGCAGTCGGTGCTCGGTGCCTGTGGCTACGGCGGCATGGTCGTGATCGTGGATCGCCTGGATGAGCCACACCTGATCAACGGCTCTGCCGAGCGGATGCGGCAGGTGATCTGGCCGATCCTTGACAACAAGTTTCTCAAGTCGCCGGGGCTCGGCTTCAAACTGCTGCTTCCCGTCGAGCTCTATCGCTTCATCGAACGTGAAGACGAGGCGTTCAACCAGCGGGCGAGGCTCGATAAGCAGAACCTCGTGCCGTCGCTCGAGTGGTCAGGCGAGACGCTCTACGACATTGCCAGCATGCGGGTTCAGGCGGCGAGCGTGGGCGAGCCACCGGCCACCTTAGCGGCGTTTTTTGATGACTCTGTCGACAAACGACGCCTGCTCGACGGGCTCCGCACCGTGCGGGTGCCGAGGCAGCTGTTTAAGTTTCTCTATCGCCTGCTGGTGTCGCACTGTCATGCACACACGTCCGAGCAGCCGGTCTATCAGATCCCAATCGAACGCTTTGATTCTGTGCTTGCGGTGTACTGCCGTGATCAGGATGCATTCGATCGCGGCCTGGCGCCTCGCTAACTGCGTAACCGCTTCGCCCAGGTTGGGCGGCTGAGCAGGCAGCCAGCGGCGGCTGAAGAGGCAGAGCCCTGATGCAACAGCCTGAACGAGATGACGGCAGCCGAGCTGACGCTGGAGAGGTGCACGAACTCCGGGTCGCCCGACGAGCGATGGCCTGCCTGTTTGAAGTGATCTTCAACGTGGGCGATCACCAACAGGCGACCGAGTGGGCGGTGGAAGCCCTCGACCTCGTTGAGCAGCTGGAGGATCGGCTCACGGTGTATCGGGAGTCGAGCGAACTGCTGCGGCTCAATGGTGCTGCGGCGATCGGTTCGGCCAGTGTGGCACCCGATCTGATGCGGCTGCTGCTGCGGAGCCGTGAACTCCACGCATGGACCGAGGGGGCTGTCGATGTGGCGTCCGGCCGACTCGTGCGGGCCTGGGGCTTTCTGGCTCGTCAGGGCCGCACCCCCAGCGATGAACTGCTTGCCGAAGCGAAGGCCCTCAGCGGCATGCACCTACTCGAGTGGGATGAACACGCATCGACAGTTCGCTTTCAGCAGCGTGGCGTTGAGCTCAACCTCGGCTCGATCGGGAAGGGCTATGCGATCGATCGAGCCATGGAACTCCTTGTCCGTCGCGGGGCCGTGAATGCGTTTGTGCATGGCGGACAGTCAAGTGTCCGCGGACTGGGCCACCGCCGTGCTAGTGACGGACGCCAGCAAGGATGGCCTGTGGGACTTCGGCATCCTCTGCGGCCCAACCGGAGGCTCGCCACCTTTCATCTCAACAATCAAGCGTTGGGAACGAGCGGTTCGGGAACACAGTTCTTCGTCGAAAATGGTCGCCGCCTCGGGCACATCCTCGATCCCCGCAGTGGGATGCCGGCTGAGGGTGTGCTGTCGGCGACCGTGGTGGCGTCGTCTGCTGCTGATGCCGATGCCCTGGCAACTGCGGTCTACGTGCTTGGGGAGCCAGGACTTAAGCGATTGGCGGCAGAGTATGGGGTCAAAGGGTTGCTGGTGTTGCCACCCGCTGCGGGAGGGCGGCTGCGGGTGGTGCGGGCTAATCTCGACGCCGACGCCTGTGAACTGGTGGAGACGAAGGGCGTCGACGTCGTCGATCTGCCCGTTACGGCCCCGAACGCCAGCTGTTTGGAGGGAGGAGATCGCCGGTAAGCGGGTAAATATCCGCAGAAGGCTGGGATGCCCTGCTCCTCGGGGGCTGCTGCGTTACACTGCTTCCGGCGGCGTCTTCGGTCCACTTCGGCCCACTGTTCCTCATATCTGGCGACATGATCGAGTGGTTCGAGCGAGGTTCGTACCTCGGCATTGTGCTGTTCCTCACCCTGACGGGTATCGGGCTGCCGGTACCTGAAGAGGTGCCGATCATCGCTGCCGGCGTGGCTAGTCGGGCGGAAGCCCTGCAGTGGTACTACGCGCTGCCCGCCTGCCTGCTTGGGGCCTTGCTCGGTGATAGCACCATGTATGCCATCGGCTACTTTTTTGGGGAGAAGGTCCTCAAAGAGCACCCGGTCTGGTCTGGCTTTCTGACCACGGAACGCGAGCAGAAGATCGAGAGCCTGATCAAGAAACACGGCATCAAAGCCTTTTTCTTGGCTCGTTTTCTGGTGGGCCTCCGCAGCCCCTTCTATCTGACTGCCGGCATCTTGCGGGTGCCGTACCGCTGGTTTTTGCTCGCCGACTTCATCTGCGCGAGTGTCGTGATCACCGTGTTCTTCGGGCTCTCCTATGCCTTTGGGGCACGGATCGGCGCGTTTATCCAGTCGGCTGAACGAGGACTGACGATCGTGGTCGTGTCGCTGACGGTGCTCGCCGTGGCGGCCTTTCTCTGGTTTCGCCGTCGGCGAATGCAGCTGCTCGATGAGAATCCCGAGCGGCTCTTCGGCAACCGGGAACTGATACTCGGACCAGCCTCCGGGTCGGTTGGCGACACGCATGAGGCTGCGGGCACGCGTGACGTCAGAGCCGACGACGACGCGGCTGCACAGTCAGACGTCGAGCAGTTGGACGTCGAGCAGCCGAATCGAGAGCCAGCTGCAGGCGATGACGCAGGGGCCGATCTTGAGGAAGATCAGCAGGTTCTTCGCTCTGATAAGGTCGATGCCTGACAGTCTGGCGCGGTTAGAACAGTTGTAGGGCCGAGCAGGCCCTCCTGGCAAAGACTTCCGTCTGCGTAGACTTTGCGGACAGGGTAATTGCGGCGTACCTATTGCTGCACTCATCGCAGCACTATGCAGCACCTTGTCACTCCACCATCGATCACGCCCTCCTCGTCAGCTCCTGACTGGGCGCACCCCCCAGCCCACGAAGGGCGGCTGCTGATCATCGACGATGATCGACGGATGGCCTCACAGACTGCCCAGTGGCTCTGCCGTCAGGGCTACCACGCCAGCGCGGCCGCAACGGCGACCGAAGCACTCTCGGCACTCGCTCGTGAAGCATTCGACGTGTGCCTCGTCGATGCCGCGTTGCCCGATTCTGGCAGCCAACGAATCGAACGAGCTCTCCGTCAGCAGGCAGACCGGCCAGCGGTCGTGGCCCTCGTGTCACGTCAGGAGCATGCAGACGATGCCATCGTGGCGGACGCCTCTCTGACATGGCCGGCAGCCGACGTGGCCATACTCGACTCAATCACCGACGCCCGACGTGAACGAGCTCGAGCTGGCTGCTCAGAAACCTCGGGACAGACGGATGCGTTTGTGGGCGCTGACCCCACGATTCGCCGCGTGCTCGACGTTGTGGCTCGTGTGGCACACACGTCAGCCACCATCTTGATCACTGGAGAGACCGGCACCGGTAAGTCACGGCTCGCTCGGGCAATCCATGACATGGGCCATGCTGCCGGCGGTCCGCAGGGACGATTTGTTGACGTGGCCTGTGGTGCGGTCAATGAGAACCTGCTCGAAAGCGAACTCTTTGGGCATGTGGCCGGAGCCTTCACAGGTGCCATCAAAGATCGTGTGGGGCGATTTCGCGAAGCGGACGGAGGCACGATCTTTCTCGATGAGATCGCCACCGCCTCGCCGGCAATGCAGGTGAAGCTGCTGCGGGTGTTGCAGGAACAGCGGTTTGAGCCGGTTGGCAGTTCGACGACCTGTCAGGTCGAAACACGTGTGGTCTTGGCCACACATGAGAACCTGGCCGAGCTCGTCACCGAGGGGCGGTTTCGTGAGGATCTCTTCTGGCGGATCAACGTGGTCGCGATTGAGATGCCACCGTTGCGGAAGCGAGGGAACGACATTCTGTTGCTGGCCGAGCATTTCCTGCGTGATGCTCAACAGCTTGCCGGTCGACGGGTGGACGGCTTTTCCGAGGCCGCCCGCGAGGCGTTGCTTGCCCATGACTGGCCCGGCAACGTTCGCGAACTTGAGCATGCGGTCCGACGTGCCGTCTTGCTGGGCAGAGGTGAATGCGTCGAGAAGCAGGATCTCCCCGAGACGCTGCAGTCGGCTGCGGTGGCTCTGCCCGCAGAGTCTGAAGCGGCATCGCTGAAAAACGCTCTCGAGGTGCCCGAGCGGCAGCTGATCCTCGATGCGTTGGCTCGTCACGGATGGTGTCGCCATGCAGCGGCCCGCGAACTTGGGATCAACCGCACATCGCTCTACAAGAAGTTCAAGCGACTCGGCATCGACGTGGCCACGCTCGGCCCCGGCTAGCCGCCAGCCATCAGCATTGCTGTCAGCCCGGCCGCCAGCAGCAGCCGGTAGATCACAAACGGCCAGAGGGTGTGCCGGGTGAGCATTGCCAGCAGCCAGCGAATGGCGGCATAGCCAACCACCAGTGCTGTCAGGGTGCCCACCGCGATCGCCGTGGCATCTTCTGGGGTGCCAAAGATTGCCTCTCGCTGCTGCCAGGCTTCCAGCAACGCTGCCGCTGAGATCGCAGGCAGCGACAGAAGGAAAGAGAAGCGGGCGGCGGTGGCTCGGTCGAGGCCGGTAAAGACGCCGGAGACAATCGTCACGCCGCTTCGAGAGGTGCCTGGAATCAGGGCAAAGACCTGGGCCAACCCCATGGTCAGGCCGTCACGCAGGCTGACTGCCTCAATCCCGTCGCGGCCGGCGGTACCCTGTGCGGCACGGCGTTGGCAGATCAGCTCCGCGGCAGCCATTGCCACCGCGATCACGACCATCATCACTGCCACGAGTTCGATCTGTCGGGCCTCGCCGCGGACCAAGTCGCGGGCCGTGAAGCCGACCACAACGATCGGTATGGTGCCAAAGATCACCAGCCACGCCACACGGGAGTGTGCTGTTGCGAAGGGCTTGCGGCTGCGGAGGCCCTGAAAAAAACCGGCCAGCAAGGAGAGAATGTCTTTGCGAAGGGCCACAAAGACTGCCAGCAGTGTGCCCGTCTGAATCACGGCAGAAAAAGCCGCTCCTGGGTCGTTCCAGCCGAAGAACCAGGGGACGATCAGCAGGTGGGCCGTGCTGGAGATGGGCAGAAACTCAGTCAGCCCCTGCACGATTCCCAAGATCACCGCCTGGACAATCGACATCGCGACGCAGTCCCTCGAGGATTCAGAAGCCAAACAGCATGAGCCCGCAGTGGGCCCGCCCGTTGTAGCCTATTTTCATCACAGCCGGAGGTGCCGGAATCGCTGAGAAAACGCTGCGGAAGCCCGCCTGAAAAGTGACCCTTCCGCAACCCCGCGGCGTCGTTCATACTGTGCGGCTCGAAACAGAAGATTCCCGGGAGTTCTCAATGTTCCGCAACCTCAGCACCGTCGGCCTTCCTCTTTCCGGACGTCCGAGCGAACTGATCGAGATGGCTCTCTCGTTCGGCTTTGACTCGATGGATCTCGACCTGATCGACTTTCAGCAGCAGGCGAAGGTCTACGGTGTCGAGCATGCCCGACGGCTGATGGTCAGCGCTCGCTTGAGCGTGGGCGTGTTCAACCTGCCCGTGAGCCTTGGTGGCGACGACGCCACGTTTGCAGCGGATCTTGAGGCCCTCGCCGATCGTCTCGACCTTGCTCAGCAGGCGGAGGCCACCCGGGCTGTCGCAACGGTGGAGCCAGCCAGCGACGAGTTCTCATTCAAGGACAACTTCGAGCGGTATCGCACTCGCCTGCAGTCTGTCGGCGAGCTGCTGGAGCCACGGGGCATCAGCCTCGGACTGGCCGTGAATCCTGATCCGGCCGACCGTGCGGAGAAGGCTCACCAGTTCATGCACACCCTCGAAGGTCTGCTCGGACTGGTGGCCGTGTCGCATCAACAGATCGGTGTTGTGGTCGATCCGTTTGCGATGCACGCCGCTGGTGAGCCGATCTCGATGATCGGCGATATTCCTGAGGGCAAGATCGTGGAGCTCCGCCTCTCTGATGCTCCTGCGGATGTGCCAGCTGCAGAGCTCACCAAGGCGCAGCGTCTGCTGCCGGCCGAAACGGGCACGATCGACATCGTTGCCGTGATCAAGGCCGCCGAAGCCGCCAAGTTTGACGGCTGCGTGACCCCTTGGGCCGCTCGGGCCACAATCACTGGTCGTGGGCGTGAGCGGATTGTGCGGCTCGCTGGTGATCGACTGATCAGAGCCTGGAAGGATGCAGGACTGCCTGAGGTGCCACGCTGGTTTGTGCCGGTGATGCCTGAGGAAGCCGAGCAGGCTGCCCCGACGCCCGCTCCCGCCCCTGCATCAGCAGATACCGCGAGCTAGGTCAGGCTCCTTCGCGGATGTACTGCACGTGAGGCTCACCGCCCCCGCCGACTGCGGAGCCGGTGACAAACTCCGAGACGTACCGGAGCGGCTTGGCTGGCCGGTCTGGATCTCGGAAGTTATCACCCTTCTGCAGAATCGGGAGCTGGTCGGGCATTGAGCCAAAGGCCCGGCTGCCCGCGGCCTGACAGGGATACCAGGAGCCGTTGCCCTTGCCGTCGACGAGGTAGAACTCTGGATAGCAGTGGCCTTCGACCCAGACGGTGCGAGCAGGCACGCCCTGGGAACGGCATGCGGCGATGAAGAGGCAGGTCAGCTCTTCGCAGTCTCCTTCCCCATCGGCTAACGCACGGGCGGCACCTTTGAGGTCGCCGTTGGTGTAGACCACCGTCTCGCGAACCGCGTCATAGATCGCCTCGACCTTTGCCCAGCCTTCGAGATCTCCTGCGGCATCGCGGGCGAACCGCACGATTTTGCTATGTCGCGACTCGATGTAGGGACTCGGTAACAGGAAGATGCGGAGACTGCGGTCGACCCGCGAGGGGACTGTCAGCGACGTGGGGTCGACCGGTGGCAGGATGGCGGCACGGTCGAGCTCGTAGGTCACGACAGCTCGCGCCTCTTCGCCCGCTTCCAGAAGCGGGATCGAGACGATCATCTGCTTCACGCCGTCAGCGAGCATCCGAAAGCGGGTTGAGCGGACAGCGGGCGAAAAGTCCTCAGAAATCACCCGCACCTGCTGCTCTGGCCACTCAGCTGGAACCGGCGTGGTTGCGTAAATGCCACGACAGGGGCCTCCAACGGCTGTCACCACCACGCCGACCCGATACCGCTGCAGCCTGCGGTCACCGAGCGTTGTCTGGCTCGATGAAGGCCCCGCTTCATCAAGAAACTGGCCCAGTGCGTACTCCGGCCATCCACCGCTTGCGGATCCGAGGGTGAAGGCCAGCAGGCCAACGGCGGTGCGTCGTGAGAACGGCATGGGAGGAATCCCTCCATAGAGTGGGTCTGGTCGAAGTTGAGTCTGGCCGGAAATCAGTGGGCTGAGGCAGTGTCTATCCCCCTGAATGCATCGGCCGGTAATGCTGCTGACGTTTGGGGCGATCTGCGGCTTCCGGCTAGGAAAGCAGCGTTACCGCGGGAAAAGAATGCTCGATTGTTCCTGCTTCTAGCGGTTGGTAGACTCCGCCCCATACGTTGGGAGGCCGGTCGGACCGGCCGAGTTCCGCTTGTTGTGACCCTGGGTGTCGGGTGTCAGAAGGCGGGGCATCGCTGTGGCTTTCTTCCGGAAAGCCGACCCGACGAGGTTTCACTTCTTCTTTCCCCTCTCCCCCAAAATCCCCTCATGGTCAATCGTAATCTCATCCGTGAACTTGAAGCCGGAGACGACCTGGAAGCCGAACTCGATCGCGCCTGGAGCGATGAAATCGAGGAAGAATATGGCGCCGGCACGGCAATTCTTGCCGTTAACTCCGTCCTCGAGGGGGTGGTTCTTCGCGTGGACGGCGAGTTTGTGCTCGTCGACGTGGGGTACAAGAGCGAAGGCGCGATCCCGCGGAATGAATGGGAAGAGGGTGAGCCTGAGCCAGCCGTCGGCGACAAGGTCAAGGTGCTCCTAGAGGAGTTTGAGGACGGCTCCAATGAGGAACAGCGTGGCCTGATCGTGCTCTCGAAGCGGAAGGCCCGCCGCATCGAAGACTGGCTGCGGGTGATGAGCAGCGTCAAGGAGAACGACGTTGTCACCGGGTATGTCACACGCAAGATCAAGGGCGGTCTGCTGGTCGACATTTCCGGCGTGAACGTGTTCCTGCCGGCGAGCCAGGTTGATATCCGGCGTCCTGCCGATATCGGCGACTACTGTGGCCGGGCGATTCAGTGCCTGGTGCTCAAGATCGACGAGAGCCGACGCAATATCGTCGTGTCGCGTCGGGCTCTGATCGAGCAGGAGCGGGCCGAGCGGAAGAAGCAGCTCATGGAGACCCTCGAGGTCGGCCAGGTGCGTCGCGGTATCGTCAAGAACATCGCCGACTTTGGCGCCTTCGTCGACCTCGGTGGCATCGACGGCCTGCTGCACATCACCGACATGTCGTGGGGACGGATCGGCCATCCAAGCGAGATGGTGCAGATCGACCAGGAGATCGAGGTGCAGGTGCTGCACATCGATCGCGATCGCGAAAAGATCGCTCTGGGCCTCAAGCAGCGGACTGCCAGCCCGTGGGCCAAGGTCGCCGACAAGTATCCAGTCGGCACCAAGTGCACCGGTTCAGTGGTCAACGTGATGAGCTACGGTGCGTTCGTGAAGCTGGAAGACGGCGTCGAAGGCCTGGTGCACATCTCGGAGATGAGCTGGACCAAGCGTGTCAGTCATCCGAGCGAACTGGTCAAGCCGGGCGACGACGTCGAGGTGGTTGTGCTGGCGATCAACAAGGAGAAGCAGGAAATTTCGCTGGGCATGAAGCAGACCCAGCAGAATCCTTGGGAGAAGGTCGCTGCCGACTACCCGCCAGGGGCAATCGTCAAGGGCATCGTTCGCAACCTCACCAACTACGGTGCCTTCATCGAGATCGATGAAGGGATCGACGGCCTGCTGCATGTGACCGACATGTCGTGGACCCGCAAGGTGACTCACCCCAGCGAGGTTGTCGACAAGGGGCAAGAAGTCGAGTGCAAGGTGCTCTCGGTGGATCAGCAGCGTCGCCGCATCGCCCTGGGCCTCAAGCAGATGCAAGAGGATCCCTGGAACAGCGACATCCCAGATCGCTACAAGCCCGGCGATGTGGTGAACGGTACTGTCACGAAGCTCACTAACTTTGGTGTGTTTGTTGGCCTGGAAGACGGGCTCGAAGGCCTGCTGCATATCTCGGAGCTCTCCGACGACAAGGTCGAGAACCCTGAGGAAGTGGTCAGCGTTGGCGATCAGCTCGAGGTCAAGATCCTGCGAGTCGACACTGACGACCGCAAGATCGGCCTCTCCCGCAAGCAGGTCGACGGCGCTCCCGGTGAAGAAGAATAGAAAGCCCCTGCCTCAGGTTCCTGAGGCGGTCTGAAGTGTTCAGGTGAGGCTGTCGCGGGCAAACCGCGGCAGCCTCATGCTTTTGAGGGCACTCGTAGCAGGCCTTTAGTCGAGCGGCCGCTCCATGCCCAAAGCGACGATGGAGCCTACAGGCGGCGGCACAGCATCTGGCCGTCCGCTGACTGCCGCAAACGCTGCTGGCTGACCGAGGACAAGCTGCGCTGGCAGGACAACGCGTCGTGGTGTCGTGAGTGCTGCGGCGGTGGCCACGTCGGGAGAGAGCAGGGCATGCCGGTGCTCAACTGCCTCGCCGCTGCTGGGATCGATCAGGTCGAAGGCGACGACCTCGTAGGTTGTGCGGGCCAAGATCCGATCACCAGCCCGCAGGGAGGCGATGTCGACCTGTTGGTGGGCGAGCTCTGGGAGCGGCACGCCTTGAGCCGGGGTCGAAGAATCTGGCGCGTGCGACGTGACGGTTGCCGACGTCGATGTGACAGGAGGCGGGGGGCTCGATGGCGAAGTCGAAGCGACCGTGACAGCGGGGGAGTCGGCCGGTGTGACCAGTGGCTCCAGCTGGACGACCTCGGTTGCTGTCTCTGGATCCGCAGAGGACTCTCCACGAGCCCAACTGCTGACACGTTCCATGCCCGACTGCAGGTCACCGGTCATGTAGAACCCACCGGCAACAAGGCCGACGACCATCGTCTTTGCGAAGAAGCCTTGCATGTGAAATACCCGATGCTGGTGAGGCGACGAGAAAAGAGCCCAACAGTTCGAGTATGCAGCATCGTCGGTGAGGGCTCGGCGGAGGAGCGGCGAGACAGCCACTGAACCGGCGGGGTCTGCGCCGGTCGTGCAGGTTATGGCGACGCGTCTGGAGATGACTGCCTGGTGAGCCAGGCGAGTGCCTCGTCTTTGCTGGTCAGTTCTGCATCGAGCTGCCTTCTTCGGACCTCGCCGAGCCACTGCCCGATTTCTCGTCCTTTGGCAATGCCCGCGGCCATCAGGTCGTGGCCTGTCAGCAGCGGCGGTGGATCAAGCTCGTCCGCCGGACGCTCCAGTTGAGCTGTGATCCAGGAGGCGGCCTCGGGTGATCCCATACCTGTGTCTGCCCGCGCACGAAGGAGATCGGCGAGTTGTGCACGACGAGGATCGGCGAGCCACGGCTGCAGCGACGACCAGGACGCGGTGGCCAGGCCGCTCTCTGTCTGCAGACGGTGCAGGCTCCGCACAGCGGCAAGCAGCCAGTCGGTGGCGTTCGTCTCGTCGTTGGAGAGACGCAACCTTGTGCCGATCGTGTGCACCAGCTGCGAATGGGGACGCCGGACAGCTGGAGGCATCACCGCGTTCTCGGCCTGTTCGGGAGCGCTGACGTCCACAAGCATGGCCAGGGCCAGTGGCAACGCAGGCTCATCGAGCGCACCGATCACGCGGGAGGCCTGTTGCCACGTCTCACGCGGAAGCGGTGAGCCGCCGGGAAGTGCGACTTCGGGCAGAACTTCGGCAGCAAGCCCGGTGTCGAGGAGAAGGTCGAGGGCCGCTTCTCGACCGTGCCGGGCCACCATCAGCCTCAGCTCCGCAGCAATCCTTTCAGGGCTGACGCTGGTCACACGAGGTGCCATCCGTTCGATCGCTGCACGCGTCTGTGACTCCAGCACAAATCCAAAACCAGCGGTGAAACGCACGGCTCGCAGCATGCGGAGATGGTCTTCGGCAAACCGTTGGGAGGCGACTCCAATCGCCCGCACGACGCCTTGCTCGAGATCGGCCCTTCCCCCCACATAATCATGAACCTTGCCTATCAGAGGATCGAAGAACAGGCCGTTGATCGTGAAGTCGCGGCGTTGGGCGTCTTCTTCAGGCGTTGAGAAGGTGACGCCCGCTGGATGGCGGCCATCGGTGTAGGCGGCGTCGGTGCGAAAGGTCGTGACTTCCACATGGCCAGCCCCTCGTGGCCCGACGATCGTCATCACCCCAAACGCAGCGCCGACGGCGAGCGTGCGGCGGCGGCCAAAGAGTTCACGGACCACCTCCGGCCGGGCGGAGGTCGCCACGTCGTAATCCGCGGGTGTCCTGCCGAGGAGCTCATCGCGGACGCAGCCGCCGGCCCAGAACGCCTCGTGCCCAGCCTCACGTAGCCGAGACACAACAGTCAGGGCAAAGTCGCGGGCAGCTTCCGGATCAGCGGCGACGGCAGGCATCTGGATTCCAAGTCAGGAGCAGGAGGGCGGTGTGTGCCTTCGGGAGACGTCTCCAGGGTACACTGCCATGTGGATAGTCCACCGATCGTCAACGCAGCCTTTTCATCATTCCAGTCGTGAGGTGCTTTCATGGACAACTCTACCGACCACCCTCTGGAAATCACGACCGATGACCTCGTGCGGATGCGGGCGAACCCCGACCTCTTGCTTCTCGACTGTCGACGGCCAGACGAGCATGCCATTGCCCAGATTGAAGGCTCTCTGCTGATTCCCATGCAGGAGATCGCCGAGAGGCTGGCCGAGATTGAAGACTGGCGGCAGAAGCCTCTGGTCGTGCACTGCCACCATGGCATGCGGAGCCTGCGAGTCGTCGAGTTTCTGCGAGAGAAGGGCTTCTCAACAGCACAGAGCCTTACCGGCGGCATCGATGCCTGGAGCCTTGAGGTGGATGCCGACGTGCCGCGGTATTAGCAGGTGTGCCGGCGATGGCGTGCTGATGGCTTGAGCGATCGTCGGGCCACATGACAGGTCGCAGCGAGCCTCGCTATCCGCCCGCCGTACGCAGTCGCTGGATGAGCTCGATATGTCGAGCCGTGAAAGGCACCGCCTCTCCAGGGGCGGGCATCTGTGGGACAAGCGTGGTGATGATGCGATTGGCCAACTCCGTGATTCCCTCGCCTGTCTGCGTTGAGGTCTGCACCGCCTCAGCAAGCGGTGGATGCTCAGGCGATGCCAGGTCCGACTTGCTGCAGACGGCAAGTCGAGGAGCCTCTGGGCAGAACAGGTCTGTCACGGTGGTGCTGTCGGCCTGATCGGTCGCGTTCACCACGAGGACAAGGTCTGCATCTCGCGTTGCGTGAATCGCCCTGGCCACGCCTGCCTGCTCGACCGGGTCATCTGTCATTCGCCGCACGCCCGCGGTATCGACGAGAACGAGGTCCCAGCCCTCAAGCACGAGCCTGGTTTCCAGCAGATCGCGAGTGGTGCCGGGAACAGGGGACACGATACTCCGGCTGAATCCAGCCAGGGCGTTCACCAGGCTGCTCTTGCCTGCATTGGGTGGGCCAGCGACCACAACCCGCCAGGGCCTTGTCAGCCGAAGTCCCAGTGGGGCCCAGGCGAGGAGCTGGTCAGCAAGCTGTGCACGCCTCGCCGTCGAACTGGCCGTAAGCTGGTCGACAGCGGCTGCAAGGCTCCCGGAGAGCTGGTGGGCCAGGATCCGGGTGGCCTGTGGGCCTCGTGAGTGGGCCAGGGCAGCCGCTGCCTCGGCGGCAATCCGCAAGTGCTCTGCACTGGGGCCTGCGTCGTCCCCTCCGAGGTCTGACCGTGTCTGCCAGGCTGTGATGCCCACCTGTAGACAGCCGGCGGAAGCGAGGTCGTTCAAGATGGCCGCAGACGCGGCAGCGCCGCCGTGGCAGTGCACCTCAAGATCGTCAATGTCACGCAGGACGACAACGAGCTCCTCACCACTCTTGTCTCCCCATCTGCCAAAGACCACCGCTCGCTGATCGTGCTGCTGAAGTGACCGGCGTCCACGCGGCACAAAGAAGGCCTCAACCGCGGCCATGGCGGCTGGACCACGGACGCCGATGGCCGCCAACGCAGAACGGCCGGAGGGCGACAGCAGACAGGCCGTCGTGACGCTGGTTGTGGTCACGTGCGAGGACGGAGTGTTCATGGCAGCCACGGGGACTCCCCTGCGTGATGGCAGGTCGTATGATGTGGCCGCCTGGTCACGCATGCGATGCACGACCAACTCAGCGACAATCGAGGAAACACGGACATGGGCGACTGGATCGAGGAAGGCCGAAAGGCTCCAGACTTTACGCTGCAGACGCACACAGGCGACAAGCTCAAGCTCTCAAGCCTCCGTGGCTCGTACGTGATTCTCTACTTCTATCCCAAGGATGACACCCCTGGATGCACGAAAGAAGCCTGCGGCTTTCGTGACCTGCAGCCCGAGCTCACCACAAACCAGGCTGTGGTTCTCGGCGTCAGCCCTGACTCGGTCGAGAGTCACCAGCAGTTTCGTGAGAAGTATGACCTGCCGTTCACACTGCTCGCGGACCCAGAGCACCGCGTGGCTGAAAAGTACGGGGCATGGCGAGAGAAAACCCTCTACGGCCGTACCTCCTTGGGCATCGTCCGCAGCACTTTTGTGATCGACCCAGAGGGGCGTGTTGCCAAGATGTTTAAGAACGTGCGAGCCAATGGCCATGCGGAGAAAGTGGCGGCCGTTGTCGAGACGCTCGTGGCGGGCTGACAAGCTTAGGCGGGTGGGGCGTCTGGCTTTGGAAGGTCTGAGAGCTGTTGGAGTTTGAAGACGTCGAGAAACTTCTCGGTTGTCTCGTAGAACGGCTCTTCCCCCTTCTCGCCGGTCACGAGCCGCAGCAGGCCTCGCCGCACGAGCTGGCGAAGCGTGGTCGGTCGGGCGTCACAGCCGAGGCTGACGAGGCGGTCACGACGAACCGGCTGGTTCCAGGCGACCACGGCCAGGGTGTCGAGCGCCTCTTCGCCCAGTCGTACCTGGCGAGCTCGTTGCTCGAGGATCCGGCCAAACTGTCGGTACGACTCCCGCAGCCGCAGCACCCAGCCAGAGCCGACGGAGATCAGTTCATACGGTCGCTGCTGTCGGTCGTAACGGGCCCGCAGCTCTTCAGCGATCTCGTCGACTTCCTGCGGACGAACGCCCCGCATCAGTGCCGCGACTTTTCGTGAGCAGAGCGGCTCGCCTTCGGGCAAGCCGACAAACAGCATTGCTTCGAGAATCGTTGCTGGTGTGACCCGACAGAACTCATCGGGATCGGTCGCTTCGCTGGAATCGGCATCGAGGTCGGGAGAGGTGTCGACGTTGGCCACCCCCTGCTGCTCCTCTTTCGCAGCAGACGAATCCCCGGTGCCCATCATGGCGGCAAACGCCTGGGCGAGCCGGTCAATCGACAGGCCGCCGTCGGAGGGTCTTCCGCGAAAACCCTCCGTCGGCTCCTGACCGCGGTTGCGAGGCATGGCGCGTCTCCTTACGCATGCATGACCGATTGTGGCGGCAGGGATCAGCCTGCAGCCTCCGCGTCGTTCCCTGCCGTTTCAGTGAGAGGCCGTTCAGCCCCAACGCTGGCTGACGTTCTGCTTCATGAAGGCGAGGCCGTCGCGAGCGAGTGTTTCTTCATCCGGGAACATCTTCCGCCAGATCTTGGTCGCGGCAGCGATACCAGGCAACGCCAGCCCGAAGGCCTCCACGACCATCCAGCCGTCGTAGTTGTTGGCATGCAGCGCATCGAAGGTGGTCTTCCAGTCGACATGGCCCGTGCCGGGGATGCTGCGGTCGTTTTCGGAGATGTGCACCAGGACCGTGTGGGGCAACGCGGTGGCAATGGCTGCCGCGAGGTCCTTCTCCTCGATGTTTGCATGGAAGGTGTCATACATCATCTGGCAGGCGGGATGATCCACCGCCTGCACAAATCGCACCGTCTGCTCCACGCTGGTGAGGAAGTAGTTCTCAAAGCGGTTGAGATACTCCACGGCGAAGGTCACGCCAGCCTCGCCGGCATGCTCTGCCGCCTGCCGCAGCGAATCGACGCCCCACTTGAACTCGTCTTCGGTCGGACCGCTTCCGGAGAACTCGCCGATGGCCGAGTGGTTGGGGCCGGCGAGGACCTTCGCGCCTGCCGCATGACAGCAGTCGATGGTTCGCTTGAGGGCGTCGACAGCGGCGGCACGCACGTTTGCAGAGGGGCTGATCGGATTGTCACCTGTTCCACGCACGCTGACAGCGGTGCGGGCGAGGCCCAGGCCATCAAGCCGCTTTCCCCAGTCGGCATAGAGGCTCTCGTTGAGTTCGAACATCGGCATCTCGATGCCGTCGTAGCCCATCTCTTTGACCCCGTCGACGATCGGCTCCATGCCTTCGTGCATCCGGTCGGTCCAGAGCAGCAAGTTAAGTCCGTAGCGCATCGATATCCTTTCTTCTCTTCAGAATCCCCTCAGGCCGCACATTCCACCACGCACGGCAAGCCGACACAAGAGAGAGGCCAGTGGGACGCCGCTCACGATCGGTTCAGACGCCTGCCTTTGGCCGTGGTGGGGGCACTCTTGAGTGGCTCTTCCGCACCGTCGAGTCGATCGCCTTCTTTGATTCCTGCGAGCCGTTCGGTGATCCGCTCAGCGTACTGTTCGGAGAGTTCACAGCCGAAGTAGCGACGGCCGAGCTTTTTGGCCACAGCCAGTGTGGTGCCACTTCCGGCGAACGGGTCGACGACGAGGTCGCCAGGGTTGCTCGAGGACCGGATGATGCGGCCGAGGAGCTGCTCCGGCATCTGGCAGCCATGCCAGCCTGACCGTTCCTTGAAGGTGCCGCAGACCCTGGGAAAGTACCAGGTATCTTCGTCGGTGCTGAACCCTTCTGGCAGGTCTTGTGGCCGCAGGATCCAGGTGTTGTCAGGGAGCCGGCCCTTCGGGTTGGCCCGCTTATCGCCGTAGACCAGCTCTCTCGCTGATGGCACACGGATCGCCTCGGCGTTAAAGGTGAATGCGTTCGCGTCGCGCACAAAGTGGAAGAGGTGTGTGTGAGAGCGGCTGAACTTGTTTTTACAGTTCACGCCAAACGTGTAGTACCAGACCACCCAGCTGCGGCAGACAAAGCCAAGCTCTCGTGTGGCCATCACCTTCAGCTCAGCAGCGTACTCATCGCCAATCGCCAGCCAGAAGGTGCCATCTGAGGTGAGCACCCGCTGCACCTCCGTCATCCATTCACGACTCCAGTTGAGGTAGTCGTCCTCACTCCGCGTGTCGTCGTACGCGTCGTAGTCGTAGCCAATGTTGAAAGGCGGGTCGGCGAAGCTGAGCTGCGCCGAGGCATCAGGGAGTTGTCTGAGCGACTCGAGACAGTCCCCCCGCATCAGCCGGTCACCGATCGGCAGCTCCAGTTGGGTCTCAGAGAGGGTCACGTTGTGTTTCTCCACGTCCACCATCGAGCGGTTTCAGTTTCCTGTGGCCAGGCGGAGGGCGATGCGGCAGGCATGCTCAAAGGCATCGACGTCGAGCCACTCATCGGTGGTGTGGATGTCATACTGGCCACAGCCAATCGTCACGGTAGGAATCCCGTGGGCTGCCATCCAGTTGGCATCGAGGCCGCCGTTGGACACGTCAAGCCGCGGCGAGAGCCCCACGGCTTCCACCGCCTCGCGGGCTGCGACCACGCACGGCTCTGCCTCGTCGAGTCGGAAAGCCTCGTAGTCAAGATGGCCTGTCACCTCGGCACGACCCGTTCTGCCGTCTGCCGACTTCACCCGGCGAGCGGCATCCTTGAAGGCCTTCTCAATTGCCCGCACGATGCGATTGCGGAGGCCCTGGTCATGGCCACGGGCTTCTGCCTTGAGGCTGGCCCGTTCGGCAACGACATTGGTCGCATTGCCTGCCTGGATTACACCGACATTGCTTGTGCCACGTTTGCCGCCTTTGGTGACCAGTCCATGCCACCCATCGTCAACAAGGCTCGCAATCGCAAGCGATGCGATTGCCACAGCGGAGACACCCTTCTCAGGAGCCACGCCGGCATGTGATGGGATGCCCTCGATTTCGATGTCAAGGCGATGACCGCCGGTGGCGCCGATCGTCAGTTTGTCAGCCGCGCCGCCGTCGAAGTTAAAGGCCAGCTTTGGCTTGCCGAGGGCAGACGCCGACACGAGCCGCGCCCCCCAGAGCCCAACTTCTTCCTGGATTGCAAAGAAGAAGGTCAGCGGCGGATGCGGCAGGCCACGACGGAGAACCTCCAAGGCTGTCGCCAGCACGATCGCCACCCCCGATCGGTCGTCGGCCCCAAGACCGGTCGCTGGGTCAGACGAGGTCACAATTCGCTGGCCCTTCACCTTCTTGAGGACTGGCTGCGAACCGAGGCAGACCGGCACCGTGTCCATGTGTGCCATCAGCAGTCGCCTCGGGCCACGGACGGTCCCGGGCAGTTTCACGATCAGGTTGCCGACGTTGCCACCAAGCGGTGTCTTTTCGTTGGCTCTGTCAAAGCTGATGGCCTCTGCCGGGCAGCCGGCCGCCTTGAGCTGTTCCACCACGAACGCAGCAACGTCTTTTTCGTCACCAGAGCCACCTCGGATAGCCATCAGTTGCATCACCAGGTCGAGTGACGAGGCCAGGTCAGGCTCTTGACTACCCGGGACGTCGCTGGTGCCTTTCCCCGCAGCGGACGATGCTTTAGGGTTCGCTGCAGGCGTTGAGCGAGTACGGCCGGACGCGGGCTTGCGAGCGGTCGTTTTTTTGGATGTCGATGCTGGAGAACGTGCCATGCGGATTTTTCTCGCGGGGATCATGCAGGGATCACACGTGGCCGCGCTCGTCCACGACCAGACCTACCGCGATCGTTTTCGCAGGGCAGTCGAGGCCCGCTGGCCACAGGCCGAAGTCTACGATCCCCACGCTAACCACACCAACTCGATCGGCTACGGCCTGGAAGAGGCACGCAGTGTCTTCATGGGACATGTTGCGATGTGCCAGGAGTTCGACCTACTCGTGGCCTACGTGCCTGAGGCATCGATGGGCACCGCCATCGAAATGTGGGAAGCACACCGACACGCACGGGTTGTCGTGACGATCACCCCGCTGGTGCACAACTGGGTCGTGCAGCTTACGAGCCAGGCCGTGTATCGAGACTTCGATGCGTTTCTCCATGCCCTTGAGGCGGGTGAGATCGACCGCTTGTTCAGGTCGCAAAGCGGCGACTGAGTGCCGTCTGGCAGGCGTCCCTGATTCGGGCGGCGATGCTCTCCAGCGGCGGGGTCGCGAGGCCTGCCTTGAAGCCCCAGGTTTCAATCGGCCGTTCGGAGTCGGGCTCGATCCAGGCAGTGCTAAGCGCCAACGCAGTCGCGTGGGTGTCGGCGGCCAGAAGTTCGCAGGAGCTGAGCGATGCGGCCACGATCTCTTTGAGCCGACCTGCGGTTGCCAAGGTTGCCAGATCGACTTCGTCGGCATGGGCCGCCACCGGCGGGCCGGTTTCTATCGCAAACTCGACGAGAATGCCTGCCTGGCAGACGAAAATCACGTCAACATCCGTTTCATCAACCGCAGTGGTCACCGCTCGGCGGATCAGTTCTCTCAGCAGCCCCTGCTGCATCTCAGTGAGTCTCGCCGCTGCCGTGGTGAGACTGCTGCCCTCATTCGTGAGTGAGGACATAAAGTCGCTCCAGCTGCTCACCAGGCTGTGCGTGTGAAGCTGATCAAGCCGGATCGGCCAGCCATGGTTTTGTGAGAGCAGGCCAGTCGCTGGAGGTGCGGCAGCAGGGCTGCAGAGCGACACCCGCACGCCATCAACCGCAAGCAGCGGGAGGAGTGGCTCGAGGTCTGGGCACGGCCGGTCGGCGAGACGCTCGTCGAGAAGGAGGATGTGCATGGTGTTACGCAGGGAGCCAGCCAGTCAACGAGATCACCGCCAGGCAGCAGCCTGTCCAGACGGCAGCTCCCCAGTCGTCAGCCATGATGCCGCAGCCCAGAGGAAACCGTTCTAGTTGGCGACAGGGAAATGGCTTGAGGATGTCGAAGAACCGAAACAGCAGAAATGCCAGTAGCATCACCCCCCAGCTGCGATTAGCCAGTGGGAGCACAAACAGGGCCAGGGGCATGCTGGCGGCTTCATCGATGTTGATCGCGCCAGGATCCTTCTTTCCACCCATCGCCTCAGCGGCCCGCGTGCAGAGCGGAATGCTGACCGCGTTGACCAGCACGAGCAGGCCGAACTCAGCCACCAGAGTCACTCCCGCGGCACCGCCGCCAACCGCTTCCGCGGCTCGGCCAAGCACAACGGCCAGCCCGATCCCGGCGGCGGCTCCCCAGGTACCGGGTGCCCAAGGAATCCGGCCCAGCCAGAGACAGGTGGCGGCAACAACAGCGGGGTGTGACCAGCGGATCGGTGAGGATGTCATGGCATCATCATCCTCGCTTTTGGTTCTTTTGGCCACTGAGACGAGAGGATCGCGACACGACGACACTCTTCGCGCTAGACTACCAGTGATGGGCGTGCCAGCTCGCGGCATGCTCAGCAACCGTCCCGCACCCCACAGGTCTCATGAACGATTCTTCCGCACATGCCGCCGACTCGGCTGATGAAGGCCCCGACGCTGCGATCGGACAGCTGGAACTGGTGGAGTATCCGCATCCAGCCCTGCGGCGTGTCTCCAGGCCGGTGGTCCGCATCGACGACGAGCTGCGCGATGCGGTGCGGCAGATGTTCGAAATCATGTACGCCGAGCAGGGCGTGGGGCTAGCGGCCAACCAGGTGGCCCTGCCGTACCGGTTGTTTATCGTGAACACCGAAGGGCGGCCAGACGCGGGCGAAGAACTCGTGTTTATCAATCCGCAGCTGAGCCGGCCACGCGGCACCGCCTTGCAGGAAGAGGGCTGCTTAAGCCTGCCTGGCGTGCGGATGGATGTCCGTCGGCCCGAACGGGTGCGGGTGAAGGCCTACAGCTTGGCCGGCGAGGTGATCGATGCTGACCTCGATGGCTTTCTTGCTCGCGTGGTGCAGCACGAGTTTGACCACATCGAAGGCCGCCTGTTTACCGACCGGCTCTCCGAAGCCTCAGCGATGGAAGCGGAGCGGGCCCTCGATGGCTTTCGAGAAATCTTTGCTGGCATGCAGGCTCGCGGAGAACTGCCCAACGATCGGCAGATCGTGGCACGGCTCGATGCCCTGGAACGGGTTCGCTGCCAGGCCTGACCACGCCATGTTTTGTGAAGGGGAGATCCTCGCGTATGCCTGAGACTGCAACGAGGCCCCTGCGGCTGGTGGTGATGGGCACCGGTCCGTTTGCTGTGCCGATGTTTCGCTCTCTGGTGGCGTCAGCTCACGAGATTGTGGCGGTGGTCACTCGGCCGGATCGCGTGACTCGCGGCAGGCGGCCGCCGCCAAATCCGATGAGGCTCGCAGCAGAGCAGGCGGGCATGAGCGTGCTCGCCCCGCCAGACATCAACGCGGCAGACGTCTGCGAGCAGCTGGCCGCGCTGCAGCCAGACCTGCTGGTGGTATGCGACTACGGCCAGATCTTGGCTGCTGACACGCTGGCGGTCGCTCGGTATGGCGGCATCAACCTGCATGGGTCGCTGCTGCCGCGGCATCGGGGGGCAGCGCCGGTGCAGTGGGCGATTCTCGAAGGCGACGCCACCACCGGCGTGTGCGTGATCCGGATGTCGCCGCGTCTCGACGCGGGGGCCGTGATCGTCAGTCGTGAGCAGCCGATCGCGGTCGACGACACCGCTGCCACGCTGGAGGAGCGGCTCGCTGCTGACGGCGGGGAGCAGGTGCTCGCAGCAATCGATGCGGTGGCGGCCGCTGACGGAGGCGATGTGGGTACGCGGCAGGATCCTCAGCTCGTGACACGCGCACCCCGGCTGACAAAGGCCTGCGGGCTGGTGGACTGGGCCAGGCCTGCGGACGAGCTTGAACGGCGACGACGAGCCCTCGATCCTTGGCCACGCCTTGCGACCTTCTTTGCTCCCGAGGGTGCCACGCCACAACGCCTCGTGCTAGCAGACGTGACTGTTGGCGACCCTCCTGCCGCCGACACTGAGGCCGGCACCGTTCTGGCAGTCGATCGGGCAGAGCCCGGAAGCGTGACCGTGGCCTGTGGCCAGGGAACCACGCTGGTCATTCGGCAGCTTGTGCCGGAAGGTCGACGGCTGATGACGGCCGGGGAATATCTGCGTGGCAGCAGCCTGCGAGAGGGCTGTCGGCTGGGATTCGACGCAGGCGGCCCGTCGTAGGCCTGCTGCCCTCCACCAAACTGAAAAACGCTTTAGAATCAGCAGCATGACTCGCCGACTCTGGATCGACACCGTGGGCTGCCAGATGAACGTGCTCGACAGCGAGCTCGTGGTGGCAGCTCTGCGCCGGCAAGGCTGGCAGATAGCCGCCAGCCCTGCGGAGGCCGATGCTGTCTTCTACAACACCTGCAGTGTGCGTCAGCATGCGGAAGACAAGGTCTACTCTGCCCTTGGCCGCGTGCGGGCAGAGAAGGCGAAGCGGCCTGATCTGGTCGTCGGTGTGCTCGGCTGCATGGCGCAGAAAGACCAGGAGCTGGTGCGGAAGCGTGCCCCCTGGGTCGATCTCGTCGTCGGTCCTGGCCAGCTGCATCGCGTGCCATCTCTGATCAACGGTGTGTTGGCTGGGAGTGGTCCGATGATCGAGGTCAGCCTCGACCGGACCGCGGGAAACCGTGAGAGCGTGGCTCGGAGTTTTGAGAGCTACGACCCAGACCGCGATCCGCAGATGCGGCCGACTCCGTTTCAGGCGTTCATCCGCACGCAGACGGGCTGCGACAAGTTCTGCGCGTTTTGCGTCGTCCCGCGGGTTCGTGGGCCGGAACAGGCCCGCCCGCCAGCAGCGATCTTGGCTGAGGCGAAGAAGCTGGTCGACGAAGGCTGTCGAGAGATCACGCTCATCGGCCAGACGGTGAACTCCTACCGCTGGAGCGATGGTGGCCGCACGACCCGGCTCGCTGATCTCCTGATCGATCTTGATGCGATTGATGGCCTCGACCGTATCCGGTTTGTCACCAACTATCCGCGTGACATGACCGATGATCTGATCCATGCGGTTCGTGATCTGCCGAAGGTCTGCCACTACCTGCATGTGCCCGCTCAGCACGGCTGTGACAACGTTCTCAAAAGAATGAAGCGTGGCTACACGATCGGTGAATACCTCGAGATGCACGGGCGCATGATGGAGGCGATCCCGCATGCGGCGGTAACGAGCGACTTCATCGTGGGCTTCTGCGGCGAGACGGATGAAGAGTTCGAGCGGATGCTCAAGCTGGTGCAGGACCTGCGTTTTAAGAACAGCTTCATCTTTAAGTACAGCCCACGGCCGGGCACGAAGGCCTACCAGCGGCAGCCGGATGATGTTCCGGAATCGGTGAAGAAGGCTCGGCATCGTCTTCTGCTCGATGCTCAGACGGAAGCCAGCATGGCCGGCAATCTGCCCCTCGTAGGCAGCCGCCAGCAGGTTCTTGTTGAGGGTGTGAGCCGTCGTGATGAAAAGCAGCTCGAGGGTCATGCCTCCGAACCTGCTGCGGACGACACACTCCAGCTTTCCGGTCGCACGATGTGTGATCGCATCGTCGTGTTTGATGCACCACGCCGGCTGATTGGCCGAATCGTGGACGTCGATATTCTTGCCGCCGGTCCATGGGCGGTGTCTGGCTCGCTGGCGATCGAAGGCACGCCGCCAGGCCAGGTGGCTGACGAGCCTCTCATGCATTCCATCTCGCTGCCAAGAGCAGCGGAGGACTCCGCTGCGGCCAAGACGGACGCTTCGAAGCAGGCCTCCGAGAGCCCAAAACAGGCAGGACATGCCAACCGAGTCTGACGTCCGTGCTCTGCTTGAGGATCCCCTGGCCGCTGCAGCCTGGGGAGCGTCAGTAGGTCTTACGGAACCAGCTTCTGCCTCGTCGGCTCTGATTTCGATCGCGACTGCAGGCATACCGCTCGATCTCGTTCGTAGCCTTGTCGAGAGTCTCTCTCGCCTGCTGCCAACCCTGCCCGCCCCGGATGCGGCGTTGCGCACGCTTGAACGGTATCTCCATGCCGTTCGCAGCCCGATCGCGGAAGCTGCTCTGTTTCAACGTGATCCAGAAGCGCTGGCGATCCTGATGAAAATCCTCGCTGCGAGTCCGCACCTAGCCTTGATTGTGATCAGCGATCCCGAGGCCTGGGAGGAGGTGCGGCTGGGGGAAGGTCGGCCCGTCAAGCGAGAGGCGGTGATCGCGGAACTCGCGTCTGAAATTGCCGTGGTGACGGATGTCGATGCAGTGATGTCGGTGCTGCGTCGCTTCAAGCGACGTGAAACGCTGCGGATCGCCTATGGCGACATCGTGGTTGGACAACGGCTTGAAGTGGTGGTCGCTCAGATCTCGCACCTCGCCGATGCGATGATCGCCGCCGCTGTCGATGTGGCATGGCGACGCGTCGCGGTGCAACGGGGTGAGCCTCGTGATGAATCTGGTGGTCGAGCCCGGTTGGCAGTGCTGGCCCTGGGGAAGCTTGGAGGCGTGGAGCTCAACTACTCCAGCGACATCGATCTGGTGTTTGTCTCCAGCGGAGAGGGCCGCACGGAGGGGCCTCGCTCTGCGAGCACGACAGAGTTCTTCGAGCGGGTGGTCACCGAAGCGGCGCGACTGCTTTCGGAGCCGACCGATCTTGGGATCGGCTATCGCGTTGATCTGCGGCTGCGTCCGCATGGGGCGTCGGGACCGGTGGTGATGCCCTTGGAGGCCATGCTGCACTACTACGACACGCTCGGACGGACCTGGGAGCGGCAGGCCTGGATTAAGGCGCGAGTCGTCGCGGGAGATGTGCCCCTGGGTGAGCAGCTGCTAACGAATCTGGAGCCCTGGATCTACCGGCGTTGGCTGACCCGCGCCGACATCAGTGGCATCAAAGCACTTAAGCGGCGGATCGAGCAGCGAGCGATTCGCGAAGGCGAGAACGACCGGGATGTGAAGGTGGGCCGAGGTGGCATCCGGGACGTGGAGACCACGATCCAGTTTTTGCAGCTGCTCAATGGCGGTGACACTCCCGAGGTTCGCACCGGAAACACGCTGGAGGCGATCCGCCGCCTCGCCGGGTCGGGTGGACTGACCGACAAGGAACGGGAACTTCTCGAACGGACCTACACGTTTCTGCGGACGGTCGAGCATCGGCTGCAGATCCTGTTCGACACGCAGACGCACGCCATTCCAGAAACGCAGGCCGCTCGCGAAGCACTCGCGGTGCGGATGGGTTTCCCACGAGGAGACGACGGGCTTGCCGCGTTCAACCGCGAGCTGCATGAGGCAACTCACCTCAATCGCACCATTCTCGACCATCTGCTCCATGACGCGTTTCCGGGCGATGAGGAGCCGGAGCTCGAGACTGATCTTGTGCTCGATCCGGCGCCCCCGGCTGACCGCGTTGCCGAGCTGCTCGGTCGCCATGGCTTTCGCGACACGGCAGCGGCCTTTCGTTGTCTCTGCTCGCTCGCCGAGGAGAAGGTCCGCTTCCTCTCCACGCAGCGGTGTCGGCACTTCTTGGCTGCGATTGCCCCACGGCTCTTAGCGGCGATTGGGACCACGCCAGATCCAGATGCCACGCTGGTCAATCTGGCACGCGTCAGCGAGTCGCTTGGTGGCAAAGGCGTGCTCTGGGAACTGCTGAGCGTGCACCCGCGGTCGCTCGACCTGTATGTGCGGCTGTGTGCTTCAAGCACCTATCTCTCGGGGCTGCTCGTCAGTCATCCGGGCATGATCGACGAGCTGCTCGATAGTCTGCTTGTGGGCCGGCTCCCGACGTCTGAGGAACTCCGTGAGATGCTCGGCGACTGGTGTCGGGGGGCCGTCGACCCGGAGCCGATCCTGCATGCATTCAAAGCTTCACAGCAGCTGCGTGTGGGGGTTGGTGACATTCTCGGCAAGCAAGACGTCACTGCCACAACGCACACGCTGACCGGCGTTGCTGAGGCGGTTCTCTCGTGGATCGTCGGTCATGAAGAGGCTCGACTGATCGAAAGGCTGGGAGAGCCGACGATCGGGGAAGGGCCCGAAGAGGGTGGCCGGGCCGGTCTCGTGGTGCTGGCAATGGGCAAGTTTGGCGGTCGCGAGATGAACTACCACAGCGATGTGGATCTGATCTTTCTCTACGACCATGACGGCAGCACGTTTCCCGCACGACGCAGCCGACGCAGCACCGAAACGACCACCAACGCCCATTTCTTCGGCACCTTAGCTCAGAAGGTGATGAAGGCGGCCACGACCTTCGGGCCACACGGACGTCTCTACGAGATGGATTCTCGGCTCAGGCCCGGCGGTAAGAGTGGCGGAGCGGCCACATCGCTCGATGCCTTCGAGCGGTATTTCGCCGAAGATGGGGCGGCTGCGCTCTGGGAGCGTCAGGCTCTCACAAAGGCGCGGGTAGTTGTGGGCTCAGATGAGGCACGCCAGCGTGTTGAGCTGATCATCCAGCGGGTGGCGTACGGCCACGACTGGAATCCAGAGGCGATTGAGACGATTCGTGCGATGCGATACCGGATGGAACAGGGAGCCGCCGCGACGAACCTCAAACGTGGGCCAGGCGGCGTGGTCGACATTGAGTTTGTTGTGCAGACGATGCAGCTGGTCTTTGGTGGCCATGATCGTTCCCTGCAGACCACCGAAACACTTGCAGGTCTTGTCGCCCTGCATCAGGCAGGCCTGATGCGTGCGGAGTCGTTTGAGTTTTTTGAAACGGCCTACCGCGTGCTGCGGGCGATTGAGGGGCGATTGCGGTTGCTCGACGCCACGGCCCGGCATGAGTTTCCTGCATCGCCGGAGGAGCGACAGAAACTGGCACATCTCCTCGGCTACGAACGTCCAGAGCTCCTGGAAGAAGATGTGCGGCAGCTGACCACCAGAACTCGGGAGGAGTTTGAAGCACTCTTTGCCCGGGTGGCGGGCGATGCTGGCTAAAAAGCCTGGCTCGCCGTGACCTGCAGGCTGCAGCGGTACGTTCTCTGCAGGCTGCTCGGCAGATCACGGGCCATTCGGAAGGTTGTTCGGCAAGGGGCTCCACGGGTTACACGGGTTAGTTGTGCCCGGGGAGATACCGCAGTGCCACGAAGCCCGCCACGATCATGGCTCCGAGCACGAGTGTGACCAGTTCTAGGTTGCGGTTGAGAATCCGCTTGGCCTGTTCACCAAACACCCGCATCACGCCTGCCACGAGGAAGAACCGTAGGCCACGGCCGGCTGCAGAGGCGAGAAGCAGTGTGGGCAGCGGCACAGAGCAGGCGCCCGCGGCGATCGTAAACACCTTGAAGGGAATCGGGGTAAAGGCAGCCGCAAAGATCGCGATGCCTGCGTTTGCCTGATACTGCTGTTCGACAAAGGCGAAATGCTCTTCGGTGAAGCCCGGAATCCAGTCAAAGAAGAAGCTGGAGGTCGCCTGCCAGAGTCCCCAGCCGATCGCCCAGCCGAGGGCACCACCGGCGACGCTGGCGACTGTCGAGACGGCGGCGAAGAGAAAGGCCCGCTGGGGCCGTGAGACGGAGAGTGCGATCTGCAGCACATCTGGTGGAATCGGAAAGAACGAGCTTTCGGCAAACGAAATGCCTGCGAGGCCAGCCATGCCGTAGGGGGAGTCGGCCCAGGAGAGCACCCATAGATAGAGCCGTCGTAGCCAGCCTCGTGGCCCCCGCGGAATGGTTGGTGGATGCTCGGTGCTGGTGTCATGCATGGGAACCGGACACTCCGTTGGCCTTTGAGAAGAGGGGTATCGTCTCAGCCGCGCACGACTTCCGCAATGTCACCCTCAGTCGGGAATGTCGCGAATCTGCTCACGCCATCGCCGCGGCCTGCGCCGCAATATCGACGCCGACCTGTTCGCTCCACGAGGCGAGCAGTGAACGATAGATCGGCCCCGGCTTTCCGGTGCCCACGGCTGCACCTTCAAAGCGGGTGGCCGGCAGCAGGCAGTTGGGCGTGCTGGTGAGCATGATTTCGTCCGCCGACGCCAGGTCAGCTGCCACGAGTCGCTTGGGCTGCCAGGGCAGGTGGAGTTCGGCCGCTCGCTCCTGCACGTATGCCAGGCTCACGCCCTCCAACGCATGCGTTGGAGCCGACAGCACACCCTCGTGCACCACAAGCACGTTTGCCGTGGAGGTTTCGCAGATCGTGCCATCAAGCTCTTCGAGAACTGCTCGACTGCCCGGTTCACGATCAGCGGCCTCTCGATCTGCTAGGAAGTAGTGCATGCGACTACGGCACTTGAGCTGCACTGGCCAGCAGACATCCGGGACCTGTCGCACCTGCACCCGCCGCAAAGCCACACCCTGTTCATAGGCGGTGTGCCAGAGGCCAAACGCCAACGGGAATGAGTGCACGACCACGCGAGGTGATCCGCTGTGGCCCTGGTGTTGTGAGGCGAGGTCGCCTGGCGTGGCAAAGATCACCACGCCAAGGTCTCCCTCTGCCGGACCGAGGGCAGCATTCGTTGAGGCGACCTCAGCCGCTGCCTGCAGCACATCCTCGATCCGCAAGGCAAGGAGCTGCCCGCTGGTGTTCCGAACCTGTGCCAGATCGATTCCGGTGATGACCAGCGACTCGTGCAGCCGCTTGCTGTGGGCGTGCGGACGAAAGAGCCGGCCACGAAAGGTCCGCAGCTGCTCAGTCACGGTGGCGCCAAGCACAAAGCCCGCGTCACCAACGGGAAGTGAGAGTTCCGCTGCAGGCAGGAAGCGACCGTTCATCCAGGCAATCGGAGCTGACGAGGCTGGCATGTGGGTCACTTCCCAGAGGCTGCGGAGGCCTTCGCAGCATACGCGATCCAGGGTCGACGAAAGCCGGGGACGTCGGCGTGGTCGAGGGCTGTCGGCGTCGTGTTCCCGGCAGCGACGAGACGTGTGCTGGCTTCGAGCCACCTCAGCACAGCTCTTGCGAGCAAAAAAACGCCCGCAGCTGAGACGTCGCGAGCAGACACCCGCGAGTGAAAGAAAAGTGGAGGATAGGGGACTCGAACCCCTGACCTTCTGGCTGCCAGCCAGACGCTCTCCCAACTGAGCTAATCCCCCTGAGACGTCTCACAAGCGGCGAACTTCTGGAAGAAGCCATGCGCCCGGGCACGTTTTCGGAAGTATTTTTGAAGCAGAAGCCTCACCGGGAAAGTATCGGGCTCCTGGCGGTGTGTCAACGCGGCCCGTCCTGGCAGCCCTGCCATTCGTTTTTGGAAGTGATCCGTGTCCGTCGAGCAGCCAGGAAAAACTGATTCCGGAGTACCTTCCGCAAGCCTGCCGAGTGAAGGTTTTCGCGGCTTCGTCAGCATCGCCCTGACGCTCTATCTCCTCGGATTCACGCTGACGGTTGCCTGTAACTCCAGCAGTGGCTCATCCACGCTGCTGAGAACGGTGAAGTCCAAACTGTTCTCCCCCTGGATGGTGCCCCTCTGGCTCGACATTGGCTTCGACGAACGGCTGACCTACGGGCAGATCGACGATGCCGACTACCTGATCATGGTTGAGCCTTGGGAGAGCAGCGGCGAGGACATGTCGATACGGTTGCCGGCGAAGGGAGCGTCGGGAGTTGCCGCCGCACGCTGGCGGCAGCTGGCAAGCTGGCTTGAGCCGGGGATGGTGCCTGAGGATGTGGCCGGTCTGCTGCCATCAGCGATGGCCGAGAACCTGTTTGACGACGTCGGGGCCGAGGACGTGCGGGTGCGGACAATGCGGGTGGTGCTGACCGACCGCGAGGAGTTCTCGGCAGAGGATGCTGCGGAGCCTCAGTATGCCCCGGTGGCCGTTGCCCGCGTGCGCCGCGTGGCGGGGAGCGTACAGCTGCTGCCGGTGGAACAGGAGCGGGATGTGGCTCCTGTGGTGACGCCCTCCGCTGAGCAAGGAGCCACCCCATGAGCAGCCTGTCGACGAGCGAACCGCGGCCGTTGAGCGAACAGCTCGGCCGTGCCTGGAATGCGTTCTGGTTTGTGCCGACCAATGCCCGTGGACTCGCGGTGATTCGGATTGCGACGGCAGCCTTGGGACTCCTCCTCTGGGCAAGTTACGCGAACGACCTGCAGCAGTGGTTTGGGCCTGAGGGAGTGGTCTCGCCTTCCGTGATCGATTCCTGGCGGTCGTCCTACGGGATCTCGTTGTTTGATTCGGCGACGACGGCGGCCTCGTTGTGGGCCCTCTATGCGGTTGGCTTTGTGGCCTTCGCGGCCCTACTCGTGGGCATCGGGACGCCGTTTGCGGCGATCGCCGCAGCGGTGCTCTGGGTGTCGCTCCTGCACCGCGGGCCGATGCTTGTCCAGCCGGCGGACGATCTCTTGGTGATCCTGCTGTGGTGTCTGGTGATTGGCCGCAGCGGCGATGCGATCTCACTCGATGCACGACTCAGGGCGATCCGGAAGCTGCCGGAGGCGGGCCCTTCGGTCCGCAATCGTCTGGCACTCTCATTGCTTGGAGTCCACGCCAGTGGGATCGCTGTGGCAGCCGTTCTTTCGCAGCTCAAAGGCGATGTCTGGTGGGATGGGACGGCAGCCTGGTGGCTCGTCAGCGGACGAGACCAGGCAGCTGGCACGCTGATGGCGGCCTTGGCCGAGTCGGATTATCTGACGAACTTTGTCACCCACGCGATCACGCTGTTTGAAATCGTGTTCGCTGCGGGCGTGTGGGTTGCTGGACTCCGCGGCTTCGTGGTGACGATGGGACTCTTCGGCTGGCCGCTGATCGGCCTGCTCTCGGGAGACCTCCTCTGGGGATGCGGTATGGCCACCCTCGGCCTGGCATGGGCCCCGCCTGCCTGGTTCGCCGGTCGCCCTGCCTTGTTCGCCGGTCGCTAGCGTAGCGAGGTCTGCCGGCTATCTGGCGAGCAGGTCGCGAAACCCGGCTTCATCGAGGACAGGCACCCCGAGTTTCTCGGCTTTGGCGAGCTTGCTCCCCGCTTCAGCTCCTGCCACGACGTAGTCGGTTTTCTTCGACACGCTCGACGCGGCTCGGCCGCCGGCGTTCCGAATCGCCTCTTCCGCTTCCTGGCGGGTAAAGCCTGCCAAGGTGCCAGTGACGACGAGGGTTTTACCTGCCAAGGGACCGTCGCGTCGGGCACGGTGCTCTGAGGGCATGTCCATCTGCACGCCCGCAGCCTGGAGTTCACGCACCACGTGGCGGCCGTAGTCGCCCGTGAGCCAGCTGTGCACGCTCTCCGCAATCACTGGGCCGATCTCGGGAACCGCCGCGAGAGTCTCGACACTCGCTTCGGTGAGTGCGGCGATAGAGCCAAACTCTTCAGCCAGGATCGTGGCGACCCGCGGCCCGACGTGCGGGATCGCCAGCGAGTTGAGCACCCGCGGCAGGCCACGGCTGCGGCTGGCATCGATCTGTGTGACCAGGTTGTCGGCCGACTTCTTGCCCATTCGCTCCAGCGGCAGAAGGTCCTCACTGCGAAGTCGATAGAGATCGGCGTAGTCTGTGACGAGCTCGGTGGCCACAAGCTGTTCGACCAGCTTTTCTCCGAGGCCTTCGATCTCCATGGCTCCACGAGACGCGAAGAACTTCAGCCGCTCTCGCTGTCGTGCAGGGCAGTGCACGTTGGGGCAGCGGATGTAGACGCCTTCGGGATCTCGCACCACGGGCGTCTGGCATTCAGGACATTCCGTCGGTGGTCGCCACTTGGCGAGTCGACCGGTTCGCAGATGCTTCTCGACGCGGACAACATGTGGGATCACCTTGCCCGCCTTCTCAACGACGAGCACGTCGCCAACCCGCACGTCCTTGCGGGCGACCTCGTCAGCATTGTGCAGGCTCGCTCGGCTGACAGTTGTGCCAGCGAGCTGCACAGGCTCAAGGTCGGCCACCGGCGTGATCGTGCCGCCGCGTCCCACCTGCACCCGGATACGGGCGAGCGTTGTCGTTGCCTCGTACTTCTCAAACTTCCAGGCGATCGCCCAGCGTGGGCTCTTCGAGGTGGCGCCGAGTCGCTGCTGCTGCTGGAAGTCGTTCACTTTGACAACGAAGCCATCGACTTCGAAGTCGAGCTCGTGCAGGGCTTCAATCTGTTCACGGCCGTACTCAATCAAGGCCTCGATGGAAGCGAATGCCTGTGACCAGGGAGCGATCGGCAATCCTGCGGATGTGGTCCAGGCGAACAGGCTTGTCTGCGAATGGATCGGGAGCCCACCGGCATCGCCGAGCCCGTGGCAGAAAAACCGCAAGGGACGGGCAGCCGCAAGTTTGGGGTCGAGCAGTCGGATGCTGCCGGCGGCCACGTTGCGGGTGTTGGCAAACGCGGGAAGGCCTTGAGCGGTCTGCCGCTCGTTGAGCCGCACGAGGTCGGAGTTGGTCATGTAGACCTCGCCCCGCACATCCAGTCGCGGCGGCGGTGCATCGATGCCGAGGTGTAATGGAACACCACCAACAGTCCGCAGCGTGTGGGTGATGTCATCACCGACCACGCCATTCCCGCGGGTGGCCCCCTGCACGAAGCGGCCGTCTTCGTAGGAGAGTGATACGGCGACACCGTCGATCTTCAGTTCGAGGACCCACTCGATCGGCTCGTTGGTTCCCAACTGTTTGGCGGTGCGGACGGCCCAGGTGGTGAGATCAGCTTCGGAGTAGGTGTTGTCCATCGAAAGCATCGGCCGGGCGTGCCGGACCGACACGAGCTCGTCGACCGGCCCATCACCAACCCGCTGCGTGGGGCTCTCCGGGGTGATCAGCTCAGGATGCGCAGTCTCGAGGTCGCGGAGTTCGTCAAGGAGACGGTCGTACTCCAGGTCGCTGATTTCGGGCGCTGCCTCGATGTAGTAGGCCCGGTCGTGGTGGCGAATCTGCTCTCGCAGCCGCTTGATGGTGCTGGCAACAGAACTGCTCACGACGGCGGTGCCTCCGCTGAGGCGGCATGGGAGGCTGGAGCCGGGCGATCTGCGTTCGCTTTGGATGCCTCCTGCCGGCGGGCGAGTTCCCGTCGGCCCTCTGCATCGTCAAAGGCGACCGCCCCAACAGTGGCCACGGCAAGGGCGATGAGCTGCACCACCAGGATGGTCGTGCCGTAGCCGTCCATCAGCTGCTCAAATGCCGCCGGTGGCGCGGCGGCATTGCCCGCCGCACTCTGCACGCCACGCAGCACGAACACGCAGTAGCTCATCGCTGTGATCGTGAACAGGATGCCCACCACTCCGAGGGCGACGTTGAAGGGATTGGTCCGCTTGCGTGCCACGCCGCTGCTCTCCGGGGTCTCTGTGTGCTTGCCGGAAGAGTATAGGGGGCAAGACGCGGCTGCAGGACGTCGCAGGCATGCATGCGGCGGGGCGGCCGCTAGGCCGCAGCCTGCCGACTGATCAGCCGCACCGCTGCATCCACAACCCGGTCGACATCGATCGCCAGCATGGAGCGGGTGTCGCGTTTGCGATCCTTCCAGGCGGGGCGGATGCCGGCAGGTGGCTCGACCGTGGTGTGCTGCGGACCGTACGGGCCGTTGCGGGAAGCAGGCACTGGGCCGAAGAGTCCAACGCAGGGCGTGCCGACAGCGACAGCAAGATGAAGCGGACCGGTGTCACTGGAGAGAAACACCCGCGAACGCCGGGCAACTTCCGCGAGTTCTTGCAGCGTGGTTGGGGGGGCCAGCACCGCTTCGCCTGCGGAGGCTGAAACGATCTGTTCCGCCGCCTCACGCTCACTTGGACCACCCCAGACAACCAAGCTCACCAGACCGTGACGGCGTCCGAGCTGGCGGGCAACAGCAGCGAAGCGTTCGGTGGGCCAGAGCTTCGAACTCCAGCCGGCGCCGGGATTGATCACGGCAGGCGTATCTGGCAGAGCGAGGCTCTTCCACCAGGCATCAACGTTGCGGCGTGCCTCTTCCGACCGAGGAATGTCAAACCGAGGTGTGTCGTCGCTGATGCCCAGCGGCGTGAGCAGTTCGAGGTGTCGATCGACCACATGGGCGGCGGTTGACGAGACGCGGTGGGTCGAGAACCAGGCCGATCCTTCGCGGGCCTCGGGGGCGGCATAGCCGATTCGCATGCCGGCTCCGGAGAGCCACGAGAGGACGCCGCTTTTAAGCAGGCCTTGGGCATCGATCGTGACGTCCGCATCCAGCTGCTGCAGCTGACGTCGCACGCGGAGCACTTCCCCCGGAGACTTCAGCCAGCGACGTGGCAGGCTGATCACCCGGTCGATTGCTGGATGGCCATCGAGCAGTTCGCGAGCACGCCCCTCGACCGCCCAGGCGATTTCCGCTTCAGGCAAGGCCTGCCGCAAGGCCACAGCCGTCGGCAGGGCATGCAGCACATCGCCAATCGCAGAGAGTTTGACGATCAGTACCCGACGGGGATTTGCCGACATCGCTGAGGCCCTGGGGGCGGGGAGGGACGGCGTGTCCCCCACGTCACCAGAGCATGCGTCAAAGCTGGCGGGCTCGACAAGCCCAGAAATGTGAGTTTTCTGCGAAGAAAATGGGGCTTCTCAGATGGCGACGAGTTCACAGAGGGTGGCTGTGGACACCGTCTGTGGACAGCTCCAGACGAGGAAGAACATCGCCTCTCGGATGGCTCGTTCAGCAGGGTGTCCGGCAACAAAGCCCGCTCCCTTGCTCGCAACAAGGCCTGCTTGGGCGGCACGGATAACGAGACTGTTGGCTTCGCCACGGAGCTGATCTCGCTCTGTGGGCTCCATTCCCTCTCGAACACCTTGGAGTACGCGGTCAGCAAGCCCGGCAGCCTCCTCGGCAAGACCGGCGGCACTCGGACCAAGGTCTTCCCGGCGAGAGGCTTCCCGTGCCAGCAGTCGAGCGGAGGCCTGCGCGGCACCGACGGCTAACGCGGAAGTCGTCAGGCCGCCGGCGGCAGGCCGTCTTGTGGCACTCGGCTCGATGACAGCCGTTGTTGCTGCCGCATCAAAATGGACGGCTGAGGTGCGGCTGCCGGTGAGGGCGAGCATCTGCATCGGCGGGTCGACGGTGACACCAGAGGCTTCACGTTCCACCACAAAAAACAGCGTGTCACCGGAGGGCGTTGCTGCCCCGGTGACCACCGTGTCAACGCTGTCGGCACCAGTGACCCACGGGCAGAGGCCATCCAGCAGCCACTGGCCATCGACCGTGCTGGCCTCCATCACAGCCCGGCCGAGATGGCGACGGCTGGTGGTCAGCTGTGAGATGCCGACAGTGGTGCTCAGGTCGCCACGGGCGAGTGCGGGGAGGAACTGCTGCCGGACGTCGGTCTCCGCTTCGGCAATGATCCGGCAGCCACTGGCCCACTGGGTGAGAGCGAGCGCTGTTGTCAGGCAGCGGCCACCGAGTTCGATCAGGAACTCCATGATGGCGGTCTCTGTGGCGGCCGTGCCCTCACAGTCGCTCGGGAGAAACCCAGCGAGCACGCCATGTTCTGCGAGCGTGGCAAATGTGCCGCTCCGCCACGGGCCCACGTCGCGAGTGCCTTCCGCCTGGGAGCCCACGATGTCGAGCACGATGGAAAGAGCATCAGGATCTGGATGCTGGCAGCCAATCGGGAACAGCTGAGGGACGGACATCGCGGCTCGCTTTCAAGTAATCAGGGAACAGTTCCATGATAACGATGGGCTGTCAGGGTGAGGGCTCGCTCAGGCTTTGCTCCACCGATATACTTGCGCATCCTTCTGGATGGTTCCCTCCGTACCAAGCGTTTCGCTTTCCCACCCTCCTCGGAGCCCCGCCATGAGCCAGGCAGAAGAGACCACCCCGCGCACTCCCGGTATTCCCGCTTCGGTCATGCCGGCCTCGAGTAACGGACGTCTCGCACCACCAAGGCTGCACGAACTTTCGCCGCAAAACCTCTACGACAAGTGCATGGCTCTCGCCCGCAATCTGTGGTGGAGCTGGCACCCTGAGGTCAACAACCTGT
>Ga0181601_10000345_pt1 | contig 36990 bp, 38 predicted proteins | sample 041ome_8_FD_133020 | JGI IMG/M metagenome (GOLD analysis project Ga0181601, IMG submission 133020) | Coastal salt marsh microbial communities from the Groves Creek Marsh, Skidaway Island, Georgia - 041407BS metaG (megahit assembly) | ecosystem: Environmental > Aquatic > Marine > Intertidal zone... | reverse complement strand
GCGCCTCAAGCTTGGCGATGTCGGTACGTTTCTCGTTCAATAAGAAGCTAGCGACTTCCACGGGCACTTGAACATGAACCGCGGCCGTTCCCTCTTTCATCGCCTCTTCCTGAAGGATGCGCAGAATATGAAGGGCGCTCGAGTCGATGTCACGAATGACCCCCGTCCCGTTACACCGCGGGCAGGTAATGTGGGATCCCTCGTTAAGGGCAGGGCGCAGCCTCTGCCGCGAGAGCTCCATAAGCCCAAACCGAGAAATCTTTCCCATTTGAACGCGGGCTCGGTCGTGATGAAGGGCTTCGCGAAGCCGCTGTTCAACATCTCGCTGAGCCTTGTTAGATTCCATGTCAATGAAATCAATAACAATAAGCCCGCCAAGGTCACGAAGCCGAAGCTGTCGTCCGACCTCTTCAGCGGCCTCGAGGTTGGTCCGCAGGGCGGTTTCTTCAATGTCGGAGCCACGGGTGGATCGGGCCGAGTTCACATCCACCGCAACGAGCGCCTCGGTATGGTCAATGACCAAGGCCCCACCCGATGGCAGCTCAACCATACGTGAGTAGGCGGTCTCAATCTGATGCTCGATCTGAAAGCGGGAAAAGAGCGGAATATCGTCTTTGTAACGCTTGACCCTAGGAGCGAGGTCGGGCATGACGTGAAGCATGAACTGCTGCGCCTGGTCATAGATGTCGTCAGTATCGACAAGAATCTCACCAATATCAGGCTGGAAGTAATCGCGAATGGCGCGAATCACCAGGCTGGACTCTTGATAAATAAGATAAGCGCCGGCTTGCAGGGCGCGCGCATCGTCAACGGCCTTCCATAGCTGCAAAAGGTAATTAAGGTCCCACTGCAGTTCACCAACCGATCGGCCAATGCCCGCGGTACGAGCAATGATGCTCATACCCGATGGAAGCTCGAGCTGATCCATGGCGTCTTTAAGCTCTTGCCGGTCTTCACCCTCAATGCGTCGCGATACCCCACCGCCTCTTGGGTTGTTGGGCATAAGCACAAGATAGCGGCCGGCAATGGAGATGAACGTGGTGAGTGCCGCCCCCTTGTTGCCACGCTCTTCCTTTTCGACCTGAACTAAGAGCTCGGTGCCTTCTGAAATAGCGTCTTTGATACTTGCTCGGGACAGATCGACCCCGGGTTTACAAAACTCTTTGGCAATTTCCTTGAAGGGCAGAAAGCCATGGCGCTCTTCGCCGTAGTTAACGAAGCAGGCCTCAAGGCTTGGCTCAACTCGGGTCACAACACCCTTGTAGATGTTGCTTTTACGTTGCTCACGACCCGCGGCTTCAATGTCGAGGTCGACAAGCTTTTGACCATCAACAATGGCAACACGCAGCTCCTCGGAGTGCGTGGCGTTAAATAACATTCGTTTCATACAAAAAACTCCTTAGGGTCGCGTAGGCTTAAACCCCACGCGGTTGTAACTTAGACGCGAGTTACAACGCTGGTCACTGACGCAGGGGCCCTGGGAGAAGAAAGGTTGACGTGCCGAAACGGCCTTAGGCCTTGAGAGGGCGAAAGGACAGGCGACTGGGTAGCAAAGGAATAGGCTAGCGGCTGCGCAAGAAAGACAGCCGATTGATGAACTTCCAAAGAACCATCCATGTGATTCGTCAAATCTTTAAATCTCTTTGGGCCGCAAACGAAACAACCAAAACGTCGTTTACGGTCAACATTCTTTAACACGCCGACTCGTCGAGCTCCTAAGCTCGGAATTCGACTCCGTAGGATCTAGGGCAGTCTTCTAAGTTTTTTAACAACTTTCTAAGCTTTGCCAGCTATCCTTATGAAATTGTAACTTGAAAACGCATTTAGGCTTTTTATGGCTGTATTGAATCGGCTCCAGGTCGAGGCCGAGTACGAAGGCCAGAGAATCGACAATTTTCTCTTGCGGCACTTCAAAGGTGTGCCTAAGACCCGTATCTACCGCATGCTCCGAACGGGAGAGGTCCGGCTTGACGGAGCCCGTACCCGTCCAGAGCAGCGGCTAGTAGCTGGGCAGTGGCTTCGACTTCCCCCAGTCAGGGTTCCCGAGCCCCAGCAGATTGATTCTCAGGAAAGATTGGGCTCGGCCACGGCTTTGGTTGAAAGAATCGAGCAAATTTATGAGGCCAATGGTCTTCTTGCCGTTAACAAGCCCGTGGGGCTTGCGGTGCATGGGGGTAGCGGCATCTCCCTCGGGCTGGTGGAGGCCTTTCGTGCCAGCGGCCAATGGGGATCAAGCCTTGACCTTGTCCATCGACTCGATCGCGAAACCTCAGGGCTTCTTTTTTTAGCGACTAAGCGGTCAAGCCTGCTGAATCTGCACCGACAAATCCAGGCGGGTCGTTTCCGAAAACATTACCTCGCCTTGGTGAAGGGCGCCTGGAAGCGGGCAGGGCTCTCAAGCCTGTGTGACCCGCTGGTGAAGGTATTACACCCGGGTGGTGAGCGCTTCGTAAGGCTTGCATGCGAAGGCGAGGCAGGCCAGGCGGCCATGACTCAGGTCAAGGCGCTCTCTACCTGGGAGCATCATCAGCTTGGTCCTCTCAGCCTGCTCGAATGCCAGCCCGTTACGGGGCGTACCCATCAAATTCGAGTGCATCTGGCGTCTTCAGGCTTTCCAATTGTGGGTGATCCCAAGTATGGCGATCAGGTTTTTAACAATCAGTTGCAGGCCTCAATCAAGGTCTCCCGCATGTTTCTTCACGCCTGGAAAGCCTCTTTTGATTCGGAATTATCTCGAGAGCGTGTTTTAGCCCAGCCTGGGAGCGATTGGCAGAAAGGTCAGTCCAGGCTTGGCTGTCCTTGGACACCTAGGCCAGCCGCAGACACTTCAGATCCCCCCTCAACGTCCACGACCCTCTAAACCCATGACATCCATTTCGCTGATTATCTTCGACTGGGACGGCACCGTTGTCGATTCCACGATGACCATTGCCCAGGCCATACAGCGGTCCTGCGAGGACCTTGGTCTTCAGCAGCCGAGCCTAGAGGCGTCGAAATACGTGATTGGACTTGGCTTGCAGAGTGCACTGAGTCATGTCGCCCCTGAGCTACCCAAGGAGCGCATCCCCGAGCTGGTGGATAGGTTCCGTCACTACTACTTGGCACGTGATCAGTTTCTCAAACCATTTGAGGGCGTTATGGGTATGTTGAATTGGATGTACACGTTAAATACGCCTCTTGCAGTCGCAACGGGGAAGTCGCGCAAAGGCCTGGAACGGGCTCTTGATGCAACCGCAACCCGACATTATTTTGCTGCAACGCGCTGCGCGGACGAATCCGACCCTAAGCCAAGCCCTACCATGGTTTATGAGCTCTGCGACGAGCTTGATGTTGATCCCACAAAGGCCTTGGTTATTGGGGATACAAGCCATGACCTGGAGATGGCCGCGGCGGCTGGCGCAAGTGCGGTGGCCGTGACCTATGGCGCACACCCTAGGGAGCACCTCGAGGCCTTCAACCCCCTGGCCTGCCTGTCGTCCGTGCCTGAACTCGACCTATGGCTTCGACAAAGGCTCAATCCCAGCCTTGCGCAGTAGGCCGGTTAGGGCAATGAGCGGAAGCCCAATAAGTGCGGTGGGGTCGTCTGACCGCATTTGTGAAATAAGAGCCACGCCCAGCCCCTCCGATTTGGCCGCTCCGGCGCAGTCCAGCGGCTGCTCTCGACGTACATAATTTGAGATGAGGTCATCCGAAATCTGACTTGAATCAAGCCATTGAACGAGCGTGGTGACGCATTCTAGGTTTGAGCTGCCGCTCGCATCCAGAACGCAGACCGCGGTTTCAAATAGGGTTGTCTTGCCGCGTTGGAATAAAAGCTGCTCAACGGCGGCCTCAGTGCTTCCCGGCTTACCCAAAAATCGGCCGTCGCAGACCGCAACCTGATCGCTTCCAATCACGATGCGCCCAGGGTTCGAGTCTGCTAGGGCAATGGCCTTGGCATGGGCAAGGGCAGATGCAAGTTCACGGCCATTGGATGCCCTGTAGCCTGTTTCGTCGACGCCTGGATTAATGGTTTCAAAGTCAAGGCCCAGCCTGGCTAGCAATTCGGCCCGGTAGCGACTGGTGGATGCAAGAATGATAGGTGTCATCCCGGTATCATCGCATCTATGTCCAACCCCATTGTTCTTAGCCCCGATTCCGACGGTTTCTCGCCGATCGCATTTCAAAGGTTAGCCGAGCGATTCCCCAACGGGATTGAGGCCTCGCTCCCTATTCTTGAGTCTCAGCTTCGTCGGCTTAAGGATTCCTCAATCAGTCTTCTTGAGCCCCTCGTTGTCAGCATGGGATTCGATGGTCAAAGGCAGATTAGGGTTGGTTTTGACGTCGCTCTACGCACAGACTGCATGCGATGCATGAAGCCGGTTGATCGTCGACTTGCGCTTTCTGCGGATGTCTTGCTTTTTGACACGGCAGAGCAGGCTGACAGGGCCATGATGAGCGATCCCGAAGTCGACGCCGTCTCAACGGAGGACCAGCGAGACTTCACGGAACTTATTGAAGACGAGATACTTCTTGAAATTGGCCATGGGCTGACACACTCCGATTGCCAGCCCACACTCAAGGATGAGTCAGGCCGACCCAATCCGTTTCAAGATCTCGCACAACTCCTCTCTATGAAAAAACCTTCTTAACCCGCTATAATCGAAGGATTTTCTGTCAAGCAACCCCGTTTTCACGAATAGAGACTCCAAATGGCCGTTCAACAAAACAAGAAATCCCCCTCAAAGCGCGGCATGCACCGCGCGCACGACTTTTTAACAGGTCCCGCAATTGCTGTGGAGCCAACAACGGGCGAGATTCATCGTCGTCACCACATTAGCCCCTCGGGCTTCTACAAGGGCAAGCGGGTTGTTCAGCCCGAGGCTGTAAGGGATACCGCCTCGGAATAGTCGGTGGGGCATAAAGGTTTTGCCCCTTGCTGGCCATGGCGTCAGCAGACTTGCGGTCCATTTAATTCTTCACGGCGGCCCTTGCCTCTGGCCAGCTTTCAATGACAACCCCCGTCTGTCTTGCCGTGGACTGCATGGGAGGAGACCACGGTTTATCGGTCACCTTAGCAGCATGCCTCGATTTTCTTCAACGCGATTCTCAGGCCAGTCTTTTGTTAGTTGGTCGCGAGCCCGATATTCGCGCCTCAGCGCTTTTTAGTGCCTTGCAGGCAAGCGCTCGTGTACAAGTTGTGCATGCCCCGGAGCTTGTCGAAATGAGTGACCCCCCAGCGGTCGCACTGCGGTCAAAGCGCCAGTCTTCCATGCGCCTTGCCTTTGAGCAGGTGGGTCTCGGCAAGGCGGATGGAGCCGTAAGTGCGGGTAACACCGGTGCACTCATGGCCATTTCGCGAAATGTTTTAAAAACCATTGAGGGCATCGATCGACCGGCTATCGCCACATTTATTCCTAATCGCAGTGGATCTTCAACACTTATGCTCGATTTGGGCGCCAACGTCGATTGCACCGCCGAGCACCTGGCCCAGTTTGGCCTTATGGGCTCGGCATTGTCCATGGCGATGGGCGTTAAGCAGCCGCGGGTTGGCCTGCTCAATGTAGGCGAAGAGGTGATTAAAGGCAATGAGCTGGTGAAACAGGCGGCCGAGCAGCTTCGTCAAATGCCCATCCAGTTTATTGGTAATGTCGAAGGCAATGACGTCTTTAAGGGCGTTGCCGATGTTGTTGTTTGTGACGGGTTTGTTGGGAATGTTGCGCTAAAGACATCCGAAGGCGTTGCCCAAATGCTGGGTGCCTTCCTAAAAGAGGAGTTTCGGCGCAGTGTCTTCAGCCGATTTGCAGCACTTATTGCATCGCCGGTTCTTAAGGCATTTGTTCGTCGTGTCGATCATCGCCGCTACAACGGTGCGGTCTTACTTGGACTTCGTGGGGTTGTGGTTAAAAGTCACGGTTCTGCAGACGCCTATGGGTTTCGTCATGCACTCGATCGTGCAGCCGAGGCGGCACGGCATCGTCTCGTTGAGCGCATTACCGACTCGCTTGCAGAGCGTTCGGGTCTCCTAAGCGTCTAAGCGTTCAGGCCTTTGCCGCTTTAAACTGCGCTCTTATGGCAAACCGAATTTATTCTGCAGTTGTTGGCTCAGGAGGCTACCTGCCTGGCAGCCCAGTATCCAATAACGCAATGGTCGAAAGGTTAAGGGATTCGGGCCTTGAGACCAGTGACGAATGGATACGAGAGCGAACGGGCATCGAGCAACGTTACTTCGCCACGGATGACCAGACCACCAGCGACCTCGCCTACCATGCGTCTCTGGCTGCCCTTGAGCAAGCAGGTCTTGAGCCAAATGCCGTCGACCTGATTGTGTTGGCGACGTCCACCCCCGACATGGTCTTCCCATCGACGGCCTGTCGGCTGCAGCACAAGCTGGCCATCCGCCAGTGCGCGGCCTTCGATGTTCAGGCGGTCTGTAGCGGCTTTGTTTATGCCTTGGCCACAGCCGACCTTTTCATTCAAACGGGTCAGGCTCAAACAGCCCTTGTTGTGGGGGCGGAGACCTTCTCGCGTATTCTCGATTACACCGACCGAAGCACCTGTGTTCTGTTTGGTGACGGTGCGGGCGCGGTGGTCTTAAAGGCAAGTGATAAGCCCGGCATTCTTGCTCACAAGCTCTACGCTCGGGCCGAGCACGAAGCTATTCTGAATACACCGGGTCAGCTCGCACACGGGCGAGTCTGCGGCTCCCCCTTTTTAACCATGGACGGTCAAGCTGTTTTTCGTCTGGCCGTTGAAGTGCTTGAGTCCTCCGCCCGTGAGGTCGTCGGTTTGGCGGGCCTTGATCTACAGGCCATAGATTGGTTTATTCCCCACCAGGCCAACCGGCGAATTCTCGCCATGGTGGGCAAGCGGCTTCAAATCCCCGAGTCTCGACTTATTGCCACGGTTGGCCAGCATGCCAACACATCGGCTGCCTCTGTGCCGCTTGCTTTCGATGTGGCCCGCCGCGACGGGCGTCTGCAAGCCGGGCAGACAGTGCTACTTCAAGGGGTCGGTGGGGGCTTTACCTGGGGCGCCGTGGCGCTCCGACTTTAGCTGAAGTAACGACGTTCAAGGAGGGTTCTCACGCCTATGCGAATTGCTTTTCTTTTCCCCGGCCAGGGCTCCCAATCGGTGGGAATGTTAGAAGGCTTTAAGGGTAATCCGAATGTTGAGAGGTTGATGCAGCAGGCTTCAGCGGCCATCAACCAAGATCTTGCTGCCCTCATCGCCAATGGTCCCGCCGAGGAGCTTAACCTCACTGTCAACACCCAGCCCATCATGCTTGCCAGTAGTCTCGCCTTCTTTCGCGCTTACCAGAAGGCTGGGGGTCCTACTCCAAGTGACTTTGCAGGGCATAGCTTAGGCGAGTACACCGCCCTGGTTGCCGCAGGCGCACTTGACGATACCGAGGCGGTTCGGCTTGTGCAGTTTCGGGCGCAGGCTATGCAGCAGGCAGTGCCGCCTGGTGTTGGAGCTATGGCCGCCATCCTTGGTCTTGACGGTACAAAGGTGGATGCAGTCTGCAAGGTCTTATCGAAGCCAGGTGCGGTGGTCGAGGCGGTCAATTTTAATTCCGACGATCAGACTGTGATTGCTGGGCATGCGCAGGCTGTGAGCCTTGCCTGTGATGAACTTAAGCAGTCAGGCGCAAAGCGCGCCCTCGCCCTGCCTGTTTCAGCCCCTTTTCACAGTAGCCTTTTGGAGCCTGCGGCACGAGAGCTTCGAGAACGACTTGCAGGTGTATCGTTTGCAGCTCCGTCCTGCCCTGTCTGGCACAACCTTACAGCGCAACCCATGCGGGCCTCCGAATCGCTTGCGGAGTTGTTAAGCAGACAGGCCATGAGCCCGGTGCGTTGGGTGCAAACCATTCGTTCATTGGTGGACCAGGGAGTCACGCATTTTGTTGAATGTGGCCCCGGCAAGGTTCTTACTGGCCTGACTAAAAAAATTGCACCCTCGGCCCAAGCCCTTAACATTACAGATGAGACGTCCCTTCAAAGCACTTTAGAAAGCCTTCGAGTCGTATGACAGACCTCACAGTAAACTCGGCGCGGATTGCGCTGGTCACAGGAGCAAGCCGAGGCATCGGACAAGCCATTGCCCTGGCCCTGGCGGGGCAGGGCCATCTGGTCATTGGTACTGCCACTTCAAGCACGGGGGCGCAGGCTATCGGGGGGGCCCTTGCGACGATGCCAGTACCCGGGAAGGGTCTATGCCTTAACGTAAACGAGCCCGGGGCCTGCGAGGCAGCAGTGGCTGAAATCATAAAAACCCACGGCCGGCTTGATATCCTGGTTAACAACGCAGGCATCACCCGAGATAACCTTGCCCTTCGTATGAAGGACGATGAATGGCAGGACGTTATTGACACCAACCTCACTGCGGCTTTCCGGCTTGACCGCGCGGTACTCAAGCCTATGGTTAAGGCTCGATGGGGGCGCATCATTCACATCACCTCGGTCGTTGGCACAAGCGGTAACCCGGGGCAGATGAACTACGCGGCCTCGAAGGCCGGCCTCGGGGGGCTGAGTAGGTCGCTTGCGCGTGAGGTGGGGAGTCGGGGCATTACGGTGAACTGCATCGCCCCTGGATTTATTCAAACTGACATGACCGATGCCTTGTCGCAGGAGCAAGTTAAGTCGCTTGTTGACCAAATTCCTCTTCAACGGCTGGGATCTCCCCTCGATATTGCCTCTTCTGTTGTCTTTTTGTGTTCTGAAGGAGCTTCTTACATTACGGGAACTACCCTGCACGTCAACGGCGGCATGGTGATGTCCTGATACAATCGCCTCGCTTAATTTGAAAATCCGTCAGGATTAAAAGGGAAAAACCATGGAAGACATTGAAAAGCGCGTCAAAGCAATTGTGTCGGAGCAGCTGGGCGTAAAGCTTGAAGATATAAAAAACGAGTCCAAGTTTGTAGATGACCTGGGTGCAGATTCTTTGGATACTGTGGAGCTTGTCATGGCCCTGGAAGATGCCTTTGAGTGCGAGATTCCCGACGAAGAGGCCGAGAAAATCACCACCGTCCAGCAGGCCATTGACTACGTCAACGCCAATCTCCAGAAATAGTCAGCCTTCCGGCGTCTGGCACCTGAGCGTCCTCAGGCTGCCCCATTTTCCTTTCAACGATGCAAGTCAATAGTCATCGCAGGCGGGTGGTTGTCACGGGGCTTGGCTGTATTAGCCCTGTGGGTAACTCCGTCAAGTCGGCTTGGGAGTGCATTGTGGCTGGCCGCTCGGGCATCGCAACCGTTTCACGGTTTGATGCCACTGTGCTTCCTGTTCATTTTGCGGGAGAGGTAAAGGATTTCAACGTTGAGTCCTACCTGCCTGCAAAAGAGGCGCGCCACATGGATACCTTCATCCACTATGGCATTGCCGCCGGGCTTCAGGCTCTTGACGACAGTGGCCTCGAGATTACCGAGGTTAATTCCGAGCGTGTTGGGGTCATGGTGGGTTCCGGCATTGGCGGGCTCCCTCTCATCGAAGAAACGCATGCCGATTACACGGCAAAGGGTGCTCGCCGTATTTCGCCCTTTTTCGTTCCAGGGTCCATCATCAACATGATCTCCGGACACCTGAGCATTCTTAGGGGCCTGAGGGGTCCTAATCTTGCCGCTGTAACTGCCTGCACGACAGGTCTGCATAGCATTGGCCTGGCCGCCCGATTGATCCAAGCCGGTGACGCAGAGGTTATGGTCACGGGTGGAGCGGAGTCCACCATCTCTCCCTTGGGTATTGGCGGGTTTGCCGCGGCCCGAGCTTTGTCCACTCGTAACCACGATCCTGCAACGGCTTCACGTCCTTGGGATAAGGATCGTGATGGCTTTGTGTTGGGTGAAGGGGCGGGCGTTATGGTGCTTGAAGAGTATGAGCATGCAAGGGCCCGAGGTGCAAACATTTACGCCGAGCTGGCAGGCGTGGGTTTTTCAGGCGATGCCTTCCACATGACAGCACCTGATCAAGATGGCCCCAGGCGTTGCATGCTTAATGCCATGCGCGATGCCGGTCTTAATGCCTCCGAACTGGGTTACATCAACGCCCATGGCACCTCAACACCGCTTGGCGATAAGAACGAAACAGAAGCCATCAAGGCTGCCTTCGGCGATCATGCGAAGTTGGTGCGAATCTCATCGACTAAGTCAATGACTGGGCATCTGTTAGGCGGGGCGGGAGGGCTCGAGGCTGTGTTTACGGTGCTCGCCCTGCATCATCAGGTCTGCCCACCTACTATTAATATTTTCAACCAAGACCCAGAGTGCGACCTTGATTACTGTGCGAACGAGGCAAAGCCCGGGCATTTCACAGCCGCATTAAAAAATAATTTTGGATTTGGGGGAACGAACGGCTCACTGGTTTTTACCAGAGGTTAGGTGCTAGGGTAGCGCCCGGTGGCCGATATTCCTTCCGACCTCGACCTTGTCCAGCGTGTAAAAAACGGGGATCGTGAGGCTTTCAACCTTTTGGTCTTGAAGTACCAGCGCAAGGTTAGCCGCCTTGTTGGGCGCCTAGTCCGCAATCCTGACGAAGCCGATGATGTGGTTCAGGATGCCTTCATTAAGGCCTATCGGGCTCTACCGCAGTTTCGAGGTGACAGCGCTTTCTACACTTGGCTTTATCGAATAGCCGTAAATACCGCCAAAAACCACTTGGTTAGTCAGGGCAAAAGGCCTATATCCCTCTCGGAATTGACTTCCAATGATCCCGACGAGGAATCTTTTGAACTTCCAGTTGTCACAACAGACAACAACACGCCTGAAGCGGAGCTTATGAGTCGGCAAGTTGCCGAAGCGGTTAATCGGGCTGTATTGGCACTGCCTGAGGAGTTACGAACCGCTCTAAGTTTGCGGGAGATTGATGGTTTAAGTTATGAAGAGATTGCCGAGGCCATGAACTGTCCAATTGGTACCGTCCGGTCGCGCATCTTTAGGGCCCGTGAAGCGGTAGCGGCTGAGCTTAGGCCACTACTTAATCTTTCTCCTGATCGGCGTTGGTAGGGTTTTGGCAAAATAGGGGCTGGTATGCAAGATCAAGACATCAAGGAAGTTCTATCCGAATACCTCGACAAGGGCCTTTCGCCAGCCCAAGCATCGTCGCTGGTGGGGCGTCTTAAAACCGACACCGAGCTTCAGTCAACGGCGCTGTCTTATTGGATTCTCTCGGAGTCCATGTCGGGGGTTACCGCCGCCCGACACTCCGAAACGCTGCAGGCGCGCATTGCCAAGCAGCTTGAGCAGGAGCCACACTTCATGCCTCAACACCATCGTTTGGCCAATGTTGGAGCTGGTCTTTCCCCCGGAGAGGTCCGGCGCGAAGGGCGAGGCCTAGGCGCGGGGTTGCGCTTTGCGGCTGGTTTGGCAGCTTTTGGCTTCGTGGCCTCAGTGGTCTGGACCGTCGGTATTGACGGGCAGGGCTCCGGCTCCCCCATGCTTTCTCTTTCAAGCCCGTCTAGTCAGGTCGTAGCTAAAGCCCCTCTTGACCCAGGATTTGCTTCCCCCCAGATGCGTGCAATGGTTGAAGCTCATGGCCCAATGATTGTTCGAATGCGTATGGACGAGCAATGACTCAATTCGTGCAGTTGCCAGTCTTTGCATTGAGCTTTAGGCGGTTGATGCACGTCACGTTTCTTGGGCTGGTCGGCCTTTGCCTGTCTGTTGCTTGTGCCGACATCTCCTTCGCAACGGAGCCCAATGCTTCAGCCGAAAATCAGCAACAACTGCAAGCCAAGGCTAAGGCCATGGTGCAGCGGGCAGCCGACTCGGCCTCCCGGCTCGACTTTTACGGAACCTATGTTCATCAGCATGCCAAGGGTCTTTATTCAGCAAAAGTAAGGCGGGGTATGTCCCCAGAAGGCAGGGCCACAGTCATTGATGCACTCGACGGACCGGCCCGTCGCACCGTTCGGCTAAGCACCGAGGTGCGGGCCTATCTTCCTGACCAGAGGCAGGTGCGTGTCTACCCGGGAGCCTCCGTTCGCCTCGACTTTCCTCATCCCCCAGTCTACGATTTCGCGCGTGTCGTTGAGCACTATCAAATTCGGCTGGCCACTGGAAAGCGTGTTGCGGGGCGAATGACAGACCGGCTCGAGTTTATTCCTCATAACCAGTCTCGTTGGAGCGTGTATTGTTGGTTCGATCACGCCTCGGGCCTCATGCTTAAGACTCAAACACTTGACACGAATGGTGCCGTACTCGAAGAGCACTCCTTTTCCGACCTCAACCTGGGCCCTTCCCAGCCGCCCATCGGGTTAGAGGCTCCCTTCAAAGATGTTCGCTCTTGGCAGAGAGTCACGGCGCCTATTCACCGTGAGCCTATGCCCCAAGCATTGAAGGCTTACGTGGGTTCGATGGGCTTTCACCCTCTGGCAGCAGCCAAAGTGAAAGAGCCCTCATCGCCCTTGCCCCATACTCAGTGGCTGTTTACCGATGGGATTGCCCTGGTGTCTGTCTTTTTTATTCAGGACCCAAAGCTCAATGGGCAGAGCGGCTCCACAGAGTCCACTGACCTTCAAGGCGCTACGGCAATGATCATTGGTTCAAAGTCGGGGTACCATTTAACGGCTTTGGGTGAAGTGCCCATCGATACGGCGAAAAGCCTGCTCGCTACGCTGCCTCTTCCTTAACAATAAAGAAGGTCTGTTCCATCATGAAACGGTTCCTTACCCCGACGCATCTTCTATGGCTAGCCGGCCTCATCTGTGCTGGCCTATTGGTTCACCCATTGCCAACCGTGGCCTCGTCCACCAGCACGGGGAATGCTCTGGTGCGCGGGCTGCCCGACTTCACGGGACTTGTTGAAAAGGCAGGTCCTGCGGTGGTTGGTATTCGGACGCTTCAAAAGGTGAGCCGTGCCCAGGGTGGCTTTCCTGGCATGCCGCCCGGGCTTGATGAAAACGATCCGTTTTATGAGTTCTTCAGACGGTTTTTCCCGCCCGGTCATCCGGGTATGCCTCAGCAAGGGCAGCCCGGGGAGTCCGAAGAAACGCCCTCTGTTCCGCGTGGAGTGGGTAGTGGTTTCATTATCTCGACAGATGGCTTCATTCTCTCTAACCATCATGTCGTCGAGGGCGCCGACGAGGTCTTTGTGTCTATGACCGATGGGCGTGAATTCAAAGCCAAGATTGTCGGCTCGGATCAGCGTACGGACGTGGCCCTGTTAAAGATTGAGGCGAAGAACCTCCCCGTGCTGCCTCTTGGGGACCCCTCAAAACTGAAGGTGGGTGCCTGGGTTGTGGCCATTGGGTCTCCCTTCGGGCTTGAGAATACCGTCACAGCAGGAATTGTTAGTGCCAAAGGGCGCGACACCGGGGATTACCTACCTTTCATTCAAACCGACGTTGCTGTAAACCCGGGTAACTCGGGTGGCCCCTTACTTAATCTCGATGGCGAGGTCATTGGTATTAATTCGCAAATCTACAGCCGCACCGGTGGGTTTATGGGGATCTCTTTTGCCATTCCTATCGACGAGGCGAGCAGCGTTGCACAACAACTCAAGGCCTCTGGACGTGTGGTTCGGGGTCGCATTGGTGTTGCGATTGGGGAGGTGACCCGTGAGGTCGCTGAAGCCCTGGGCCTCAAAACAGCATCAGGTGCTCTGGTTCGAAGCGTTGACCCCGAAGGGCCAGCCCGCAAAGCCGGCATTGAGCCCGGTGACATCGTTCTTAGCTTTGCAGGCAACAAAGTTGCGCGCATGTCTGATCTCCCCCGGCTGGTTGGTAAAACCCAGCCGGGCCGCACCGAATCCATCGAGGTCTGGAGGCGTGGTGAGAAGATACGGCTCACAGTGAGCGTAGCCGAGTTGGTCGCAGAACCTCAGGCCCAGGCAGCGGCGCCCAAGCGGCCTGAGAAGGCTGTTGTGAACAACTGGCTTGGTCTTGGGCTGAGTGATTTAACGGATGAAGACAGAAATAGGCTGAATTTAAAGGCAGGAGTGGTTATTTCGAATGTTTCGGGCCCATCCGAGCGCTCGGGCATTCGCCAGGGTGACATAATCCTTTCGGTGAACAACACTCAGGTTGAGTCCGCCAATCGTTTAGCCGCCTATCTCGATAAGCTCGATAAGCGTAAGCCGGTGGTCTTTCTAGTCCGACGGGGCGATGGGGTCTTGTTCATTCCAGTACGACCCTAAATGCCTTGGCGAACAATTTGCAGACCATTCGTAATTTCTCAATCATTGCCCACATTGATCACGGAAAAAGCACGCTTGCAGATCGAATGATTCAGTTCTGCGGAGGCCTGTCCGACCGCGAGATGGAGAACCAGGTTCTCGACTCGATGGACCTCGAGCGCGAGCGAGGAATCACCATTAAGGCCCAGACGGTGGCCCTGCATTACAAGGCGCGTGACGGCCAGATCTATCAGCTCAACCTTATCGACACCCCTGGCCATGTCGATTTTTCCTACGAGGTGAGTCGTTCATTGTCTGCATGTGAAGGGGCCTTGTTGGTGGTTGATGCCTCTCAGGGGGTTGAGGCTCAGACAGTGGCCAACTGCTACACCGCCATTGAGCTCGGTGTCGAGGTCTGTCCGGTTCTCAACAAAATTGATCTCCCAGCTGCTAACCCCGAGCAGGCCATCCAAGAAATTGAAGATGTTATTGGTATTGAGGCATCCGACGCCATTAGGGCGAGTGCTAAAACCGGCGAAGGGATTGAAGATATTCTTGAGCTCATTGTTCATCGAATCCCACCGCCTCAGGGCAAGCTTGATGCGCCCCTCCAGGCGCTCATTATTGACTCTTGGTTCGATAACTATGTTGGTGTTGTGATGCTTGTTCGTGTGGTCAATGGCAGCCTTAAAAAGCGTGACAAGGTTCTGCTAATGGCTACTAACAGCATGCATCCGGTGGAAGACCTTGGTGTGTTTACCCCAAAGGCAGTCAGCAAGGAAAGCCTCTCGGCGGGCGAAGTGGGTTTTATTATTACTGGTATTAAAGAGCTCAAGGCGGCCAAAGTGGGCGACACAGTAACCCTTGCCGGCCGGACCGCCGACAGACCTTTGCCTGGCTTTAAAGAGGTCAAACCGCAGGTTTTTGCTGGGCTTTACCCGGTTGAGTCAAGCGAGTACGACGTGATGCGCGATGCGCTTGAAAAGCTCCAACTTAACGACTCCTCCTTGCAGTTTGAGCCTGAGGTTTCCCAGGCCCTGGGCTTCGGATTCCGATGCGGCTTCTTAGGCCTCTTGCACATGGACATTGTTCAAGAGCGGCTTGAGCGCGAGTACAAAATTGACCTCATTACAACCGCGCCGACGGTGGTTTATCAGGTGTTACTTCAAGATGGCAGCCTGGTCGAGGTAGACAACCCATCCAAAATGCCAGAGGCATCAAAAATTGCCTCCATTCGTGAGCCGGTAATGACGGTTACAGTTTTTGTGCCGCAGGAATATCTTGGCTCGGTTATTACCCTGTGCACAAGTAAACGCGGCCATCAAATCGGTATGACCTACGCGGGGCGGCAGGTGAGCCTGGTTTATGAAATCCCCATGAATGAAATCGTGCTCGACTTCTTCGATAAGCTTAAGTCAACATCCAGGGGCTATGCCTCCATGGACTATGAGTTCAAAGAGTATCGGGATTCGGATGTTGTGAAGATGGACATCCTAATTAATGGGGATCGAGTCGACACACTTTCTGTCATCGTGCATCGGGCCAATTCCCAATTTAAGGGTCGCGAGCTTGCTGCTAAGTTGCGCGAGCTTATACCCAGGCAGATGTTCGATGTTGCCATTCAGGCCGCCATCGGTGCCAACATCATTGCCCAAGAGAACGGAAAGGCACTTCGTAAGAATGTTTTGGCGAAGTGTTATGGCGGCGATATTTCACGAAAACGAAAGCTGCTTGAAAAACAAAAAGCAGGTAAGAAGCGCATGAAGCAAGTGGGTACTGTGGAGGTTCCCCAAGAGGCCTTCCTGGCCATTCTTAAAGTTGACGGCTAGCCATGGACTTTGCACTCATTCTTTTTGTTTTAAGTCTTTTTACAGGTGTGTTGTGGGTCGCCGATCGCTGGGTATGGGCGAGACAAAGGCCGCAAGGGGCTACAAGACCACTAATTCTCGAGTACACAGCCGGCTTCTTCCCCGTCATTGCCATTGTTTTTCTCATTCGCTCATTCTTATTTGAGCCGTTCAATATTCCTTCTGGCTCCATGATTCCGACTCTGCGAATTGGTGACCTCATTCTGGTGAAGAAGTACAGCTATGGCGTTCGACTGCCCGTGGTGGATACCCTGGTTTTCCCCACAGGTCTTCCCAAGCGAGGCGATGTCGCGGTTTTCCGCTATCCCAAAGACAACTCTGTGGACTACATCAAACGCATTATTGGGCTTCCTGGCGACCGCATTCGTTACATCGATAAGCGGCTTACCGTAAACGATCAGCCCATTACCAAAACGCCTCAGGGTAGCTTTGTTGATGCTGACTCGGCGAAGGTTGCGAGCCAGTTCGGTGAGCAACTCGGTGAGCACCGTTACAGCACGCTGAACGACGAGGGCGGGCCCGGCATCTATCTGATTGAGTCCTTTCCTTTTCGGGAGAACTGCAGGCGCTTAATGGGCGGGCTTGAATGCCTTGTCCCTGAGGGTCACTATTTCGCGGTCGGCGATAATCGTGATAACTCGGCTGACAGTCGTTTTTGGGGCTTCGTACCGGAGGCTAACCTTGTGGGCGAGGCCGTTCTTGTCTGGTTTAACTTTGGCGAGGTCTTCTCTGGGCATTTCTCGCGACTGGGCTGGATCGATTAGCATGGCAGCGCCTCAAGCCTCGAGCGGACATAGCCTGGAAGAACTCGAGGCTCGGCTTGGTTTCAGCTTTAAAGATAAAAGCCTGCTTACCTTGGCCTTAACCCACCGAAGCTATGGGCTACACCACAACGAGCGCCTAGAGTACCTCGGCGACAGTGTTTTGAATCTCGCTGTGGCTGCACTCTTATTCAAGGAGCTTGACGGATTTTCAGAGGGCGACTTAAGCCGAGTGCGCTCGAACCTGGTTCGTCAGCAGGCCCTTCATGACATTGCCCAGACTTTGTCCCTGCACAGGCACCTGTACCTCGGGGATGGCGAGCGTAAAAGTGGTGGCCTAAGACGTCCATCCATTCTTGCCGATACTCTGGAGGCCATTATTGCGGGGGTATTTCTTGACCAAGGCTACGAGGCAGCCTATGCCGTGGTCGAGCGTCTGTATCGTCCCATACTGAATCAAGTGGACCCCAAAACATTGGGCAAAGATGCGAAGACTCTGTTGCAGGAGTTTCTTCAAGGTAACGGTCTGCCGTTACCGGTTTATGCAGTGGTCGCCACCCGTGGAGCGGCCCACAACCAGGTCTTTGAGGTCGAGTGCAGTATTCCGAAGCTGGGCTTAATGCTGCTTGGCTCGGGCGCGAGCCGCAGGGCGGCCGAGCAGATGGCTGCCACCGAGGCACTTGTCTCTGCGCAACAGGCTTTGTCTTCGGCGCCTAAGAAGCGTCGTAAGACGCGTAGTAAAGACAAGGCCGAACTGCCACCACAGGCGAAGCTTAGTTTCGAACCCAGCCATAGTTAATGCTATGAGCAACTACCGAGCCGGTCTTGTTGGAGTGGTGGGTCGCCCCAATGTTGGCAAGTCAACTCTTGTCAATGCCTTGGTTGGCTTTCCCGTTGCTATTACATCGCGCAAAGCCCAGACAACCCGCCACCGCATTCTTGGCGTGCTCACACGCCCGGATGCTCAGGTGTTATTTGTCGATACGCCAGGCCTGCAGAATGAGCACACGGCGGCGCTGAATAAGCAGCTCCGGCGCGCGGCCTACAGCGTTGTGGCAGAGGTACCTGTATTGCTCTGGGTGGCTGATGTTTTAAAGGTCACTGACGAGGATCTCCATATCGTCAACCAACTTCCCAAGGAAGCCTGTGTTATTGCCGTTCTTAACAAAGCCGACCGAATACAACGCGATAACCATCGACAGGCCGCCTTCAAGCTTGGTGAGCAGCTTGCTCAGCTTTATCCCTTTAAATCGATTATTCCCATCTCCGCCCAGTCAGGTTTTCAGCTTGAAACCTTACTTAATGAGCTTATTGCCCTCCTACCCGAGGGGCCAGCATTAATGGATGCTGAGCAGGTGACCGATCGTCCGCTTCGATTCATGGCGGCCGAGCTTATACGCGAGAAGCTCTTTCGACTCTTGGGAGACGAGCTACCCTATGAGGCAACGGTCGTCATTGATCAGTACGAGGAAAGTCCCGGCCGAACCTTGATTCACGCAACCATTGTTGTGGGTCGTGCCAGTCATAAGCCCATGGTCTTGGGTGAAGCAGGTCAAAGGCTTAAGCGCATTGGTACCGAGGCCCGACGAGACATTGCAAAGCTTACCGGTACCCCGGTTGAGCTAAGGCTTTGGGTCAAAGTGGTTGCCAATTGGGCCGACCAAGACAAGCTCGTTCAGAGTTTTGGCTACGGTGAGCTTTAAAACAACATGGTTGAGGGATACGTTCTGCATAGTGTGCCTTGGCGAGAAACGAGCCTCATTGCCGAGGTCTTCACCCGAGACGAGGGTCGAGTAGGCCTAGTGGCGCGGGGTGCGCGGCGGCCAAGGTCCGCCCTGCGAGGCCTGTTGCAGCCCTTTCAAAAGCTAGGGCTGCGTTATTCGCATAAGGGCGACTTACGGACCCTGATGGGGGCTGAATGGCTTGGCACGCAAGGCTGTGGAATGCCTTCGGGCGCGAGCCTTATGGCGGGCTTTTACGTAAACGAGCTCTTACTGCGGCTGCTTCAGCGACAAGACCCACATTCCGACCTTTTTCTGGCCTACGAGATGGTGCTCGATCATCTAAGCGGGCCCGCGCCTACAACCGAAGTCTGCCTGCGTTGGTTTGAATGTCGGCTGCTTCGGGGCTTGGGCATTGCGCCAGACTTCACTGCGGGCCTCGATGACTCAACGGCGCTGCACTTCCAATTGGCGCCTGGTGAGCCCATTGGTCTTTCAGCCAGTGAGCCGGAGCAGGGTGTTCTGCTTGACAAAGAGACGCTAGAAACGTTGGCAAGGTACGATGCCTACAGCGAACTTCAAGACTGCCTGCGCGATGGACTAAAGTCAAATTCAGCCGTCAAGCGCGCACTGAGGCTTTTGCTTGTGCATCAACTGGGCTCAGTACCGCTGTTCTCAAGAGAGGCCGCCGTTGATCTCCATTATTTAAGAGACGGAGTGATTTCATGATTGAGCTAGGTGTCAATATTGACCATGTGGCCACCCTGCGGCAGGCTCGTCGAACCGTGGACCCTGACCCTGTATGGGCCGCTGTTGAGGCCCATCTAGGGGGTGCTGATGGTATTACGGTTCACCTGCGTGAAGATCGACGGCATATTCAACTCTTTGATGTTGAACGTCTGCGTGACCTGACTCAGATCAAGCTCAACCTTGAAATGGCAGCCACCGACGAGATGGTGGCCATCGCCCTTGATATTCGCCCAGAGATGGCCATGCTCGTGCCTGAGGGTCGCCAAGAGATTACAACCGAGGGAGGGCTCGACCTTATTGCCAACGCGTCGGTTGTCCAGTCGGCCGTTGATCGACTTAAGTCCAAGGGCATTACAGTGAGTGCTTTTCTTGATGCCGATATGAACCAAATTCGTCATGCCCATGCCATGGGTATTGAGGTCTGTGAGATTCACACCGGCCCTTACGCCGAGGTCTTTTATCAGCAAGGCCGGGATGTTGATAAGCCGGCTGTTCAAAAGGAGCTCGACCGCATTCGCGAGGCGGGTGAGCTTACACAGTCACTTGGCATGCGGTTTAATGCAGGTCATGCCCTTAACTATTTCAATGTTCAACCTGTTGCGGCGATTTCGGGTGTGCGCGAGCTGCATATTGGTCATGCCATCGTTTCTAGGGCAGTTTTTTTCGGAATGCGTGAGGCGGTTAAAGAGATGAAGCGTTTGATGCGTGAGGTTAGTACACCGTGATTCTTGGTGTTGGAATCGATCGCGTGCTAATTGGTCGGGTTGACCAAATTTATGAACGCTGGGGTGCACGCTTTGCCGAGCGTGTGCTCGGTCAGCAAGAGCGGCTTGTTTTTCAAGAGCGGCTCGGTCGTGGCTCAGCAGGTCGTAGCAGGGCGATCTCGTATCTCGCAAAACGTTTTGCAGCGAAAGAAGCTGTGGGTAAGGCCCTAGGGGTAGGGCTTGCCTATCCCATGAGTCTTCATAGCCTTGAAGTTCTTAATGATTCGAAGGGTGCGCCACACCCTGTTTTTCACAAGGCGCTTGCCGATTGGGTAAGCAGTAGGCAGCTAAGGGTGAATGTGTCGCTGTCCGATGAGCAGGACGCGGCGATTGCACTGGCGATTGTTGAATCGAATGCGGGCTGCGCAGCCTAGGTATACCAAGGACGAGTAACCATGACAGGACCATTCATCATTGACGTCGAGGGTTTCGAGCTAAGCCCCGAAGAAAAAAACCGTCTGGAGCACCCTTGGGTTGGGGGCGTGATTTTCTTCTCACGCAATTTTAATGACATGGCGCAACTAAAGGCACTCACTGCCGCTATTCACGCGGTTCGGCCTGGCAATCCGCTTCTGATTACAGTGGACCATGAGGGTGGGCGTATTCAGCGGTTTCGAGAGGGCTTCACGAAGCTTCCATCTTTTCGCAGTCTTGGCGAGCGACTTCCGCAATTGTCGGGTGCCAAGCGCTCCTCAGGCCCTGAGGCCACCGACTGTGCCGCGCTGGAACTAGCCCTTTCTGAGGCCCGGGCGGCCGGTGCAGACCTTGCCTTTGAGTTAAAAGCGGTTGGCGTTGATTTTAGTTACACGCCGGTGCTCGATCTCGACTATGGGCGCAGCGAGGTTATTGGTGACCGGTCCTTTCACCGGGAGCCAGCCTTCGTATCCATGTTGGCGGCGGCTATGGCTCAGGGCCTTGCCATGGCCGGCTTTCGAACCTGTGGCAAGCATTTCCCTGGGCATGGTTGGGCAGAGGCCGACTCGCACCACGCCCTGCCGGTTGACGATCGCCCGCTGGATGTCATTTTGCAAGACGATGCCTGGCCCTACGCGCGGCTCGGGCGAGGGCGCTTTGAGCGGGCCTTACTGCAGTCGGTGATGCCGGCCCATGTGGTGTACCCGCAGGTCGACCATCTGCCCGCTGGATTTTCTCGTATCTGGGTAACCGATATTCTCAAAGGGCAGCTTGGTTTTGAAGGTGTCGTTATTAGTGACGATCTATCGATGGCTGGCGCTGCAGTATTTGAGGATATTGCCGATCGTTGCGAGGCAGCCTTTGCAGCAGGCTGCGACGCCACACTGATATGCAACAGGCCCGACCTTTCTGTCAGAGCGCTCGATAGCGTTCCCGCGCGAATTCCTGCATTTCTAACCGATCCTGGTCGTCGTTCTTTAGCGCGATTGCGGCCTCGGTCGATTTAGTTCGTCGGGGTTGCTTGTTGAAGGCTGATCCTCCAGAAACGAGCCTTGGTTGCGGAACTGTCGGTGCGGCTGGGGCCATCTACGACGCCAATTGTCAGCGTTGCCCACGACTTGCAGGTTTTTTAAAGGAGGTTAAGGCCAAGCATCCGTCGTACTTTTGCAAGCCCGTGCCACCTTTTGGTGATGACTGTGCAGAGCTCTTGGTACTTGGACTTGCGCCAGGAATGCATGGTGCGAATGCAACGGGTCGGCCATTTACGGGGGACGCCTGTAGCGATCTGTTGTACGGAACCTTGCACAGACACGGTTTTGGTTCCAAGGCCCGCTCGGTGAGTTCAGAGGATGGTCTTGTGATGCATAACTGCCGAATCACCAATGCGGTGAAGTGCCTGCCTCCCCAGAATAAGCCCAGCCCAGCCGAAGTTCGTCACTGTCTCGCTTACCTAAGCCAGGAACTCCTTCAACTCAGGCCTAAGGTTGTCTTGTGCCTGGGGGCCATTGCCCACGATGCTGTCCTGCGTGCATTGCCTCTTGCACAGCTTGGACTTCGACCCGTCTTATTTAAATTTGCGCACGCAGCCTGTCACCAGGTGGGTGATGTCTGGCTTGTTGATAGTTACCATCCGAGTCGCTACAACCTCAATACGGGGCGTATTACCGAGGCCATGTTCAGCCAGGCTGTGGGTCTTGCGAAGGGTTTGCTAAATCAGCAGCGGGAAGAGGCATGAGTAAAGAAGAGTCCGATGAGGCCAAGGCGTCCATAAGCCGGGCCCTTCGAGAGTCGGTGGCAAGCCTGCCCGGCTTACCTGGGGTTTACCGGTTCTACGATGCTAGCGAGAGCCTGCTTTATGTTGGCAAGGCGAAAGATCTCAAGAAGAGAGTGAGCTCTTATTTTCAGAAGACGGGCCTGAGCCCGCGCATTGGCCACATGGTGGCGCAAATTGTGCGGCTTGAAGTGACCACGGTGCGCTCTGAGGCTGAGGCCCTGCTGCTTGAAAGCAATCTTATAAAAACCCAGTCGCCGCGCTACAACATTCTTTTTCGTGATGACAAGTCCTACCCCTACCTTCGCCTGAGTCGGCATCGGTATCCCCGCATCTCTTATTACCGGGGTGCGGTGGATAAGCAGGCCCATTACTTCGGGCCGTTTCCGAACGCATGGGCTGTGAAGGAAAGCATTCAAATTCTTCAGCGTGTCTTTCGGCTGCGTAACTGCACCGACAATGTCCTTTCCAATCGTTCCCGGCCTTGCCTTTTGCACCAGATTCAGCGTTGCAGTGCGCCCTGTGTGGGGCTTATTCCCGATGAGGGCTACACCAGAGACGTCAAGCGTGCCTTAGCCTTTCTTGGTGGGGAACACCAAGGGGTTCTTTCGGAGCTCGAGGCCGACATGCGGGCTGCAGCAGATGCCATGCATTACGAGTCCGCCGCCGTTTACCGCGATCAGATTGGCGCACTCTCAAGGGTTTTGCAGCAGCATTCCATGGAGGCCGACACTGCGCTTGACTGCGATATTGCGGCGGTTGCAAGTGACGGCATTCGTGTGGTGGTGAACCTTGCCATGGTGAGGGGAGGAAGGCATTTAGGTGATCGGCCATACTTTTCTTCTCTGGCAAGCATGACGCCTCGGCAGCTTGCCGAAACGTCAACACTGACGGAGGAGTTAGCCGACTTATCGAGTCTTGATGAGCTGATGGATGAGGCCCTTGTAAGCTTTATAAGCCAGCACTATCTTGATGATCAGGCCTCGCCTGTGGCGACGCTGATTGTGAACCGAGGCACGGCGGTGCGCATGATTGAAGACTGGTTTACCGATAGACCGGGTGGTCTGAAGGCGTTGTATGCACCGCAGGGTAAGCGCCGTGACTGGCTGCAGCTTGCCGAGGACAATGCCAGGCTAGCCCTGACGCGACGCGCTCAGGAGCAGGGTGGGGCGCAAGGCCGGACCCGATTGCTTGCGGAGACCTTGGGTCTTGAGGCCTCGGAAGAAGAGCTCTTCGCCTTGCGGCTTGAGTGCTTTGATATCAGTCATACCGCGGGGGAGGCCACTCAGGCATCGTGCGTGGTTTATCACAGCCATGCGATGCAGCCCAAAGAGTACCGACGATACAACATCAATGACATTACGCCAGGGGATGACTACGCTGCGATGGAGCAGGTGCTACGCCGCCGCTATGGCGATGTTCAGCCCGACCTGCCCATGCCCGATCTTGTCCTCATTGATGGCGGCAAGGGACAGCTCGGGAGGGCCGTTGAGGTTTTCGAGGAGCTTGGGCTTGATTCGCGCCTGCTCATTGGGGTGGTGAAGGGAGAGGGCCGTAAGGTCGGTCTGGAGCGGCTGTTGCGGCCCACGGGCGAGGTGATCCAACTGGGTCGCGACCATGGCGCGTTGATGCTTGTGGCCCAGGTGCGCGATGAGGCGCACCGGTTTGCCATTACAGGCATGCGCGCGCGCAGGGCCAAGACTCGCGTGGGCTCCGTCTTGGATGACATTGAAGGTGTTGGCCCCAAAAGGCGACAAAGGCTACTTGCTCGATTCGGTGGCCTGCAAGGCCTAAAAAAGGCATCCGTGGCCGAGCTTGCAACGGTTGAGGGTGTTTCGCATACCCTTGCAGAAGAAATTGCTCGACGGTTACGCTAACCACCCAGCCGTTATGATCTGAAACTATGCGTTTTAATTTACCCAACCTTCTTACCTGGGCTCGTATCCTTGCGATCCCTTTTCTACTAGGTGTTTTCTATTTCCCGCTGGGCCTGGAAGAGCAAACGAAAAACCTCATTGCAACCCTGCTGTTTTTGGGTGCGGCCATGACCGACTGGTTTGATGGCTGGTTGGCACGGCGTTGGAACCAGACCTCGGCCTTCGGGGCTTTCCTTGACCCCGTTGCCGATAAACTCATGGTCTGCGCTGCGGTCGTGGCGCTTATTGACATGGACAGGGTGGGCCCCTTGGTTGGGATTATTATTGTGGGCCGGGAGATCACTATTTCGGCTCTACGAGAGTGGATGGCCGAGATGGGGGCTCGTAAAAGCGTGGCCGTGAACTGGCTGGGTAAGGCTAAGACCATTGCACAAATGGTTGCCATTCCCTTTCTTCTTTATTACGGAACCGTTTGGGACGGGCTTATTGACACCCGTGTCTGGGGTTACTGGCTTATGGTCATTGCGGCAACCCTTACCTTTTTGTCCATGGTTTATTACCTGGCGCAGGCGGCGCCTGAGCTTCGGCGAGGGGCTTAAAGCAAGTGGCGGCGCGGGCTAGCCAAACGAACCGCCGCACATTTGCTCGTCCCCCCAGAAACCCCTTATAATTCCGCTCTTACTGCGGGAGTAGCTCAGTTGGTAGAGCGCAACCTTGCCAAGGTTGAGGTCGCGAGTTCGAGACTCGTCTCCCGCTCCAGCCGCTTTGCGGGCGGGATGGCAGAGTGGTCATGCAGCGGCCTGCAAAGCCGTCTACCTCGGTTCGATTCCGGGTCCCGCCTCCACAGCCCATGTTTCTCGGTTCTTAGTATGGGGACGTAGCTCAGCTGGGAGAGCGTCGCGTTCGCAATGCGAAGGTCGGGAGTTCGATCCTCCTCGTCTCCACCAATAAATAAAAAGGCTTACCAGCGTTTTTGGTTGCCAGCGCCCTGATTTCGGACCTCCAAGATTGCTTTATTTTTCACCGGCTCGAAGGAGAGAGGAAAGCTACTTGATCCGAAGCAAAGCTGAGCCCTGGCCAAGAGAAGACTGCAAAGGTCAATAACACCAATAGCTGACGTGCCTCAGCTCTGCCACGTCGACGATTCCTTATTACTTTAAAGGTTGTTTAATATACACCTTGAGCATTCAAGAGTCTTACTTCTCAATTTGGGTTCTCGTTCGAAAGGCTCGGCGGTTTGCAGGAACTATTCACAAGACAGGCGGTGGCGTGAGATATTTTTTCAAATGAACCCTTTTCCCAATGACCCTGTAGTCGTTTTATCGGCAGTGAGAACTCCTATTGGTAACTTTATGGGGGAGCTATCGGGCCTGTCTGCACCTCAACTCGGCGCGGCCTGTATTCGTGAGGCCTTGGGCAAAGTGTCACTTGAGGCTCATTCCATTGAGGAGCTTATGTTCGGCTGTGTTTTAACAGCCGGGCTGGGCCAGGCGCCTGCCCGCCAGGCTGCGCTTACAGCCGGCCTTGCCCGCTCCACAGCCTGCACAACCGTCAACAAGGTCTGTGGGTCGGGGATGCGTGCCGTTATGGCACTGCACGACACATTGACTCTTGGACAAACCCACTTCGCCCTGGCAGGTGGTATGGAGAGCATGAGCAATGCACCCCACCTTCTGCCTCAGGCACGCGCAGGGCATCGGTTTGGCCATGCCTCTTTGCTAGACCATATGCTTAAGGACGGCTTAGAAGATGCATACGATTATGGGCGAACGATGGGCCAGTTTGGGGAAGACTGCGCGAGAGAGTACGGTTTTGGTCGAGCAGAGCAGGATGAGTTTGCAATTGAGTCCATCACTCGTGCCCGCAAGGCCAGCGAGAGTGGTGCCTTCAAAGACGAAATCGTTCAGATAAAGACAGTGTCAAGTAAGGGGTCATCAATTGTTGAATCAGACGAAGGCCCACGTACTGTAAACATCGAGAAAATTCCCAATCTCAAACCAGCCTTTGCCACCGACGGCACCGTCACGGCGGCATCGTCTTCATCCATTAGTGATGGTGCCGCCGCGCTTGTTCTGTGTCGTCAATCAACGGCCGACACTCTGGGTATTGCTCCACTGGCACGAATCGTTGGTCATTGCAGCTTCGCACAGGAACCCAGTCGTTTTGCGACAGCCCCCATTGGTGCCATTAATAAGTTGCTGAAACTAAATAATTGGCGTGTGGCAGACATCGATTTATGGGAGATCAACGAGGCGTTTGCGGTGGTGGTTATGGCAGCGATGCAGCAGCTTCGCATCGACCACCGCCAGGTTAACGTTCATGGCGGGGCGTGCGCAATCGGGCATCCTATTGGGGCTTCAGGTGCGCGAATTATCGTTACCTTAGTTCATGCCTTACGACTTCTGGGAGCACGCAGGGGCATTGCAAGCCTTTGTATTGGGGGAGGCGAGGCAACGGCAATTGGTCTTGAGATTGCCTAAATTGGACTTGCGTAGGCTGTTATGAACATAGCATCCTACCTTTACCGCCAATGCCTTTTAAGGGCTAGTAAGACAGCTATTTTTTTCGGAACGACGCCCTGGGCAAGCTTTGAACAGTGGGGCCTGCGAAGTAACGCGATTGCCCGTCGCCTTCAAAAGCTCGGTCTAAAGCCCGGCGATCGCGTGTTATTGCTCATGGTTAACCATCCGCGTTACCTCGAGCTCGTGTTTGCCTGTTGGTGGATAGGACTCGTCGTTGTTCCAGTGAACTTTCGTCTCCATACCAAGGAGGTTGAATGGATTATTCAGAATTCAGGGGCTTACACGGGGTTTGTGAGTGAAGGCCTTGCGTGTACTGCGCTTAACGGGCTCACCCATCAAATCACCATAGAGTCGCACGAGTTTTTAGAGCTGCTCGACGTTGCAGACCCCTACAACACCCTGCAAGAGCCTGCTGTACTGCAGCCTGATGACACTGCATGGCTTTTTTATACCAGTGGTACAACGGGTCGACCCAAGGGCGTTCAGATTACACATCGCAATCTTCTCTCTATGGGGCTTGGCTATTTTGCAGACGTAGATTTTGTTGGGCCTGACGATCATATGGTCTACGCCGCTCCTATGTCACACGGGGCTGGCCTCTACAGTGTTCCACATGTGATTGCTGGGGCCTGTCATGTGGTACCTGAATCAGGTGGAGTGAATGCGCAAGAACTCTTTGAGCTTGGCCAGGCCTTAGGGCCTCTCTCAACATTTGCACCGCCAACCATCGTGAACAAACTCGTTCAATACGTAGAACGGATTGCCTTATCGCCCGAGGACTGCGCCAAGGTGTTTAAGACCATTGTTTATGGCGGTGCTCCAATGTACGTGGCAGATATGAAGCGTGCCTTGTTAGTCATGGGGCCGCGCTTTGTTCAGATTTATGGTCAGGGTGAGACGCCGATGGTTGCAACCGTGCTTTCTCGGCAAGCTCTCTTCAATCAAAGCCACGAAAGGTTTGAGCAGCGGTTGGCCTCGGTGGGGGTTGCACAAAGCCCCGTTCTTGTGCGAGTCGTCGACAGCACGGGTAGTCCAGTTCCTGCAGGGCAGACGGGTGAGGTAGCCGTGAGGGGTGATACTGTTATGAAGGGTTATTGGAAGAATCCCAGTGCGACCGCGGCGGCTGTAAGAGATGGATGGCTTCTTACCGGGGACGTTGGGGTCCTTGATTCCGACGGGTTTTTAACTCTTAAAGATCGAAGCAAAGATTTAATCATTAGTGGCGGAGCGAATATTTACCCACGCGAAGTTGAGGAAGCACTTCTGACAAACCCCGCGGTTGAGGAGGTGGCTGTGGTGGGTACGCCGGATCCTGAGTGGGGTGAGACTGTTGTCGCATTTGTAGTGACCCGACGCGGTTATGAGTCCTCCCGTGAACAGCTTGATGCACACTGCATGGAGCTGATTGCTCGTTTTAAGCGACCCAAGCAGTACCGTTTTGTTGAGTGTTTGCCAAAGAACAATTATGGAAAGGTCTTGAAGACCAGACTTAGGGAGATGCTCTAGTTCATCTCGTTCTAATGGGTCAGTCATAGCAGAGATAATGAAGAGCTCAATTTAATAATCGGGGTCTAACTAATGAATGTTCTGGGTGCCGAGCAGACGGCGGAGTTACTTCCTTACCGAGAACTGATCTCATCGGTGGAACGGGCGTCCATCTCCGAAACGATTCATGTCCCACAAAGGGGTGTCTACTCTACGAACGCTGATAATCACTTCTTTGTGATGCCCGCCTATGACGAGCAGCAATGCGTCACAAAACTGATTACTCATGCCCCAAGGAATTCGTTGTTGAACATTCCTACAATTGTGGGTCAGGTGTCAGTGTTTGACGTTAAAACGGGGCAGTGTCAAATCATTTTGGATGGCCCTACAGTGACCGCCCGTCGAACTGCAGCAGTCACTGGAGTCTTCTTGGGTTACCTCACGGGCCGATCCTTGAGTCGTTGCCTTATCGTCGGGGCTGGTGCGCAAGGGTATTCACACCTCGAAATGTTGATGGGCACATTTGATTTGAAAGAGGTCAGTGTTGTATCTCGTACGATTGACGGAGCAAATCGCTTAGCAAACTATGCAAGAAATAATGGAATCTTGGCGAATGCTCTGCAGGAAGTCCCAGAACTCCTCGAACCGTTTGATCTGATCATTACGTGCACCCCAGCTCAAGAGAGTGTTATAAGGCACCGACCACGATCTGATGCCGTCATGTGCGCCATAGGGGCATACCGACCCAGTATGGTCGAGTGGGATCGGGAGGTCATAAGGTGGGTAGCGAAGACCGGCACCATTTTTGTTGACACCCGAGACGCTGACCATGAGGCAGGAGACATTCTCCAATCTGGCTTAGATCCATCGGTTTATCCGAGTTTGGCAGACTTGGCGAAGCAATTTCTTCCCGCTCGAGAAAGAGCGTGTGCTAAGGGACCACTCTTTTTCAAAAGCTGTGGTTGGGCGGGCTGGGACTTAGCAGCAGGGAAGTGCGCTCTTAATCGATTACTTACCCATACGCCCTAAGCAAAAGTGGCTGTCGAAAGAAACAATCCAATTTGAGCAATGAGTTGGGGAATGAATGATGTCATTTGTTTATGCAATGGAGTTTGGGAAGACGATCTCATCACTCGTTTTAGGAAGGATGGAAGCGAATGATCAATAAGAATTTTACGACGGGTGAGGTGGAGAGGGTGGGCTTTGACTCTAGCAGTCGGTGCCCTGAGATCCACCGGCGCAATAAGCGGGTCGCGGCTAAGCTTGATGGCAAAGTGCAGTGCATTTCTTAGAAAACGCCCCGCCAGCCAGCGAAATAATTCGGCGTCCCGAGGAGGGTTTGATGACCACTCTCAAAATACTTGCTTTTGACGTGTTTAGAACTGTCGTCGATTAGCATGTTTCCATCTGGCGCGAAGCTGAATCAATGATTCTCGGCGTTGATGGAAACAAGTTTGCGTCTGCCTGGCGTGCCGGCTACAAGCCGGCAATGGATGAAGTCCGCACCGCCAAGCGTGGCTGGACCAAGATCGATGATCTGCATCGCCTTATCCTCGACCGTATACTCGCCGACTTCAACATTGCGCTTGAAGAGGACAAGCGGCGGCAGTTGAATCGCGCATGGCACCAGCTTTCGCCGTGACCCTTACTATATGGCTGGTATGACGCGTTTGAAGCGTAAATTCAAGTTGATGGCACTATCGAACGGCAATTTCGGTCCGCTGGCGAATTGTAATAACCCACTGATTTTCTGCATAGGCCATACTTTCCAAAGGAGATTTTTGTGAGTGTGATTCTGGGAGAGTATTCCAACCGTTGGACGGCCAAGAAAGGTGGCTTTAGTGATCGAGATGCCGCCGGGAAAGATTTCGGGGTCTCATAGCTTTATGTTAAATCGATGGGCAATCTCGCCAACAATACCTCGGCGGAAAGCCAATACGCATATGACGAAAATGAACCCGAGAATAATCGTACTCCAACCGCCGAAGTTGGCAAGATAATTATTAAGGTTCACAACGATCGCAGCACCCGCCACCGGACCCCAGAGCGTTCCGATGCCACCTAAAATGGTCATCAAAACAACCTCACCCGATGTATGCCAATGAACGTCAGTAAGCGATGCAAGCTGTAGAACGAGACACTTTAAAGCGCCTGCCAATCCTGCCAAGCCCGCAGAAAGCGTAAAAGCTAGACGTTTGTAGCGATCCACGTCATAGCCCAGTGATATTGCTCTCGGCTCGTTCTCTCGAATGGATTTTAACACCTGCCCAAAAGGAGAGTACACAACACGCTTGACGAAAAAAAACGCAAGCGCAAAAACAACAAGGCTGAAGTAATACATTGGCGTCGAATCGCTTAGGTCTATAAGACCGAAAAGCATGCCTCTCGGTACGCCTTGAATACCATCTTCGCCATTCGTAAAGGGAAGTTGATTCGCCATGAAGTCAATAATCTGAGCCAGTGCAAGCGTAATCATGGCAAAGTAAATGCCTTGTCGACGAATCGCAAGCGATCCAAAAATATAACCAAGTGCTGTAGCAACAGCCACGCCCAACAAAATGCTAATTTCGGTGCTTAGCTGCCACTCTTTAATAACGTGTGAGGTCACGTATGCTGCGGCGCCAAAAAAGGCAGCGTGACCAAAAGAGAGCAACCCGGCATAGCCCAGCAAAAGATTCAAAGACATTGCAAAAATTGCAAAGCAAAAGACCTTCATTAAAAAAAGGTCGTAGAAAAGCGATTGGAATGGCACAAGGGCCAACAAGGCAAGAACGACGAGAGCAACGCGATCGACTTTGACTGCTGTTGTCATTACCGAAGATTCCATAATTGATGCATTGGCTAGCGAACCTTCCCAAATAAACCGGCAGGTTTCAAGAGGAGAACTAAAACCATAATCACAAAAATAGAGACCGAAGAGGCCTCTGGGTAGAAGACCTTGGTCAGGCCCTCAATCACGCCGAGCCCAAGACCTGTAATTATGGAACCCGCAATTGACCCCATACCCCCAATAACAACCACCGCAAAGACAACAATAATGAGGTTCGACCCCATAATGGCAGTGACTTGGTAAATGGGTGCGGCGAGCACGCCTGCAAACGCGGCTAAGGCGCAACCCGCACCATAAGTTAGGGTGACAATAAGAGGTACATTGACTCCGAAACTTTGCAGAAGCTTTGGGTTTTCAGTGCCCGCTCTTAGCAAAGACCCTAGCTTCGTTCGTTCAATGACATACCAAGTTAGGAAGCACATCAAAAGCGCAACTGCTAACACCCAGAGCCTGTAGTACGGGAGATAAAGGCCCGAAACACGCAGACCCCCATCAAGCAGCTCTGGAACAGGGTACGAATCGCCAAGCACACCGTACCAATGCCTGAACATTCCTTCAATAACTAACGCGCAACCAAATGTGAGCAAAAGCCCATAAAGATGATCAAGGTGATAAAGCCGCTTAAGCATGGTCTTTTCCATGCCAATCGAAAGCAAACCCACCAGTAAAGGCGCAACAAAAAGCATCACGAAGTAGCCAACTTCAAGGCCATCTTCAATATCAAGCCAATAGCCAAGCTGAGTAAGCCCTATCCAGGTAAACATAGCCCCTAACATGTACTGGGCGCCATGAGTGAAGTTAATCACGTTGAGCAGACCGAAAATCACGGCCAAGCCCAGACTGAGCAGTGCATAAAAAGACCCGTTAATAAGGCCTATTAAGAGCTGCGCACCCAGGGCCTGCGGCGTGATTCCCAGAAGCTCAAACATGAAATTACCTAGACTAAAAGAGTCTCAACGATTTATTTCTGAACCAACTTACACTTCGATTCAGAAATAGGAAGGGTTGCGTCTTTTGCCGCAATGACTTTCACAACCTTAGCAACATCGTTCTTGTTTTTTGACTCTTTGGGTGATTTCACCTGAAGCAAGTACATATCATGCTCAAACTTGCCGTCTGCACGAATCTTCCCTTTGAAAAGACCATCGTCAATCTCAACAGAACGTAGATGCTTCATGACCGCTGCCGCATCGTCAGTTTTCGTGGCCTCGATAGCCTTCAGGTATTGCATGGTAGCGGAGTAAACGCCAGCCTGAACAGAGGTAGGCGCCTTGCCCTTGAACTCCTTCATGAAACGCTTAGCGAATTTACGGTTAGCCTCGTTGTAATCCCAGTACCAGCCGACGGTAAAAGACATTCCACTGGTCTGCTTGAGCCCCAGAGCCTGCACATCGGAAATAAACATAAGTAACGGAACAACAGTCTGCTTAGAACCCATAATGCCGAGCTCTGCCGCCTGCTTAACTGAGCCAATGGTGTCACCACCCGCATTGGCAAGTCCAATAACTTGGGCACCTGAGGCCTGAGCCTGAGCCATAAAACTTGAGAAATCTTGCGTCTTGATTGGATGCTTGACGCCTCCCACAACCTTACCCCCGTTCGCGACAACTACTTCACTTGTATCGCGCTCAAGCGTGTGTCCAAAGGCGTAGTCTGCTGTGACAAAGAACCAATCTTTCTTCCCAGTGTCAACAACCGCCTTGCCGGTACCTCGTGATAAGGCGTAGGTATCGTAAACATAGTGAATATTCGTAGCCGTGCACTTTTCGTTGGTAATCGGAAGCGATGCTGCCCCCGTCACGATAGTAATTTTCCCTTTTTGGTCAGCAACTTCCATGGCAGCAAGTGCCGAAGCGGTTGAGACGTTACCAATCAGCATGTCGGCCTTGTCTTTCTCAAATAATTCACGGGCCTTCGAACCTGAAAGGTCTGCTTTAGACTGCGTGTCGGCAGACAAAACAGTGATTTTCTTACCTAGAACCTTTCCACCGAAATCCTTAACTGCCATTTTTGCAGCAGTTACCGCACCGGGACCTTCAATGTCCGAGTAAATGGCAGAAAGATCGGTCAGTACGCCGATCCTGACTTCGTTATCGGTAATACTTTGTGCATATGTTGAACCTGACATGGCAATTAGACTTGCTCCAACAACGGTTGCTAGTACGGTTTTCCTCATTTGGTTTCTCCTGGTTTTAATAAATTAGACACCCAACAACTCAACAAGCTCATCTTTGTTTTGCTCAAGCTCTTCGTTCTTCACAACTTTCACCACCTGCCCATGCTCAATCACATAGTTTCGATCGGCAAGTTTTGAAGCGAAGCGGAAATTTTGTTCAACAAGAACAACAGTAAAACCCCGTTCGCGGAGCGTTCGGACGACCTCGTCAAGCTTTTGGACAATCACCGGAGCAAGACCCTCGGTGATTTCATCAAGCAAGAGCAAATCAGCACCTGTGCGAAGAATCCGCGCGATCGCGAGCATTTGCTGCTCGCCTCCTGATAACCGACCACCCGGACTGTTTCGACGCTCGAGTAAATTAGGGAACATTTCATAAATCTCAGATAACTCGAGACCTTTCCCATCGCCCACCTTAGGGGGGAGCAAAAGATTCTGCTCGCACGTTAGACTCGTAAAAATTCCCCGTTCTTCGGGGCAGTATCCAATCCCCAGTTTAGCAACCTCGTGGGTTGGTATCCCGATCACATCTCTACCGTTAATCTTAATTGCGCCTTTTCTCTGCCCAGTGAGACCGAGGATTGCCCGAAGCGTTGTTGTTCTCCCAGCACCGTTACGGCCAAGCAAGCAAACAATCTCACCCTTTGCAACCGAGAGGTTAATTCCATGCAAGACATGCGACTCTCCATACCAGGCATGAAGATCGCTAATTTCCAAATAGGGTGTTGTCATTAATAATTCCTAATGACCAGCAAGCTCTGTATTCGAAGAACCCATGTAGGCCTCCATCACCTGAGGATCGTTTGAAACGACCTCATAAGGACCTTCCGCAATAACCTCACCTCGCTGCAATACGCTAATGGTGTCTGCAATTTTGGACACCACTTTCATATTGTGCTCGACCATAATGACTGTGCGCCCATCCGAGACTCTCTTGATCAACTCGGTCACACGATCAACATCCTCGTGACCCATACCCTGAGTGGGCTCATCAAGCAACATCACCTCAGGGTTCATCGCCACCGTTGTTGCTATTTCAAGTGCCCGCTTGCGACCATAAGGCAAGTTCACAGCAAGTTCGTTTGCAAAGTCAGCTAAGCCTACCTTCTCTAGAGCAAGCATGGCTTTTTCATCAAGAACCGCCAAACTTCGATCGCTTTTCCAAAAATGCATGGAGGTTCCGAGTAGCCTTTGCAAACCAATTCGAACATTTTCTAGGGCGGTCATATGAGGGAAGACCGCTGAGATCTGAAAGGAACGAATAACACCCTCACGGGCAATTTCGGAAGGGGAAAGTTCCGTAATATCGTCCCCATTGAATAAGATCGTGCCACTCGTGGGGGGATGAAACTTGGTAATGAGGTTGAAACAGGTGCTTTTCCCGGCACCATTTGGACCGATAATGGCATGGATGCTATGCCGCTTAACTTTTAGGTTGACGTCATTTACTGCAACAAAACCTAAAAATTCTTTCGAGAGATGCCTAGTTTCCAGGACAAAATCATCAGAAGAGCTCATTCTGCTATTAAAACCTAAGTGGACTCTTGATCGTAGACCGAGGAGTAAGTGGAAACCCTCGCAAATAAGATGATTCCAGAGTCGAACCATTCATTAATATGTGGAAACTAAGTTTTTATGAATATGCAAAGCCCTCAAAGTTTAAAGTTTGAAGACTTTGTAAAAGACTATGTTGCGGCGCAACGTTTTCTTTGTTCTGTTAACACATCACTTGAGTCGATCGATACTGGAAGTGTTGTCTTAAAAGTTCCTTTCAGCAAAGCGCTCAGCCAGATGGGGCCTTAAAGGTCGTGGCAATCGCCCAAGGCACAGTGGCAAACGTTAGTGCCGCGCCAAGCAACTCAAAATCGTGAGATCACTATGACAAAGCAAATTCAAACCCCTAGCGCTTTACCTGCCAGTCACATGTACAACAAAGGTTTAGAAGCAAACGCAGCAAACCATGTTGCCATGTCCCCCATTTCCTTCATTGAACGCGCTGCGATGGTTTATCCCAATAAGCCAGCGGTTGTCCATGGCAGTCTGGTTCGCACCTGGAAAGAGGTATTTGAACGTTCCAAATCTTTAGCCTCGGCCCTGCAAAAAGTGGGGGTGGGTCTTGGTGATACCGTTGCCGTGATGCTCCCTAACGTCCCCACCATGGTGGAGGCCCATTTTGGTATTCCCATGTCGGGAGCCGTTCTCAACAGCCTAAACACCCGCCTTGATGCACAAGCCATTGCCTTTATGCTCAACCATGGCGAGGCCAAAGTGGTCATCACAGACCCCGAGTTTTCAGGAACAATCCGGCAGGCGCTAGCAATACTCAAAAGCGAGTTTGATCGCACGCCCCTGGTTATCGATGCACTGGATGAGGAATTCATCCCATCGGGCGAGCGTCTTGGGTCGTTGACATACGAGGAACTCCTACTTCAAGGCAACTCAAATTTCGAGGTAACGCTGCTTCAAGACGAATGGCAAAGCATTTGTCTTAACTACACCTCTGGCACCACGGGGGATCCCAAAGGAGTGGTTTACAGCCACAGAGGCGCGGCGACGAACGCGATCTCGAATATTCTCGAATGGGATATGCCTCGGCACCCCGTCTACCTCTGGACGCTTCCGATGTTTCACTGCAACGGCTGGTGCTTCCCATGGACGATTGCTGCACGGGCAGGAGTGAATGTATGCCTGCGTAAGGTTGAAGCGCAGAGCATTTTCGATCTTATGCGCAGGCATGGTGTCACTCACTATTGCGCAGCGCCGATTGTTCACAACCTGCTCATCAATGCACCGACTGATTTAAAAGTTGGCCTACCTATGGGTATAAAAGCTATGGTCGCTGGGGCGGCGCCACCAGCGGCGATGATTGAAGGTATGGAGGCCATGGGGATCGAGATCACCCATGTCTACGGATTAACAGAAGTTTATGGACCGGCCTCAGTCTGTGTAAAACACGCGGAGTGGAATGAACTCCCCATTTCTGACCGCGCGAAGCTCAATGCCCGCCAGGGCGTTCGATATCACCTGCAAGAGTCCATAGCAGTTCTTGATCCTGAGACCATGGAGCCCGTACCCGCAGATGGCGAGACCATTGGCGAGATTATGTTTCGCGGAAACATAACCATGAAGGGCTACCTGAAGAATGAAAAAGCAACTGCCGAGGCGTTCAAAGGCGGGTGGTTTCACTCGGGCGACTTGGCCGTTATGCACCCCGATGGCTACGTAAAAATTAAAGATCGCAGTAAAGACATCATCATCTCGGGTGGCGAGAATATTTCCTCTATCGAGCTTGAAGACGTTTTATATCGCCATCCCTCGGTTCTTGCTGTTGCTGTTGTTGCAAAACCCGATCCTAAATGGGGAGAGATCGCCTGCGCCTTTATTGAACTCAAGGCCGGAGCCACGGCCGATGCCCCGGAGATGTTAAGCTTTTGCAGGAAGTCTCTTGCTGGGTTTAAGGTGCCAAGGGCTTATGTTTTCGGCGAGCTTCCGAAGACCTCGACGGGGAAGATTCAGAAGTTCGAACTTAGGAAGCAAACAGGTGCTGTGGAGGCAATTGATGTCTAACCTCATTCAAGAAGTCATTTCTCCGGGACTTTTAAAAATCACCCTTAACAGGCCCGAAGCCTTCAACTCCTTAAGTGAAGCCGTAATTAAAGAGCTGCATGGGACCCTTCAAGAAGTATCTGGGGATCCAACCATTCGGGTCATCATTCTTGCAGCGAAAGGGAAGGCGTTTTGCGCTGGGCACGATCTCAAGGAGATGATGCAGGACCCCGCTGAGCATTACTACCAGACCTTGTTTAAAAAATGCAGTGAGATGATGCTCACCGTTCAGGCTATGCCTCAGCCTGTGATTGCTCAGGTCCAGGGCATCGCCACGGCAGCGGGTTGTCAGCTTGTTGCCATGTGTGACCTTGCCGTTGCCAGCGAAAAAGCAAAATTTGCTGTCTCGGGAAT
>Ga0181601_10000343_pt1 | contig 37166 bp, 51 predicted proteins | sample 041ome_8_FD_133020 | JGI IMG/M metagenome (GOLD analysis project Ga0181601, IMG submission 133020) | Coastal salt marsh microbial communities from the Groves Creek Marsh, Skidaway Island, Georgia - 041407BS metaG (megahit assembly) | ecosystem: Environmental > Aquatic > Marine > Intertidal zone... | reverse complement strand
TCTGTCCGACCTGTCCAAAGTTAAATGGCTGAAGTACTTCACGAGGATCTCCATTGGTTAGGATCATTTTTCCGGGGCGTACTTCTGGTTTAGCCCCACGAGGAAGCCGTGTAGCGTCTATAGCGAGCATTGGGTGAATCGTAAGGCTCAGTGCGTCAATACGCGCTCGTAGCTCTGTATCAAGCGCCTTCTGGCTGTTGTAGCCCTTCTCACAAACACCACGGCCCCAGAAGCGTCCGGGTACTACGTCCCAAGGAAACGCAACAACAGGACGATCATTCATCATGTAAGGGTTAGCTTCAGCCTTCAGAAGCGTACCACCGTTAGCAATAACTACGATAGCCTCTACGTATTTAGAGTCCTCTTCTACGTCTACGCCTTCGTTTTCAAGTAACTCACGAGGCACTAGACCGTAGTACTTAGTCAAACGTACTTTATCGTCGTTGTAAATCGTGAGGTCTTGGTCAGGCTCTAGGTCTGCATCGGGTGCGGCAGACTCAATGAGAGCATCGTTGTATACACCCTGCTCCTGTAGTATCTCTACGCTGTGCTTAGACACAAACTCATCAATAGCCACACCCATAGCGTCATCTACTGACGTAGCTACGGGGTCGATCAGGAAGTTCTGAGGCAACACGGGTTTCAGTTTGACTACAACCCTGTCTGTAATGTTAACACCCACGGCGGTCAACTGTCCGTCCATGATGGGCTGTGTAGCCGGGGCCATTTCTTTGATTTCTTCTAGAGTAATCTCACCGATTCCTGTACCAAAGACGGCAGAGTTAATCAAGCACTCAGCAACAGCCTTGCGTATTTTACAGGCCTCAAAGTCTTCAGACAGTTTCTTGCGGAGGTACGCTATGTCTTGGGTGTCTTGGTCATTAACATCGTCCGTAATGTCGAACCACTTACCTCTACCAAACGTGGCTTCCTCTAGTTCTGCTACGTTAGATTCTACAGCCTGCTGAAGCGCAGGAGAGATAATGCGAGAACGCTCTGACGCTCTTTCGGAGTCAGCAGGGTCCCACTGACCTCGCCATAGCCGATAGTATTCTTCAAAGTTTTGTTCGTAGTTTGATTCATAGTGATCTCTCCAGTTTTCACACTTGGTCATCACCCACTCTTCCAACGACTCCTCTATCATCAGAGGATCTTGGCTATAGATTTCTTCTGCCATCTTAGGTTCCTTAAATCATAGCAACACAGTACCCTAGTGTAAAAAACACTACAGCACCGATTGCGTATATTCCGTAGGTGTTAAAAGGTCTGAAAACTTTATTACTAGGTAAACTCTTTGTAAACTCTTTCCAAAACATGCTCATGTCAGTACCCTGCTACTACGTCTAGTATCTCATGTTCGTCTATTTCGTAGTCGTAACTGTACGCTACTTGTGCTAATTGGTCTATGTACGCTAGCGCATCAACCAAGTCATCGTGGGTCAGTGGATCTGGAAACTGAAACAACTGGTCTAAGAATCTGTTGTTCCACTCACCCTTGTTAATAGATACGTAACCGTTTTCAAAGCGTCCCTGTAGCGCCCACATAACCCTGTCAGTCTTTTTCTTGTTACCGTGGGTTAACTCTTCGACACGGAAGAACGTCCCGTACCGCTTCTGTAGGTCCGTGAGGGGACTCATAACCGCTTGCTTTGCTATTCCTCTTTCAATACCAACGCTAACGGGTCTGTAGTCTCTAACGGCCTGAAATATCTTGGTGGCAGTCTCGTCAAGGCTCCACCGCCCGTGTATAATGTTATCAACGTACCAACCATCAGGACTAACTTTAACGACAGCGATTGCGGTTTCATCTAGTTTTGTATTCTTCGTCCGTTTCTTGTTTACTTCCTCAAAACCAGCCAAGTCAACAGCTATGTAGTAGTCTCCAACCTCTGGCTCTTCTCCGTAGTGGACCCAATCTTCTTTGAACATTTCGGAGCCTCTTGCTTCAAATGAGGCCATAAACTCTTGTCGGAAGGCGTAGCTCGACATTGACTTCTTTGCCGTATCAATTTCTTCAGGGTCGAGGAGTGGGTTGTCATAACTGGTAAAGTGCCACCCCTTGTAAGTTTCATCGTCCCCTAGCTCCGCAAGTTTGTACAGTTCGTAGAAGTGGTTCCTGCCCATAGGCGTACCTATGAACATCGCTGATCCCTTTTGGTCAGCTAGTGCTGGACGGAGGATCTGCTCCCATACGTCAGGCTTCATGTCTGCGTACTCGTCCATCACGAGAAACTTCAAGGACACACCACGCATTGTCTCAGGCCTGTCGGCTCCCTTGAGACTAATCGTGGCCCCGTTGACCAGCTTGATCTGCAGGTTATTAATATGCGAACCCGCAATCACAGGGTGTCCTAGCTCCATAAGGGTCTGCCACATGATATCACGGGCTTGCCCTTGGGTGGGCGCAACGTAAAAAACTTGTCCTTTATCGGACTGTAGGGCGTTAATTATCAACATCCAAGCGGCTAGGCGGGACTTCCCTGTCCTTCTGCCTGCGGCTACTACTTTGAACCTAGTGGTATCAGAGTAGACTTCTTGTTGCCACGGTAGTAGCTGTACGTTTAAATCAGTAATCTTTGGCAAACCCGTAGGCGCTTTCAGCAGTACTGGTAGTAGACGTATTATTAATGCCACTCATTATTTCGCGGACCATGGCGGTGTAGTCCGTAATAACACTTCCATACAAACTGTTGTTGCCTTGGTCCAAAGTTAGCATTGTTTCGTACCCTACGGTACTGACGTTTACTACTCCGGTAATCGCAGAGTTAGCTACGTCAACTGCACCAGTGATGCCAGCAGTTCCTAACGTAACGTTAGAATCAAATCCAGCATTTCCTAAATTAACAGCCCCGTCAATACCAGCCGTTCCCAGAGTAACCATGCCGTCAACAAAAGGCATGTAGTCTACGTTTCCAACGGCAGTAAACCCTGCGTTAGAAATATCAGAAAAACTGCCGTAGAGTGCTTGTTGGGTTTCAGCGTCTGCCTTGACTTGCGCTAGATCAACTCTCGCGTTCGTGCGAGCCATAGTCTTAGCTGAGTCTGCTTGCATCCACATCATGCCTAGAGAGGTCACAGGAGACGCTAAAATAGACGCCCACTGAATAGCCTCAGACTTTTGCGGGATAGGTTGTGAGTGAGGGGTGCTCGTTAGAGCTAAAGCCATTACAGCGGCACTAGCGGCCTGACCGTCACCTGAAGAAGCAATAGCAGAGAGGGCGTCAAACTTGGCTTGCATTGCCCGTGAGTTAGCTTCTGCAGTTTTTTGTACTGACTCGTAGTACAGTTCATTAGTCGAGGCGCATCCCAGAGCGAGGGCGAGAAACGCCGTTAGTAGTGCTGTTGTAATGACTTTCATTTAGCAAGTTCTCCTATACTATTTAGGGCTTCATTAAAATCTCTAGATCCACCAAAGTGGTAGAATATTTGTGGAATAGACCGCTTACCTGTCATTGTTTCCACTAGGTCCCAGCCAGCTTGACCGGGAGGTATCTCAACGTACTTGTAAGCCATGTTGAGTTCTTTTAGGGTTTTCTTTGTTTTTACACAAGCAGGACACCAATCAGCCCCTAGAAAAGTAATCATAATCAGTAGGTCCAGATTACCGGAGCAGAACCCCGTGTATCTACATGAATAAAATCACTAGCGACACCAACCCCAGCGAAACCCATAGACAAAGCTTCTTTTATTAGCGTGTACCGTTGGGCAGAGTTAGTTATTTTAATGTCTGCCGCTATTCCTTGCGAATGGGTTCCCGGTACATCTTTGTTTGCTTCTATCGGGTGCTGGGGTGACCTGTAGCCGCTAGTGATAACAAACGGAAAACCACAACGATCTCTAAGTTCATCTACTAACTCCATAAACTCAGGCTCCATGTTGTTTTCGCCTGTGTGTTGACAGTTGAACTCGTCTACTGTGAAGTATCTCAAGAATCTTCCTCTCGACACTCTTTACAACCGCAGTCACAACCAGAGATTCTACTCTTGAGAGTACTCACCCTCAATTGTGCTTCCGTCTGTAGTGCCTTCAAGAATTTCTGTGCTTCCGACACCAGTGATGTTAATCTGTATTGCACTTCTTCCATTGTCTTTTATCACCTCTTTCTCAAATGCACCAACAGGTAGTATTCTGTCCATTACTAGTTTCCAAGCCGCCGCTTGATTCTTGTGGTCGTGGTCGAGTGCGGCCTCAAATATCGTCTCTAGTACCTTAGCTGACTTAGGACTCGCTAGCATACGAGCCTTGTACTCATTAATTATAGAAGCATCACCCTTTGGACGCCCACGGACTCCTCTGCCGCCCTTAGATTTAGCTGATATTTCTTTCTTTTTTGGTCTGCCTCTAGACCGCTTACGTAAATTTACTTCTTTTCTAGCCTCTGCTTGGGCTTCTAGGGTGTCATCTACAGACATTCTCCTGTATCCTTGTGTTTAACGCTAGTTCGCATGAGTCCCCTGCCTAGGTGTAACAGATGAGGGGATCTATACGAACGGTTTAGTTGTAAACTTAGCCCTACACCTGTGCTACTAAATACATCCTAGTATCTGCCTATTATTATACCATACTTTTACTCAAAAGTCAAGCTTTATTTGTAGTAAATAAGTCACAAGTAACACATAGGGACACTACATTTACCCTTGTAGCCGCCCCTGTGTTTAATCACGAGGTAAATCAACAGGTTGTACACGGGTTAAAACTACTCTTTTTTACCTATTTTTTAGCTAATTTTACCCTTTTAAGTGGACAAGAGGGTACAACTATAATTAACACAAGTCAACCCCCTCCCCCCCGTGTCAAAACAAAGGCCCACCCTTCAGTCTAACACAAGACCACCACGCTTGCAAGGATAAACATTGGTATTATTCACAGGCTCCAAGGGTTGACACGAGGCGCAGACTGTGGTAATCACGAGGCCCAAAGGCCTACCACAGATGACACGGGTTGTCAAGCGTTTCAACACTGGGAATATTCACAGGTAAACACGGGTTGACAAGTGTGTGAGCCTGTGTTGGACCCTCTAGCCAATCGCAAGCATACAACAGTCTAACCTGTCAAGGGTAATATTTACGTGACAACACGGGGCAAACTATGGTAGGGACTTCAGGGAATTGCAAGCACACAACAGGCTGTGCTGTCAACAGTTTGTCCCAGGGAATTTATGGTAATATTTACGCTTTACAACAGGCTCGCTATCCCCCAATATACACACATGGCGACGGGGAACACATGCCACCCCATTGGAGAGACAGCATGGGTTATGAGATCAACGTATCACAAAACGGGCGGCATTTATTTGCGACTCATGAGCGATCAATGTCAAATATGCTTCTGGAAGACGCGCTGGACATGTTGCACCTTATGAGTGACAAGTTTCCAAAGAGCGAAGGATATGAAGTCACCATGACAGAGTGCCGCACCTATCGAAACGACATTACACCACAGGAGATGTAGAGACATGACCACAATTAAACTGACAGAACAACAGCGCAAAGTACTGGTGTCTTTACTGGCAGTAACGGACGGGGAGATGACAGGCGCAAGGCGCAATGGGTGGGATTCTGAAGCGTTCGGGGAACCGTTAGACACTGCTGACTTTGAATTCGCGTTAAACGAAATTTATGAAGCACTAGTAGAATAGGGAGAGATAGAGACATGCAAAAGATATTTGGACGGTACTATGCGGAGTACGATCACGAGACGCGCCTGTGGTCTATACTCCGGAGGGAAGTGAGTCACCCTTACATACGGTATCCAGTGATTGTAAAACTCTGGTTCCCTCGCTGGGTATCAGCTAAACTTTTAAGACTATAGGAGGTTGCGTTAGTGGTAGGCCTAGGTTACACTCTGGGTCTACTGCTAAACCAATCACGGGAGATATACCCATGTTAAAACTATCGAAGGCATCAAAGATGCCGTGTAGATCATGGTCACTGCAAGCGTTGGACACATGTCCGGCTTCCAGAGACGCCACAGGCGCACTGGTTCCCGCTTGTTCAGGATGCTATGCGACAACGGGTAACTACCGTTTCAAGAATGTTAAAGCACCACGCGAGCATAACCGGGAAGATTGGAAGCGGGATAGCTGGGTGGGTGACATGGTGACAGAGTTAGACAATGACCGCTATTTCAGATGGTTTGACTCTGGCGACATGTATGACATTAGACTCGCTAGGAAAATCCTAGAAGTCTGCGAGAGAACGCCATGGGTCCGTCACTGGATACCGACACGGATGCACAAGTTTGCAAAGTTTGGGCTAGTGCTGGCGCGTCTGGAAGCACTGTCAAACGTGGTAGTCCGTCTGTCATCCGACAGCATTACAGGTGAGACTATACAGGGTAGCACTACGTCTACCATTGCAACGCTTGACACAGTGCCACAGGGTAGTGTAGTGTGCGAGGCATACACAAGGCAAGGCAAGTGTGACAAGTGTCGCGCCTGTTGGGATAAGAGCGTATCCGTGGTCACGTACATAGGACACGGGCGCACAATGGAAAAGCGACAGCGAAACGTAATAGCGAGAGGGTAACAGGATGATTGTATTTGTAGGGGATTGGGTAAAGATTTCGGGAATGTGGAAACAAGTGGTGTTAGTGGATGCGTCTAAAGATTCATTCGCCACGCTAGATTCAGATGGTGCGAATTTATGGTGGGGCATAAACGTGCCACAAATGTTTGATGACCACGTAAGCAATTCACAGATGCAGGACAAACTACGGGAGGCAGGATTATGAAAGATTACAGCGTACAGTGGGACCCATCTAAGGTATACCCAGAGATCACACGGGAGTACCTAGGACTGATACCAGAGTTTTTTATCCACGCTACACAGGAGGGCGAGACACTAGAGCAGGTGACACAGGCGATGGACGAGATATATGGTTACGGGGGATTTCAGTACCCGTTTGGCGGGACTGTGGCAGACTGTGGCGCGTATCAGTCACCAGATGATCCAGACTTGCAACCGTATGCCACCATAGGATACCTTGACAGGTTTACTATGTACTGCTACCCTTATTCAATCACAGCGATCCGTGATAACGATACCGGCGAGACTAAAATCGGGAGGTTTGACTAATGGTAATATGTTACAAGACAGATGACGCATTTTATGCGGGCATTTACAAACTGGTCGTGTTAGGCTTAACATTTGAGGCAGACGATCAAGACCTGAGTATCAGGTTAACAGGAGGGTACTAGTATGAAAATTGCAGAATTGGTAGGGTCTGAGAGTGACACAGTCGACAAGGGCTATCCAGCGTTCGCCCTGTACTATAGGAGTGAAAATAATGGCAAGTGGTATGAAGAGGGAGTATTCACGGATGAATGGGCCGCTAGGGATTGCATGATAGAACACATTAGGTTACACTCTGACTTAGACTGTGTAGTGGTACGTCTAAGCGTTATGAGTGAGTACAAGGCATACGAGAGGGATTGACTAATGGAAACTGACGTAATATGGATATGGGGCATGGGCTGTCTAGTAATAGCCGCTTGGATAATATTTAGTGAAGAGGGATTATAAATGTCTACACGATACGGACAACACCAAACGGAAACACAGGTAGACTGTGAATGGGCAACGCTTGACGTAGTTATTCACTGGACGCTAGACAGAGATGACTATCAGGATCTTTTGACCATTGACAAGATCACAGTAGGCGACAGAGATTTACGCGAGGGCTGGAACGTGGAGTACTTTGAAAGTATAATACAGGATGAAGTTTTAGCGGGTGAAGATTATCTACCGACTGACCACGGGGACTAATATGGAATGTGAATACTGTAACGAGACTGTACACCACGAGTTTGATATGGTGACAGATGAACACGATATGTGTTACCATGTCTGGTGCTACGAAAGCATACAGGGGGACGACAAGTGAACATATTTTACCTAGACCGTGACCCACACGAGGCCGCAAAGCTACAGTGTGACCGTCACGTGGTCAAAATGATTCTGGAGACAGCACAGCTACTCTCTACGGCACACAACGAGCTTGACGGTGGACAGATTGCGTACAAGTCTACGCACAAGAACCACCCTAGTGCAGTCTGGGCTAGGCAAAACTGGCAAAACTATTATTGGCTACAAAAGCACCTAGGCGCTCTAGGCTGGGAGTATTTCAGGCGCTATGGTAAGGTACACAAGACAATAGAAAACCACGCACAGACGCTCTCACGCGCTCCTAGAGGCATTCCTGACGGTGACTTCACTGATCCACCACAGTGTATGCCAGACGAGTGCAAACGCGATGACGCTGTGTTAGGCTATCAGGTGTACTACAATTACAAAGCAGACGATTGGGACGCCCGTGGTATCCCTATGAAATGGTACGGCAGGGAGGCAGTGTGATATACTTGGTGGTCGGAACACTAGTCGTTTTTATTTTAGCAGATGTGTTTTTAGGTGATTGATATGTATAGAGTATTAGCTGTGCTGTTTGCGCTTGTAACTGCGCCATTGTGGATTCCAATAGCAGTGTACATAGCCCTAACCTATCACTGGACTGACACAGTACCGAAAGAGGAGGACCTGTAAATGTATAACTACAACGAACCTGATCTGTCACAGGAGCAGATGATTCAAGACCTGACAGAGTTTGAGTTTAACTTTATAGACTTTGCCACGGTGGTGTCTCTGGCCCGTGGGGTCATCAGGGAACGCTACAGGGCCAAGAGTTACAACGAGCTATGCAAAGCATACGCACAAGTGTTTGGACCGGAGGACAACGGATGAGATGCAAGGCATGTGACGTTATATTAGATGACGTTGAAGCACTGAAGAAAGACGCTAGGGGTGTACACTATGACCTGTGTACAGATTGTTTGGCTGTGTCTATTTCTACTCATTGGGAGCTAGAGAACATGGAGTCAATAGAAATTGACGGTAATATTACACAGGATGAGGTGTTGACATTACAGGAAAACTATGATAATATATACTTAAGTATTACTAAAGAAGATTAACTAAAGAAATAAACTAAAGGGTAATACTACATTAGTACTACAGGAGGACTTATGACTACTAAAGTTAGGCGATGGAATCCTGTAGCCAAGCACGATCACAACAAGGGAGGCGCACACAAGGACAGGAAAAAGGATGCCAAAAAGTACCAATCACGTAAAAAGGGTTTGACAAAAGACTCTGAACGTGAGATACTATAGGTGTTCCTACGGGAACTTATTTCAACAAACGGAGATTATTCCAATATGACAAGTCAAGTTATCGAAGGTACGGTGAACTTCTCAAACGTCACCAAAACTGATGTGTACAACGGTCAGGACACCGGCACGTACTCAATGACTATCACCATGTCAGAGGACGACGCGGCTACCCTAGCATCACAGGGTGTCAAGATCAAGGACTACGAAGGCAACAAACAGCGTAAGTTTAAGTCTAAGTACAACATCGGCATGTACGATGCAGAGGGTAACTCGTACAACGGGGAAGTGCCGTATAACTCCCGTGTACGTCTGAAGTACAAGACAGGACCGGCACACCCTGTACATGGTACTCCTGTATATCTGGAGGCTGTGAAAGTGCTAGAGGAAGCGGAACCATCGGCAGAATCTGTTGACTTCTGATGGACTCTAAATTCCTACACCACGAGGAATGTCCCAAGTGCGGTAGTAGGAACAATGTGGCGGTCTACTCTAACGGGGGCCGTCACTGTTTTTCTGCCGACTGTGACTATCACGTAAACGGTGAAACAGGAGAGGAAACACAGGTGTCAACACCTAGTAACCTAAACATGGGTGGAGTGGTAGCTGAGATTACCGAAAGGCGTTTGTCTGCTAAAACCGTGAAGCACTATCAGGTTACAGTAGAGTACGATGCCAACGGTAAGATCGCTAGGCACTACTACCCGTACTATGACGTAGACACAGGTGAGCTAGTAGCCGCTAAGTCTCGCGTAGTCAAGACCAAAGACTTTCTATCGTCGGGTACTATGTCCAACGTGGGGCTGTTTGGTCAGAAGCAGTGCCGTGGTAGGGGTAAGTTTATCACGATCACTGAGGGCGAATTGGACGCCATGTCTGTCTACGAGATGTTCGGACAGAAGTACGATGTGGTGTCTCTACGGTCTGGTGCTGGGAGTGCGGCAAAGGAGGTTAAGCAAAACTTAGAGTGGCTGGAGGGCTACGACAACATAGTGCTCTGCTTTGACCAAGATAAGGCAGGAGAGTTAGCAGTAGAGCAGATCAAGGATCTGTTTAGTCCCAACAAGCTGAAGATATGCACACTGCCCCTAAAGGACGCCAGTGAGATGCTCATGGCTAACAGGGTGCAGGAGTTTACACAATCTTGGTGGGACGCAAAGGTGTACAGACCGGACGGCATTATCGCTGGTGCTGACACATGGGAGGCGCTGGTCAACAAGCGTCAAGTACAGAGTATACCGTACCCGTGGGACGGACTAAATGAAATCACAAGAGGACACAGGCCTTACGAACTTGTCACTATCACAAGCGGTAGTGGTATGGGAAAATCCCAGTTTATCAGAGAACTTGAGTACGATTTGCTCCAACGCACAGACGCCAACATCGGTGTACTTGCACTGGAGGAGGACGTTGCAACAACAGCTTTGGGAATTATGTCGGTGGCGTCATCTAGGCGGCTCCACTTGGAGGAAGACTCGCCTGTTGATGAGCTTAGACCTCATTGGGAAGCAACGATGGGGTCTGGACGTTATTACCTGTTCGATCACTGGGGGTCAACATCAGCCGACGAGCTTCTTTCAAGAGTACGGCACATGGCAAAGGCCTGCGACTGCCGCTATGTCATCCTCGACCACTTGTCAATCGTGGTTTCTTCTCAAGAGAACGGGGACGAACGGAAAGCTATAGATGAGATTATGACCAAGCTACGCACACTGGTTGCTGAGACAGGGATCACATTGTTTCTCGTGTCACACCTACGGCGTAGCTCTGGCACAGCACACGAGGACGGCGGCAGGATCAGCCTGCAGGATCTCAGGGGTAGCCAGAGTATTGCTCAACTCTCTGATATTGTCATAGGCATGGAGCGTGACCAACAGCATCAGGACGAAGACATTAGGAATACAACGACTGTACGTATCCTAAAGAATCGTTACTCTGGTGAAACTGGTCCCGCATGTTGGCTACGGTACGATAAGTTTACTGGACGCATCCACGAGTGCGCCAACCCTAACCCACCGGAGACAGAGTTTTGAATGTAGTCTTCTGTGACATTGAAACTGACGGTCTGGACGCCACAACTATCTGGTGTGCAGTGTGCCGACACAACGGAGAGAGCGAGGTAATATGTAATGAAGAAGATTTCAAATCGTATGTATCGCGTAAAGCGCCGATTAACTTCATATTCCATAACGGAATTGGCTTTGATGTTCCTGTGGTTGAGCGTCTTTGGGACTTTACTTTTGACAGGACTCTGGTCACTGACACTCTAGTGCTATCTAGGTTAGCTGATCCTAGTCGGTCTGGTGGTCACTCACTACGGAACTGGGGCAACATCTTAGGATTCCCAAAGGGTGACCACGATGATTGGAGCCAGCTTACGCCAGCCATGATCGACTACTGCATCCGTGACGCAGAGGTGACAGAGGCTGTGTACAGCAGGCTACTGGTGGAGCTAGACGGGTTTTCTAAGGAGAGTATTGACCTAGAGCACGAGGTGCAGTGGATCGTACAGGGACAGGTGGACAACGGGTGGCTACTGGATCAACGGCTGTGCCACACACTGTGTGCTAAATTCAAGGAGCGTATGTATGCTATTGAAGAAGAGTTACAGGAAGTGTTCCCACCAATTGTCGAAGAGAGGTGGTCAGAGAAGACGGGCAAGCGTCTCAAGGATAAGGTCACGGTGTTCAACCCCGGATCACGGCAACAGGTGGCAGAAAGACTTGAAGCTAAGGGTGCTGTATGGTCGGAACTCACCCCATCTGGTAGGCCACAGGTGGATGAAAAGACACTTGAAGAAAACAAACATATACCGGAAGCTGTTTTGGTTCTTGAGTACCTTTTACTGCAAAAGAGATACGCCCAAGTATCTTCATGGATAGAGCACGTACAGGAGGACGGCAGGGTACACGGTAGGGTAACAACCAACGGCGCAATAACAGGACGCATGACACACCAGAGTCCTAACATGGCACAGGTTCCCTCAGTAAACTCTCAGTTTGGCAAGGAGTGTAGGGACTGCTGGATTGTACCAGAGGGACGCAGGCTGGTAGGTGTTGACGCCAGTGGACTAGAACTAAGGATGCTCGCTCACTACATGGGCGATGAGGAGTTTACAAATGTCTTGCTTAGAGACGACATTCACACCAGAAATCAACTTGCTTCAGGGCTTGCAACAAGACCTCAAGCTAAGACTTTCATCTATGCTTTCCTCTACGGAGCAGGAGACGCTAAAATCGGAAGCATCGTCGGAGGAACGGCAAAAGATGGCAATGCGCTTAGGACACGCTTTCTACGAAATACACCTTCTCTTGAAGCTCTACGAGAACGAGTTGGATCTGCTTCTAGGAAAGGATACCTCATCGGACTCGACGGACGAAAGCTTTGGGTCAGATCAGAGCATAGTGCATTAAACACACTCTTGCAGTCTGCTGGTGCAATCATTATGAAACGTGCGCTGGTTCTGTTGGATGACTACGCAACGCAACACAACATTGACTACAAGTTTATAGGGAACATCCATGACGAGATACAATCGGAGGTGGCTACTGAACAAGCAGAGAAATTTGGCTGGCTCGCAGTCGAGTGCATCAAGGCGGCTGGCATTTCTTTTGAACTCAGATGCCCCCTCGACGGAGAGTACAAAGTCGGATCAACGTGGGCAGACACACACTAGGGAGACAGAGATGAGCAAACCTTGGACTAAAACATCCGGTAAGTACTATAAAGATAATCCTGAAAGAGTAAGGCAAAGAGCATTAATACACGATAAAACAAAAATGTTTGTTAATGGTAAGTACGTCAGGAAAGACCACCCACTACACAAACCCGGACGCTACAAGACGTTTGAAGATGCGGCCTTCAGTAGTCTCGCGAAATACGAACTGAGTCGTGAGGGACAGGTGTACATCATTACCAACCCTAACTTCCCTGAGTGGGTTAAGGTGGGCATGGCTGTGGACTCAGAGGACAGGCTCAACGGATACCAAACGTCTTCACCGTTCAGAGACTACGAGTTGTTCACTTGCTGGTCTGTGACTGACAGACGGTCTGCTGAGTCAGAGGCGCACAGCCTGCTAGAGAAAATGCATGACCGCAGAGGTGAGTGGTTCAATTGCACACCGGACCAAGCACAGTCAGCCCTAGCTGACCTAATGGAGCAACATAAATGAACAAACTTTACTCACTGGTAGACGATATATACGCTGTTGTTGCTTCCAAAGAAGTACCAGAAGACGTTGATCTGTACGAAGAGATTGACCGCTTTGGTGAGAACTGTAAGAAGCTCATGTCAAATCTGTTCACAGAGAAGCGTGACGGACGCAAGTTACGAATGTCAAACATCGGGCGTGATGATCGTTACCTCTGGAACGTGGTTAACAACCCAGACGTACATGAGGAAATGACTCCTAACACCTACGTTAAGTTTATGTACGGGCATCTGATCGAAGAGATGCTGTTGTTTCTAACCAGACTTTCAGGACACGAGGTGACAGATGAGCAAAAGCAGTGTGAAGTCGCGGGTATCACGGGGTCTATGGACTGCAAAATTGACGGTGTTGTCACTGATGTTAAGAGCACTTCCTCTTTTGGGTTTAAAAAATTCAAAGACGGAAGTTTGGCTTTTGATGATCCGTTTGGATACGTTGCTCAAATTAAAGGGTATGCACACTCTGAAGGGGAAACCAAGTTCGGCTGGTTAGCTATGGACAAACAGAACGGCCATCTAACGTACCTGATGTACGACTCTGAGGACACACAGGCTCCCGTGTACGACAAGATTGGCTACGACATAGAGGAGCACATCAACCGCATAAAAAAGCTAGTAGAGCAACCGGAAGCACCAGAGCACTGCCACGAAGTCGTACCAGATGGCAAAAGTGGAAATCAAAAGCTCGCAGTCGGTTGTTCCTACTGTCCCTACAAGCATACTTGCTGGCCCGGAGTAAGAACATTCCTGTACTCAAGTGGACCCAGATACTTAACAGAGGTGGTCAATGAGCCGAAAGTCGCGGAAGTCTAAACTAGGAAACTTTAGGTCGGAGTTTGAAAAAGATGTTGCCACGCAGTTACAACCATTTGGTTTTACGTACGAACCGTTCCAAGTCCCGTACAGGATCGAACGGAAGTACACCCCTGACTTTGTGTATGAACTCAACGGACGAACGTATCTCATTGAGTGCAAAGGATACTTTCGATCAGGAGACACGCAGAAGTATAGATCGCTCTCTCAGTGTCTCCCAGAGACGCAAGAACTCATCTTTGTACTGATGAAGCCTAATCAGAAAGTGAGTAAAAGTACCAAACTTACTATGGCTGAATGGTGTGACAAACACGAAATACTATGGTATAATATAGACACACTTAAGGAGTTGGTTGATTATGTCTCTGACACTAGAAGAAATTAAGGAGAAGCTTTTGAGGTTTTATGATCCTGACGATCTTCTGGAAGCACTACAGATCTCATCAGAAGAAATATTAGACAGGTTTGAAGACAAGTTGTTGCGTAGGCTAGATGAGTTTCAAGAGGACTTAGAGGAAGAGGTCGATGCGGAATGAGTGGACTTGGTATTCAGACTGTGAGATACGTAAAAAAATCTGTGAAGAGCAGGGGCATCATCCAGAAGAATGTGCAGAGAAGTTTGAGGAGTGCAGAAAAATGTCAATAGACGAAGCAACACCCGCAGAGTGGAACAAAGTGTCTAAGACAGCAGTAGGCAAACTGTACCACCCGGAGGACAAGCACAATCCAGTGACGCAACCAGACCACTACAACAAGGGGGCGATAGAGGCCATTGAAGCAATCAAGGCGTCCATGCACCCACAGGAGTACAAGGGGTATCTCAAGGGCAACTGCTTGAAGTACCTGTGGAGGTACGAGTACAAAAACGGTGTAGAGGATCTACGTAAGGCCCGTGTCTATTTGGAATGGCTTATAAAGGAGGTTGCCTTATGAAAGTAGTAGAAGGAAAGTTTGGTAAGACAAACCAAGATAAGAAAGAGATCGCCACATCAGAGTTCCTATCAGCTTTTGTAGTCAAGGCGCTGGAACACGAGGAAGAGGGACGAAAGGTAAAGGTGGCTGTTGTGATGTACGAAGACGGTGAAATGTTCGAAGTAGCGTCCAACGAGCAGTACCCTGATGGAGTGTATATGCTCTTGCAGATGGCGGGACAAGCAATCATTAATGAAACATTAGGAGTAACAGAATAGATGGACGCATACCAACAATACATACACAAGTCACGGTACGCCCGTTACCTTCCAGAAGAGAAGCGCAGGGAGACTTGGGAAGAGACAGTCAACCGATATGTAAACTATTGGGGTGATAGTCTGCCAGAAACGGATCGTAAAGAGGTCTTTAAAGCTATCCACGATCTAGACGTAATGCCATCCATGCGAGCACTGATGACCGCAGGAGAGGCTCTGGATCGTGACAACGTAGCAGGGTTTAACTGTAGCTACCTACCTATAGACCACCCCAAGGCCTTTGATGAACTTATGTACGTCCTTCTGTGTGGCACAGGGGTAGGCTTTAGTGTAGAGCGCCAATACATTAGTAAACTACCAGAAGTAGCGGAGACATTCCATGCAACCGACACAGTTATTAATGTTGCGGATTCGAAGGTCGGATGGGCGAAATCGTTTAGGGAGTTGGTATCACTGCTGTACTCAGGTCAAATTCCCCAATGGGACGTTAGCAGAGTACGACCTGCAGGTTCCCCACTCAAGACTTTCGGAGGTCGTGCAAGTGGTCCTGAACCTCTCGTCGATCTTTTCAAGTTCACAATCGAACTCTTTCAAGGATCATCTGGGAGACGCCTTACGTCCATTGAATGCCACGATCTTTGCTGTAAGATTGCTCAAATCGTCGTTGTCGGAGGAGTCAGACGAAGCGCCCTCATCAGCCTCTCAAACCTGACGGACGATAGGCTACGACGATGCAAGCACGGGCAGTGGTGGACTGATGAGCCACAACGTGGGCTGGCTAATAACTCTGCTTGTTACACAGAGAAGCCGGACTTTGAAGCATTCCTAAATGAGTGGACTAGTTTATATGAATCACGATCTGGTGAACGAGGTGTCTTTAGCAGAGTGGCAAGTCAAAAGCAAGCTTCAAGAAATGAACGAAGAGATGCTACCTATGATTTCGGAACTAATCCATGTAGTGAAATCATCCTCAGACCCTACCAGTTCTGCAATCTTTCAGAAGTTGTTGTTAGGCCACAAGATACACTCGCAAGCCTCAAACGAAAAGTTCGGATTGCGTCTATCCTTGGGACTCTTCAGGCTACCCTCACAGACTTCCGATACCTCCGAAATATTTGGAGAGTAAACACGGAAGAAGAGGCCTTGCTAGGCGTGTCTCTGACAGGTATCATGGATCATTCTATCCTGTCTGGGCGTGAGGACAAGGCAAAGCTGAAGAAGTGGCTAACGGAGATGCGTAATGAAGCTATTGTCACTAACGAGAAATGGGCTAAGAGATTGGGTATTAATCCTTCTGTCGCAATTACTGCGGTTAAGCCTTCTGGTACTGTTAGTCAGTTGGTCGATTCTGCTAGTGGCATTCACCCTCGCTACAGCAATCAATATATTAGACGAGTCCGTGCTGACTCTCGTGACCCACTTTGTGGGGTCTTAGAGGCCGCAGGAGTCCCTGTGGAGGACGATCTAATGTCCCCTAGTACACGGGTATTCTCCTTTCCTGTTGCGTCTCCTGAAGGCGCTGTGACGGCCTCAGACATGGGTGCTATGGAGCAGTTAGATCTGTGGGAGATATATCAGGACTACTGGTGTGAGCACAAGCCGTCTATGACTTGCTACTACCGTGATGAGGAGTTTCTAGAGGTGGGGCAGTGGTTGTACAACAAGTTTGACAAGGTAAGTGGTATATCTTTCCTTCCATACTCAGACCACACTTATCAACAGGCTCCTTATGAACCTGTGGACAAGAAGACGTACAACCAGATGGTTAAGGACTTTCCAAAGGAAATATCGTGGGATATAGAAGAGGCCAGCGATATGACTGAGGGGTCACAACAACTGGCCTGCACAGGGAACAACTGTGAGCTATGACATAAAGAATATGGAGTAGCCCTCTGATTTACCTACGTCCTCTGGCTTGTCTTTCGGGTCATGGGGCGTAGGTATTCCCTGCGCTTGCATCTTCTTGACACGATCCTTTGACTTCTGACACATAGTGTGGTAGTCGTGGGATGTGTAGCTTACTGTGTGCTTATCGTCGTTCTTCTTCACGGTTTCCTCCGGTTAACATACCTGTGCCTATGGTGGCAACTCCTGCATTTATCTGTTGTTCTGCCCTTAGTGCTTCTGTAGAAGGTTTTGCGTTAGCTATATCAAACAAACTTTCTTTGACATTCTTTTTATCCTGTGGTTGTGGTGAAGCAATCTTGCCTTTTGTCTTCTTAATGTCAAAGAACATTGGGGGCGTAACTGAGATAGACCTGTTAGGCAACGCGGCGTCTACCAAAGGGCCAATCACAGGAGTCTTCTCTAGGAAATTGTGTTCGTCTGAGATCACAGCCATAACCCTGCCGTTAGGGTTCACCTTAGCTATATAGTTTACGCCTCCCTCAGTAATCGCGTTACCTGAAAAAGAACCTGTAGTCCATATCCCGTTCTCACGAGCGTCCTCTAGTGTCTTAGACTTAGGGTGTAGTTTTATCTCGCTATCCTTTAAGTGCCTCCACGTTTCTTCTAGTGTCGGCTTAGGGTTTTTCTTGTACAACGCATTCATCGTCTTAAAAACTTTACTCTTTTGTCGGAAGTCTAGAACGTGTGATCCAGTTACCTGATCTCCAGAGCCGGGATTCTTAATCCTAATGTCTGCTGTTGGCGTTTCACTAACTTTTCTTCCCTTTCGGTCTTTCCACACGCTCATTACGTGGTCTTCTACGATGCCCAAATCTTTGTTAGAGACACCCACAGGCTTACCAGATTTCTCGTAAACGCCTGTTAGTTTGTTATCCTTTATCAGCTTCCTATACGATCCCTCAGTAGCTTTCACAGGCTCCGTTAGAAAGCTCCTGCGGTTTAGGTCTTCCACGGCTTCCGACTTAGGCCCAGTTCTTCCCGCTTGGTTTGCTATGTTTTCCGTTGCCTGCGTCTGAGCTACCGCCTTAGCTGTGTCCCTAGATCCCCCGGTCATCAGTGCGGTACGTGCGGTGTCCTGCATTGTCTGAGTAACTTGGTTCTGTCTGTAGTTAGCCCTCGCGCTAGGACTGAGGGTTTGCTCTACACCCCTAACAACAGAGTCTCCCGCCCAGCCCAAAAAAGACCCTACCCTCTCGCGCATATCGGCTGAATCTTGTGTTTTCTCTAGCCTACTGATAATAGGCCCGACCTTAGGTACGCGAGACAGCGCCTGTTGGTTCTGCATAATTAACTCATCAACCACAGTAGGCTGTGCGGTCTTAGAGGGGGCGTAGAAGTTATCTATGTAGTTACGTGCGGCGGCTGTTGTGTTGCCTGCAATGTCTCCCACCTTGTTAGCGGCTTTCATACCCTGCCTAACCAAGCCAGCGCCAGCGGCATTAAGGGGGTCAGCAACAAAGTCTAAACCCGTTTCCACAGCTTCATCAGTTACTGTAGCGGTTCCCCTGTATCCTGCCCTGTTACCTACGTTTACATCATAAGAGAAATCAGGCAAGCCCCAGCTTTCTTCGTCACCAGATATAGCCTCCTTAAGTTTACGCTGGGGGTACTCTGCCGCAGTCATAGCCGCGTCTGAACCACCCTTGGCCCTGTTGTAGCGAGCCTGAGCATAATTACTCTGGTTTCTAGCTAGTCTGTCTAACCATTTCATTCGTTTTCTTCCTGCTCTAGCTCAGACTCAATCTGCTTGAACACAGCGTTGAGATACGTGTAAATCTCTTTGCTGTCCCGCTGTAGCATACTTCGCTTCACTGGATCTTGTGTGGCCTGAATTGCTTTCTTAATTTCTCCAAACATATCACGCTTTAGGTAAGCAATCTTAGCTCTAACTTTCGCAGGACCGGGACGCCTAAGTTGGTTTTTAATGTAAGCGTATGGTCCGACTATTGCTGTGCCGCCCAAGACATAGATGGCGTTGCTTGCAACACCTAGTGCTGTGCTTCCGGCGTACTTCTGAAGACCTAATGAATTAATGAAACGACCAAAGCGTGTCTTAGCTTCCGTAGCCGCCTTAGCGTTCAAAGAGCCAATAGAGGGTATAATCTTTGACATTTTAGAAAAGACAGTTTCTGCCTCAGGTACTACATCAAATACGGTTTGGTTTACGGCCCTACGCACAGCCATAGCCGCTAAGTTTCTAGTAGTGAGAGAATCACCAGATAAATCGTAGCCCATCCGGTTTGCTCTGTCATCAAACATAGAACGGGTGACACGAAACCCTTGAAGTGTGCCTCCCTGTTCATCAATGATCGCTAGAGCTTCCTTGAACAAACCAGCCGTTTCTTGCTTTGCCTGTTTTGATGACATAAGTTTAGGATTAGAGGCCACAATCGCGTCAAACTCAGCCTTCATATTGGCCCGTAAACTGGTATCTAATTCAGGCCAGTTCACTTTACTTTCGTTCTTTGCCAGCATCTTCATCAGGCTGACCTCTAAATCATCGTAGTACCGCTGAAATGCGTTGTGGTTCGCCTGTAGGGTTTTGTTGCCAGATACTCCTGCAGACTTAGCTATGTCAATAAGCTCAACTTGTTCTGGTGTAGCAATCTGCTCTTGAACACCCCTGATTCCTTTCGGGTCTTCAGTTAGCCTTACCTGTTCAGGGGTTTTCTTGTCCCCCACAAACAGTACGTTGTAAACATCAGCGTCACCGCCCTTCAGGGGCAGTGCCTCGTTACGCATCCCAATACGCTCTAGCTTCTTAGGCACTACTTTTTGCTTTATCAGTGGTCCTGTACCCTTAGTAAAACCTAGGTCCATGATAGCGACAAGGTTAGCCGCCTCGTTAGGGTAGTTATTCTGAAACTCCTCCCATGTCTCCATGCCTTCACCAGCGGCGGCCCAAGCCATCTGACCACCCTTGGTCTGCATCAGCGCCTGAAACTGCTCTGCGGCCCCTTCCTTGAGTCCTTCAGGGAGCATACCTACTCCCTTTTCTGCGCCAAACATAACCATTTCAGACGCAGAGTCAAAGACCATTCTCAGGGGCGTAGTGACTGTCTGTAGGAGAACAGACGGAATGTTTGTGGACTGCCTGTACTGCTCCTCAAGCACCGCAGGATCACTCAGGGCGGCACTAATGCCAGCCATAGTTCCTGCCTGCTGACTCTGGCTCAACCTCTGCATAGTCTGTGCTTGACGTTCAAGACCTCTCTTGTAAGGCTCAGAGAAAAACCTGTCCCACAGAGACATTTCTTCTGTTTGCACATCAGAGTTGTATACGTCTACTGCATCAGCCTCAAACGCTCTTTCAAACGCTGACTCATCATCCACCAGCATTTCTTTCTTTTGCTCTTCAGACACCAGAGGTTCACCCTGTGCGGGTTCACCAAAGGCTCTTTCAAATGCTTCCATATCTTCTGCAAGAGACATTTATATGCTCCTATTCTACGCTGGTGCTTCCAAGATACGCCCCTAGCTTGACAAACTTACCGTCTACTAATTTGTATACCGTCCCGTTTTTTCCATCAGGTGCGTAGTACACATTTTCGGTTTCAGGGTCCTTATGGTATCCTGTTGCTTTGTACTCAGGCTTATCCCACTCAATAGCATCAGCAGGAGCAACACCAGAGGCTAGCTTCTGCACGTTCAACAGATGCTTTTTGATGTTCTCAAGGGCATTGTTTTGCGCCTCTGCTGACATACCTACGTATATTGCATCAATAGTGGACTGTAGCGACATAAATTCAATGTTAGAGATTTGTCCCAAGCCAGTTCCTGACGCCCCTGACTCAGCCGCTAGGCGCTTCATCTCGTTGATCTGGTCAAAGCCAAGCCTAGCCCGAATAGACAGCAGTTCTTTTTCTCTATCGTAAGCTGGGGTTCCGGGAACTGCCGCAGTTACACCGCCGATAAACCCTGTCTCAGAAAAACCGGGGTTCATCAAGTCATCAACTTCGCTGATAAACTGCGTAGTCTGTGCAATCAAATTAAGAGACGCCTCTTGGCTTGCATTAGTTGTGTCAGCAGGTGGCAAGGTGCTAATCAACGACCCATCATTAGCATCTAGGACAGACACTGAACCGTCCTCACGCTCTACTGTTTTAATACCCTTGCTTGCAGGGGCGGCTTCAGGCTTAAACGGACGCTCGTACAAAACATCTCCTGTTTCGGAGACTAAAGCACCGCCAGCAGAAATAACAGAAGTTTTAGGCTTTTCTCCTTTAGCCATGTCAACACCGTCTTTATAAGCCCTCATAATTTGTTCTCGAGTACCACCTAAATTTATAATTGATCTTTGACCAGCTTGCAAATCTTTTAAAGGAACACCACGCATTGCGGCTTGGGTAATCGCAGAGAGTCCTCCCTGTATTCCCTGTGTGGTACTTTTTTCTTGAGTAGCAGTAGCCTGAGTAGCCGCATTAGTAAACGCTTGGGCGGCATCCTTGTCACCTCTAGCGAGGTACTCTTGTGCTAACTGCTGAAGCCTAGCGGGGTTATTCGCGTTCTCTTGGAGCAACCTCTGGGTTTCTGCCTGTTTAGCTTCAGCATCTCTGTTTAGCGCCATAACACCCGGAATCTGCCCAATGCTACGGCCTATTTGAGAATACTCCTGTGCGCGAGAAGGATCAAGCATACCACGGAGCATCATTTGTGAAAATTTAGCCATCTTACTTAACCCCCTTAATCAAATAAATCAAACAGCGGTATGCTGTACGCCCCACCGTCACCCTTAACCGGACCAAGTAGTCCACCCAAGAGTCCAGTACCAAGGCCACCCAACAGATTAGCTCGTGCTTGTTCTGCTACCAATCTAGCCTCAAGACCACTCATCATTGTCTCACCGTACTGCCCCGCACCAAACAATTGTCCTGCCTGTTGTTGTGTTTGATACGGTTGCATAGCCGCCTGTAGTTGCATAAGCTGTGTCTGCGGTACGTAAGAACCGCCCAGAGAAGCCATAGCTAAGTTCTGTTGTGCCGCACGTTGTGCCAAGTCTGTTTGAGACAACTGACTACCCATTCCGGTAAACGCTTGGGCCAGTGCCGCCTCTTGTTGCTGTTCTGCCTGTGCTTGAGACATAGCCTGTAGCATTGCATTGTTTCTAGCTTCTGCTTGCGCTCTTTCCATTGCCATTGCTTCTGGAGTACCACCAAACATGGAAGTACGGACACCTAAGCGCCCCTGTGAAGCCAAACGCTCTTCTAGTGCTAAACGCTGTCGTTCTTCTTCAGGCGTCTGTGTTGCCCTAATACGGTCGTAAATCGCAGACTCACGCGAGGCCATGTCATTGGTTCTAAGGCGGTTCATTATGTCTTGGCCTAAACCAAACGATGTAGTCGCGGCTGTTTGCCCTGCGGTTTGACCGTAAGGCGTTGCGCCTAGTTGAGTTTTAGCACGAGTCAACATAGAAGTCTGAAGCATTTTTTCTTCAGGAGACAGATCAAACTCTGTACCCATTCCAGTTACTTGACCCGTCACAGGATCAATTACTGGTTTTGCTCTAAACTGGCTACCGGGAACCGTAGAGGTCACAGTAAACGGCCTGAACTGAGACATGGACAGAGCATCTTGTGCTAAACCAAGAGCACCCGGAACTTGTGTACCGTCTTCTAGCGTTACTCCTGCTAAAGACTGCTCACCAATGTCGCCTAGTCTTTCGTACTCTTCAGCACTAAGTAAGCCACCCCCAACAACACCGCCTATCCCTAATAGAGCTTTTAACCAATCATCCATTAGTCCGTACCTCTGTCGTTGTTATAATCTGTAATTGTCATCATAGCGTTTTACCTATCAGTGCTAATACGTTCATCTCTTGGATGGACAGTGCGTAACCGTTTATGTCTGTTTCTAGTCCTACAGTAATTACTGATCCGTAACCTGTAGTATTAATAGAAGACCTGTTAATTGTAACAGCTTCCTCAGAGTACTCAGCAAGGCTATATTCAGACTGCCCGTAAAAACCCGGAATAGCACTGCTTGTGCGGTACGTGCTAGTACTAGGTGCTGTTGAAAAATCATAAGACCACTTAAGAAAAATGTCTGCGTTATTGCCGCCTATTAACGTAGGCCGTATCTTTTTTAGCATTTTAATTTTAGACGGATCACCAAAAGAAAGCGCAGGGCTAGAGTATCTAAACCGATAAACATTTCCGTTGTCTGTGTAACCGGAGTAAACTCCTAAGCCGTCTGTAGTTCCTATATAAACATCTCCGTTTCTGTCTCTATGAAAACTCTTGAAGTCTACACTAGGCCATCGTGTTACCCTGTACGCTCCGTTTTCTAGGGTAGCCCTTACATCAAAACAGTACACTAGGTTAAGGTTAGTAAAGCACAGAAGATAGAAATAGTTCTCAGGGCTGTACACCGTGCTAACGGGTTCTGTTTTAGCCAATATGTTACCAATTAATGATTGCTTGATGTTTCTGCTCAAGTCAGTAATAGGCAAGGATTTCTCTTGTATAGCTCGTCCTAAGCTCCTAAGACCTGTCTGAGTCAAGAACAATAAGTCTGTTCCTATGTTCTGTACACTCTTTCTGTCTACACAGCCAACACCGGGAATTGTATCCTGTAGCACCATAGACGCGGGACTATCAGCACCGCTGTAAACAATTGTGTTATTCTCACCAAAAACCACGAGTAGCCCGTTGTGAGCCGCTAGAGCTACAACCTTGTCAAACCCGTTAGGCCACGCTTTAGATACATCAATAGATCCGCTAGAACCACTACTAAAATTGTGTCCTGTCAGAAGATCCGACCAGTAGATCGTGTTGTCATCAGTAGCGTTACCTACGCACCATACGCGCCCGTAAGCACCGATAGCCTCGTGAGCGTACTGAGTAGCGGACACATGAGCACCACCAACAGCAGACATTTTTGTCACTGCGCCTAGTGCATTGCTGTACACCAGAGGCTCGTGGCCTCGTTGAAAGAAGTAAGCGTGATCGTTAAAATTAAATATTTTCCAATCGTTAGCACTAATCGTGTACGACCCCGGAGACGCATCTACCAGAGTAGTTGTGCCTGTCATAATCTTGTTGTTGCCAGTACTAAAGATTACCTCGTTGCCTGCACTGTCGTAGAACTCGTGTATGCTGTGGAGGTAGTCAGTACCCAACACAGTTTTGTTTGTGGTAGAAACCGTATTACCTTTACGTGAAGCTAAACGCCCACTTCTATCAATGACGGCGTTGTCTGCAACTTCTGCAAAAGACGTATCCTGAGCAAGCGGAGAATCCTCTGTGTTGATCCCTTTAAACGCAGGAGCAACTAAGTTAATACTTTGTAGTGGCTGTGCCATACGTACTCCTACGGGGTATAAAAGATAGTTTCTTCAGGATGCTTTTGTGCGTCCATAGCGATAGCATCAGATAGGTACTTGTCAGCAATAGCAAAGTACTCTGGAGTCGATGTACCTCCTGTCTCGCCACGCTCACGGGCCAACAGAGCTACCGCCATGTGAATCACAGGCTGACTAGGAATAGCCAGCGTGTCAGAGTCCGTACTTAAGGCTACGTTTCTGATGACGCTCTTGACCTTAATAGAGTAAACACCGTCAGGCTTAGGGTACACATCAATCTGTGCGTCACCAGAGCCGTCGATGCCGCTAAAGGTGTAGTACTGCGGAGCACCGGACGCAGGAGTGTTGACAAAAAACTTATCGTCAAACCAAGTCTGCGGTCTGTACTCCATTACAAGATTAGACGTATCGTTAATGATATTAAGAATCTTTCCTTGGTCTTGGTAGCCCGTAAGGGAGTACGTGTAGTCATCAGCCGCCGTGGTCAGCGTAATGGTAGACCTAAGATTAGACCAATCCCAAGCGTTTTCCACGAGTTGCTTCGAATCATTAATAAAGTCGCCAACCATCTTGCTATATGTGTTAGAACTAACGGTAGTTACTTCGTCCTCGCGTAAACGTCTAAGAACATTGTTTACTAAATTTAAAAATGTCATATCATGTCCTTAAACAAGCTATTTATTAATCTTGATCTAAGAAGCTTAACGTAATCTACTTCGTCTTCTTGTGTCTCCATAGCAGTAACTTGCGGTCTTGCAACAGGTGCTGATCTAGGTTCCTGTGCAGGCATCATAGGGGCCATTCTACTACTGTTGTTATTTCTTTCGCTCTGTAAGGCCTGATACTCAGAAGAGTTCATTATTCCCTGTCGAATATCGTCAATAGTGCCGCCTGAGTTTGCCCAAGCGTTTATGTACTGTTCAGCCCCCTGCCGCCCTAAAAGTTCTTGATATAAATCTTGAACTTGGTCAGCAGAAGGTGGGCTATTAGTGTAACCAGTATTATCAAATAGTCCACCACTTGAACCCATATATGCAGGGGCAGAGCCGACTGTAATGCCCAAGTCATCTGCGTATGCCTGAGAAGCATCAGACAACTGGTGCGTAAAGCCCTGCTGTAAAGCGTTGCTTAACTGCTGTCCTGTCATAGCGTTCAATTGCTCATACGGAGTAACATCATACTCAGGGAAAAAGGTCCATCCTATGCCCGGAATCCACTGGTGATACGGACTAGGAGCTTCGCCTATTCCCATAGCGTTACTGTTATAGACCGCCATGTTGTCAAGATATTCTTGTGAAGGTCCTGCCATTGTTTGACTCCTTACGAAATGCCTTCAAATAAGCGGCGTTTAATTAGTCCATCTAGTTCTGCCATATAGTCTTTTTGTGGGGCCGCAGGAGCCGCTGGTAAAGGCTGTGGTGTGTACTCTATGCCAGCAATAAAAGGACTAAAGGCTCCAACTCCACCGCCGCCACCACCGCCACCACCACCTGATGATGGAGGTGTTACTGGAGGCACACCGCCGCACTGTTGAGGATTAGCCGCCGCATACGCAGGGTTACTACAGTCTTGAGGCGGCGTAGACGTAGGACACTTACCGTCCTCATATTCTATTGTTGGGGTCCCGTCAGGACATATATCGCACCCGCTTTCTAGTGTAGCTCCGTTGTCGCAAACGTCACCGCTTTGAAAACAAAGCCCATCGTCACCTTTAACAAAACCGGGCTTACACCTACAGTCTCCTTCTTCCCCGTTGTTAACAGCATTAGGGTCTTCACAAATGCCGCCATTACCAGCACATCCAGAGTAGTTAGGAACACTGTCGTAGATTTCACCACACTCGCCTGTATTTGGGTCTACTTCTCCTGAAGCAAAACGAATGAAAAAAGTAGTGCCGTCACAACCTGATTCTAGTACTGTTCCTCTAGGAGAACACTCATCGGGAGGAGTCGGTGGCGTACCTTCTAAAACACACTGTGTTCCATCTGAGCTTACTTGATAACCCTCTGGGCATTCACAAGGCCCGTCTGAACCTTGGTTGGTAGCGTTAGGGTCTTGACACGTAGTTGTAGGAGGATCAACAGGAGTAGGCAAACAGTTACCGTTGGCGTCTGTTTTTCCGTCTAAGGTTCCATCACCGTTAGAGTCACAAGGGGTTCCTTGTTCTGGTGGCGGCAGAGCAGTACATGTTCCTTCTTTGTACCACCTACCGTCTTGGTACTCTTCAGTTCCCTCTGGACACGGTGCGTAACCCTGCTGAAAACAGTAGTTCTTGTCGTTTTGTGTTTGAGGAGGCCGTGGTCCATTACAACGTTCATCATCTGTTAGCTCTCCGTCTCCGGGCCTAACACAAAAACCTTCAGAGTTAATCTGACCTTGGCTTATAGTGGGATCATCACCGTCATACTTCCCCGGCTCAGAAAAACAGGATGTATCTATTCTTACGCATTCGCCATCATCTAAGCCGCCTCTGCGTACTTCCCCACTCTCACATTCTTCTGGTGGAGTAGTCCCAGAATCTTCAACACACACGCCGTCTTCGTCTATCCAGCCAGCCAAACACTCACCACATTCGCTGTCTTCTATGTCTGTGGCCTCAATAAACTCTCTATGCTCTGACGCACATTCAGCCGCTGTAGGACCTTGGTTTGTGATAGGATCATCTTTTTCTTGGCACTGCCCTTCTATGTCTTCGTAACCTTCTAGGCAAGCGTCACACTGGTCTTCTGTTTGAACTACGCCGCCTTCTCTTCCAACAGTGGCGCAGTCAAAATTATCGTCTGTTAGAGGTATAGGCCCAAGTACGTTAGTTACTTCTTCTTCTATTTGCGCCCAAATGATTCCAGCGGTTACAGGACCTAAGATGCCTTTTAACCAATCTAGCACATCGTCTACAGTAGCATCGTCAACACCACTAAATATGCCTTCCCACGTTTCTTTTGCCCAAGTGCCTACGTCTTCTAGAATTTGTCCAACTGTACACTCTTGATCTCCGTCAGGACCGCAGGACTCGTTACCTTCTATAACGTCACCGATAGTCTTACCTACGGTTTTAACGGCGTCCTCAAAGTCCCTGTATGTTCCAACGTCTATAACTCCGGGCGGCAGAGGAATATTAGGTATAGGAAGGCCGGGAAGATTAAAGCTTACACAGTCTTTCCAACAGGCTTTACCGCCTTCATCTGGACCTTTCTCAGTGCAGAACCACGGGTCCCCCATATCTTGACATTCTGGAGGAATACCGCCAGCGTCTAGTATGGCTGTCCCTATTTGCTTGATACAGTCTATCGGACTGCCTACACACTCCGTAATCTTATCGCCTAATTCGTCATAGAGGCCTTTTGCCGTATTAGCGACACCTTCGCCTACTTCTTTAACGTAATCTTCAAAGGATTTTTCTACACACTCTGGGAGACTTGCGTTTTCAGGATCATCGCAAGGGTCGCCTGTGCCATCGCCTCCATTAACGCCAAGAGGAATACAGTTTCCTTCCTCGTCGTATTCGCCCTTTATTGTACCAGCGCCAAAAGGAAGTTGAATTTCACACTCGTCACCTACGCCAGTTCCACCGCCTTCGTTTCCTTCATTACCGCCACCGTCTGTCCCATCGTCTCCACCAGAGCCAAAAGGAATACACTCTCCGTTTGGACCTCTTTTTCCTTCTACTCGACCACCAGCTTCGCTTGAGTAAGTCCAACATGGAGTTCCTTCTGAAGTGTCAGTGACACACTCACCGTTTTGATAAGTGCCGTAGCCGTCATCGTTGGCGCACTCATCACCAGTAGGATTAACAGCGGTAACACTCCAATCACTGCAGTTGCTGTAACCAATTTGACAAAGGGCATTGGATAATACGTTGTTGCCTTTGAATCTGTCGTTGTTTACTGCAGAATCAAAAATCTCTTCTATAGCTTCTTCAGAGTATCCGTTATCCCTTAGTATTTGTCTTATGTCTGCGTTTGATGTGGTTGCGTCTAGTTCACCAAGACCTTCTCCAGCGTCTCCACCAGAGCCTGTAGTGTCGCCTACAATACCAGAGTAATAATCGTCCCAGCCGTCCATGTCTGTTAAGTCACTAACATCGACAGCCTGTAAATCTTCTAGGGTTATTTCATCCTTTAAATATTTAGTGTACGCATCAAGCCACTCATTAGCTTGTTCTTGACGATTAATCCGGTCTATATCGTCAGCGTCTAAACCCTCAATGCCTTCTAAGAACAAAGACATAAAGTCTTTTAGGCCGGGGTCTATACTTTCCCAAATATCGTCTACGTCGGCAGGAGAAAGATTAGGAATATCCAACTCACTTGGGTTAATACCCGTTCCTATAAACGGATCAAAACCAAAGGTAGCAAGAAAGTTTTCTAAAAACTCTGCCAAATTCCAGTGAGCATCACTAAGTCCACCCCGCTGATTAGATTGAAGATCACCGCCCGGACTGATTGTAACGCTATTACCACGAACTGTGTCAGGATCAAAAAGGCCTGTGTTAGTCTGAAAAGTAGCGCCCCTTATTGAACCACTCCCCGTGTAACTACTAGGTGTTGTTGTTGACGGGCGCGGAGGATTAGGGTTGATAGGTTCAAGTTCTCTAGCCATTTACTTTTTTCCCTTCAACGCAAACAGTTTGTCAGCACCACGTATGCCAAAGCTGGCAGTCACGGCTACGTAAAGCAAGTACTGGTAGTAGTCAGGTAGCTTGTCTAGCTCGTCAAAAGCTAAACCTACCCGTTGCATAATACTCAAGTCATCCATAGCGACTCCGTAACAAACAGCCAACAACGGTAACGACAGTACCACAGTGAACCACTCGTCTTTCCACGAGGTGGCACTAGCCGCCGCCATCTCTTGTTCCCACGTAGCTGTGTTTCTGATTACTTCTAGTTTAGCTACGTGTTTTGCTTGTGACTGCTCGTGTCGGTTGTTTAACCAGTTTTTAGCGAGTCCAGCAAGGGGACCAATAAGAGTAGTCCACATATTAGTCTTCGTGTTTCTTACGGAATCCCTGTACCGTATCTGTTTCCCATATCCTAATTCCGACCCATACAATAGTAAATAAGGCAGATACAGGCGGTAAAATAGAACCAATAGTTCCTAGCATAGTCCCTACACTCACTACATCAATTATTTGCTTTGCGGACTCGTCCATTACTACACCTCTTCAGGAATCTCAGGTTCTACCCAATCAGCGCGTTCTTGAACAACGTAACCAGAAACCATCTCTTCTTCTATAGTAGAGTTTTCAGGATCTTTAGGGTCTGGTACAGTTATGATTTCTGTAACTTCTACATACTCGTAAGCCTCTAAGGGCTTTTCAGGAATAAAATCAAAGTGAAAATAGTTTTCAGTTGCTGGTGCTCCAGAACTCCAGCCAACAATGTTCGTTCCGACTACTTCAATATATGTATTCATTAGTACACCCACGCTTCAAAGTTTGCTCTGTAGTTATCGCTGTGGCTACTGTCTCCGGTCCAAAGCTCCAGTTTTTCTCCGGGGGCTAAGACAAAAATACTCCCGTCCATCACAAAAGACCGAGTACCCGACGAAACAAAAACATCCCCATCGCGGATATAGGGATCACTGTTTCCGTTAGTAACGTTTGGAGTGTTACCAAAATGATTAAAATACCAATAGCCGTTAGATGTATGAGAACCTCTAAAAATTTCTCTAGACACCGTATCGTCACTATTAGTTACTTTCATATAATAGTAATCTGTTGAGGTTTGAGTTGCGCCAAAATAACTCGCCGCGTAAGAAAAAGAGCTGGAAGAGGAGCTTTGGGTAGACTTTCTCCAATAAATTTTTACGTATCTACAGTCGGCTGGAGCCGTGTAGAGAGTTTTAGGAGCCGTTGTAGTCCACGCGGCATCATTGGTTGGTATCCCTGTGGAACTTACGACAGTTACGGAAGTTGGTCTTGTTAAGTCAACAGAACTAGCACTTCCGGTTGAAGCTGGTGTTAAAGACATATCAGTATCCTCAAGTAATTTCTACGCCTTGCGTTCGGATTTTTCCTGCCGAAATAGTATAATTTGACAGGGGTAGGTTGGAGGCGGTTTCGTTAATAGCACCAATAGGAGCTATTGATTGATAAGTGGCATTAGTAGGAAAAGCCGTGTTATTATTACCCGAAATATTGATTGATATTCCTGTGTAAGTTAGTCCATTATTTTCAGCCTTGTACAGCCTTGTTGAATTATTATCATAGGGAACAGAAAGCAAATTAGTATCTACTGCTTCTAGTTTGGTAAGGTACGGGTTAAAATTATTGTTATTAGCAATTCCATTCATGTAGCTCATAAAATTACTTGTTATTTCAGTTCGACTAATGGTGTAACCAGCTGTAGTATTATCTGTTAAGGAAGCATCAAAGGAGTACATGCCAGCGTTGCTCATCTGGCTGTAACCTTGTATTGCGTAAAACCTGTTTTCAGTTTCGTTGTACAAAACTATAATTCTTGGATAAGAACTATTGTTATAAGTTGAAAAATACCCATATCCAGTATTTTTTGCCATGTTTCTAACATACGTAGAACCACTGTAACTATAAAAATAATGGTTATTGCAAAAAGCTCCTGTTCCGTAAGAAGACTGCGTACTATACATGCCTGAGTGATTGGTGGAATCACTAATAGAAAGTCCTCCAGCTTTTGTTAGATCAAACTCTTTAATTTCAGCACCTGCTTTATAATAAAGTTTGTTATTTTTCCAATCAAAAGCGCCACCGCCGTAACTACGGGATTCTATTTGTGTCGTGGAAACACGAGTAGATCCGGGGCCTCCGTCTCCAGAGTATTCTGTTTTAAAAAACACGAAATCAGAATTGTTGTCCATTCTAATGTGGTAATACAAATTTTCTGCTGGAATTTGATAAAAGTAAAAACGCACATCAGTTCCATTACCAGTAAGATCGTCGTTAAGAGGCGGTATCATGTCTGTAAGCGATCCGACTGAAACAGTAGTACTTAGGTTTGCCCCTGAAAAATCGTATGCAAATCTAGAGTCTTTAGTTCCAATTACTTCCAAGCCTGTTACTGGAATAACGTCTAATTGGCTATTATTTACATATTTTGTGTACCTAAAAGTTAATGATGATTTTGTTGCGGGGGCAACAGGAGTAGCAAGTTTTATGTCAAAACTTTTACTAGGCGGTACAACAACATTACCGCTAGAGTCTTCAAATGAGTCTCCAATAGTAGTACCGTCAATTTCAAACGTAGCGTCACCAGCATTAAAAGTAGTATCTTGTACTTGAACTTCTCTAACAACTCTTGTTGTGTTAGCATCGTTTGTAAACACAGCTAAACGACTTCCATCATTAGACAAAGATGCGTCAGTAACTGTGGCATTAGTTAGTTCTTTAATTGTTTCAGCCATTATATAGCTCCTTGGGCATACACTGCTGTAAAGTGGTTAACTGTGGGAACGGTTACGTGTTGCGTCACAGACGATGCACTAATATAAGCATCAGGTACTGTGGCCCACGTTACGTTAGCGGTGAGGTCATTTTGTTCTACAATAGTTGGATACGTAGTTAGCACCCAATTACGAACAGCGGCATTAGTTGGTATTTGTGTATCGCTGTTTGCAAAAGTTTCACTAGACGTAGTAACTGAACCAGCATCTAAATTAGAAAAAGTAACTGTAGTTAAGTATCCTTGTGAGGCGTGGTTTCCCCACCCAAAAGCGGCATCCCAATTAGATATGTTTAAGTTAGAGCCTGTAACAGCACCAGAAAAAGTTCCTGTGGTTCCTGAAACTGCCCCTGAAAAAGTACCAGTGGTTCCTGATACTGTGGTAAATGTTCCAGCCGCAGGGCTTGCTCCCCCAATTACTGTGTTGTCAACAGTACCGCCGTTAATATCAGCAGTGCTGAAGCTACCAGCGGCTGGTGTACTGCCTCCAATAACAGTATTATCAATAGTGCCAGCATTAATATCAGCAGTCGTAGCCACAAGAGAGCTAAATGTACCGGAGCCAGCACTAGATCCACCAATAGTAACGCCATCAACCGTTCCTCCGTTAATGTCCGCTGTAGTTGCTACAAGAGATGTAAATGTTCCAGCACCCGGAGTAGAACCACCAATGGTTACACCATCAATAGTGCCGCCGTCAATGTTAGTAGATACGTTAGCCCCTGTAAGGTTAACAGTTCCTGTCGCGGTCAACCCGTCAAACGTAGCAGTACCAGTAAACGTGGGGCCAGCGGTGTTAGCCTTAGTAGCTATCGCAACCGAAACAGCGGTAAATTCTGTGTCAAACTCTGAACCACGGATAACCTTGTTAGCATCACCTGAAGGCAAAGAGTCCTTAGCAGTAAAGTTTGTAGATTTTACGTAATCAGTCATAAGGTCACCCTATTATTCTTTTAGTTAAACACCCTGTGCTAAAGACGTTTAAGTAAAAGGGGGCCATTGCGACCCCCATAGAGTTTTACTCGTCGCAGACAGCGAGGATGAATCCTGCTTCTGGGCGGTAAGTCTCAACGCCGTACAGCGTGTCAGACGTAAACAGCGTAGACAGGTATTCCTGCTTGTACTGAGTCTGAGAACGTACAGCGAGTTGCTCTGCCATTACCAACGCATCCTTGTGGAAGAACAAGCAACCACGAGTATCAGCGGTAGACGCAGAGTTTTGACCAGCAACTTCCAGAACAGGAGCGTTGCTAGAAACGTAAACGTCTACACCGTACAGGTTACCAATCAGACCTGACTCAACGCCACGGCCTCCAACAAAGTCAGAAGACACGTAACGATCAATGCCCATGATTGACTTACGAACAGCAGGAGGAATTACGAGAACTCGTCCGTCCATAGGTACGTCAGCATCGTCCATCTTCTTGATAGCCTCACGGAAACCAAGGTCAGTGAAGTTGTCACCGGAAGTAACAGTGTCAGCGGCATACGCGGCAAGGCCAGCGGCGGCATTGAAGTAATAGCTGTTGCTGTTTACCCAATTAGCGCCAGTGTTAGCAGGAGAAGCGGTACGAGTACCGTCACCAAAGCCAGTAGCGGCGTTAATAAGATCAGTGTCAACTTGCAGAGCCAGTTGGTAACCAGCGTCTTCAGTGTAGAACTGACGCAGAGAGGACAAGCCTTGTACCTCTACAATGTCCTCAATCAGACGCGAGTACTCAAAGTGGCGGTCTACAGTGACTTGCAACTCTGTCTCAAGATTAGCCTGAATAGTTACTGCGGTAGATTCTGCTTTAGCATTAGCTGAACCACGGATAGGCTTAGGAATGTGAATAACGTCACCCTTCTTGCCGGTCATTGACAGACGCTTGACAAGGGGAGCCATCTTCAGGTTCTTTTGGTAAGCGGCGATGATTTCATCGGACCAAATTTCGGGGATAAAAGTACCCGCCGCAGTTTTGTCTACTACAGCATTAGCTGTAAAATATGTACCAGAGGTTTCATTAGCCATTTTAATTCTCCTTTATAGGCTAACGAACTCGACCCTCTGCGTATGCTTTCAGTAATTCGTCTGAAAGACTTTGATAACGCTCTGGGTCTGTTCGCATAAGTTTAATAATGTCAGCGCGACGATAAACTTTCTTGCGTGTCCCTTCTGCTGTTCCGCGAGCGTTGCCTGTGCTAGCTGACTTCAGAGTGTTCTTACGTGCCTGTTTTTCAACGTTGGCAGTCTGCCGTACAACTGTTGCTCTCTCTTTCCAGAGGTTAAACAGTTCGTCAGCGGCATCGTAGTCGTATCCTTGGTCTGCCTGAACAAACAACTGTGTTCGGACTTTTGACCCTTTGATCCACTCAGCAAACTTAGGATCTTTTAGTATACTCTCCATTTCAGGATGATTGGATTTCAACTGTGAAAGAGTAGCCTGTTGTTTTGCTTGTTGTGTGTAAGCTTGCGCTTCTTTAATCTTAGGGTGATTATCTATAGCTCTATTAACAGCGTTCTGCGGATCTACAAAGAAATCTACGTCATCTTCTTCTTGTTGCTGTTGTTGAGGTGCTCGTTGGTTTGAGAGTTCTGTCTGAATGTAGTTATCAACGACCTTTCGTAACTCACCAACTTCCGTACTCTGTTTGCCTGAAAACTTCTCAAGCTCTTGGTGCATCTGTACGAGGTCTTCGACAGATTTACCTTGGTACTTTTCTGGAAGATCATCTACTGCTTCTTGAGGTTGTTCCTCTTCTTGAGGAGTCTCTACAGTGTCTGTGGTTAGTTCTTCAGTTGTTTCCGTTGCTTCCTCTTCTGGACGCTCATCAAGTAATTGTGCTCGTGACATAATGTAAACTTACCCCGCCTTTATAGGTTATGGAGAATTAAAATGGAAAATGTCCTAAAATTAGGATTCCCGATTAGATCGCCCAGCGTTCTCGCGTTCACGTACCCACTTCATGTGTCTGCCGGGGAAGTCCCCAGATGCACCGTCAAGTATGTGTTGAGTTGCTGAAACGATTTTTGTAGCGTTGGCTCCACAACCGCACCTACTGGTTGTAGTGTCTCCATCTACAAATTCTTCAAAGATATGTCCGTTAGTACAGCGAAAATCAAATACTTTAATCATCACTAACTAGCTCTTCGTAATTGTTGTTAGTAGTTGTCTCAAAGTTGAGAACATACGCTAGTACGTTTAGTTGTCCTTTACGTACATACAAATCGTTCTCATCTTTAGTTGCTTCTACACTATTGATTACAAGAGCGTTCTGTTGTAGTTCTTCGATTAACTGCTTCCAACCGGGGTTGTTAAACAGGTCAAAGTACTTATTGTAATACTGTTCTGTTTCTTGATCTAGTGAGGCCATAAGGTTGTCTCTATATCTCCTATTATAACATATTTTTGACTAAAAGTCAAGTGTTATTTGTGGGTATTATTACCGTTTCTTTTTGGCTGTTTTAGCGGCCTTTTTGAAGGCTTTAGCCGTAGGAGCGCCTTTTGATCCGGGTTTACGCATCTTTTCTCCTGATCCTGCGGCAATTCTCTTGCGTTTAGCATGAATATTGCTGTATAGTCCCCTAGCCATTACATAGACCTACGAGCGCCTGTTTTGCGCTTTGGTTTAGCTGAAGCTTTCTTTTTCTTTTTAGCTTTTGGGGGTCTTCCTACTTTGCTTCCGTATGTTCCGGGTCCGTATGGCATAATTATCTCCTTACCATTTGACTTTGTTTGCCCAATAAGCCGCAGAGCATTTGCCCTTGGCTATGTTTTTAGCGTGACGAGCCTTAAAGGACTTACGCCTCGCTTTTTCCTTAGCAGTCTTAGGACTTTTTCCAGCACCACTAACTCCTTGCTGTCCAAATCGTATAGTCTTAACCTTACCGTCATCACACTTAGCTACAACTACGTGCGACTTAGATGGGTGGTTAGGCGTCCTCTTTGGCTTGTTGTACCCGCTTACTCCTGCTCGCGCCAGCCTTGGGTCCTTTTTCTGTGGCATTAGCTTTCTCCTCCAGATCCTTGACCCGGCTCTCCAGTAAGTCCAATTTGTCGAACTGGTCTTTGAACGCTTGGTTGATCTGGTCTAGAAATTTGGTCATTTCGGTTTGTGTCATTAGCATTAGGACGTTTTCCTTCTATTTGCCTTTCTTTTAGCAGGGCGTCTGCCACTTTTAAGCGTCGCTCAAACTCCTTGTCTTCTTGATCCCCTTCCTTGAGATTCCTTGTGATTGCTTCCAGTTTTTCAATTTGTAACTCTTCTGGTAGCAACTGTGTTTCCATGTCGTACTTAGATGCTCTGGCTTGCGACTCAGCGGCTTGTGCGGCGAGGGCGGCAGTTTGACTCTGCTGAAACTCTATCTGAGTCTGTTGAGCCATCTGAGCCATCTGCTGTGCTTCAGGATTGGGCTGTCCCGCTTGTTGCATTGCCGCAATGAGTTCCTCACGGTTACTGAGGTTCATGTTGTCAATAATGCTCTGGATAAGCACAGGGTACAGTGGGCTGTCTTGCTTCATAGTCTGCAAGAGTTGCACCAACTGTGTTACCTCGTACTCACGAGCGATAATGCCTAGAGTGCTTGTGGCATTGAACTTATAGTCAGATACAGGATAGTTTTCAGGATCAAACTGCATGTACCTGTATGCGGCTTTGGTTACAAACGGGAGTAGGAACGACTGTTGGAAGTTGATCAGAGTGCGCTTATGGCGTTTAATAATAGCGCCAAGAGACATACTAATGCCAGCGGCAGTAGCTTCACCGTTAACACTGCCAGCAATTCCTGCTGAATCAACTGCTCCTGTAGCCTGTTGAACCATCTGTTGAAGCGATGCGGCCTGTGCAAACGTGATCTGTCCGACCTGTCCAAAGTTAAATGGTTGAAGTACTTCACGAGGATCTCCGTTGGTTAGGATCATCTTTCCGGGGCGCACTTCTGGTTTAGCCCCTCTAGGAAGCCGTGTAGCGTCGATAGCGATCATTGGGTGAATCGTGAGGCTCAGTGCGTCAATACGTGCTCGTAGCTCTGTGTCTAGAGCTTTCTGAGAATTATAGCCCTTCTCGCACACGCCACGACCCCAAAAGCGTCCGGGTACTACGTCCCAAGGAAACGCAACAACAGGACGATCATTCATCATGTAAGGGTTAGCTTCAGCCTTCAGAAGCGTACCACCGTTAGCAATAACTA